>Ga0207874_1000057_pt1 | contig 166772 bp, 129 predicted proteins | sample HigsolmetaAR201D_FD_184833 | JGI IMG/M metagenome (GOLD analysis project Ga0207874, IMG submission 184833) | Ionic liquid and high solid enriched microbial communities from the Joint BioEnergy Institute, USA - AR20-1-D (SPAdes) (version 2) ... | reverse complement strand
AGTTTCATATATTGAATTATAGCACATTTGCGCCAAAACTGTCGGAACGGCTAAAACGGCTAAAGCCGAGCGCTCCTCCCACGGCTGAAGCTCGTGGGCTTCCGCGCCTAAAGGTACACTCTTGTGAGAAAATCGCCGCACACCCTTGTCGAAAGCGCTAAATCTATGCTATTGTAGCATAGGCACAAAGAAAAACAGTATCCGTCCTTGAATGGCGCATGGTCACGAGCGCCATGGCCCTTCAACCTCAGGCAGATACGGAGCCAGCATGTCCGCACTTGTCGAAATTAAACAACTCACCCGACGATACGGCACCACCCTCGCCCTCGATCATCTCGATCTCCAGATCCCAGAAGGCGCAATCTACGGCTTTATCGGGCCGAACGGTGCAGGCAAAACCACCACCATGCGCATCCTTACCACCCTGCTGCAGCCAAGCAGCGGCGAAGCCTGGATCGCGGGCAGCTCGGTGCTGCGAGAGCCACGCACAGTGCGTCAACTCGTCGGCTTCATGCCCGATTACTTCGGCGTGTACGACAATATGAAATCGTGGGAATACCTCGATTTCTTCGGGCGGGCCTATGGCATCGCGCCGGAACGCCGCAACAGCGTGATCGGCGAACTGCTCGACTTGGTTGACTTGGGGCACAAGCGCGACGATTATGTGATGAACCTCTCGCGCGGCATGAAGCAGCGCCTCAGCCTGGCCCGCACCATGATCCACGATCCCAAGCTGCTCATCCTCGATGAGCCGGCCAGCGGTCTAGATCCACGTGCACGCATCGAGCTGCGCGAACTGCTCAAGGAGCTACGGGCGCTCGGCAAGACGATTATGATCAGCTCGCACATCCTCACCGAATTGGCCGAGATGTGCACTCATATCGCGATCATCGAACGGGGCAAACTGCTCGCCTCAGGCAACGTGCAGGCGATCATGCGCTCGTTGCAGCCGCACCGCACCCTCGAAATCCGCGTATTGCGCAACGCAAAGCTGGCGTTCGAACTGCTCCGTGCGCAACCCACCATCCTCGATGTGCGCAGCGACACATTGCTTGATGAAGAGGATAGCGCGACGGATGCAGAACAACCAGCCGAAGCGGACACAGCGGATTCGCCCGACGGCGCAGCAGGCGAGCAGCCACCCATTGCCGACGACGAGCGCGCCGACGATGAACCACAGACCATCTTGATCGACTACACAGGCGACGAGCGGGGGATGAGTGATATCCTTGCCTTGCTGATCTCGAACGGCGTCGCAGTCTCGCGCTTTGCCGAGCAATCGAGCGATCTCGAAGATATTTTCATGCAAGTGACCCAAGGCATGGTCCAATAACCCGCGAGTTGTTGAGACATCACCCTGCGTGGAGCAAACCGCATGCGAGAACTAAATCCAGTGCTCATCAAAGAGTTGCGCAACCGAATGCGCGGCGCGCGAGCCTTTATTCTGATCACCATCTACTTGCTAGTGCTGAGCGGCATCACCATGCTGATCTACCTTGCGGTCGCTAGCAATCTCGAAAACGATATGAACGCGGGCCGTCAGATCGGCAAGATCCTGTTTCTGAGCATCTCCACCGTGGCGCTCATCGAGGTCTGCCTGATCACACCCGCGCTCACCGCAGGGAGCATCGTGGGGGAGAAAGAGCGCCAAAGCTACGATCTGCTGATCTCCTCACTGCTCACGCCTGGGCAGATCGTGCGGGGGAAACTGGGCTCGGCGCTCGCCTTCGCAGTGATCCTGATCATCGCCGTCCTGCCCGTGATGAGCCTCTCGTTCTTATTCGGCGGCGTTATCCTCGCCGAGGTGGTGATCGCGCTGATCGGCCTGCTCACCACAGCCATCCTCTACGCGAGCATCGGTCTGTTCTGGTCCACCGTGATGCGAAGCAGCCTGGGAGCCACCATCATCTCACTCAGTACGATCGTCGCCATCCTGCTCCTGATCCCATTCCTCTGGGTGATCTCCTCCGTCTTTTACTACCAAGTAAACCGACCCAGCGAGCTCGAAGCGAGCCTCTACGTTTATGTCGGCGGCACTGTCCTTTGCTTCCACCCATTTATCGCCTTGGGCCTCACCGAAGCGTTCCTCTCCGACGGCGATAGCCCATTCTACAGCGTGATCCGCATCAGCCGAGTCGAACTGATCGTGCCAAGCCCGTGGATCGTCTATGTGGGCCTAGCGTTGTTGGTCAGTGCGTTGCTGATGTTCCTCGCCGTGCGGTTCCTACGGCCAGAATATGAGGGAAGGGTCGTCGTACCAAAGCGCAAAACGAACGAGGAGAACGCGCCGCCGAGCGGGTGATAGCCGCCTTGCGAGCTAAAAACCTGTTTTGAGCATAACAAAGCGGATGGCGCGATATGCACCATCCGCTTCAGCTTCAAGCCCAAGCCTAGGCAGAGATCATATTCGACTGCAACGGCATCTGCATAGCGATCTCGCGCAGGCGCGCAAGCGCATCGGTGGCCGCCTCGTGGATATTGATATCGCCCTCTTGCGCGGCCTTCGTCAGCGCCTCAAACACCTCTTGGGTGACGGCGGGAGCGCCGATCTGCCCCAGGGTGCGCACAGCAGCCTCTCGTGCGTAAGGGTCTTTATCGTCGATCAACTGCAGCAGGTTCTTGATCAGCATCGGCGCGCCGGCCAATTCGCCCAACTGGCCCAACAACAGCGCCGCAGCCGAGCGCACGAACGAATCTTCATCGAACAAGCAGGCCGAAAGATGATCGAGCAACTGCGGTGAAGTGACGTGCTCGCGGAGCGCGCCGACCGCACGAGCCGCCGCGAACCGTGTCTCGGCGTCGGAATCGTGCAGAGCCACGCGAGTCAACGTCTTGATCAGTAAAATCGGTGGCCGATCAGCGATCAAGCCCAACATGCGCGCCGCGATCGAGCGTACATGCGCCGCGCTATCGGAAAGACCATCGTGGATCAACACGAGATCGGCGGGGGTGTAGTGGCCGTTGCGCGCACGCAGCGCCCGCAGCGCCTCATAACGATTCTGCCAGCCAGGATCGCTCAGGGCGCGTCGCAACTGGCTAAACTCACCGGGGAAGGCATCGAACTCACGCTCAACAGTGATGCGCAACCAATCCTCGCGCGAACCGTTCAGGCGTTGACGCACCAGGGCCACCGTCTGCAACTCGATCAACAATTGCTCCAGTGCGACCCGCACATCCTTATTGGTGCGAAGCTCTCGATCCAGCTGAGCAGCCGATTGATACCGCATCTGCGCCGCGCGGCGGACGATCTGATCAGCTCCAGGGCCACGAGTGATCTCGGCCAAGGCTAAAACCGCCGCGATCGGCTCGCGCTGAAATGCCTCCAAAAACGGCTCAAGCGTGCGCAGCACTAAAAAAGACAATAAACTTGGTGCCGCTGCTAACTGCATTTCTTGGCGCGGATTTCGAGCAAAACCTCGTAATCGCTGGGCAATTTCACGTCGCCATGTCTCATGATCAAACATCGTGTTGTATGGTCAAGGCGTTCTTCGTACCGTAACGATGCGCCACACATCACTCTCGGCGAATTTAGGGGACAGGAATCCCAGGTGGCTCGGCTAAACATGGCCGTCACCTGGGAATAAGCACATCCACAAAAAGCAAACGGAGCAATTACGACGCCCTCGACCTTCCTCCTGTGCTTTCTATTATAGCATGTCGTTCTTTACAATCTTATGAGTAGAGCTTACCAAGAGGTTACAATCCGAAAAGTTAGTACAAGAGTACTACCGAACGGTTTCCGCCTCCCGAACAGCAAGCGCACACTCACTCGCGATCATATTAACGATTCTGGATGACAAAAATGGGGGATGGACCGAGTGTTAAATGAAATTTGCCATCCTTCGCCTCGATCAGGCGGCGCTGCCCATCGCGATCGATCAGCCGCGCGGTGTTGCCATTGCTGTTGAGCGTGGCCACAAGCGGCGTGCTCGCCCACAGCACGTCCACGATCTGCTTGCCACGGCGCAACTCCATATCATAGGCTTCGGGGCCGTTGATCGAGATCAGGTCATCGAGAAAGATGGTGCCTTTGCCTTGGAACGTATCGGGCGCATCGTCGAGCACAATCGCATCGAGACGAGCGGGGAAATCGAGCACGCCGTTCCCGTTCGGGCTGATGCGATCGCCCGGGCCGACCTTCTTAAGCAACGGCACTTGCAGGTAACGCCACCCAGGCGGGCCGACCGCCCCAAGCGCATACTGCAACAGTTCGCCCTCCGCGTCGCGGAGCCACACCTTCAGTGTATTGCCCGAACCATCGCCGTACACCCATATGCCCAACGCATGCGGCTCGCCTGGGATGGGTGCCGCTGAGGCACGCTGGAACACCACATAATCGTTGAATGTGTTCTGGAAGTTATAATCCAGCCGCGCCGCCCCCTCACCGCTATGCTGCACCGTAATGGCCGGACGCAAGCGACCGTTGGGCTGATCGGCCCGCAGCCACTCGCCGAACGTCTCAAAATCGAGCACCACGTTCCGCTCGAACGGATCGTGCATCGCCACAAATTCGGTGTTCGCAAGCTGGCGATTCAGCGTCTGGAAGGCGTAGAACGACGCTTTGCGCACGCTATAATCGCTCTGGCCGCGCCCCAAGCCCACCAAACCATACGGATTGCCGGGGTCGTCCTTCAGGGTGTACCAGAAGATCCGCTCGGCACCCGCGCGCCACAACAGCAGCAGCGAGCGCACAAGGTAGTTCGCCTGCGTCTGCTCATCGGCGGTGCCCGACGTGTCGCGGTCGCTGTTGCCGCTGGGCCAGCCGATCTCCGTCACCCAAATCGGCTTATCGCCCAAGCGCGAGGCTAACGCATTGATCGCATCCAGCGAAGCCTGCAAGTTGCCAAGCTCAGGCGAAACAGGATCAACGTAGGGATGCACCGCGAGGATATCGAAATCGTCCCATACGCCAGCCGCGATCAGGCCGCGCAGGAAGGAGGTATCGTAGGGATTGATGCCGCCAAGCAGGATCTTCGCATCGGGATCGACGCTGCGCACCGCCGCTGCGCTCAGGCGCAACACCTCGGCGTAGGCAGCCGCATCGGGTTTCGGCTTCCAGAATAGCGTGTTATCCGGCTCGTTCCAGATCTCCCAGTGATCGATATAGCGATGATAGCGCTCGGCCACCGCGCGCGAGAACTCGGCGAAGCGCTGCGGATCGGGCGCATAGAACGAGATCGCCGAGGGCCGATCGCCAGAGTAGGGTGTCGCCCAACCAGGCGGATGCCCCAACACACCCACGATCTTGATATTGCGCCGCGCCAACTCGCGCACCATCGCATCGGTGAAACTCCAATCCCACGTGTTAGGATCGGGCTGAATGCGATACCAATGGATATCTTCGCGCACCCAACCAGCCCCGGCGTCCTCGATCACGGCAACAGGCCGATCGATCGTTTCGAGATCGGGGTAACGCGAGGCCAAATGCGTGTTCAGGCCAAATGGAGCATCATCGAGCGGCGGGGCATATCGCTCGGGGGCTGCTGGTGCGATTCGTGGCGTCTGCAACAGGACGAGCACCAGAGCAATGAGGAATGCTACATTGAAGGTACGACGATGAAACACTACACTCCTACTTGCTCACCAAATAGATCCTCATAGAACGATTATAGCTGAGCAACGATCGATTGTCGAGAGCAAAAGATCCTCATCTTCGACCGATGAGGCGCGAAAGCTGATTACGGCGCAACAACTTCAAGCTGAAGCAATTGGCTGGAGCCGAGCAGACCCTCGTTCGCCTGACTCAACGTACTCATTGGCACGATATACCTTCCAGCAGGCCCAACCCGCAGCAGGTATTCGTACTGATAGATGCCCGGCGTGAGCGCCGAGCTATGGAGGCGCAATTGCTCGGTTCGCACTTCGAGTTGCCCGAAGCTAGGCGTATTCGCCTCTACCAGGCGAGCACCACCCGGCAACGGCTCGATCACCAGCACATCTTGATAGTGCGCGGTGTTGATCAGTGTGAGCCGTACACGCACAAGCTGACCAGCACGCAACTGTGTGATCTCAAGCGATTGCTTGGTCAACGGATCGAGATATTCGCGCAGCACGCCGACCTTCGTGAGCATGGCGAGCGGCTCAGCCGTCGGTTCGATCGGCAATTCGCGCTCCTGGGTCTGCGTGAAGGCCGCACCGTCCGTCGCATCGATACAGAAGCGCGCGCGGTTGCCGTTATCGACCGCGACCCGCCACACCACCCGCGCCAACTCGCCCGATGCCAACTCGACATTCAGGCTCGACGGCTGCTCGATCAGGCGAAGGCCGCTGCTGATGAATGCGAGCGTGGCGGTCTGCGTCGTTGTGCTGGTGTTGCGCACCAGCGCCACCAACTCAGCGCTATCGCCGTGACGCAAGAGCTGTGGCGCATCGATTGTCAAGTCGAGCGATTGCGAGATCGTGAAGCTCGCCTGCCCCTGCCCAAAGCTGTCGGCATCGCGGAACGCCCAAGCAACGGCGCGGAACGCCCCCGCTTCGTTCGGCAGGCGCAGCGTAATGGTCAGCACGCCGCTGTCGTTCGTGCGCAGTGCGGTGTCCCAATACACGCCATGTGCCGGGCGGGCGGCGAGCTGCGGGGCAACGGGCTGCGAAGGGCGCGTCGGCATCGGCGCGATCTGCGATGGTGCACTCGGCAGCCAACCCGTCGCGAGGGCGGGCGGTTGATTCACAAAGAACGAACTTGCGATATCGCCACGCGGGGCGGCATTGGCACCAGCAACGCTCAGCATCACGTGGGCCGGAATGGCCTGGCCCTGCGCATCGGTGGTTGTGATCGTCAGCGTAGCGGTCGAGTCGGGCGCGTACTCCACCTGATCGGTGGTGATCTGCACATTGACCGGGCGCGACTCGACCATGACGGGCAGCGTGGTGGTCGCTACGCTCACGGCTGGCACGCTATCGGCGTCGGCGGGGGAGACCAACAACACGGCAACGCGCACTCCAGGCGCATCCTCCGGCGTGATTGTGACGGTGATCGGCTCACCCGCACGCACACTGCGCACCTCCGAGACCAGCGTATCGGCGCGGGCGAAGGTCAGCAGGGCGGTGCCATCGGCGTGGGGCACGCGCAGCAACAACGATGCGGTGTCGCCAACGCGATACACTGTCCGATCCGCGAGGAGGCGAGGTGACGTGCCGGGCCAAGCGGTGAAGCCAGGGCCCGCCACCCACAGCGATGTGGCCGAGGTCATCCGCCGCCCGTTATCATCGATCACACTCACAAACACGCGGTATTCGCCAGGCTCCCCCAGTGTGATCGGCAGGCTCGCCTTGCCCTCGGCATTACTCGACACCACGCGCAGCAGCACGCGCCGATCCTGCGCCGTTAGCTCCCCAACGCTCTCTGAACCCTCATCACCATCCTGGCTGAGCCATTCGCGCTTGTACACCGAGATTTCAACGGGCGTGCCCAATGCGGGTAGCCCATCGAGATTAAGCGCAATCGCCTCAACAACGCCGGGTTGCCCAGCCATCAACACACGCTGCGGCAAACGAACGCCTGCGTAACGTAGCGCCGGCAAGCTATGCAAAATTGCGTCGCCATCCACCACGGCCCCACCCGGTTCGCTGGCCCGCACCGCCAATCGGTAGCGCAGCGGCACGCCAAGGTTCAGGGTATCGGTGATCGTCAACAGAAAACGGCCATCGGCATCGGTGAGGCCCAAACCGCTGCGGGGTTGCGGGCGCTCGAAGTTCAGTTCATCATCGCCGAAACTGTAATCGGCCAGCGCGGGGAACGGCATCCGCTCGGCGCTCAGCGTCCACGAAATGGAAGCGCTGGCGATCGGTCGCGCGTCCCACGTGTGCAGATCGATCGGGATCGCGACCCCATTGCCCGCCACGACCTGCGTTGGCGCGGCGATCTGGAGATCGAGCGGCGCGGTGGATTCGGCGCGCACCGCAAACGTGGTATGGAACACCGCCCCGCTGATCGCCAAGCCCACGATGTACTCGCCCGACCTCACATCATCGGGCAGCGCGAATGTCGCACTGAACACTCCAGTCGTATCGATAGAGAGTTGCTGGCTGTGCAACAACTCCGCCACACCAAGCGAACGCACCGTCAACTGCGCCAACAACGGCGTGGAGAGCAGACTGTTGCGCTGACCAACCGCTCGGCGCACCACGCCCGCCACCTCAAGCGTCTCACCAGCCTGATACGCAGCGCGGTCGGTCGTCAACCAAACGCGATAATTCTCGGTCGGCGCGGCGTTCACCGCATCGGCCCAAGTGCTGCTGGCCAGCGCTGGCGTTTGGTCGCTCGCCATCGCAATGTAGCGTAGGCCAGCCGTCCCTCCCGCGCGTTCGATCAGCCAACGGCCATTGGCATCGGTGATGCCCTGCTGAATCAGCGCGCCATCCTGATATAGCACCAACGGCAGATCCGCCACGGGCGTAGCGCTGATCACATCGGTGGCCCAGAGCAACAAACTGCTCGGGCTGGCTTGGAAGGTCAAACGCACCCGCGAGCGCAACAGCATCACGTCGATGCGCGGCCCCTCCGGCGTGCGAATCCGCAAGTAGTAGATGCCCTCGTCCAAGGGCGAGCCGTCCTCAAGCGTGATCGGCAGGCGCTCCTCGGTCGGCACGTTGAGCGTATCGGTCAGCGGCACCACCCATTCGCGCAGCAACGGCTGCCCGTAGCGCTCGGGCTGGAAGTCGCGCCAATCGCGCGGCTCGAACGCCATGGCCCGCACCGACGTGGCTTCGTCGAGGCGGTACAGGTCGAGATTCAGCGCCGAGACGTTGATCCGCCGAATGTTCACGCTGGCTTCCTGATCGGGCCGCACATGCAGCACGTGCCCCGTCGTATCGAGCAGACTCAACGACGAGGAAGCCGATGAGGTCATGAAGCGGAGCAAGTAGTCGCGGCCCAATGGCACGCCGTTGCGATCCAGCAGACTGGAGGGCAACGTCACCGTGTAAACCGTTGCGGCACGCAGTTCCGCTGAGATACGCGCCTCGACATCGTTCACACTGACGCGCAGGCCGCTCACCTCCGGCGTCACGGTCAGCGCCTCCTGCAATGCGGCGCTATCGACAGGTGTATTGAAAATCAGGCGGATATCCTGACCAGCGGGCAACACCTGGCCTTCGCCCGGGAACCGCCCGATTACAGCGGGCTGCGGCGTGACCGTAAAATTCCAACGCGCCACTTCTGGCGCATCGGGTTCAGGATTCAGGCGCAACACAGCGCTATAATTTGTGCCGCTCTTCCAATCGGTGGTTGGCGTAAAGGTGATCAGTTGGGTCGCATCGGGCAATAGCGTAGCCTCAAACTGAACCGGCAGCGTTGGCGAGATCGTCAAGCTCTCGCTGAGCGTGTTCGGATCGAGCGCGTGGGCGAGGCGCAGGGTGAGCGGAGTGCGCGGAGCCACCCAACGCGCCCCCACCGACGGTGTTGTCGAGAGCACTTTGGGCGCCGGGGTGCGGAAACTCCACGACACATCACGGCCCAACACACCACCGCCAACATCGGACAACTGCGCGGTGAGCGTGGCTTGGTACGTCGTGCCCGGCAGCAATGGCGCATTGGGGCGGTATAGCACCGTGGTGGAATCGAGCCATATCGCCGTGCCATCGACGGGCGGGTCAAACTGCAACTCCGGCAACTCGCGGGGCATCAGCACCGTGTCGGTTGGCACAATCGGGCGGCTAAACGTGATGCTGATCGGCGAATCGAGCGCCACATCACTCGATTGATCGCTGGGCAAGACCGATAGCACTGCTGGCGCGGGCGCGACCTGGAAGCTGAACGCTTGAGGCTCCTCGAGCGGGTGGAATAGCTGACTCTGCGCAACATCGTTGATTTGCACGCGATACTGCACAGCAGGCTGCAAACTACGCGTCGGCGAAATGATGAGCGTGGTGCGATCCTCGTTCCAGCGCAACACTGCATCGATCGGCGGATCGATCCGCAGGGCACGCTCGACACTGCGAGGATTCATCGGCTCGCTAAACTGCAACTGAACTTGCGAGCGAGGCAATACATCGGTAGAGCCATCGCTCGGTTCGATTCGTTGCACGACAGGCGCAGAAGAAAAAAGCGGCAGAAGCAGCCGCAGCGCAAACAATAGCCCGACCACGAACGTGGTCGCAGACAGCACGCCAATCCACAAACGCCCTGCCCAGCGTAGTATCTGCACACAGGCTCCTTTCGGATAGCGCCTCACCAGCGACTCGGCTGGTTCAGTCATACCATCGCGATAGCCAGCATTCGCAAGCTAGTATACACGAGGTTCCGCGTTGCGTAAACAAAAAACGGCGCTCATCAACAATGGTTTTCACCATCACAACGGCACATGTCGCATCAGATTGAGCTGTTCGCTTGAAAGGCACCACCAACGGCGACAAGGCAGACTTCTCAACTCACAACGCTCGTCACATGTAGCAAATTACGCGCCTACAAGCCAAACAAGGCGCAAAGACGCGATGAACGCAACGGTTTGAAAGCAAATTACCACAGTCGATGCATGAAGTAAATACACATCAAGAAATGTTGGGTTGCGGCACAGATTGAGCGGATGTACAATACTCATAGTGCTGCTTCATCAGCCTAACAACTTATGTCAACGTTGCTCAACACATTTGCAAGTTATCTACCAACGCTGATCCTTCAGCGCCTGCAGGCTGATGCGAAACCACTAGCGTCCCCGGCTCAGTACACGCTTCGTGGCACTGGCCTATTCGCCGATATCTCCGGTTTTACCACCCTCACAGAACGGCTCGCCGTCCGAGGCTCATCGGGCGTCGAAGAGCTCAGCCGCATGCTCAACCTCTCCTTTAGCCAAATGCTTGAACTGATCGAGCAGCACGGCGGCGATGTGTTGAAGTTCGCGGGCGATGCGCTGCTGGCGTTTTGGCCCGACGACGACGAACACGCGACGCTTCGAGCAGCACAATGCGCCCTGGCCATTCACCGACGCCTCCATACCTTCTATCAATTGATCGAGAGCGATCGGCTTCAACTGCGCATCGGCATCGCCACTGGCGAGATCACAGCTTTGCAGGTGGGCGGCATCTACGGGCGATGGGAACTGCTGGTGACGGGCGAGCCGCTGCTCAAAATGGGCAAGGCCGAGCGCCTCGCGCGGCCCGGCGAGGTGGTACTGACGCCCAAAGCTTGGGAACAGATCGCAGATCGCAGCAACGGCACTCCGGTCGGCGGAACATCCGAGCAGCCGTTTATGCGATTAAAGCACATTCACACTCCGATCCCACTCGTCGCCAGCCAACCGCCAAAGCTTACACCCAAGATGAACACGGCGCTGCGCTCGTTCATTCCAGGCGCGGTGCTCAGCCGCTTAGTGGCGGGCGAAACGAGTTGGCTTGCGGAACTGCGCCGCATCACCGTGCTGTTCGTGAATCTGCCCAGCGTCTCGCACACCACCGAGCTAGCCCAAGCTCAGCAGGTCGTGCATACGCTCCAAAGCGTGCTCTACCGCTACGAGGGCAGCGTCAATAAGATCACCATCGACGACAAGGGCATCACACTGGTGGCGGCGCTGGGGTTGCCGCCGCTCGCGCACGAGGACGACGCGCTGCGAGGCGTGCAGGTCGCTCTCGGCATCGCCCAGGCGCTGCGCGAGATGGGCCACGCCAACGCCATCGGCATCACCAGCGGCCAGGCCTTCTGCGGCGAGATCGGCAGTAGCTACCGCCGCGAATACACGATGATCGGCGATATCGTCAATGTCGCCGCACGGCTGATGCAAAGCGCCAAGGAATTGCAGAGCGCCCCCGATTGGCAGCACGGCACGATCCTCTGCGACGAGGCGACCTACCAACAGAGCCAATCGCGCATCACGTTCCGCGCCTTGGAGCCGATCAGCCTCAAAGGCAAACAGCAGTTGGTGCGCGTCTACCAGCCGCTTAGCGAGATCCCCAATGCGGAGCGCAGCCGACACACGCGGCATCAGGGCACGCTGATTGGCCGAATCCACGAACAGAATCTGCTCGCCGAACAGATCCACACGATGCTGCGCGGTCAGCCGGGTGGCACGGTGTTGATCGAGGGCGAGGCCGGGATCGGCAAATCGGTCTTGGTGGAGCGCGTGCGGCAATTATCCGCCGACCTGCAGTTGAAGACGCTGTTCGGCACAGGCGACGCCACTGAGCAGTCCACGCCCTATCACCCGTGGCGCACCGTCTTTCATCAGATCATCGAGCCGCACACCACCGAGGCGCTCGATCAGCGGCTTGTACAGTGGCTCGGGCCGGATGTCGCCGCGCTCACACCGCTGCTGAACGTGGTGCTGCCGCTCGATCTGCCGGATACTCCACAGACCAAACAGCTTCAGGGGCAACGGCGCGCCGCAGCCACCCGCGATCTGTTGATCCGCCTGTTGCAACACGACGTCGAGCAACAGCCGCACCTGCTGATCCTTGAGGATGCGCACTGGTTCGATTCGGCCTCGTGGGAGTTGGCGGTGGCCATCAGCCAACGGGTGCAACCAATGCTGATGTTGATCACGCTGCGCCCACCCAGCACGCCGAGCCAGCCCGAATATCGCTACCTGCTCAGTCACGCGCTGCTACGGCTACAACTCGATATCCTCGCGCCGGAGGAGGCGATCACGCTCGTTTGCCAGCGTTTGGGCGTGAACTCGCTGCCCAAGGCCGTCGCCGATCTGATCCACGATAAAGCGCATGGCCATCCTTTCTTTAGCGAAGAACTGGCCTACGCGCTGCGCGACGCGGGCTTGATCGAGATCAGCAACGGCGAGTGTCACCTTTCGCCCACCGCCGACCTGAACGCGCTCACGTTCCCGGATACCGTGCAGGGCGCCATCATCAGCCGCATCGATCGGCTCACGCCCACTCAGCAGCTCACGCTCAAGGTCGCCAGCGTGATCGGGCGCGTCTTCCCGATGCGCACACTCCGAGCGATCTACCCCATCGCCACCAACCCCAGTGATCTGCACGCCGATCTGAACACGTTGGCGCAGCTTAACATCACGCCTATCGAGGCGGCGGAGCCGGAACTGGCCTACATCTTTAAGCATGCCATCACGCAGGATGTCGTCTACAATCTGATGCTGTTCGCGCAACGGCGCCAACTCCACCGCGCGATCGCCGAGTGGTACGAGCTCGCCTTTGGCAGCGCCGAACAGGAGCCAACCAGCGATTCGATCCGCGAACCCGCGCAGCCTCCGCAACACCTCACCAACCATCTCAAGCTAGAGCCGTACTACCCGCTACTCGCTCATCATTGGGGGAAGGCGGGAGTGACGAGCAAGGCGATCACGTACCTGGAAAAGGCGGGGCGCTACGCGCTCACCATCAGCGCGGTGCACGAGGCGCGGGCCGCCTTCGAACAAGCCCTGCAACTGCTCGAAGACGTGAGCGATGGGAGCGAGAAGCAGCATCAACAAGCCACACTGCTGCAACTGCTTGGCGAGGCCGAATATCAGAGCGGCGCGTTCGGTCGGGCGGAGGAGTGTTTCGAGGCCAGCCTGACGCTGATGCGCACCCTTAACGACACCAGCGGCATGATCAACGCGCTCAACCAACTTGGTCGTATCGCGACCGATACGGGCAGTTACCGCAACGCGCAACAACACCTGCAAGCCGCCCTGGAGTTGGCCCATGACCTCGGCGACCGCGCGCGCACCGCGCAGGTGCTCGCCAACCTGGGGCATATGTCGATGAGCGAGGGGAACTTCGAGCGCTCCGAGGCGTACTTCCAGGAGAGCCTGGTGCTCTTTGCCGCGCTCGGCGATCTGGCGGGCACGGCGCAAGTCTTCAACGGTATGGGCAACAGCGCTGTCGATCGGCATATGTACGATGTGGCCCGCTATTGCTACGAAGAGAGCCTCGCACTGCGCACGTCGATCAGCGATCGCTTGGGCATCGGCAGTTGCCTGAGCAACCTGGGCTGGGTCGCGCACTTGCAGCACGATTTCAACGCGGCCCGCACCTATTATCAAGAGAGTCTGACGATCTCGCGCACCATCGGCGACCTGCGCGGCACCGCCATCGTGCTGAACAACCTGGGATTCACCTACTGCGAACTGCACGAGTATGAGGAAGCGGCGGCCAGCTTCGATGAGGCGCTGCAGATCACCAAAGATATTGGAGCGATCCCCTTATCGCTCGAAGTGCTGATCGGCAAGGCCCGATTACTCGCCAGCGCCGAGCAACCAGTGGCGGCAGCCGAACTCCTAGGGCTTGCCAAACATCACCCGGCCTCCAACAGCGACATAACCATCCAGGCCGAACTGTTCGAGCGACAGTTGAAGATGATGCTTCCGCCCGAACAACTCGCTGAAGCGCTCGCCCGTGGCGCACAACTCGACCTCGAAACAGTGGTTGCCGACATGCTAAACGCGATGAGTTTTTGATGTATACTACTCACCAAGGCGCGCTGCCCACACCCACACCCTCGGCAGGGCCACCAATCCCGTTCTAGAAAGAAAGGCTACCTCGTGAGCAAACTGCACGTTCGCGCTGCTTTTGCATTTGTTAGTATCGTGCTCTTTACTTTTTGGCTGCCCACCGCAACACAGGCCCAAACCAGCACGCGTTGTTTCGATGAAACCGGCTACTGCATCTCTGGCCGTATCCGCGAATTTTGGGAGCAAAACGGTGGACTGCCGGTGTTCGGCTTCCCAATCACGCCGCTGCAAGTGGAACAGGTCGAGGGCAAATCGGTGCAAGTGCAGTGGTTCGAGCGCAATCGGCTCGAACTGCACCCACAGAACGCTCGCCCCTACGATGTGCTGCTCGGACGGCTCGGTGCTGAGCGGCTAGCCCTCCACGACCCGCACTGGCAAGCGCAGCCCAGCGCGCCAGCCGAGGACGGATGCCTCGTGCTCCCGGGCAGTCCACACCCGATCTGCGGCGAAATGCTGACCACGTGGCGCTCCAGCGGCCTGCAACTCGATCGCAACCCGGCCATCTCGGAATCGGAGAGCTTAGCGCTGTTCGGCCTACCGCTCACGAGCGCCCGCACCGAACAGATCAATGGCAAGGGCTACACGGTGCAATGGTTCGAGCGGGCGCGCTTCGAGTTGCACCCCACGAATCCCGCGCCGTACCGTGTGCTGTTGGGCTTGCTGGGCAACGAATCGTCGCCAGTGGCCTCGCGCGCGCCTGTACGAGCGGCCAGCGCTCCAACACGCATCGAGATCAGCCATATCAATATGAGCGGGCGGGTTGTCCCGGTCGGGATGGATGCCAAAGGTGAACTGGTGGTGCCGGACCACGATGTCGGTTGGTACAACGCCAGCGCCAAGCCGGGCCAGGGCGAGAATGTGGTGCTGTGGGGCCATGTGCTGCGCTTCCGCAAAGCGCCCAACATCCCCGCGCCGTTTGAGCGGTTGAAAGATGCGCCGATCGGTGCCACCATCACGCTCTACGATGCGCAAGGGAACGCCTTCAACTACACGATCGTGCGGCAGGTCGAGGCCAACCCACGCGACGTACACTACATTTTGCCGAAGGGGCGCGAGATGGTCACGTTGGTGTCGTGCTACGGCGATAGTGTGATCGTGGGTGGCGAGGTGGTGGATATGACCAAACGGCTGATCACGATCGCCGAGCCGAGCTAGAAGCCATTTCCTGCATACAAAACGCGGGCTGAGGATAACCTCAACCCGCGTTTGTGATCTCTTCCAAAACGATTAGTCGGGCTGTGAGCGAAGCTCTTGGCCAGCAACCCAACCTTCGCGGCCATCCGTCGTACGGATGCGCCACCAAGTGTAGTTGTCGGCATCGCGTGGGCCTTCGAGCAACGTCATCTGCGTGCCGGGAGCCAAGCGATCGATCTGTTCGTGGTTGAGGCCAGCGCCTTTGCGCAGGCGTAGCGGCAGGCCACCTTGACGGGTGACATAGGCGGTGCTGCCAACGGTGAGGCCACCGGTTGCGGCGGGCGCAGCGGGCGCAGCACTAGACGCGCCAATACCAGCACTTGCAACGCCTCCCGTCGAAGTCGTCTCGGCAGACTTGCCGCCGGTTGGTGCCGCAGCAGCAGCCGGAGCCGCCTTGCTAGCGGCGAGTTGGCGCTGTAGCTCTTGAAGCTGCTTCTGCAGATCGGCCACTTGCTTCTGGGCAGCCTGCAGGGCCTTTGATTCAGAAGCATCCTTTGCCGTAGAATCCTTTACGGCCTTCTGCAGCTGCTCGATCTCGGCATTCTTGGCGTTCAATTGATTGTTCAACGCCAAGATCTGGTCACTCATACTCTGAATGCCCTCGACCATCTGGCGCTTTTCTTCATCGTCCTTGTCGTTGTCTTTATTCCGATTGAAGATATTACCGAGCACGATGCCCTCCCTTTACTAATCTCGGAAGTCAATCAAGAGGATGTAGCACGTTTTGTGCCAAGATCACGAGTATATACGTGATCGCATCGCGAAGGTTTCGCGGATGTAGAGCCGTTCCCGCCGCAATGCGTGGAATTGTTCGGATTCTTGGCGATCCCCTGCACCCCTAACAACGCTTGATCCTCAAGGAGTGCTGGAAGTTGCCCTTTGACAAGCAAATTGTTCCGTGCTATACTTCTGAAAGTGCTTCCATAAAAGGACATTTCAATTTCATACATCGTTCTGATACCGCTTGGAAGCGGAGGTTTTCCAATGCCGGATGCCACGATTTACGATGTTGCAGAGCGAGCACAGGTCAGTATCTCTACTGTTTCGCGTGTCCTTAATTCTCCGGAGCAGGTCAATCAAGGGACGCGATTACGGGTACTGAACGCGATCGACGAGCTCGGTTTTGTGCCTCGTGCAGATGCAGCAGCGCGTGCCCGCAAGGGAACTCGCCGGATTGGGGTCCTCGCGCCTTTCCTCACCTATCCATCATTCATCCAACGGCTTCGCGGTGTCACAACGCTCACCAACTCATCTTATGAGATGGTGATGTACAACGTCGACTCAGCTTCACGGCGCGACAGTTACCTTTCTACCTTGCCGGTAACACGTCGTTTGGATGGCCTGATCGTGATGGCGCTCCCGATTGACGAGGAAGCTGCACAACGACTGGTTATCAACGAGCTTGAGACGGTATTGATCGAAGTGGGTCACCCTTCGTTCAGTAGCGTCGAGATCGACGATACGGGCGGAGGGCGGTTAGTCGCTGAGTACTTGATTGAGCGTGGTCATCGACGGTTTGGTTTTGTGGGCGACGCGGAGGGACCAGATTATTCCATCCATACAAGTGATAAGCGCTTAACCGGGTATCAACAAGCGTTACTCAGTGCGGGTTTCGAGCTACCACCCGATTACATTGCACTTGGGCCGCATGGGTTAGAATCGGCCCGACAGTTGGCACATCGCTTGCTGTCGCTTCCTGTACCACCAACAGCGATCTTTGCACCGAGCGATACACAGGCTCTAGGAGTACTGAAAGCTGCTCGAGAACGAAATCTTGCGGTGCCAAAAGATGTGGCTGTGATTGGGTTTGATGATGTGGAAATGGCGGACTATATTGGGTTAACCACCGTCCGTCAACCGCTTGAGGAATCGGGTCGTGTAGCTGTCGAGTTACTTTTAGGGCGCTTAGCGAATCGTTCGCGACCTCCACAACATGTTCGCCTACCATTAACGATTGTTCAACGAGAAACTGCTTAACGAAGAAAGATACGTTTTTCGGTTGATCTAAACGTAAATCGCACCTTCCTAATCAATTTTTCCAATTCGATATTGCATCCTAGCACTGAAACGTTTTGGGCACGTATTACAACGTAGTTTCATTGCTTATTTCCATATGTCGCTTATACTATGGCTAAGCGACGTATCTTTGCTATAGTTCGCTATCGAATAGTTCTATTCGATAGAGATATCACCAACATCGCATATGTAAACCAAAGGAGGTACAAGGCTTCTTGTTTCCACTGATGGGACCTGTTCGACCGATATGGGTTCGTAACATTGTGAGGAGAATTGTTCGTATGCGACACAGACACCTATTGTTCGCCACGCTGACGTTGATCGTTAGCCTGGTACTGGCAGCTTGTGGTGGCACGGCTGCTACGCCGACCGCCGCTCCCGCAGCGACTACGGCTCCCGCCGCTCCCGAGCCGACCGCTGCTCCTGAGCCGACCGCCGCTCCCGAGCCGACCGCCGCTCCCGAGCCGACCACGGCTCCTGAGCCGACCGCTGCTCCTGAGGAGACTGCTCCTGCAGCTTCGGGCAGCGAAGCTATGGATGAACTGATCGCCAAGGCTGCTTCGATCAGCCCTGAGTTGGCTGCCGCCTTCGCTGGCGAGTATCGTGGCACCAAGGTCTCGATCACCGGCCCGCAGGTCGATGAGGACGCGAACAAGTTCAACGACTCGTTCAGCGTGTTCGAGGAGTTGACCGGCATCGACATCGAGTACGAAGGCACCAAGGAGTTTGAGGCCACGATCGCCGCTCGCGTCGATGGTGGCAACGCCCCCGACATTGCCGACTTCCCGCAGCCTGGTCTGTTGGCCAGCTTTGTGCAGGCCGGCAAGGTCGTCGATGTCAGCACCTTCATCAGCCGCGACTGGCTGGAGTCGAACTACACCGCTAGCTACTTGGACATCGCCACCATGGAGAGCCCCGACGGCCCGATCATGGCGGGCGTGTGGCACCGCGCCTTCCCCAAGAGCTTGGTGTGGTACCCCAAGGCTGCCTTTGAGGATGCTGGTTACACCATCCCCGAGACCTGGGATGAGATGATCGCCCTGATGGATCAGATCGTTGCCGACGGTGACACCCCCTGGTGTATCGGCATCGAGTCCGGCGCTGCAACTGGTTGGCCAGCAACCGACTGGACTGAGGAGACCATGTTGCGCACCACCTCGCTGGAGAACTACGACAAATGGGTCGCTGGCGAGCTGCCTTTCACCGACCCGATCGTGAAGAACGCTGTGAAGGCGTGGTCGGATATCTGGTTCAACGACAAGTATGTCTACGGTGGTCGCGCTCAAATCGTGACGACCAGCTTCGGTGACTCGACTGCCCCGATGTTTGAGAAGCCAGATCCCAAGTGCTGGCTGCACAAGCAGGGTAGCTTCATCACCAGCTTCTTCCCAGCTTCGGCTGTGCCGGGCGTCGATTACGACGTGTTCTACCTGCCGCCGATCGATCCGCAGTACGGCAAGCCGCTGCTGTTCTCGGGCGACCTGATGGTGATGTTCAACGATCGCCCTGAGGTTCGCGCGGTTGAGGCGTTCTTCAGCACTGGCGCATCGGTCGAGCGCTGGATCAAGTCGGGTGGCGCGACTTCGCCCCACCAGGACTCGGACCTCTCGTGGTACACCAACGAAATCGATGCGAATGTGGCGAACATTCTGCTCGAGGCCGAGAGTGTGCGCTTCGACGGTTCGGACCTGATGCCTGGCGTAGTTGGTGCTGGTAGCTTCTGGAAGGGTATCACCGACTACGTGGCTGGTACACTTGACCTCGATCAGGCGATGGAAGAGATCCAAGCTGGTTGGCCTCAACAGTAAGGAAGCTCGCTAGCGCAGTTTCTAGGTAATTGGCAATGGGCGATTTCGGCTAGCCGTAGTCGCCCATTGACCAACTTAGAACTTGGTGATACGTTGTCTAGCAACAGCAAAGACCAAGACTGCAACTCACCTGTGCGCGACTGCGGTTTACCTAAACAGCGCTGTTCAGCAACCAAACGCACAACGCCCAAGTGCAGGCATCAGGAGAAAAACGATGGCAAACGTAACTGAAGTCAAACCGCAACGTCAGTCGCAAAGCCAACAAGGTTCGCCAGCACAAATGCTGCTGGCTCTGGTGGGGTTCATTGTCACGTTAGCTGTAATTTGGTTTGGATTTATTTTTCTCCGCAATAGCCAAGAAACGATGCACAAGCTCGTTTCGACGGTGATAGCGATTGTATGGGGTGTTGGCGGGGTTGCAGCGCTCTTTGTAAGCGCGAATTTCTTGGCCGAGCAGTTTGGCGACACGATCAAGAGTTTCCTGCGCCCTTTTATTTTTGTCGGTCCAGCCGTGTTTATGCTCGGTTGGTTCCTGTTCCTTCCAACTGTTCGCACCCTCTACCTCAGCTTCTTTAACGCCGACACCTCCCAATTCGTAGGCATTCAAAACTATATCTTCGCCTTTACCGACCGCACGATGCTCGAAGCGTTCCGAAATAATCTGATTTGGATGTTCTTCGGCACCAGTGGATGCGTCGTGTTTGGTCTTATCATCGCAGTTCTAGCAGATCGCAGTAAATTTGAGACAGTGGCGAAAGCGCTGATCTTCATGCCCATGGCGATTTCGTTCGTCGGTGCGGGCGTGATCTGGCGGTTTGTGTATTACTACGCTCCTCCTGGCGAAACCCAGATTGGTTTGCTGAACGCGATGGTCACCTTCTTGGGCGGCGAGCCAAAAGCCTGGACAAGCCTGATCCAGCCAGCGAACAACCTGTTCCTGGTCGTGATCATGATTTGGTTGCAGACAGGCTTCGCGATGGTGATCTTCTCCTCGGCGATTAAGGGCATCTCGGCTGATATTCTCGAAGCGGCCCGCGTCGATGGCGCGAATGAGTGGCAGACCTTCTTCCGTATCATCATTCCCACGATCCAATCCACTATCCTGACGGTCACAACCACTATTCTGATCTTCTCGCTGAAGATTTTCGACGTTGTGATGGTGATGACGGGTGGGCAGTACGGTACGCACGTGATCGCTACTCAATTCTATCGTCAGCTCTTTACGTATCGAGATTTTGGTCGCGGCGCCGCGATCGCGATGATTCTGCTGATCGTGATCTCGCCTGTGATCGTCTATAACTTGCGCCAACTGAACCAGCAGGAGGGCTTCAGATGAGCAGCATCGCGCAACCAAAACGCGGCCCGAGTGCGCGCCGCGACCAGTTCTTGGCCAGCCTCTTCGTCAATGGCGTTCTCGCGCTGATCTGCCTTGTTTGGACAATCCCAACGATCGGTGTGTTGGTGTCGTCCTTCCGAGATCGTGAGGAGATCAGCCGCTCCGGGTGGTGGACGATCTTCCCCCACTCCGAGTACGTGAAGGTGGATACGATCACGCTTGATCGCCAGACACCGCTGGATCAACCGATCAATATCCCAAGCCTGGGCATTACGCTATCGAACGAGCAGTTGCAGGCGGGCTACACGTTGGACGATGGTCGCCAAGTGATGTGGGAGAGCCGCCGCCAACGCACGATCGCAGTGCAGAATAAGCAAATCGTCTCGAACACAAACTTCACGCTCGATAACTATCGCAGTGTGTTGACCGGTAAGACGCGAACGGTCGATGGTCAAGAACAGGACGACGCGGGCACCAACTTCGGTAATGCATTCTTGAACTCGGTGGCCGTGGCGGTGCCTTCGACGGTGATTCCGATCTTGTTGGCGGCGTTCGCTGCCTATGGGTTCGCTTGGATGCGCTTCCCTGGACGCAAGATTCTGTTCACGATCATTGTGGCGCTCTTGGTGGTGCCGCTCCAGCTCGCGCTCGTGCCGATTATGCGCGACTTTATGCAGCTTGAGATCAACGGTACGTTCTTGGCTGTGTGGTTGGCACACACTGGCTTCGGCTTGCCGCTCGCCACATATCTGCTCTACAACTACATCAGCGAGCTGCCCCGCGAGATCCTGGAATCGGCCTTTATCGACGGCGCAACACCGTTCACCACCTTTGTGCGCTTGGTGCTGCCGCTGTCGGTGCCTGCGCTGGCATCCTTCGCGATCTTCCAGTTCTTGTGGGTGTGGAACGACTATCTGGTGGCGTTGATCTTCATCGGTGCGAAGCCGAACGTCCAGGTGCTCACTATGCTGTTGGCGAACTTAGTCGGTTCGCGCGGTCAAGATTGGCACTTGCTGACGGCTGGCGCGTTTATTTCGATGCTGTTGCCGCTGATCGTGTTCTTCTCGCTGCAACGCTTCTTTGTACGTGGTTTGATGGCTGGCTCGGTCAAGGGCTAGAGCTTTCTCCTGATCATTATCATCATTGGGCGGAGACGGGGTTGCGTGAAGCAACCCCGTTTTTGTGTGCTCATCAACCCATCTCACATGAGTAGCCAAGCGAAGTGAAAGCAAACCCGAGTTGGACAGTGTCAATAACAAGTCTGTTTTAGCCTCCGGCAGCAAGGTATTCCTTCGTTTTGTGATGTCAAGGCGCTGCGCGTAACAGCTCCTCGACATCACCTTTCCTGAAAATGCTAAATCTAACGCCGAAGAAATGTTATTCGGCAAGCGTACTGATCCTGTAATCAATCATTCGGATGTGGCGCATCCCACGCTCTCGCAAGAGACACATCGCGGTGTACCAGGATGTCAAGGGTGTGATCAGCAGCCAGATGACCTGTACGGCGATCCGACTGGTTGCCGGTGCCTACGCTGCCGCCCGCTCGAACAAGAAGCCTGCGCAGCGCCCGTTCGAGTTCAAGCGCCCGACCGCGCTGTTTCTGGTTGGCGAGCGCGGGCGTGATGCTCGTTTCTGTGACGATGGTACGCTCTCGATCTGGACAGTGGCAGGTCGCAAGCGCATCGCGTACATCGTGCCGGATGCCTTCAAGCAGACGCTTGCCCAAGCTGCAAAGATCGACAGCATGACCGTCATCGAACGCAATGGACGCTTGCTCGGTCGCGTGGTTGTTACCCTCCGCGTCCCCGATCCAAAGGGCATTCACCCCGTTGGGATAGACCTGAACGAGACGAACGCCTGACTCTCCCGCAGACCTCCAAGAAACTGCGGGTGCGGAAGGGCACGCGCCGACGCCTGAGCCAATGGCAGCGCCGCTTGATGAGGGTAAGCGTCACAAACGCTGCCGAGCGACGCGGGCTGCTGGTAGACGAGGTGAATCCGGCCTATACCAGCCAGGATTGCTCGCGGTGTGGCTTGCGTGGTATCAGGAAGCGTCATGCGTTCACCTGTCCTCATTGTGGGCACGAATCCCATGCGGATGTCAACGCTGCGGTGAACATCCGCCTTCGCTCTACTGCGCTACGGCTCAGTGAGCCGCTGTCAATCGGCCCTGAAGCCCTGTCGTCTGCGGGCGATGAGGGCAAGCTGCCTGCTTTCGCTGGCAGTCGTTGACTCAGAACGCACGATAACAAAACGGCTGCTTGGGGAGCAGCCGTTTTGCGAGGATATGGAGGGAAGAGATTCGCTGAAGGAGGGGCGAGGAGCAGGAGGCTCACTCGCCTTGAAAGCGTTACGCTGTGACGGGCTGGAGGCCGAAGCGCTTGGCGACTTCCGGCGTGATCAGGCCGAGCAGTGCGTAGCCGAGGCCCGCGATCACGATGCCAAGGACCAGGAAGCCGAGGCCAAGGGCCATCGCACCGTACGATGCGCCGAACGCCATCGCCGACAGGCTAAGCGAGGTCACCAGGCTGGCTGCGGTGAGCTGCGTGTTGCGAGCGGCGTTGGCCACCGGATTGCCATTGGCGTCCTTCAGAGCAGCCTCAGCGTCGTTGGTGCCCGCGGGATCGCCACTCTCAACCGCGTACTTGCCCATCTGCGCGTAGGAGAGGCCGTTGCTGCTCTTGGCGGCGTGCGTCTGGATGATGTTGGCCATGCTGAGCGCGGTCGGGATGTCGGTCACGGGCGTGTTCGGGATGGAGGCATCAGCGGGTGTGACGATCTGCTGAGCGGCCAACTGCTGCTTCACAAAGCCATTGATGTAGATACCCGCGCCAGATGTAATCAGACCTGCGACTGCAAAGGCGATACCGACGGCGATCACGAGCTTGGGAAAGAGGCGTAGCGCTTTCATTGTATGTTCCTCCGCGTTAAGCGTTGTTTGTTTTCCGATGTCGTGAGTATAGTTCAGAGGCAGAGGTTGTTGTGTGAACGAACGAACACCTATAGAGAAGGCGCCACAACTTATCCCAAATTGGGTGAATGTTAGATACCGTCAGTCAATGCAGGATTCGGTATTGGGATGTAACAGGAAGAGGCGCTTACGCTTGGCCACTACGCCGTGTATGGCTCAAAGAGGCGAGCAAACAGATGCCCGAACGAGCGCGGACTGGAGTTGATCTGCTCGTACAGCGACACCAAGCGCACCACAAGGTTGCGGTGACGGTACAGTTCCTGAATCATCGCATCGCTGGCGATAATTCTCTCGGCCCGCAAAAATGCGTAGAACTGCTTGAGCGCTAAACACATCGCTCGCACATCCTTGCGCGAAGGCAGCCTGTTCTGGCGGGGGAACACAAAGAAGAGATATTCATCGAGCATGGCGTAGGTGCTCATCTCCAACGATTGCTGATAGAAGGTGCCCAGGAACGAAGCATAGTGCGACATAAAACGCACGCGCTCCTGTGCCGTACGAGCATCCTGGCCCTGCTCAAGCTGCGCATCGAAGAAGCGCTGCAGAAGTTGGGTGCTCCGATTGATCGCCTGCATAATCAATGCATTACGTTCCGCATTGATCAGTTCATCCTCGAAGTCCTCGTCCTCAAACTCCTCGTCCTCGAACTCCTCTTCGTCGAAAAACTCGCTCTCATCCTCATCTTCGAACGGGTCATCGCTGAGCAACAGGCTTTCGTCAATGGGCAAGTGCAGGCCGTTGCCATTGCTGTCGCTGTTCATCTTCTGCTTTGCCTGAGAGGGCGTAATAACCAACTCCTCGAACAGCGATGGCTCTTTGTCCATCAACTCGTTGAGAAAAGTGATCAACAGTTTGAGCGCTTCGCTCTCTGTCTGAGCCTGCTCCAAGCGGGCGATCCGCTCCGCGCCAAGCACCTTGATCAAACGCTCCTGCTCCTCAAACAAGGTAAATTCTTGCATCGAGGAGACCGAGGTCTCATCCAACTGATAATCGTACGATAACGTGAGATCGATGGTATCGAACAGCGTACCCATCAATTCGTAATCGTCGTCCTGATCAAAGAGTTCTTCGAAATCCAGGATCTCGTCCACGAACATGCGATCGTAGTAGCCATCTTTGGCGCGCTCATCGATCTGGGCGCTGTAATCCTGCGTCGCGTCGATCGGCTCCATCGGCGGCGTGCTCTTGTCGTTGAAGCCGAACAGCAGGCTCGCCGTGACGCGCTGCACGACCCCATCCCAATAGCCACGCTGGATCATGGTCTGCCGCAGTGCCCGTAAATCGCTCTGAAGCTCAGCAATCTGCTCAAACAAACTCTTCTTGCCCTGCTTGGAGCGCGAAACTCGGCCATAAGCAGAAGCCTCCTGAAGTTGCAGCATCAAACCGTCGTAGAGCACCTCGACACGCTCATCCTCGGCCAACACCTGCTGCCAAGGTCTGCCAGGGTACTGTGTGCGCCACGGCGCGGCGGCATAGGCTGGCAGGATGATCTTGTACGCCTCGACTCGTTTGGAGCGTTTGGTAGAAAACTGCTGCACCGCCAATTCGATAAGTTCCTGCTCTTGCGCCTGCACACGGTCGGGCTGGAAGGCAGCCGCAGGCTCGTGCTCGAACGACATCACCATCGGCGGGTAGCTTTGGATGGTCACGAGGATGCTATCGCCCGATTGAAAATGGACACGCTCCATCCAATCCTTCAGCGGGATATGCTCCCTCAGCCGAACTGTATGAAATTGCAGGTCATCGTGGCCTTCGAAACGAACAGTCAGCTCATGCATAAACACGAGCAAAAAGGGGTGCAGCGACTGGCGCTCAAGATGCTGCTCAGCGACCTCGTTTGGGGATGGAATGACCCGAAAGCGCAGGTTGGCCATTGCCAAGCGCAACGGGCTGACCATACCCTTCGGTAATCGCAACCAACCAAAACGTACCGATTCGTCGCGAAGAAGGGTTTGCAACTGATGGCGTGCGGTTTTTGCGGTGCTCGATTTAATGGCCAATACCCGTTCAGCAAGTTCACGCTCGGGGATCGGACCTTCGTACTCGTGAGAAAGAGCCTCAAGGATCTCTGGATAGGTAGGTTCACCGCGACGCATGCCGTACTCCTCAGGAACATTCTGCCGATGTTTAGGATGTTATGCCGATGCCATTGTATATTCTGTTTGCAAGATTCGCCATGCGCCAGAGGCTCCCCAACCCGCACATTGTTCGGGGTGAATCACCTCGGCTAGCACATGCAAAGCATCAACAATGCGCGGACTCATTCGGCGAAAGTCCACAGAACCGTCGATCAGGTAAACGCGGCCCTGACGTACAGCAGGCAGGGCAGCCCAACCGGTACGGTACGAGAGCGTGCGCCGCACCTCGTCCTCAACACGATCGAGTGAGAGGCCGTTCACAGCGATGATGATCACCTCTGGCGCGAACGCAATCATATCGCCCCAACCGACTCGTTGCGCGGGACAACCAGCCTGCCCCAGGCCTGACATACCGCCCGCCATCGTCACTAATTCGGGCACCCAATACCCAGGGCCAAACAGCGGATCCAGCCACTCTAAAAACGCCACCCGAGGGCGATGCAGCACTGAGGCGACGGCTTGACGCACGTGCTCGATCTTGCTTAACAGTTCCGCCTGAAGGGCGTGCGCTCGTTCTGTCACCTGAGCAACATCGCCAATGGTTCGAATGGCCGTCAGCATATCGGCAATGCTCAACTGATGAAACGCCAACACTTGTGGGGTGAAGCCGAGCGATTGCGCAATAGTTGTGGCAGCCTGATCTTGTTGAGGAATAAACCGCACATCCTGCACAGGATGCGTATCAGCAGAATGCTCAAGCAGCATCAACGGGGTGGTACAGACTCCGCACGCTTCTCGCACAAGGATGAGGTCGGGTTGGAGTTCAACGACGCGATCCAACGAGAAAATTGTCGGTTCGTATGTACATTGGCAACGGATCGAATCATCAAGCTCATCTTCATACAAATCACTGTATTCGGCAAAGCTTTTTGTCACAATTGGTTTTTGACGCGCTGCATACGGATAATCGCAGGCGTGCGTCACACCAACAAGCGCATCTTCAAGACCGAGTGCATACACGATCTCGGTTGCGCTAGGTAGTAATGAAACGATCCGCATAATTCTCCCCTCCTCTCGGCCACTTAAGCGTAGCACTCGAAGAAGTGTATGTCAAGAATTTACGCCTACTTTTTGCGTCAACCAACCAATCGTTTTTGCTACGCACAAGAATGTGCACATCCTTTTAAACGATATTTCTTGCTGGATGTTACCACTGATATCATACGAAATGGCGCCACAGCTTATGATTACGAGCACTTGCCGAACTACAAGCCCTTTACAAACAATATACTACACTTTTCCGATAATATCTGGTTGAGGGATGAACTGCAGGATGGTTTACGAATGATGATTGCAATGCGGAGTTCGCCCACAATCGTGAGAATCCTTTCTCTTTTTTGTGATGCTGCTGCAATCTCATCAATACCCACAGCGCATAACGAAGCGCCCGAGCATCGCCGAGCGTCGCCGTGACCAGACTGACAAATTCGAGTTACGCAAGCGCCTGCAGACGCGGATGCCCCGCCAAAAACGCCAACAGATCGGCTCGTGATGGAATGCGCCGTCCCGCGCCCCGCCGAGTCGTCACCAGCGCGCCCATCGCGTTGCCCAGCGCGGCACAATCGCGCAGGCTGCCGCTCCGCACATAGCCCGCGATAAACGCGGCGGCAAACGCATCGCCAGCGCCAACCGTGTCAACCACCTCCACCTCAAACGCGGGCAGCGCGAACTGCTCACCGGGAGTGGCGACCAAGCAGCCCGCCGCGCCCCGTTTGAGCACCACCACCTGCGGGCCGCGCGCCAACAGCGCCTGCGCCATCTGCTCGGGAGTGGCCCCGCTCACCAGATGCGCCGCCTCCTGCTCGGTGAGCAGCAGCACATCGACCACCGCCAACACCTGCGCCATCCGCTCGGGCGGGATGAATTCCGCACTCGGGCCAGGGTCGAAGAAGAAGGGCGCTGTAGCACGATCGATCAGCGCCAAGAGCGTGCGCAGATCCTCATCGCCGAGCAGATCGCGCACCGTGTAGCCATCGAGAAAGAGCGAACGGGTCTGTGCGATCACATCGGGCCAGGATGGCCCCAGCGGCCACGTGCCGAGGCCGTCTTTGATACCCAAAAATACGTGTTGGCCGATCCGGTCGGTGATCACCATACAGCAGACCGTCGAGCGACCCGGGCATTTCAGCGCGTGCTGCACATCCACACCTTCTTCGGCCAGCATCGCCAGCATGCGCGAGCCGTAGTCGTCGTCGCCCAGCGCGCCGATGGTGGCCGTCGCCAAGTTCAAGCGCCGCGCCGCAATCAGCAGGTTCCCCGCGCCACCCGGCTCGACAAAAATGCCATCGGCCCAGCCATGCCGCTCCGGCTCCAACGGCAAACGCTCGATCGGCACGATCAGATCGACCACCAAATCGCCAATAATCACAACATCGTACTGCATAACACACAACTATCTATGGTTTTCAAAAGATCCCTTGCAATCTTCGACAGAATAGTGTATACCACAGTCATAATGCCGTATCGTTTCTGAAAAGCCAAAAGTTCGCATTAAGAAAACGCAACTTTTTGCCCAACTACGGCGTTTGATGAATATCTCGTCGTTGAGATATCACCTCCCTGAAATCGAATTGAACAGAGGAGAAACACAATGGATAGTGTTGTTTTCGCGCTGCTGCGACTCGCCCCCGAACGCGATTCCGAACTGATCGCAAGCTATCACCATTACAGCGAAGCGCTGAGCCAAGCGCTGAGTCCCGAACAGTATCAGCAGTACGCCGAGCATCTCCAGCGCCACGGCGCTCTGCGCATGATCGACGAACTAGCGCCCACCGATCTCAGCGAACTCACGCCAGAGGAGCAAAGCATCCTGGCAGCGATTCGAGCCAATCGTGTGGCAACCGAAGCATATCGGCAAGTGGCGGTGCTCCTACGGCAACGCGGCCACGCAGATATCGCCCCCGTACTCGATGTCCTCGAAATCGGCAACTAGTCGTTAGCGATCGGTGTTTTCGCCATCGGATCTAGATAACCCCTATGGATTCGGCTTAACCAACGCGCCAACTGCTCGGGGCTGATCTCCTGGCCTTGTTCCAACCACCAGAGGATCGCCCCGATGCCAGCATGTGCAGCATATTTGACGCGCAGCTCAAACGGCGGCGCGCCCGGCATATCGATGTTCTGCGCCCAACCGCGAATGCGCCGCTCGGTGTTTTGGCGAAAACGCTCAATAAACTTCGGATCGCCCCGATCGCCGAACATCACCTTGTAAAACTCTTTATGGTCGCGAATATGCCGCATCAACAACACTGGCCCCGGCAACGATTCCTCTTCCGCTAGCTGATCAGTCCCATGCCCCGCTGTTTGCTCGAACACTTCGGCGATGAATTTGTCGAGCAGATCGTATTTATCCAAATAGTGCCGATAAAACGTCGAGCGGTTGATCATCGCCCGTTTGGTGATATCACGCACGGTGAGCGCCGCAAAGCCCTTCTCAACAGTCAATTCAATGAACGCCTCTTGAATCAGTTTGCGGGTGCGTTTGATCCGTAGATCCTCGGATTCGGGGGAGTTTTGCATCATTTTTCTACCAAGTGTTGCATATGCAACTCAGTGTTGCATATTGATGGTTGATGTCTTGTGGGCGCGACATTATGATGATTATACAACATGATGTTGCATGTACAACATCGTGTTTACCCGAATCATCATCATCGACCTGCGATCTGAAGACTTGAGTGTACGGAGAGGATGTTATGTCGATTGAGAATCTTCAGGCACAGCTCGGAAACGCGCTCCTATTCCCCGATAACGAAGCCTTTGATGAGCTTCGCCTCGGCTGGAACCGCACGTTGGAACATCGTCCAGCGGCTATCTTGCTGCCGAGCAACGCCGAGCAGATCGCGCTTGGCGTGCGCTACGCCCGGGAGGCTGGCTTAGGTGTGGCCGCGCACCTGACCGGACATGGCCCTCAGCAAGCCGCTGAGCAAGCGTTGCTGATCGTCACCCGCAATATGCATGCTGTTACGGTCGATCCCCGTGCCCAAACAGCGCAGGCCGAGGCTGGCGCGCGATGGCACCACGTGGTCGAAAAGAGCACACCGTACGGGCTAGCGCCGGTGCTGGGCACCTCGCCGCACGTGGGTGTGGTAGGCTACACGCTGGGCGGCGGCCTCAGTTGGCTGGGACGGCGCTACGGCTTCGCCTCCGATAGCGTGCGCAGCATCGAACTCGTCACCGCCGATGGCCAACTGCGGCGCGCCAGCCCCACCGAGCACCCCGATCTCTTCTGGGGGCTGCGTGGCGGCGGTGGCAACTTCGGCATCGTGACGGCCATAGAGTTCGCACTGTACCCGGTGGCACGCGTCTACGGCGGCCACCTCACCTACCCAGGCGAACTGGTCCACGAGGCGTTGCGCTTCTTCCGCGCCTGGAGCGCGCAGTTACCCGAGCAGATCACCTCGTCGATCACCATTTTCAAGTTCCCCGATCTGCCGCAACTGCCACCCGAGCTGCGGGGGCGCATTCAAGTGGAGTTGCACGCTTGCGTCACCGAGCCAAGCATGGGGCCAGCGCTGATTCAACCGTGGTTAGATTGGCACACGCCGCAGAAAAACGCCATGCGCGAACTACCGTTCAGTCAGATCGGCGAGATCAGCAATGATCCTGTCGATCCGCGGGCCGCTTACTTCTCCAGCGCCATGTTCGACACGCTGAGCGACGCCGCGCTCGACACGCTGGAGCAGTATGCCGTCGCTGAGCAATCGCCGCTCTTCTTCACCGAGTTGCGGCACTTGGGTGGCGCGATCTCGCGCGGCGATCCCACCAGCAGCGCGATCGGCAACCGCGAAGCGCAGTACTACTTGCGTTTGGCAGCGCCATCACCCACCGAGGCGGCGCGCAACCGCGTTCAGGGCTACATCGGCCAACTGCTCGAACAACTGCGTCCCGAGCGGCGCTCCAGCGTCTACCTGAACTTTATGCTGGGCAGCGAAGCGCAACAACGCGTCCAAGATGGCTTTCCACCCGAGCACTTCGAACGGCTGCTGGAACTGAAAGAGACCTACGACCCCGACAATCTGTTCCGCTACAGCTACCAGTTGGTACGCGAAACAACCGTCCACTAAGCCCTAACGCTGGGTATTGCGCGGCGAGCGTATGCGCTTGAGCACTCCCAGCACCACATACATCCCAAACACCAAATGCACCAACGCCACCTCCGAAGCGAGCTGCACGAACCGCGTGCTGTTCTCGATCCGGCAGGCTGAAGCTGCGCAACTTTGGGCGTGAGGTGGATGGGATAGGCCTGAGAATCGGGTGGTGCCTGTGCGCCCGTGCCGGACGTGTAGGGCACCACCTCGAAACCACGCTTCATTGGCCAGTTGCTGCACGTGTAGGACTGAAATTCCGTTTGCGATACCACAATGTGGGCATTACAGCCCCGGCTCGCGCTTATCCTCGGCGGCGGGGCCGTATGATGTGATGCGAATCGGCACGCCAAGCGCGCTCTCGAAGCGCTTGAGCAGCGCCGCCTCATCGGCCAATGGCTCGTAGCGCGGCTGGCAGTTCAGCAAGGTGTTGGTCAACTGCTCCTGATAATCGAGCGCCTGCAGGACTGGCGAGGGGATCAGCCGCTCGATCGGCGTGGATGCGTGCTCGTAGGCGTAGCAAATCTGCAAGGTGGGCAACTCGGCCAAACGATCTAGGCACGTCACCGCCAAGCCATCCAGCGGCCCTGTCACCTCCAGCGCGTACCGCAGCGTCACGAGATCGGGCCACCCCACCCGAAAGCCCTGCTGCCACAGACCGTTCTCGTTGGCGGCGTCGGGCAGGGCGCGGCTCAGCGCGTCGTCCTCGGTGACGAACGGGCCTGCGCCATGCCGCGTGGCATACGCCCTTGTGATGCCGATCCGCGTGATGCCGCCGCTGTAGTTCGCCTCGGCGAGCAGCGTGTGGGCGTTCGCCAGCGTGGTGGTGCTCCACGTCGTGTAGGGATGGAAGCCGCGCCATTCATCGAGCAGCACGCCCTGCGACGCCTCGAAGACCACTGTGCCCGGCTCGCGCAACAGCGAATGCAGGAACGTGCCCGGCACAATCCTGACCATCTGCGCGAACTCGACAAACGCCTCGATCAGCCAATCGGGCCAATCATCATCGAGCAGCGACCACTCGCGCTGCACGATTGGGTCGTTGAAATCGTTGGAGAGCGCAGCGGCTTTGGCTCGGTTGATCGTGTGCAGAAAGGCGAGTTTCTCACGCAGCCGATCAGCATCGCGCAGATCGCCAGCAAACAACACCTGTCCCCCATGACCGAGCCAATCCGACATCGTTTCGCCCACGCCCATGCCGCAACTGCCGTGACGCCCCGCGCCGCGCGATAGCTCCCGCAAGCGATTGACCGCCCGCTGGAACGGCGTGATCACCAGCGCGCGCTCATCGATGGTGGTGCGGGCGAACGGGTCGGACACGCCTAACGACCGCAGATGATCGGCCTCGGCTTGCATAGCGAGCGGCTCCAACAGCATAAAGCGCGAGAGATGCGTGGCCGCGCCCGCCAACGTGCCACTGCCAAACTGCGAGAACACGTGCTCGTGCGGGCCGCTCACCACCCGATGCCCGGCCTGCGCGCCGCCGCTGAAGCGGATAACGGTGTGCGCCCCGTGCGCACGGGTGAGGTAGTCGGCGATCGTGCCCTTGCCCGCATCGCCAAAACCCAGGTCTACGGTCAGAAAAGCGTGGGACATAGCCAACTCCTTCACGAAAACTTCAACGCTGGGTTGAGAGAATCCCGTTGCGAACGTGAGCGCAAAACTATCGGCGAATTCACGGTATACTATCTCATCGACGCGTGCAAACGCTCGATATGCAGAATCGTACGCTCTCAACAAATGGTACAGCGATTCGCACTCCACATGCAAACATCAAATAGATGATTATGTAAATACGCCAACATCCGCGACGACGACCGAGTACCAGAGGAGTTCGTATGTTCACCGCAGAACAGAACGCCACGCTGCGAGCGCTGATCGATCGGCTCATCCCGCCCGACGACTATCCGGGCGGCTGGGAGGCGGGCGTCGGCGACTATCTGGCGCGGCAATTCACCCGCGACCTCGCCGCGCACCTCCCCATCTACCGCAGCGCGCTCGACGCCCTTGAGCAAGAAGCCCAACTCGCCCATCAACAGCCCTTTGCTGCCCTGAGCGTCTCTCAGCAAGACGACATCCTGAAACGAATCGAGATCGGCGACGTCGCCGCGGATTGGGCCGTTGATCCGAGCGCATTCTTCCGCGATGCCTGCGCGCACGCCGCCGAGGGTTTTTATAGCGACCCGGGCAACGGCGGCAACCGCGACCAGATCGCCTGGCAGATGGTAGGGTTTCAGGTGACCGCATGAGCAGATACGACGCGATTGTGATCGGCTCCGGCGCGGGCGGCGGCATCGCGGCGGGCGTGCTGGCCGAGGCGGGCAAACAGGTGCTGCTGCTGGAGCGCGGCCCGATGATCGAGCAGGTCGTGCGCGACCACCTGCGCAATCACCGCTTCGAACGGTACGGCAACAACCTCGGGCCGGAGCTGCACGGCAACCCGCGCGTGTTCGTCGATCTCACGGGCCAAGAGCATATCGTCCAACCGCACCAGAGCGGCTACAACAACAACGCGATGGGCGTTGGTGGCGGCACCCGCGTGTACGGCGCGCAAGCTTGGCGCTTCCTGCCCGAGGACTTCCGCATGGCCAGCATCTATGGCCAACCGGCAGGCAGTTCGCTGGCCGATTGGCCGATCAGCTACACCGACCTGGCGCCCTTCTACGAACAGGCCGAATGGGAGATTGGCGTGGCGGGCGACAGCGCCTACAGCGCGACACGCTGGCCCCGCGAGCGCGGCTTCCCGATGCCACCTGTGCCAACTGGCCTACAAGGACGGGCACTGCGCGCCGGAGCCGCTGCGCTCGGCTGGAACGCCTTCACGCCACCGCTGCTGATCAACACCACCCCGTACAACGGCAGGCCCGCCTGCATCCAATGCCAGCACTGCGTCGGCTTTACCTGCCCGAACGATTCCAAGAACGGCACCCACAACACACTGATCGCCCGTGCGCTGGCCAGCAACAACTGCACGCTGATCAGCGAGGCGATCGTCGAGCGGATCGACGTGGACAGCGCGGGCCGCGTGATCGGCGTGAGCTACATCGACCGCGACGGGGTGCGCCACAGCCCACGCGCCGAGGTGGTGGTCTGCGCGGCGGGCGCGATCGAAACCGCCCGTCTGCTGCTCAACTCGCACTCGCAGCACCACCCGCACGGTCTGGGCAACCAGCACGATCAGGTTGGGCGCAACCTCCAGGGCCACTACTACCCAGGCGTCTTCGGCCTGATGCCCGAGCCGATCTACGACGGCAAGGGGCCGGGCGTCAGCACCGCCACGTGCGACTTCAACCACGGCAACCCGGGCGTACTTGGCGGGGGCATGCTGGCCGACGAGTTTATCGTGCTGCCGATCATCTTTTGGGCGCGCAATCTGCCACCCGACCTACAGCGCTGGGGATCGGCCAACAAGCAGTTTATGCGCGACAACTTCCGCTGCGTCATACGTGTCACCGGGCCAGTGCAGGAGATCCCCAGCCCTGAATCGCGCGTCACCGTCGATCCGAAGGTGCGCGACCGCTGGGGCATCCCGGTTGCGCGGCTCTCCGGGGCCACGCACCCCGAGACCGTGCGCACCGCCGCGTTTATGTTCGAGCGGGCCGAACAGTGGCTGAAAGCCGCCGGAGCCGTGAAGGTGTGGGGAAAACGGCCCCAACTCGGCCTCAGCGGCGGCCAACATCAAGCGGGCACCTGCCGCATGGGCGAGGACCCGCGCACCTCAGTGGTGGACCCCTGGGGGCGCGTCCACGGCCACGACAACCTGTTCATCGCCGATGGCTCGGTGCATGTCACCAACGGCGGCTTCAATCCCGTCCTCACGATTATGGCGCTCGCGTTCCGCACCGCAGGGCATATCGTCTCAACTTGGTAGGAGAAACCTATGAGCACCACGAACAACCCCGATCCGATCACATTGGTGGAGAATAGCGGCTGGGACCCCCGTATCCTGGTGGCCCGCTGCGGCGAACTGGTCGATGTGTTTGTGGTGCTCAGCCAGCGCTACCTGATCGTGGTGGACACGCTCGCCACGCCACAGGCCGTGCACCAATTGATGGGCCTGATCGAGCAGCACCGCGCGGGCCGCCAACTGCTCGTCATCAACACCCACTCCCATTGGGACCACACTTGGGGCAACCAATGCTTCGCCGCGCCCGATGCCGCCTACCCTGCGCCGATCATCGGGACGCGCCGCTGCGCCGAGGAGTTGCTGGGGCCGGAGGGGCAGGCCACGCTCACAAAGATGCGCGACGCCGAGCCTGAGCGTTTCGGCGATGTGCGTCTCTACGCGCCCACCGTGCAATTCGACCAGTATCTGCGCATCGACGGCGGCGACCTCACGCTCGAACTGTTTGACACCAACGGCCACTCACCTGACCACATCGCGATCTTCATCCCCGAGATCGCCACGCTGCTCGCGGGTGACGCCGCCGAAATGCCGTTCCCGCTGGTGGACACCGCCGCCACGCTGCCACAACTGCGCGCATCGCTGCAGCGCATGGCCGATCTTAACGCTCAAGTTGCGCTCTACTGCCACGCGCCCGGCATCAGCGACCCCGCCCTGATCACGCGCAACATCGCCTACTTCGACCTGCTCGAACAGCGCTGCCGTGCTGCCCTCGCACAAAGTGCCCCACCCGCGACCGACGAGGGCAGCGCGCTCGAAGAATACATCGGCTTCCCCTTCGCCGAGACCGTTCCGCCCGATCGTGATGCCAACGCGCTGGAAGGCTTCTATCGGCCATACCATCAAGCCGCCATTCGCGCCATGCTCGAACACCTCGCCGCCTCCGCCAAAGCGCCTATGCTATAATGACAGTATGACCTACATCCATCCCCACTCCCCATACAAGGAGCAACTATGCAAAGCACAGGCGACCAGCAACCGGGGCTATGGCAGCGAATACGCGCCTATTGGTGGTATGCTTGGGGCATGAGTTCGTGCTATTGGGGCATTCGTTCGGCGGAACAGGCCCTGTTTCGTGAGGGCATCCGTTCCTTCGACCGTGCGCTCAAGATCTGGCCGGAGTTTGCGCAGGTCTACTATCGGCGCGGCCTGATTCGCGGGCGCGAACTGAGCGAGTACCGTCAAGCGATCGCCGACCTGCAGCGCGCCAGCGAACTCCGACCCGAATGGCCAGAGCCATATCTGCAACGTGGCCTATTCGAGCGATTTCACGGCGATCCGCATGCCGCAATCGAAAACTTACAACGGTTTCTGAGTTTGGGGACGAACCACAGTTGGCGAGGGGAGGCCGAACGTCAGATCCAAATGTTGCAAGCAGAGCTAAGCCAGTGACAAACACTTTGGCTTAACCCTGCATATCAACCTCAATACCAGCAGATCAAGGATAAAACGCATCGGGAGGCAAAGGCGCCGCTCCCTCAAGGCGTACACGTAACATCAGCGCTTCCCGCGTCACCGTCGCCACCTTCGCCTGAATCTGGCGTTCACCCTCGCGCCAACGCACGATATCACCAGGCTGAATATCGATCATCTCCGGGCGAATATAGGCATCGGTGAAGTCGATCGCGAACTCCTCGCGGCTTAACTCATCAACTGGCAACCAAGTATAACGTCGGCCATAACCACGCCGCTCAACATCCACGGTGCGGTAGGATTGCTGCATGGCATATGCTCTATTATTTTCAGGGAGTACGAAGCGATTCATCAAACGATTATACCACGCCAAATGGTTATTAGTAGAATGATTTTGGCTAAGCACGCACGAAACGTAGCAGAAGGACGAACTATGCGAATATCCACACATTGGAGGCGCATCCTACTGTGGATCTTCGGCGGAATGCTGACAACCCAAGCCATTCTGATCAGCGCGCTCAGCATCATCGCAGAACTACGGAAACGGCGCAATCCTCCAGCGAGTTTCCCCCACGAACGGCGCCTGAGCAACCTGGTCAATCAACAAGAACTCCGCATCTACACCAACGGGCAAGCGCTCTACGACGCTATGATCGCCGCCATCGATCAAGCCAAAGAGTCGATCTACCTCGAAAGCTTCATCTGGAAAGGCGACGAGATCGGCGCCCTTTTCAAAGAACGCCTCGCCCGCAAAGCCGACGAAGGCGTGGCCGTCTACGTGATCTTCGACAGTTTCGCCAACCTCGTCGTACCGCGGCACTTCAAGCGCTTCCCCGCCAACGTCCACACCCTCGAATACCGCTCGCTCACCCGTGTGTGGTACGCCCTCGACCCCAGGCGCTACGCTCGCGATCACCGCAAGCTCATGGTCGTCGATCAGGAGATCGCATTCGTGGGCGGCTTCAACATCGGCAAACTCTACGCGACCCAATGGCGCGACACGCACCTGCGCATCAAAGGCCCCGCAGCGCGAGACATCGCCGCAAGCTTCATCGACTTCTGGAACAACAATAGTAAGGAACCTATGCCATCCAGCCAATTGGCCGAACGGCCATGGCCGGAGCACATCACCATCCACGTCAACGATCCAGCCCGCCTCGTCTTCCCCATTCGGGGCATGTACCTCGAAGGCATCAACCGCGCCCAGCACCACATCTACCTCACCAACGCCTACTTCATCCCCGACCGCGTCGTGCTCTCGGCGCTGATCGCCGCCGCCGAACGAGGTGTCGATGTGCGCATCCTGCTGCCGTGGAACTCCAACCACGTGCTGGCCGACTGGCTTGCGCGGGCCAACTTCACGCGCTGCCTGGAGGCAGGCATCAAACTCTTTGGCTATCAGAAGGCCATGATCCACGCCAAAACCGCCACCATCGACGGCATCTGGTCAACCATCGGCACCGCCAACCTCGACCGCCTCAGCCTGGCGGGCAACTACGAGATCAACGTCGCCATCCGCGACGCAGATTTCGCCGCCGATATGGAACACGTCTTTATGCACGATCTTGAAAACGCTGTGCAGATCACCCTCGAAGATTGGCTCCAACGCCCGTGGTACGTGCGCCTCGGCGAGTGGCTGCTGCGCCCACTGCGACCGCTCATCTAACCCACAACGCCAAGGCATATGCTATGTGTCTTTTTGTTGGGAAAGAAAAAGCCGCCGTAGCAACAACGCCCGTCGCTACGGCAGCCAACCAGCATACGCATCGTCTGTTCCCCGGCTACGAATGACCTCCGCGAGCGATCAGCCGCGTCGCCAATCGACCGATCGGCCTATGGCCAGCCACGCACCTGCACCTCCGAGATCGGCGTGAAATCGCGGCCACCTTGCGACTCCGGCGGCGCAGGATACGTCGATTCGATCACGATCCTGAAGCTCGCCGTACGCACCTCGTTCGGCAACTCCACAAACTGCATCTCGCGCGATTGCGAGAAACTCACCCGCACCGAAGGCGCGTCGGGAAACTCAAAGCGCGCCGTTCGCACCACATGATTCTGGAAGAAGCGATCCGTGCCATCGAACGGATCGACCTTATCGTAGCCAGGGATCACACCGATCGACTGAATGGTGACCGGAGCGCTAAACTGAATTTCAAGCCATTCCTCAGTACCATCGCCCTCCACGCGCCACGCCGTGCTGCGATCCCCATCCACCGCATTGCTCGGCTCGTAGGTGATTGTGTTGAGTTGCGCATCAACACCCGCAGCCGCAAAGCGCGAAGCCCGCGCACCACTCGGGGTCAGCAGCACACTCGCGCCCCGAGGCGTCGCGCTTGGGGCGGGGGTCTCGGTTGGGATGGGCGTCCAAGTCGGGGAGGGAGCCTCCGTCGCTATCGCGATCGGCGCAACCACCGCCTCCGTAGTGGGCGAAGGGAGCAGCGTGTTCTCGGGGCGTGGCGTAGCAACTACGGGCTGCACAACCGCCTCCGCAGTGGGCGATACGGCGACACTGCCCGTACGGCCCAAAAAGAGCCAACCCGTCACCGCGCAAACAGCCACCAACACCACCACAAACGCCACCGCTGCCCACATCCACATCGGCATGGCAGGCTGCGCAGCACCAACAGGCGTCGGGAGCACCACAGTCGGCGGCTGCGACGCGGGCGCCACCTCGGGGGCGAACAGCGCCTGCCGAAAGCTCTCCACATCGGCGAAACGCTGTTCGCGATCCATCGCCGTCGCACGGCTCACCGCTAGGGCTACGTGCTGCGGAACATCGGGGCGCAACTCCTGGAGCGGTGGCAACGCGAACGGCGTGCTAATCGGGTCGTGGCCAGTCAGCAGATGGTGCAACAACACACCGAGCGCGTAAATATCGGTGCGCGCATCGGTTTGGCCCTGGCCGTACTGCTCCGGCGGCGCGTAGCCGGTCGAAACGTAGACAGCGGTATCGTTCGATTTGCCCTGCAGATAAAACCGGGCGATACCGAAGTCGATCAACATCACATGGCGAGATTGCGGAGTGTCTCCCGCCGTGATCATCACATTCGAGGGCTTGAGATCGCGGTAGATGATCGGCGGATCTTGGGAGTGTAGATAACTCAGCACATCGCACAACTGCGCCACATACCGCAACGCCACATCCACGGGCAGACGACCGCCAGCAAGGAGCAACTCCTTCGCCAGCGTGTGACCATTGATCAACTCCATCACCAGATAATACTTGCCATCCTCATCAAACTGGTCGATCACCCGTGGCAGGTTGGGGTGGTGCAACTTGGCCAGCATCACCGCCTCGCGCCGGAACGAGTTCACCGCCAGTTTGAAGGCATCGGTATCGCCGCGCGTGTGGCTGCTCGCCATCTCCTTAAGCGCAACGGGCGCATTGCCGAGACGTGTATCCTCCGCGCGGTAGACAGCGCCCATCCCACCGCGAGCTATCAACTTGACGACGCGATATCGGTTCGCCAACAGCTGACTCTGCACGACCCCATTGATGTATCGCAACGGCGCGCCGCAGTTCGGGCAGAACACCGAGAGATCGCGCAACAGTTGATCACATTGAGGGCAGCGTTGGGAGGGAGAATCGCGATACGATACAGTCTCGTTCATTAAACTCCCTTTTGAGCTTTGAATGGCGTCCAAACAAGTAGTTTTTCTTTGCTCAGAAGCATCATAACAAATTTACATCACTTCTGGTAGGAGTCACCCAACAAATATCGTTGCAAAGACAAACGGCCCATGCGAACAGTTTTCGCATGGGCCGCGCTGCTGTAACGCGATACGCTAGACTTGCACGCTTCCATTGGCGATCAGCCACTGCAGCGCCTCGTAGACCGCCTGAAACGAGCTATAGCGCGGCTGATAGCCCAACATGCGCTGCGCCTTGGCGATGCTGCAGTTCGGGCTATGGGCGATATGCTCCCAGGTGATCTCGGCCTCGCGTGGGCTGACGGTGGCACTCCACTCCTCCCAGGGCAGGAAGCGCAACCGCGCCTGCTTGCCGAACCACGAGGCCACCACCTCGGCGTAGCCCCGCAGCGTCACAGCCGCCGGCGACACCACGTGGAAACTCTCGCCCACGGCACAACTGCGGTTCGCCATCGCCTGCAGAAACGCCTGCGCTACATCGTCGGCGTGCACGTGGTGAACGGTCTCTAGCCCCAAGTGCGGCAGCGCCACCTCGTTGCCCTGCGCCAGATCGGTGAACACCTGCGGGTTGAAATGGCCAGCCGGATTGACGGGCACCCAACCTGGGCCAACAATGTGGCCAGGATGCAGGATCGTCGCGGGAAAGCCGTTGCGACGCGCCTCGTTGAGCAGGTACGCCTCGATCTCGGCCTTCTGCACGCCATAATCGCCAAACGGACGGCGCGGCTGTTCCTCGGTAGTGGGCACCTGCACGCTCGGGCCGTGCACCCAGATCGTGCCGCAGTGCAGGAAGTGTTGCACCTGCCCGTGCAGCGCCTCGACCAGTTGGCGCGCGCTGGGCAGCGTGAAGCAGATCATGTCGATCACCACATCGGGATGAAGTTCGCGCACCCGTTGCCCAAACGTGCCAGCCGCCTCCTCGGCCTCACGATCCATCGAGATCTGCCGAACGGCGTTCCACGCGCCATGCGGCTGATACGGCGCACGCTGGCCCCGGCTGATCACCAGCACTTCGTGGCCCGCCTCCACTAAGCGAGGCACCAAGTATGTCCCGACATGTCCGCTCCCACCAATCAACACAACGCGCATGGTTTCCTCCGTTTTCGATCGTCGTCACGTTTCACTTTGAAGATTCCGAAGACACCAAGCGCATTATAGCCGTTTCTGCCGCCTCCTATGCGGAAAAAAGCTTCAAGAAACTATCAGCAAACTAACAGGTTGAACGCTTGACAAGAACCCCCGCGGGATATATCATTCGGCGTATGAATAAAAACCCTTCCGAGCATCTCAATACATTGCGTCGTCGCTCCCGTCGTCCGGCCCGCCAGGGTTCGGAGGCTGTCGGGCTGTGCATCGCAATGTAGGATAGAAGCCCGATATCGGCGCAAGTATGCGGCCAGCCCCCTGAACCATTTGGTAGGTTCAGGGGGTTTTTTTGTATCAGGAGAGGCAACTGATGATCAAAGTTGGTATTTTTGGCGTGACGGGCTATGCAGGCTACGAACTCCTACGCTGGCTACAACGGCATCGCCAGGCCCGCGTGGTGTTTGCAACCTCCGAATCGCAGGCAGGCAAGTCGCTGGCATCGGTGTTCCCCGGCCCACTCGATATCGACTTGATCGCGCCCGACGATGCGCCGCTCGGCGATGTGGATGTAGCGTTCTTGGGATTGCCACACGGCGTGGCCGCACAAGTGGCAATGCGCGCGCTCGACGCGGGTGTGCGCGTGATCGACCTCTCGGCGGACTTCCGCCTCAAGACACCCGAAACATACCAGCGCTGGTACAAACACGAGCATCCCGCACCGCAGTTGCTGCCCACGCCCTACGGCTTAACGGAGCTCTACCGCGATGTGATCAAGGATGCGAAGTTGGTGGCCAACCCGGGCTGCTACCCCACCAGCGTGTTGCTCGGCATTGCGCCGCTGCTCAAGGCGGGCGTCGTGACCGATCCGCTGATCATCGCCGACTCGAAGTCGGGCGTGTCGGGTGCTGGTCGCGCGCCGAAGCTCAACACCTCGTTCGTGGAAGTGAACGAGAACCTCGCGCCCTACAACATCGGGCATGTGCACCGCCACGTCGGCGAGATGGAGCAGGAGGCCGCCGCGCTCAACAGCGCGATCACTCCGCAGATCATCTTCTCGCCGCAACTGCTGCCGATCAGCCGAGGCATCCTGAGCAGCATCTACGTGCGCGTGCCGACCGATTGGAGCGAGGATCTGTTGCGAGCGCTCTACACCAAGCAGTATGCTAACGAGCCGTTCGTGCGTGTGTTGCCCGCCGGACAGTTGACGACCATCGGGCACAGCAACAACACCAATCTCTGCACTATTTCGCTCACGCTGGCGCAGCCCGGATTGCTGATCGTCGTCACCAGCATCGATAACCTGGTGAAGGGCGCAGCGGGCCAGGCCATCCAAAATATGAACGTGATGTTTGGTATCGACGAGACCGAGGGGCTGATCTAATCGCCGCTCCGATGCACGGATAAAGACACGATGACAACACTAGTCCTCAAAATTGGCGGCAACGAACTCGATGATCCCGCATTTGTTGCTCAACTCACCCAGGTAGTGGCGCAGTTACGCCCCACACCCGTACTGGTACACGGCGGTGGCAAGGAAATTGGTCTGTTACAGAAGGCATTAGGGGGCGAGCCACGGTTTGTGGGTGGCCTGCGCGTCACCGACGATACGGCGCTCTCCGCCGCCGAGATGGTGCTCTGCGGCACAGTCAGCACCCGATTGGTCGCGGCGCTCACTGCGGCTGGTGCCGATGCGCAAGGGCTATCGGGCGTGGATCGCGGCCTGATCAAGGTCGTCAAAGCGCAGCATCCGGAAGGCGATCTCGGCTGGGTCGGCACTCCTGTGGCCGTGCGCTCGGAGGTGCTGCTCGATCTGTTGAAGGCCAATGTGGTACCCGTTGTCGCGCCGATCTCCTTGGGCGATGAGGGTGTGTACAACGTGAATGCCGATGAGGCTGCGGGAGCGATTGCATCCTCCTTGCAAGATGCCGAAGTGGTGTTTGTTACCAATGTACCGGGGGTGATCGTCGATGGGGCGGTTGCCCCCGTTCTGTCTGAGCAGCAGATCGCCGACCTAATCGCCGATGGCACCATCTATGGTGGTATGTTGCCCAAAGTGCGTTCAGCACTGACAGCATTGAGCGCAGGCGTGCGCTCGGCACGGATCACGAACTTAAACGGGTTGGCTAACGGTAGTGGCACCCGCATCACAGGCGCGGCATAGCTCGCCATTCGAGGCGAAGCCGCAGATATAGAGGAAGTTAGATGACAATAAGCCAAGTCGCTGAAGAACAGATTACGATTGCACCCACCCTCGTCGTACCACCGACGGTGCGACCCGCCACCGATGCCGATGTGGAGGGTATGGTTTCGATAGTGAATGAAAATGTGCGGTTAGGGCATCTGTTGCCGCGCAGCCCCGAGAATATTCGCGCTAGCCTCGATACCTGGCTGGTGGCCGAGGTCGATGGCCAAATCGTTGGTATCGGTTCGCTCCTTGCGATGAGCCCAACGCTGGTTGAGGTGCGTTCGCTAGCGGTTGCGCCAGCCTATCGGCGCTTCGGCATCGGCGCGGCGATCGTCAAGGGGTTGGTTGCACGAGCCAAAGCGCGTGGTATCCCAACGGTGTTCGCTCTGACCCGCGCGGTGCCCTTCTTCGAGCGGCTTGGCTTCCACATCACCTCGCGAGAACGCTTCCCCGAGAAGGTGTGGAAGGATTGTGTGGTTTGTCCGTTGCAAAACGCTTGCGACGAAACAGCGGTGGTGATGGAGTTGCAAGGATACAGCTCAGAAGATGGTGTCGGCGGCGAGTAACGCATCAGCAGCACGACATACTCTACGAGCTTATCCAGGGTAAAAACAGATCGGTCTTGTCTCTCAGCTAGGGAGAGCCGCATGATGTCGTTGAACACGACACCTAATACGCATACCCGACGACGAAGTCACTCTTTCTGGATACTAACGATTGCCTACGTGGTACTGTTCGCACTGCTGTTGGCGTTGCGGCTCAGCCTACGCCAACCCAGCAGTAGCGATCACTGGTCGGACCCAGCCGATTATCTGCGCCAAGCGCTATGGCCGATCACGACGCTGAATTTCTGGGCGGGAAAGCGCGTATTTGGCTTCCCTCTGCTGCTGAAGATCTTCGGCAATCACGAGCCATCGGTGATCGCGGCGCAGTTCGCGCTGGCGACGTTGGGGTGGACCGTCTGCGGGCTCGGTATCGCCAGCCACATCCGCACGCTCTGGCTGCGCCCGGTGGTGTTCGCGCTGATCGTGAGCTTCAGCCTCACCCGCGACGTGGTGCAGTGGGATTTTATGCTCTTTAGCGAGAGCCTGGCGACCTCGCTATTCGCACTACAAATCGGCCTGTGGTGTCTGCTGATTCGCGCGTACGAGATCGGTGCGGCCCGCTGGCAACAACGGGGCCTGCTGATCGCGCTGGCGCTGGTGATGCCGCTCTGGTCGTTCGTGCGCGACACCAACGCCTATATGCTGCTGGGAGTCGGCGCGATACTGGCGCTGGTGCTGATGCTGCGCTGGCGGCGCCTGCCGGATCGCGGGGCGTTCGTGGGGTTAGCGGCGCTGTGCGTGGCGACATTTCTGCTACAGAACTGGACCGCCGATTACGGCAAGCGCTGGCAGTTCCCCTTGGTGAATGTGCTGGGTCAGCGCATCCTGGTGGACGAGCAGCGCACGGCGTTCTTCGCGGCCCACGGCATGCCCACCGACGAACTGGTGATGCGCTATCGCGATAACTACGCGCATTCGCACGGCAATGCGGTGTTTCGCGACGACAATATGGCATACTTTCGGGATTGGCTGGATGCGAAGGGCAAATCGACGTACATGCGCTGGTTGCTCAGCGACCCGTTGACTGCCATGCGCGAGCCGTTCACCGATTACAAAACGATCTTTCGCCCGCCGTTGGGCGTGTACGCCGATCAGGCTGGCCTGAAATTCCCGGCTTGGGAACTGACGCTGACGGGCTGGCTGTACATTCGCGCCCCCGAGCAGGTGGCGATGGGCGTTGTGGCCCTGCTAATAGCGATGGGCGCCGCAGCGTGGCGGTTTGGACGCACGGTTTGGTTGGTTCCAGTGGTCTTGGCGCTGCTGATCTACCCAATGATGTTTCTCATCTGGCACGGTGATGCCATCGAGGTTGGGCGGCATAGTTTCTTGGTCAGCATGCTATTGCGCTTTGTCTTCTGGACACTCGCCTGCTTTATGGTAGACTTGGCGTTTGCATGGATTGGAGATCGGCAGCGACGCCTTGCGGTACGCCTACGTGCCGCCTAGGTTCGTGCGCTCTGCATCGCGTGTTCGAGCAGTGAGGATGCACAATTGGGTATCTGTGCTTGCTCAGATCGTTCGCGAACAACCAGCAACGCATACTCACATGACATGTTGAGGCTGCTAGACAGCCCAAACCAACCTAAACGCTTTCTGTTTAGGGTTCGGATATTCGTTACTATCACGTGGAGCAACGAAACACAATGACACACAAACCCGCCTTGCTGGCGCTTGAGGATGGCACGACGTGGCCCGGCTATGCGCTAGGTGCAATTGGCGAGCGCTCCGGCGAGGTCATTTTTAACACCGCGATGACAGGCTACCAGGAGGTGCTCAGCGATCCCTCCTACTACGGCCAGATCGTGGTGATGACCGCGCCGCATATTGGAAATACTGGCGTCAACGAGGACGATGAGGAAAGCGCGAAGGCGTGGCTCTCAGGCTTCGTGGTGCGCGCCGCAAGCCCGCGCGTCAGCAACTGGCGCGCCAACGCCACCCTCGATGCGTACCTGCGCAAGAACGGCGTTGTGGGCATCACAGGCGTCGATACGCGAGCACTGGTGCGCCATATCCGCGAGGCTGGCGCGCTGCGCGGCGTGATCTCGTCCGTCGATACCGACGCGACGCGCCTGATCGAAGCGGCCCGCGCCGCACCCTCGATGGAGGGCCAAGACCTAGTGCCATTCGTGACATGCAGCGAGCCGTATCACTGGGTGGCGGGCCAGGGCGAGCCGAACGCGCCGATCGGCGAATGGTACGCGCATTCCGAGCCGCGCCCTCAGGCGAGCGACGCCCGCTATCACGTGGTGGCCTACGACTTCGGCATCAAGCACAACATCCTGCGCCTGATGGCCGAGCGTGGCTGCCGCATCACGGTGGTGCCCGCCCAAACACCCGCGAACGAAGTGCTCGCGCTCAATCCCGATGGCATCTTCCTCTCGAACGGCCCGGGCGACCCCGCCGCAGCCACCTACGCGATCGAGTCGGTTCGTGATTTGCTGGGCAAGAAGCCCATCTTTGGCATCTGCCTCGGCCACCAGATTTTGGGCTTGGCGCTGGGCGGCACGACCTACAAGCTCCGCTTCGGCCACCACGGCGGCAATCAACCCGTTCACAACGCCGATACGGGCCGCGTCGAGATTTCGAGCCACAACCACGGCTTCGCGGTCGATCCCAAGAGCCTGCCCGCTGGCGTCGAAGTGACACACGTAAACCTCAATGATAACTGCTGCGAAGGGCTGCGAGCACGCGATCTGCGCGCCTACAGTGTGCAGTACCACCCCGAGGCTGCCCCGGGGCCGCACGATGCATCGTACCTGTTTGACCAATTTATCGAATTGATGAAGGACTAGCATGCCCAAGCGCACCGATATTCAATCTATTCTTGTCATCGGCGCTGGCCCAATCGTGATCGGCCAGGCCTGTGAATTCGACTATTCCGGCGTGCAGGCATGCAAAGTGCTCCGCCGCGAAGGTTACCGGATCGTGCTGGTGAACTCGAACCCAGCCACGATTATGACCGACCCACAATTCGCCGACGCCACCTACATCGAGCCGCTCACGCCCGAGGTGGTGGAGAAGATCATCCAAAAAGAGAAGCCCGACGCCATCCTGCCGACCGTCGGTGGCCAAACCGCGCTCAACCTGGCCATGAAGCTCCACGAGCTCGGCATCCTCGAACGCTACGGCGTGAAACTGCTGGGCGCATCGCCCGACGCCATTGACCTGGCCGAGGATCGCCAGCGCTTCAAGAACGCCATGCTCGAAGCGGGCATCAGAGTGCCGGAGGGCGATACCGCCACCACGGTCGATGAGGCGCTGGCATTGGCCGAGCGGATCGGCTACCCCGTGCTGGTGCGCCCCTCGTTCACGCTGGGTGGCAGCGGCGGCGGCGTGGCCCACAACGCCGATGAACTGCGCACCGTCGCCGAGCGCGGCCTGCGCGCCTCGCCTGTCACCCAAGTGCTGATCGAGCAATCGGTGCTGGGCTGGAAGGAGTTCGAGCTTGAGGTGATGCGCGATGGCAAAGACAACTTTGTGGTGGTCTGCTCCATCGAGAACCTCGACCCGATGGGCGTGCACACCGGCGATTCGATCACGGTCGCCCCGGCGATGACGCTCACCGACCGCGAGCTCCAGCGGCTGCGCGATATGGCCAAGAAGGTGATGCACGTGGTCGGCGTCGAGACGGGCGGCTCGAACGTGCAGTTCGCCGTGAACCCCGCCGACGGCACGCCGGTCGTGATCGAGATGAACCCCCGCGTGAGCCGCTCGTCGGCGCTCGCCAGCAAGGCGACGGGCTTCCCGATCGCCAAGATCGCGGCGCTGCTGGCGGTCGGCTACACGCTCGATGAGATCCCCAACGACATCACCAAGGTCACGCCCGCCTCGTTCGAGCCGAGCCTGGACTATGTGGTCGTGAAGATCCCGCGCTGGGCCTTCGAGAAGTTCCCCGGCGTCGAACCAACCCTCGGCCCGCAGATGAAGAGCGTCGGCGAGGTGATGGCGATCGGCACCACCTTCAACGAAGCCTTCCAGAAAGCGCTGCGTGGCTTGGAGATCGGCGTGATCGGCTTCGATGGCCGCAAATTGACAGGCAAAACGAGTCTGCCCCCCGAGGAGATGCCGTCGCTCGAACTCCTGGGCCAACCGCTGCCCGACCGCGTCTTTAAGGTGGCAACGGCCCTGCGCGGCGGCATGAGCGTCGAGGAAGTGGCGGCAGCCAGTGGCTACGATCCGTGGTTCGTCGAGCAGATGAGCATCCTGACCGAGATCGAGCGCGACCTGAAGCAGTACACCCTCGAAACACTGCCCCGCGAGTTGCTGCTGGAGGCCAAGCAGAACGGCTTCGCCGACGCACATATCGCTGTGCTGCTCGCAGAACCCACCAAAGATATGGCGGTTCGCGCGCGACGCAAAGAGCTCGGCATTGTGCCGGTCTACCACCGCATCGACACCTGCGCCGCCGAATTCGAGGCCCACACGCCGTACCTCTACAGCACCTACGCCACCTCCGACGAATCGGAAGTGACAGGTCGGGCCAAGGTGATTATCCTGGGTGGCGGACCCAACCGCATCGGCCAGGGCATCGAGTTCGACTACTGCTGCGTCCACGCCTGCTTCGCACTACGCGACCTGGGCTTCGAGACGATCATGATCAACTGCAACCCCGAGACCGTCTCGACCGACTACGACACCGCCGATCGCCTGTACTTCGAGCCGCTCACCATCGAGGATGTGCTGAACGTCTGGGAGCGCGAGACCGAAGGTCTGCAAGCTATCCAAGGGCCGGAGGCTTCGGTGCCCGCGCTGGTGCAGTTCGGCGGCCAAACCCCGCTCAATCTGGCCAAGGGCTTGGCGACGGCTGGCGTGCCGATCTGGGGCACTTCGCAGGACGCGATCGACCTGGCCGAAGATCGGGGCCGCTTCGGCGACCTGCTGCGCTCGCTGCACATCGAGCAGCCCGAGAGCGGCATGGCCGACAACCTGGACGAGGCACGCACGATCGCGCAGCGGATCGGCTACCCGGTGTTGGTGCGCCCAAGCTACGTGCTGGGTGGACGCGCCATGGCGATCGCCTACAACGAGGAGAGCCTCGAACGCTACATCGCCGAGGCCACCGCGATCAGCCCCGGACAGCCCGTGCTGATCGACCGCTACCTCGAAGATGCCTTCGAAATCGATGTGGATGCGGTCGGCGACGGCCAGCGCATCGTGATCGGCGGCATTATGGAGCACGTCGAGGAGGCGGGTGTCCACTCCGGAGACTCGGCAATGGTGATGCCGCCCTACAAGGTCAGCGCCTACCACTTGTCGATCATTCGCGACGAGACCAAGCGGATCGGCCTGGCGTTGGGTGTCAAGGGTCTGATGAACGCGCAGTTCGCCATCAAAGATGACGAGGTCTACGTGATCGAGGTCAACCCGCGATCCTCGCGCACCGTGCCGTTCATCGCCAAGGCGACCGGCGTGCCGCTGGCCCGCATCGCTGCACAGGTCGCGGCTGGCAAGACGCTCGAAGAGTTGGGCCTCACCAGCGAGCCACGCCTCGATGGTTTCTTCGTGAAGGAGGCCGTGCTGCCGTTCGAGAAGTTCCCGGGCGCGGCGGTCTTCCTCAGCCCCGAGATGCGTTCGACCGGCGAGGTGATGGGCCACGCATCGTCCTTCGGCCACGCCTTCGCCAAGGCCGAGTTGGGCGCGAACCAGAAGATACCGCTGAACGGGAGCGTGCTGCTCACCGTCAACGACTTCGACAAGGGCGCGATCAGCCGGATCGCCCGCGACTTGGTGCGCTTGGGCTTCAAGATCTACGCTACCCGCGGTACCGCGGCTTGGCTCCAGAAGCTCAACCTGCCAGCCGAGGCCGTCAACAAGGTGTCCGAAGGCTCGCCGCACACGGTTGACCTAGTCGCCCAGGGCAAGATCGATCTGGTGATCAGCACGCCGCTCGGCCCGCAGGCGTATGCCGATGGCCAGGCGCTGCGCGCTGCCGCCATCCGCCACGGGGTGATGCTCGTGACGACGCTGACCGGCGCATCGGCTACGGTCGCCGCCATTCGTGCGCTTCAGCGCAAAGAGTTGAATGTTCGATCGTTGCAGGAACATCATCTGCTGAACAGCAACTAGTTGGTCCAAGCGGCAGGGGCAGCGGCGGCATCCAAGCGATACCAACGCTGCTCCCAAGCCGCACACGCGACGTTGTACCATTTCGTTTTCGCTAACCATCGCAGGGAGCAAGCGAACTTCCTGCGTCAAAGCTACATCAAAGTTGAAGGAGCCTAACCCATGAGCCGCCCCAAAGTCAATAAAGTTGTGCTGGCCTACTCCGGTGGCCTCGACACCAGCATCATCGTGCCCTGGCTGAAGCAGAACTACGGCAACCCCGAGGTGATCTGCTACTGCTGTAACCTGGGCCAGGAGGATGAGCTGACAGGCCTGGAAGAGAAGGCGCTGGCCAGCGGTGCTTCCAAGTGCTACGTCGAGGACCTGCGCGAAGTGTTTGTGCGCGATTACCTCTTCCCGTTGCTGCGCTCGGGCGCCATCTACGAGCGCACCTACCTGCTGGGTACCTCGGTGGCCCGCCCGCTGATCGCCCGCCGCCAAGCCGAGATCGCCCTGCAGGAAGGCGCTGATGCGCTGGCACACGGCTGCACGGGCAAGGGCAACGACCAAGTGCGCTTCGAGTTGGCCTACATGACCTTCGCGCCGCACCTGACCGTGATCGCCCCCTGGCGCGAGTGGGACATCGTCTCGCGCGAGGACGCACTCGACTACGCCGCCGAGCACAACGTCCCTGTCACGGCTACGCTCAAGTCGATCTACAGCCGCGACCGCAACATCTGGCACATCTCGCACGAGGGCGGCATCCTGGAAGATCCGTGGAACGAGCCGGAAGAGCCGATGTACACGCTCACCACGGCCCCCGAGAACGCCCCCGATCAGCCGGAGTACGTAGAGATCGGCTTCGAGAAGGGCACACCCGTGAGCATCGACGGTGTGGCGCTCGGCCCGGTGGAACTGCTGACTAAGCTGAACGAGATCGGCGCACGCCACGGTGTGGGCCGCATCGACCTGGTCGAGAACCGCTTGGTGGGCATGAAGAGCCACGGCGTCTACGAGACCCCCGGCGGCAGCATCCTGCGCGTGGCGCATCAGGGCATCGAGCAGTTGGCGCTGGACCGCGACACCCTGCACTACAAGGACGTGATCGCGCAGCGCTACGCCGAACTTGTCTACAACGGCCAGTGGTTCACGCCGCTGCGCCTGGCGCTCGACGCCTTCGTCGATGTGACTCAGCAGAACGTCACCGGTGTGGCCCGCATCAAGCTCTACAAGGGCAACATCATTCTGGTCGGGCGCAAGGCCGAGAAGAGCCTGTACGACCCGGAGATCGCCAGCTTCACCATGGGCGCGAGCTACAACCAGAAGGACGCCGAGGGCTTCATCAAGCTGTTCGGCTTGCCGACCAAGGTGGGCGCACTGGTCGAGAAGAAGCACCAGTAGGAGCCACACGTCGTATGGCGCATTGGCTGTGGTTGTCTCCGTTGCAAAGCGGAACAACCACGCCAACAGTATGTCTATCCAGCGCGCACGCTCTCGGTGAGCGTGCCGCATCGACCATACACACTTAGGAACGCCGTAGGCTTGCCAGGCGTATAGACGAGGTTGTCAATGCTTGACACATTTAGTTTTGCTCCGGGCTTCCGCGCTGCAGCGGTGGCCTGTGGCCTCAAGACCAGCAGCGTGATGGGCGCATCAGACCTCGACCTCGCGCTCGTCTTCGCCGACACGCCCTGCACCGCCGCAGGCGTATTCACCACCAATCGGGTGAAGGCCGCGCCTGTGCTCTACGATCAAGAAATGCTCGCAAGCAGCGCCCACGAGATCCGCGCCGTGATCACCAACGCTGGCAACGCCAACGCAGTGACAGGGCCGCGCGGGCTTGAGGATACGCGCACCACCGCCCGGCTCACCGCCGAGGCGCTCGGCTGCCGCCCTGACCAAGTGCTGGTCCTCTCGACCGGCGTGATCGGTCGGCACCTACCGATGGAGAAGATCACGAGCGGCATCGCTGCGATCACCTCGCCCAGCGCCAACCACGGCGCGCCGTTCGTGGCCCAGGCGATCATGACCACCGACACGCGGCCCAAGGTCGCCACTCGCCAAGTCGAGATCGGCGGCAGCACCATCACCATTAGCGGCTGCTGCAAGGGCGCGGGCATGATCCACCCGAACATGGCCACCCTGCTCGCGATCGTCACCACCGACGCGAAGGTCGCGCCGAACGTGCTCCATCAAGCGCTCACCGCCGCCGCCAACAAGAGCTTCAACCGCATCAGCGTCGATGGCGACACCAGCACCAACGACACGCTGTTGCTGTTGGCCTCGGGCGTCTCGGGCGTGAACATCGGCGAGGCCGAACTGCCCGCCTTCCAGGCCACGCTCACCGAACTGTGCATCGACCTGGCCAAGCAGGTCGCCCGCGACGGCGAAGGCGCGACTCGCTTGGTCGAGATCCGCGTGACGGGCGCCGCCAGCGAGGAGCAGGCTCACCAAGTGGGCAACAGCATCGCACGCTCGCCGCTGGTCAAGACCGCGATCCACGGCGGCGATCCGAATTGGGGGCGCGTGCTCTGCGCCGCTGGCTATAGCGGCGCCGATATCGACCCGAACCGCATCTCGCTCACCTTCGGCCCCGCCGACCGCCCGGGCGACAAGTACGATAGCCCAGCGGTTCAGGTGCTCGCCAACGGCCTGCCGACCGTCTACGAGGAGCGAGCCGCACGGGCCGCGCTGGTCTGCGACCCAGTGCTGATCACGATCGACCTCGGGCTTGGCGATGCGTCGGCCACCGTTTGGGGCTGCGACCTCACCGCCGAGTACGTGTCGATCAACGCGCACTACACGACCTAAACCGAAACGAACGGGAGTCGGGGACAGCATCAAGCGCATCACAGTGCCGCTGAAGCGATGTCACACATCGCGGCGCCTCGGCTCCGTTCTCTTTTCAATGTTTGTTCTCAGGAGGCTTTATGTGGGGCGGACGCTTCGCTGAAACCATGGATGAGCGCATGGCGCGCTTCAATAACTCGTATCCGTTCGACAAGCGCATGTGGGCCGAGGATATTCGCGGCAGCTTGGCTTGGGCACGCCAAATTCATCAGGCGGGCGTGATCTCCGCCGAAGAGCTGGCCGAAATCACCCGTGGCTTGGAGACGGTGCACAACGAATTTGCCACAGGAACGTTCGAGGCGCTGCCCAGCGACGAAGATATTCATACAGCGGTCGAGCGCCGCCTCGGCGAACTGATCGGCGCCCCAGCCCGCAAACTACACACCGGGCGCAGCCGCAACGACCAAGTCGCCACCGACATGCGCCTCTGGACGCTCAACGCGATCGAACGGGCCGAAGCGGGCATCCGCGAACTACAGGCCGCACTGCTGGCCCAAGCCGAAGCAGCGGGCGATGCTGTTATGCCCGGCTACACCCACGTGCAGCGCGCCCAGCCCATCCTGCTCGCGCACTGGCTGCTCAAGCACTTCTGGCCGCTCGAACGCGACCGCGCGCGCCTGGCAGACTGCGCTCGCCGCGTGGCGGTGCTTCCGCTCGGCTCAGGGGCGTTGGCTGGCTCACCGCTGAAGATCGACCGCGACGCGCTCGCACGCGACCTCGGCTTCGCCGCGCCCAGCCCCAACAGCCTCGACGCCGTCAGCGACCGCGACTTCGTGGCCGAGTTTCTGTTCTGCGCCAGCATGATCGGCATCCACCTCAGCCAACTGGCCGAGGACATCGTCTTCTACAGCAGTAGCGAGTTCGGCTTCGTCAAACTGGCCGACGCCTACTCGACCGGCTCCAGCCTGATGCCACAGAAGAAGAATCCCGACTCGTTCGAGTTGGCGCGCGGCAAATCGGGCCGCTTGATCGGCGACCTGATCACGCTGCTCACCGTGCTGAAGGGCCTGCCCTCCTCCTACAACAAAGACTTGCAGGAGGACAAAGAGCCGCTGTTCGACGCCGCCGACACCATCGAACTGACGCTGGCGGTCGCCGCTGGCGCGATCGGCACGGCCCGCTTCAACCACGAGCGCATGCTGGCTGCGCTCGACACCGCCATGCTCGCCACCGACCTCGCCGATTATCTCGTGGCGCGCGGCGTGCCGTTCCGCGAGGCGCATCACGCCGTCGGCGTGATCGTGCGCGAGGGCGAGGTCAAGGGCGTCGAACTCTCAGCGCTGCCGCTCGACAGCTTCAAAGCCGCCCACGCCGCGTTCGGCGACGACGTGCTGGAGCTGTTCGACTTCGCCAAATCGGTCGCATCGCGCAACCTCGCCGGAGCCACAGGCCCGGAAGCCGTACGCGTCCAGATCGCCCAGGCCAAAGCCGCGCTGGGCCTTGCATAACACACCGGAGCACAAACCATGCCTACCCACTACCTATCATCCACCGACTTCAACCGAGAGCAGACCGAGGCGCTGCTGGCCCGCGCCCAAACGCTCAAGGCCGAATGGAAGAGCGGTGGTCACCCGCTCGTCAACGGCAAGCAACTGCTGCAAAACAAATCGATCGCGCTGGTCTTTGAGAAGCCGTCGCTGCGCACCCGCGTCGCCTTCGAGGCTGGCGTCACACAGCTCGGCGGCCACGCCAGCTACCTCTCGGCCAACGACATCGACATGGGTGGCCGCGAGAGCGTGCCCGATGTAGCCCGCAACCTGAGCCGCTGGGTGCAGGCCATCTCGGCCCGCGTCTTCCGCCACAGCACCGTCGAGGAACTGGCCGCCCACGCCACCATCCCCGTGATCAACGCGCTCTCCGACACCGAGCACCCCTGCCAAGCGCTGGCCGACATGCTCACGCTGAAGGAGCACTTCGGCAAGCTCAGCGGCCTGCGGCTGGCCTACATCGGCGACGGCAACAACGTCTGCAACTCGCTGATGCTGCTCGGCGCAATGATGGGCGTCAGCGTGGTGGTGGGCTGCCCGCCCGACTACCGCCCCGACCCCGACTTCCTGGCCCGCGCCGAGAAACTGGCCAACGAGAGCGACGCCACCATCACCATCACCGCCGACCCGATCGAAGCTGTTGAAGGTGCCGATGCAGTCTACACCGACGTGTGGACCTCGATGGGCCAGGAACACGAATCGGCCCGTCGCCGCCCGGTCTTCCAGCCCTACCAAGTCAACAGCGAGTTGATGGCGCACGCCCCCAGCAACGCACTCTTTATGCACTGCCTCCCGGCCCACCGCGGCGAAGAAGTCACCGCCGAAGTGATCGACGGCCCCCGCTCGGTGGTCTTCGACCAGGCCGAGAACCGCCTGCATGTGCAGAAGGCGCTGATCCTCACCCTGCTCGGCCTCTAGCTCATCAACCACACGTGGTGCCCCGCGCCCTGGGGCACCACACCAAAGCAAACGTTCACGATCACAAACAGAAATACCATGCAGCCGTAAGCTAAAACTGCCCTTTCAGGTTTGAGTCACAAAGGTGTTTTGCACAACAGGAGTGGCAACAATGGCGTTCTTCGACAAACCCCTCGATCAACTGCGCACCTACCTCCCCGACCGCAACGAACCAGCCGACTTCGACGCCTTCTGGAACGAAACGCTCAGCGCCGCACGCAGCTTCCCGCTCAACCCCGAGTTCGAACTAATCGACGTGGGCCTACGCACCATCGACAGCTTCGACGTGACCTACAGCGGCTACAACGGCCAACGCATCAAAGGCTGGCTGCAACTCCCCAAACACCGCAACGGCCCACTGCCCGTGGTGGTCGAATACATCGGCTACGGCGGCGGGCGCGGCTTCCCCACCGATTGGCTCCTGTGGGCCTCGGCGGGCTTCGCACACCTGATCATGGACACGCGCGGGCAGGGCAGCTCGTGGAGCAAAGGCGACACCCCCGACCCCGAACCCGAAGGCACCAACCCGCACTTCCCAGGCTTCATGACGCGCGGCATCCTCGACCCCAAAACCTACTACTACCGCCGCGTCTTCACCGACGCCGTGCGGGCCGTTGAAACAGCGCGCAGCCACTCGGCGATCGACGGCTCGCGCGTGATCGTGACGGGCGGCAGCCAAGGCGGCGGCATCACCCTCGCCGTCAGCGGCCTCGTGCCCGACCTGACCGCCGTCATGCCCGATGTGCCATTCCTCTGCCACTACCGCCGCGCCACCGAGATCACCGACGCGCCGCCCTACTACGAACTCACACGCTACTGCCTCACCCACCGCGACAAAGTCGAGCAAGTGTTCAGCAACCTGGCCTACTTCGACGGCATGAACTTCGCGGCCCGCGCCAACGCCAACGCACTCTTCTCGGTGGGCCTCATGGACCAAACCTGCCCGCCCTCCACCGTGTTCGCCGCCTACAACCACTACGCCGGACCAAAGGACATTCACGTATGGCACTACAACAACCACGAGGGCGGCGGCCAATACCAAACCGTGGAGAAACTGCGCTTCATCCGCGACCTGCTGGGATAATCCCACTCGCCCGTCTCACCCACAGTGAGGCGGGCGAGTTCATCGCCGTGCCGAATGACACGCCATTTGTTTTTGGGATGAAGAACGCAACCGCCGCCTCAACGCCAGTCGCTACGGCAACCAGAATCGCATCGGCAGCGTGATGGCGCACTCGCTCCGCTCGCACGTGCTGGCCGCAGCTGTCCAATACCATCAGCGCAATCAAGGAGGCCCGATGATCAACGAAGAACATCGCCGATTCTACGCCGAAAACGGGTACGTGGTCGTCCAACAACTGTTCGCCCCCGACGAAGTGGCCCACTACCGCGACCACTTCATGACCCTGCGCAAACACGGCTCCTACCCCGGCGACCTCGCGGGAGTCGATGCCACCAGCACCGATCCGCTCAAACGCTACCCCCGCATGATCCACATGCACCGCTGGGATCAAATCAGCTTCGAGTGGGTGATCGATCAGCGCATCAACGCCTGCTTGACCGCACTACTGGGCCGTGAACCATACGCCGTGCAGACCATGCTCTACTTCAAGCCGCCGGGCGCACGGGGCCAAGCCCTGCACCAAGACAACTTCTACCTCAAAGCGCAGCCCGGCACCTGCATGGCCGCCTGGATGGCGCTCGACCGCGCCGACGAAGCCAACGGCTGCATGCAGGTCGTCCCCGGCAGCCACACTTGGCCGCTGCTCTGCACCACCAAGGCCGATACCAGCGTGAGCTTCACCGATGTGACCGTACCGCTGCCGCCCGATGTCAAAGCGCAACCCGTCGTGATGGAGGCGGGCGACGTGCTGTTCTTCAACGGCGCGCTGGTGCACGGCAGCTACCCCAACACCACCACCGACCGCTTCCGCCGTGCGCTGATCGGCCACTACATCGAGGGCGCCGCCGAACAAGTCGCGCAGTTCTACCACCCAGCCCTGCGCATGGACGGCACCCCGCTGGAGCTTGGCGTGAGCCCCAGCGGCGGCGCGTGCGGCGTCTGGGTCGAACAGGACGGCCAAGCCGTCATCGAAATGGCGGGGCAGGAACTCGTCTCACGCAAACACGAATAGGGCATAACAAAGCCGCCCTAACCAGATCGGCTAGGGCGGCTCACTGCACTTGAGCACTAGTGTATCGTCTCGTTGCGCGCCAGCATCTCGACAAACTGTGCGATGCGCTTCTGGCGCGTCTCGGGCTTCTTGGCGGTCTGCACCCGAAACAGGATCGCGTAACGGTTCGCGCTGTTCAGCGTGTTAAAGAAGCGCAGCGCCTCAGGGTTCGCATCTAGCGCCGCCTGCAAATCCTCGGGCACCGTAGCGTTGCGCTGCGAATCGTAGGCCGCATCCCAGCGCCCATCCTGCTTTGCTAGCTCAACCGCACGCAGACCAGCCTCGTGCATCAGGCCGCGCTCCATGAGCACGGCGACCTTCTCACGGTTGATCTTCGACCAGATGCTCTTCGGGCCACGGGGCGAGAACTTCTGCAACCACGATTGATCGTCGTAACCGTACTTCTGGCCGTCGATCCAACCGTAACACAGCGCCTCATCGAGCGCCTCGGCATACGAGATCGACGTGAGCGCGGCGGACTTCTTCGCCAAACGCAGCCACACCCCGCTCGACGTTGCGTGGTGTTCGTGCAGCCACGCGCGCCAATCGGCGGGCCGCTCGAACAACAGAATCGGCAAGTCCTGACGCGGTTTCTTCACAGTCATCGCATCTCTCCACAACTACCGCTCCTGCTTCGCGGCCCAAGCTTGCGTGATGCGGTCCAGGATAATCGCCAGGATCACGATCGCCAAGCCAGCCTCGATACCACGCCCTGTCTCCACGCGGCGCAGGCCCGTCACCACTTCGAGGCCCAACGCGCCGCTGCCCACCAAGCCAGCGATCGAGATCATCGCCAGCACCATCATAATCATCTGGTTCACGCCCAGCATAATCGCCGGCATCGCCAGCGGCAACTGCACCTTGAAGATGGTCTGGAGGCGCGTGGAGCCGAACGAGCGCGCCGCATCGAGCGTCTCGGGCGCGACCTGGCGCAGGCCCATCTCGGTCAGCTTAATGCCGGGAGGAATGGCGTACAAGGCGGCAGCGATCAAGCCGGGCACGCGGCCAAGGTTGAACAGCATAATCACTGGCACCAAGTAGACGAAGGTCGGGATGGTTTGCAGGAAATCGAGCACGGGGCGCAACAGATCGGCCACCAATTTGCTCTGCGAGGTCACAATGCCCAGCGGGATCGCCACCAGCACCGTAACCAGCATCGTGATGATCAGTTGGCTGAGCGTATCCATGCTGTGTTCCCACATCCCCAGCATGCCGATCAGCAAGAGGCCGACCAGGCTGACCAGCGACAAACGCCAGCCGCCAGCCCAGTAGGCCAGCGCTGAGATCGCCAGCATCACCACCGGCCATGAGAGTTGATCGCGGAGCAGCGTGCGCATCGGGTTCAGCAGGTAGAGCGTGAGGAAATCACTGAACGGCCCAGTGCCGATCGGCAGATCGCCGATCTGGTACAGGTTGTTCTTCATCCAATCGACGAGCGCATTGACTTGGCTGTGCAGGCCGACCCGCCAGGTAGCCGGGAAGCCCGTGCTCAAGCCCATCGCATTCGAGATCAGCCAGAGCAGCGCCAGCAACAGCACACAGTTCAGCAACGTCGCGTAGCGCAGCAGGCCGTTGCGCAGCGCCTCCACACGCACAACGCGCCCAAGCGCACGGGCGGGGAACTCAGCCAGCCGCTGCCCAATCGCCAACACGAGCACCAGCGATGACTCGAAGCGTTGCGGGAACCAACTCGGCACTTGCTGCTGTGGCGTCAATTTCGGGGCCGTCGGATCGATGGTGCTGAGCGCGTGGCTCAAACGATCCAGGATGATGGCCAGGAACACGATCGCCAACCCAGCCTCGAAGCCCTTGCCAACCTCTAGCTTGTCGAGCGAGATCAGCACTTCGCGGCCCAGCCCACCCGCACCGATCAGCGCAGCGATCACCACCATACTCAGCGCCATCATAATCGTCTGGTTCACACCCGTGAGGATGGTGGGCAGCGCCAGCGGCAACTGCACCTTCCACAACAACTGCTGCTTGGTGGAGCCGAACGCCCGCCCAGCCTCCACCACCGACGGCGCGACTTGGCGAATGCCCAGGTTGGTGAGGCGGATGGCCGGAGGAATGGCGTAGATCATCGTGGCGATCGCGGCGGGCACACGCCCAATGCCAAAGAACAAGAGCAACGGGATCAAATAGACAAATGCGGGCATCGTCTGCATGGCATCGAGCACGGGGCGCAGCATGCGGTCGAGCTTATCGCTCAGGCCCGCCAGCAAGCCCAGCGGAATGCCGATCAGCAGCGACAACAGCACCGAGATCACCATCAGCGCCAGCGTCTGCATGCTCTGTTCCCACAGCCCGAACATGCCGCAGAGCATCAGGCCGATCACGCAGAGCAGAGCGAGGCGCACGCCCTTCAGGGCATAACCAAGCAAGCCGAACAGCGCCACAATCAGCAGCCACGAACTCTTGAGCAGCAGCGATTCGGCCCAGCGCATGCCGCTATCGATCGCGCTACTGAACGGCACCAAAAAATAGACGAACAGCGGGTGCGTGGACCGATTGGCGATCACCCACTTCTGAAAGCTATCGATTTGAGCACGCAGGCCAATATTCCAGGATTTCGGGAAGGTCTCAGACTCGATCGGTGATATGCGCACCAATAGATAGACCAACACCAACGAAACCAGCACCAGCAGCGGCCACATCCAGCGCTGCCAGAGGGGACGTTGGGCTGGAAACGCCTGAATATGCGTTGCCATGGTGTGTTGCTCCGATCTTTACATGAACGACCGCGCCAAACCTGGCCGTCGGACGAACACCACCCCAAACAGTTGCACCACTACGCCGTCATTAACGCCTGCAACACAGCCCGTCGATCCAGCGAGCCGAGCGCGACGCCCGACGAATCGGTGACGGTAAGCGGCTGCTCGTGTTGCACCACGAGTGGTAACACATCTTCCAAGCAGGTATCGACAGTAACGCTTGGCATCTGTGCCGATGATTGCGCAACCCCTTGCCGCATAATCGCTCCGGCTGTCAGCACTTTCGCCCGTGGAGCATCCTGCACGAACCCTTGCACATACTCATTTTTGGGGTTGAGCACCAGTTCTTGAGGCGTTCCAACCTGCACAAACTGGCCGTGGCGCATAATCGCAATGCGATCTCCAAGCTTGAGCGCCTCGGCGAAATCGTGCGTGATAAAGATGCTGGTCTTGTGCAGGGTCGCCTGCAAGCGCAGCAGCTCGTCCTGCATTTCGCGGCGAATAAGCGGGTCGAGCGCGCTGAACGGCTCGTCGAACAGCAGGATCTCGGGATCGACGGCGAGGGCGCGGGCCAGGCCGACACGCTGCTGCATACCACCCGACAGTTGGCGCGGCAGATGATACTCCCAGCCAGCCAGGCCGACGAGTTCGATCATACGGGCGGCTTGGTCGAGGCGCTGTTTCTTGGGCACGCCGCAGACCTCCAGGCCGTAGGCGACATTGTCGATCACGCGGCGGTGCGGCAACAGCCCGAAGTTCTGGAAGACCATGCTGATCTTATGGCGGCGCAGTTCACGCAGCGCGTTCTCGTCCATCTTCAGGACATCTTGGCCATCCACCAAGACTTCGCCGTGGGTCGGGTCGGTCAGGCGCGAGAGGCAGCGCACCAGCGTCGATTTGCCGCTGCCCGACAGGCCCATCACCACAAACGTCTCGCCCTGTTTGACCTGAAAGGAAACACCGCGGACTGCGGCAACATGGCCAGTCTCTTCGAGCAACCGTTTGCTCGATTGCGCATCGCGAATCTGGCGCATCACCCGTTCTGGGCTGCGCCCGAAGATCTTCCACACATCGCGACAAACGATCTTGACTGGTTCGGTTGGTTGCGCAACATCAGACACAGGCAACTCCTTTGCTTGGGTTGCGTTTCTCACCACCAGGCATAAACGCTCTCTCAACCTCTGGTTTTATTATACGATACAGCGCCGCTTTAGCCGCAAATACGGATTGTGGTTCTTTTCGCCGTGTGCGTAAAAGAACCACAATCACAATCCATGCCATCATGATGCGCTGCGCCATTCGCTCAACCGAACAGCACGGCCCACAGCAGACTCGTTAGGGAAGCCACGCCTTCCACACAGCCTCGTTCGCATCGATCCACGCCTGCGCGGCCTGTTCGGGCGTCTTGCCGTCGGTATCGACTGCCGCGATCATCGAGATCTGATGATCGTTGGTGTAGTTCATCTTCTTCAGCAGTTGGTAGGCATCCGGCGCGGCATCCTTCAGACCTGCCCAAGCGATCTTGAACAAGACATCCTCGGGATAGGCACAATCGACACCACCACTGCTAGCTTTAGCATAACATTCTTCGCTGTACGGCGGCAACTCCACCATCGTCAATTCGTACGAAGCGTGAACCGAGTGCGGAGTCCAGAAGTAGAACAGGATCGGCTCCTTGCGGCTATATGCTGAATCGACAGCCGCTAGTACAGCGGTCTCCGAGCCAACCCGCACCACTTGCAGGTTGAGGCCGAGATTGTTGATGATGTCCTCATCGTACTGCACCCAAGCAGGATCGCCAGCCAGGAACTGACCCTTGTCGCCAGTCTCGGCGGTCTTGAACAGACTCGCCAGTTCGGGCTTGGTGAAGCCCTCCCAGGTCGCCAGTTCGGGGTGCTCATCGATAACGTACTTCGGCACAAACCAGCCGATGCGGCCCACCACACCCAGTGGCCCAAGATCCTCGATCTGTTTCTGCTCGGTGATGTAGGTGGCGACGTTCTCAGCGTGGCCGGAGGGCCATACTTCGAGGCTCGCGCTCAGGTCGCCGGTGCTCAGCGCAGCCCATTGCGCGTTCTCGTCGATCGTCACAATCTCGACAGGATAGCCGAGCTCCTTCTCCAACAAGATCTTAGCGACGTATACGTTGACGGAGGAACCAGTCCAAGAATTTTCTGCGAGTTTGATGGTGATTTTCGCGGGTTGCGAGGGAGTTGGCGTAGCGGCAGCGCCACCACAAGCGGTCAAGATACATACGGCCAATACGAACAAAGAGACAAGCGTCAACCGAGCCCTACGCTTCGGGCGAATGTGATCCATAGAAACCTCCTATACACCATCAAACACTCCATACACCCACTCACACAACAACGTCCAAGCAAGTAGACCTGCCACTCACCAAGGCCGTATGTTGTTCGGTTTCTGCGGGATGGTTCGATGGAGTATACATCGTTTCCGCAAAATGTCAACGGTAGATATATCAAAAAGATGCCCAACGGCATCGCTTTTGACAGAAACAAACGGCTACAACGATGTGCAATTTGCGCCGTTCAGCGCGAGGCATATCGTTGCAGCCGCATCTTCATCGCACAATGAGGGGTAAGTGGCTCGTTCGCATCCAAATGGGCGTTTACACACGGAACTTGGCCAAATAGGCCATCATCGCCTCCTCCGACATATACGGCGCTTGATAACGGGCCAACTCGCCGCCAGAACTGCGGAACAACAGATCGCCACGGCCAAGCAAGTTCTCGGCGCCATTGGCATCGAGAACCACCCGCGAATTGGTCTGTGAGGCGACCTTAAAGGCGATTCGGGCATCGAGGTTGGCCTTGAGCGTCGATGTCACCACATCGGCGCTGGGGCGCTGCGTGGCGATCACGAGGTGAATGCTGACCGAGCGGGCCGCTGCTGCCAAAATATTCAGATGTTTCTCGAAGGCCTCGCGCTCCTTCTTATCCATCATCTGCGTCAATACCCCATATTCGTCGATCACAGCCACAATCGGCGGCAGCGCCTCATCGGGGTAGCGCTGATTGAAGTTCTTCACCTTCAAACTACGATTGGCGATCAATTGTTGCCGCCTTGGCATCTCTTCGTGCGCCAATTGCAACAACGAGTCACGGGCTTCGACGCTATCGGTGATCACTTTGCCGCCCCGCAGATAGGGCAACCCGTTGAAGAAGGTGAAGTCGGTCTGCTTGGGGTCGATGATCAGCAGTTCGAGTTGGCCCGGTCGGTACTGGCTCATCAGGCTGAGCAGGATGCTGCGCAAAAACACCGATTTGCCCGAGTTGGTCGCGCCCGCCACCAACAAGTGCGGGAACTCCGACAGATCCTCGATGCACTGTGAGCCATCGGGTGCGATGCCCACGATGATCGGCAGCTCGCCGATCTGCGGTGTGCCCAAGCGCGCCAGCAGCGGCTCCAACTCGATGATCTCGGCCTGCTCGCGGGGGATGTCGATGCCGACAAAGTTGGTGCGCGCCACATTGTCGATCAGCGGCGCGCTGGCCAGCGCCAAGTCGCGCGCCAAGTCCTCGGCGACGCTCTGGACTTTGCGCAGCACCTCGTTGGGGCGCAGGCGCACCTTGAAGCGCACAATGCTGGGCCCGATGTCGGCCTCTGTCGGATCGATCGGATACACCAGCACGCCGCGCTGGCGTAGCACACGCTCTAGCTCACGGGCCTTCAAGGAGAGCCACTCAACATCCACCGTGGGTTTGGAAGCGGGTTGGCTCACTGGCGGGACTGGTTCCACCACAGCAACTCCATTGGTGGCGGGCAACGCGCTTGTGGAGTCGATGGGCACTATCGCGACGCTTGTGGGACGTGTGGGCAACGGCGACACGGCGGGCGGCGCGATGGGCGGCGGCGTCGGCGCAGGTTCGGGGATCGGCGCGCTGTTGAGGGCATCCCACGCGCTCGGCAGGTCGAAGTGCTGCCCACCCGCCTCGATCAGTGTTTTGAGCAGTTGCGCCAACTTGTTGCGACCGTAGTGATGCGCCATCAGGGCGATATCAGGCATCGAATCGGGGCCAGTGAACGGATGCTCGCTGGAGTTCGCCAATATATTATCGTAGCAAAAGATCCAGGTATGCCCTTGTAACGCCAACTTGAACGAGCCTTCGTGCAGGCTATCGCGAAACGCCTCCCACGTGCCGCGCAGTTCGGGCGACACTTCGAGGTTGCCGGCCACCGCCCGATACAGTTGATCGTACCAGAGCAGCGCATCGAGATGCTGATTGCCGGGCGCAAACATCTCGCTCAAGCGATCCACGCCTTGCACCACTTGGCGCTCGGCATCGACAGCCTCCCGCGCAAACGAGCCATCGCCAACGCATTTCGCTTCCAGCACCTGCATATGGATGATCGGCGGATCGCCCTTCTCAATCGCCACAAACAACAGATCGGGGAACTTGCCGCTGAACCAATGCTTAAAGTCGTCGAGCATGATCCAGGTATACAGCGCATTGGGATGCTGGGCCTTGAATCGGCGTTCGGTCTCGAACTTCGCCAGCACCAGGCCGATCAACTCGTTGAGGAAGGAGCCTGGGCCAGCCGCGCGCAGCACAATATCGCCGGAGATCGCATTGGCCTCGCTCACCAATTGTTTTGCGACTTGCTCGCGGAACTCAGTGGGAGCCTGCGGAAAGAGATCCCCCAAGCGGCTGGCCACACGTCGCTCCACAATCCGGCGCGAATGCCCCGACGACGAGACAGTCAGGTTGTGCTGGCGCTTCGGCCCCAAGCCCAACGAGTAGCGAATCACCTGGACTTGGTTCGGGAAGGTCGCCGCCAGCAAAAACCGATCGATCGTGGTGTCGTAGCAGATCACCCAATTGAAGCGCTTGTGCAACTGCTCGATAATCCGAATCGGCTCATCTTCCAAGCGCAAATCGCGGTAGAATCGCGCCTCGTAATCGATCGGCGGGGTGTGGCGCTCGTAGGCCGCAAACTGCGACAACAGGAACAAGCGCACCAAGCGAGGCTGCTGCGGCGCGTTGAGCAGCAGACGCCGCTCCCGTTCGCCTCGCTGGAACGGCTCCTGCCGAGCGCGGTAGGTCGGCAGATAGCCGCTCAACGGCACATCGCTCTCCTGGGTCGGCTCGCACTTGGGCGTGATGGTTTGGGCGTAGCTCGAAAGCACATCGGCAAGAATGACGATATCGGTATCCTCGGATTGCGAGAACAGCTCCTCCGGCGTGCATTGCAGCACCTTGACGGTGATCGACGGGAAGAAGGCCAAGCCCTTGCGCTCGGTCCCCGCGTGCTCGCCAGCGATCCACTTGCTGACACGGCGGAACAACGGCGCGCCCCGCTCGCTGGTGTGCACCACGATATTGAGCGAGATTCGCCAATTGCGCTTGGAACTGGCTTGGCTCAACTGCTCGATCAGCAGACCGGGGATGGCGCCGTTCCGGCATTCGTACAGCAGGATCTCGATGCCATCGCGCACGAACGGATACGTCTCGATGTAATCCTGCACCACGCCGACGATGCCCTCGACCGCGCGCTGCGCCGCCAGCCGATTCTCCTCCTCGGTGAGCAGGTCGGTATCGAGCCCATACGCCTCGGCCTCGCTATCGGGCAGCACAAACAGTTCGTAGCCCTCGGCCTCCTCCACTGCCACAAAGAGCTTAGCGTTTTCGGCCAGTTGCGTGGAGAGCGTCACCACGGGCGGGAAGTTGCTCGAACCGTAGGTGGCCGCCAAGTTCTGCTGGAAGCGCTTCGGGTCAACGAGCTTCGTGTCGGACGTGGGGACCATCAGTTGCTGCACGAAGTTGTTGAGGAAGCGGGTGCGCTCACGCCACCACAACAGCTTGAGTGGGTGCAACATCGGCATAATCACCCATTCGCCCTTCGGCGGCGGGCAGATCATCCACGCCTGATTCAGGTGCCGAAAACTGAGGCTCGCTTCTCCGCCCGTAGTCAGATGGCTGAGCGCGCTGGCGCAAAACTCCTCGTACGCCTGCAACAACGGCTCGACATCGGCGCTGATTAGGCCATCGGCGCTCTGCCGCACAAAAGCGGCCCACTGCTGTTCGAGCGCATTGAGCGCAGGCACAAAACGCTCCCATGCCTCCTGGCGAACAGTGCCGTGCAACGAGCGCCACAGCACATCGCGCAGGTCGGCGGGAGTGGCGTACCACGCGCCAAGCGAGGAGAGCGGCAGGCGCAGATCGAGATCGTTGATCTCGTCCATCGGCGTGACGCTGCTGTAGATCGGGATGCGTAGCGCGGAGGATTCGACCCGTGCTCGTTCGGCATCCAACGCCAGCACCGTCACCGACGCGGGGCTGTCGAGGCGATACTCCCATACCACCTCGGCGTGCGCCACATCCTTCCCATCGCCCTGCAGCGTGACGCGAAATTCCAGCTTATCCTTGATTTGCCGCTCGTTCGCTTCGGCTGTATCGAGAGCGATCTCGTCATGCTGGCGTTGCATCGCCTCCAACTGCCAATCGATCGCAGGGAAGACGCGCTCAATGCCGCCATACAACGCCCAAAACACATCGAGCACATCGGTCAGTTTGTTCTTCTCGATCAGCTCTAACGTGTCACGAGACGGCTTCACTACGATCCGCTCCGAGCCGTTCAGTTCCTGGCGCGCCACCACGAGATCGATCACCGCAGACACCACGCCAACCAGAAAATCGGCGTTGGAATAGGTGCGAGGCCGCACTAACTTCTGAAGTTTGCGGCGTAACTGTTTCGGAAGGGCGCCATCCAACTCATCGATCAGCGCGTCGAGATCATCGCTCTTCGGCTCGCGACCCTGCTCAAGGTCAGCCAGCGCATCAGCAGCATCGTCACCGAGCGGGATCGGGCCTGTGAGCAACTTCTTCAGTTCTTGTGCAAGCTGTTCGTAGCGCTCTACCTTCGTCTGTTGCCCCCGCGGCGAAACTACCTGCTGCACTTCGCTCCAATCGATTTTGAGCAGATCGCGGAAGTCGGAGTACTGCTCATCGAGCGCGCCGTCGATAAAACGCCGCAGCAGGTCGATCTTGGTCTGCGTACCAAACCCACCGAAGACGCTATCATCGGCAAGATGCGCCTTCTGCAAGCGCTCCAAAGCGGCTGTTCGCTCGCGTTCCTCGCGCACCTCGCTGCCCCATTGCACGGCCCGCTTCAGCATGTTCAGCAGTTTATCGCCACGGGGCGTGTTGAGTTGGTCGGTAAGATCCTTGCAACGAAAGAGGTTGAGGAACGGCAGAGATTTGGCGATCGCCTCGCTCAGCGACAAACCAGGAGAGGCATGCAACTGCTTATTCAGTTCCTGAAAGAACTCGGTGAGATCGAGCAATTGCGGTTCGAGCCGCAACCGACGGAGCCGCTCCACAAACTTCTTAAGCTCCCCCTCCTCCTCGCTCGACAAGTGATAATCCACAAAGCAGGCGTTGATCAGCAACTGCAGGCCATCGCGGGTGAGTATCTGCTCATCGACCCCGAACAGATCCTTGAGGCTCTGGGCATCGGTGATACGCCGATTCAGGATCAGCACCAGTGCTTCCCCGACAGACACGTTGTTGCGATACGACGTGGCCGAGCGATCGGCCTCCAACGCCAATGTGGGAAAGGAATCGATCGGGCTGATGCTGCGCACGGTGAGCGCATGATCGGCAAGTCGGAAGCCAGCCTTTTGAAGTTGCGACAAGAATTCACGATAGGTTGCCTCGCGGAACCCTTCGAGCCGAAAGAACGACCGCGCCGATGCGTCCTGCAAACGCTCCCTGATGAATTCGCGCAACGTCGTGGCGATGGCGGTATCAACCGAAGCCAGCATACTCCACCTCCACTAATGGCGCTTAACCAGCGCGGTCGCATCGGAATACTGGGTGACGAGTCCGGCGCACTTCATCCGCACCAGCAGCGCATCGCGGTTGTGCGCGTAGTACGATTCGTTGATGCGCAGCCGCTCCAACAAACCAGCCCGATTCGCCTCGTAGGGGCCGACGATAATGCCGTAGCGCTCGTACAGGCGCTCAAGCAAGTCGCCGAAGCTCATCGTCTTCTCTGGCGGGAGGTTGGCCGTCACCAGCGTCTTGAGCAGCGTATCGCCCAAGGTGAAGCGAGGGTTCGGGCCACGGCGGGGCGAGATCAAGCCGATCGCACGCCCGAGTTTGGTGTGCACCGACAAAAAGTGCGTGCGGAAATCGCGGCTCATCAAATCGAACAGCTTGGTGCTGAACTCGCGAACGATCTCTTCACGATCGACCGATGTGGCGCGGTAGCGCTCGCGCATCTCGTTGATGAACGTGCCGATGCTCGCCTTCTCCTTGCGGGGCAGGTTGAAAAACTGCCCGCTCTGATATTCGAGGTGTTCGGCAAGCGCGTCGTCGTTGCTTTCACTATCGGCCCAGCACTGCACCTTCTCGCGCACCAGCGCCTGCGCCCGCTCGATCTGCCAGTTGCTGTGTTGCCGCAGCAGACGAGTCGAGCGCTCGCGAATGAGGCCGCCGTCGTCGTCGCCGAGCAGGTCGATCAGCAACTGCGGACGGCACAACTGAACACACGCATCGTTCGTATGATCGGAGGTGGTATTGGCGGGATGCGCCCGATGGTAGATGTAACAAACGATGTGAAAACAGATCAGATGCGCCAGTAATTCCAGGCACTCCAACGAATCGAGCTTATTGTCCAGGAACGTGTCGAGGTCCTCGGCGAAGGTGCGGTAGAGCGCGCATTCGGGATCGGGGAGCCAACCAAGCGAGCCTTCAATACGATCATCAGTCCAGGCTTTGTTTATCAGCTTCGCAAAATCGCCCAATGTCCGGTTTGGCACATTCAATAATGTTTCGATAGCTTTGGTGATGCGTTGGCGCTGAGCTAGATTGCCCTCAGTACCCGCTGAAATCATCAAATAGTAGAGTTCGCCACCCCGTGAAAAGAAGTTGCGGGCAAAAAACTCAATCTCCCGATCAAGTTGTGGCTTATCCAACTCGCTCACATCGGCGACATAGGTCTTTTGCGTGGCCCCTTTGCGCAGCGCCTCCCACAGCAGAAATTCCTCGTGCACTGGCAACAGACTCTTGGCGTACCACGAACGCGCATCTTCGATGGCGGAGAACGAACGAAACAGTGCGCGCAGTTGATTCATCAATTCTTCTGCCTCTTGCGGGCCGTACGGGAATAATGCGCGCAATTCCTCTTTCATTTGCTCGACAGCGCGTTGATCGCGAGGATCAAGCGTTTTCTCACGTCCATCATAAAAAACAAAGCGCCGTAATCCCAAACGTTTTGGCAGCTTATATGTGGTTTGATAATCAGAATCTGCAGTTTCGATATTCAACCCTTGACCCAAATGATATTTAAAACCATACAACACACTCAAAAACTCCAGCATATACTCCATCCAATGTTGCCCATCGCGCAAACGATGACCCCAAACATGAGCAGCAATAGCCTGCGGTCCTGAGTCAAATTGTCCATAGTAAGAGCTCATGGCTTACCCCCGAATCTTGTTGTTCCCATCTATTGACAAACTCTTTAAGGTATAGCGATGTTGCTCGGCAACAAAAAACTCAAGTCGTTTGGCTGAGCTTTGATCCTGAGCAAATTGACTGAGCAGCTGATCTTTCAGACTGCGCACCTCAAGTTCACACTCCTCGGCCAGAATGTTGTAGGTGCCACCATGGGCCAAACGCACCAGATATTCGAACTGTAAGAGGCCGAGCGGCCACTTGATCGAATCAAGCACGCGCCGTTGTCGAGCTGGCGGTTCGATCTCCAAATACAGCGTGCGCCGATTGTAGTCGTAGGGCGCATCGGGTCGTTCGCTCACATCGAGCCACAAATTATCGATTGGGAAGCGCAGACGCACCAATGGTCGGGGCTGTTCGCCACTGTGCAGATACTGCGTTGTCACGTAGAGGTAGTCGTCCTCGGTGAGGTAGAGGCGCGAGAAGGCGCGATTCAGGCCTAACACCAGCAGTTTCAACACACGATCGTGATGCTGATCGAGATCCTCAAGCACCTGACGGTATAGATCCAGGTATAAAAACGGGATGAGCCGCGTGATTCTGTTGTCATTCCACTCAAAAAAGAGCTTACGACGGCAATGCGGCAACCAATCGAGCAATTTCGGTTGGGCATCGCCCTGCAGATCCGCGCCACCACTCAGATATTTGTCACGATCCTGCGCGAACTGCCGCTTGTTGAGGTCGATCTGCTCGGCGAAGAGTTGCTCGTACAGCGCTCGTTCCGCGTCGGTGTGGCCACCGCTCACAATAAAGTCGTCGATCTCGAAGTGCGAGTGCTTGCTGATCTGCAACTGCTCCAAATGCTGCAAAACGCTGGCCTTCCGGCGGAAGACCGGATCGTCGTCTCGCCCCCAAATATTCTCGTAATACACCCGCATCGGCAGATGATTATGGTTGGGTGGAAGTTGCTGCACCGCTTGGCAGTCGAGACCGCCGGTCACGGTGTAGGCCAGGTGGATGAGCATATCACGCACGGTGACGTGAACATCGAGGTGTTCGAGCAGTTTGTAGAGCAACTGCACCCGTTCGCGGATCAACGGCTCGCGCAGGCGGTTGGCGTTGTAGAACAGCGGGCAGTGCGCTTGGGCCGAGCAGGTCTGGCAGGCCTCCCAATGGCGCTCATCAGTCATCCAATCGAGCGTCTCCGGCACAAACGACGATGTTGTCACCTCGGTCAAGTTGATCACGATGAGGCGCTCATCCGTCGCGCTGCTGTGATTGGCTAGTTGCTGATCGATCTTTTGAGGCAAATCACCATCGATCTTGCTCAACAGATGCCGCAAGCGCCCCTCGTTCGCCGCGATCAGATAGTTTTCGTTCGAGTCGGACGACTGCTGAATCGCATTGAGATGCTGCAATACCTTGATGCCCTGCTGCTCGCTCAACTCCGAAAGGTCCTTCACCACGTGCAGGCGGTCGTTCCCTCGCACAAGCGCCGCGCGCGTGAAGTGCTCCCAATCGGTGAGCGGTTGTCGAGAGAATGCTTGGGCGACTTGACGGCACAAGTAGGTTTTGCCATCGCCCGCGTTGCCCGTCAGGATCACGGAGGGCAGCGGAGAGCGCTCGAAGCGCCCGCGCAGAAAGGTCTCGACCTTGGTGTCGAGCATAAGCGGGCCTGCGGCGGGCGGCGGTGCCTGCGCGAGGAACTCGTCGAAGGCCGCTTCGTGATCGGGCGAGGCGGTTGTGTAACGGCTCAAGTAGTCAACAAATGGATTGACTGCATACACCATCGGCTCCTCCTCACAGGTGACAGATATCGCAGCCAAAATCGTCGTCCTCGGCGTCGAGCGCCGCGCTCAGCAGTTCGATCAGCGGACGGTCGGGGCGCCGTTTGCGCTCGGCTTCTAGGCGCTGTTGATGCTCGCGCTTGGCCTGCTCGATGCGTTCGGGCCGCTCCATCTCGGCCAAACTCTCGCGCTGCCGCCAATAGAAGCGCTCACCATCGCGATCCTTCTCATACGCCTTGGCAAGCTCGAAGAGATCGGGGTGCCGCTCCTTCAGGCCCACCCACTCGCCGGTGCGCTGGAAGAAGCAGAAGTAGCAGCCGCTGCGTTGCCGCCATTCGTAATAGGAGGGCAGGCCGAGACCGCTGCTCTCCAGCAACTGCTCGATATCCGCGATAGTGAGGCCAAATTCTTTGAAGGGGAAGATCGGGTGAATATTCGGCTTGGTGGAGATATAGCCGCTGCGAGCCTCATCGGCGCGGATGCCCACGTAGCTCCACACGGTGTCGTTGCCCACGTACGCCTCGAACGGCTCGATCTTCAGCTTGCGCGTACACCAACGCACCCGCGCCGAGGGCAGCATGCCGCCGTACATATCCAGCCAGTGATCAAAGCCGCGCTCCGCGTTCAGCTTGATGATCGGGCGCTGCAAGTAGGCCGCCAACCGATCCAGGTATTCGTAGGTTTCGGGAAGCTCTTTATGCGTATCGCAAAAAATATACTCCAACTGCGGGATTTTATCGCGCAGAAAGATCGCTAAGGCGGTGCTATCCTTGCCCCCGCTCAAGTTCACGATATGCCGACCTGGCCGCTCGGCCCACGAGCGGATAACGTCATCTGATACCTTCATCGGTGTCTCGCTTTTCTGATTGTGAGTGTGTGCCATTTGCGCACAACGCAGGTCGCAGCAATGCCGATTGCCTGCCCTGTAACGCTGAGGAAAGAGGTTAGGTCAGCAGTCCTTGTAACAGTGTCGCAAGCGCAGCCGCCCGCTGTTCGGGACTGAGATTAGTGTGCCGACCGAGCGTCGCCGAGAGCTCGTCCCGCAGCCGCAGCATCGCCTGATCGTCGGTGGACACGTGCAGCACGCGACTCACCTCGCCATGGCCGTTGGCGAGCCCGACGCGCAGCAACGGCGTCTCGGCGGGCACCACCCGGGCGTTGAGCGCAAGTTCCTCCGCCGCGTGAAATCGGCGCGCCAAATCGGCCAGCGCGATCTCGCAGGCCGCCACATCCTGATCCGTCCACGCCTCCGGCGGGCGGCCCAGCAGCAGGGCGGCGATACTCTCGACCCACGCATCGCCCTCGTGGTCGGCGGTTTCGAGGCGCACACCGAGCTTGCGCAGGTGCACATCGTTGGTCGCATCGGCGATCACCGCGTAGCGCTGTTGGAGCTCGGCACGCGCCGCAGTGCCTTGTGTGCGCAGGCCAAAGGCAGCGTAGATCTGCGCCGCGATCGTCTGCAACAAGCGCGGGTAGGCGTCTTGAAGCTCCTGCAAATGCGCCCGCAGCAGCGCCGCAAACGCATCGACCCGCTCCATGTCCTCGGGGTCGTCGCTTCGGAAGGGCGCAAGCCCAAGCGCACGGGGCAGCCGCTCAAACAACAGTTCGTCGGGCGAGCGGGCTTCGTGCAGCGCCACGCGAACCGCTTGGGCCTGTTGGCTCACTCGCCGCGTCTGCTTGCTGTAGGCGGGCAAATTCCGGTGGATGCGCAGCAACGGCATAACCACCGCCACTAGCGCGGGCTGTGTCCGTAGCTCCAGAGCGCGGGGCGCGAGCGCTTTGGCCAACCGCCCGTACACCTGCCAGCGCGCGCCCTCGGCACGGCTGAGGCGCACGGCGAACTGATCGGGACGGGTGAGCAGGCGCTCGAAGGTGGCGATATCGGGCATCGCCACGAAGTTGCCCCGTTCATACAGGTTGATCTCGCCTGCCCGCACGACATAGAGCGTCATAAACAGCAGCGGCGCAAGCCCAGACTTCACGCCAAATGGCGGGCCTTCCAGCAAACTGAGCAGCCCGGTGAGCGAACGCGGTTCATGTTCGTCGCTCTCCAGGTAGCGCTCCATCGCGTGCCAAGCCGGGCGCAGGTGCAACGGGTCCTCGGGCGGCGGCGGGCCAAGCTCCCATTCGCCGTTGGCCGCTTGGCGATGCAGGCCGCCTTTGCGCAGCACACTCTCGTAGATGGCCCGCTCAGGCGGGTAGCCAACGATGCCCAAGTGCTCCTCGTGAGCGTGTTCGAGCATCGCCTCCACCAAGTTGCGCCGAGCCTTGGCGGCTGCGCCGGAGAGCTGCCGCCGCATAATCAACTCGTTCCAGATGCGCGGCGTCTCAGCGTAGGTCGAATCGGCAGCCGACGAGAGCAGGTCGTCGATCTGGCGGGCGCTGACGATGGCGTGCTGCTGGTGACGGTAGAACCAGCGGCTGTGTTGGCCCGTGTACGTCTCGGCGATCACCTGCGTGAGGGCGTGCTGCGCCTCCAGCAGTCGACCGGCCACTTCGCGGCGCGCAGGCCGATCGTGCTCAAGCTCCTCGCGCGTCTCAAGCACGTAGTGGAGCGCGGCCACATCGAGCAACAGGTCGCGCAGTTCGCGCACGCGGGGCGGCAGCACCACGATCCGCGCCAATTCCTGATCGCGCGCCGGATCGCTGGCCCAATGCTCGGCCTGGCTCAGTTCTTCCTCATCGGCAGGCACCACGTGGAGCAGTTCGCCATCGAAGCCCAAACTCGTCGGCTCGTCGTGGGTGAGTTGGCTCATATCCACATAGCGCACGGCGAAGGCCCGCGTGGCCCCGGAGAGGTAGCTGTGGCGCCGCGCGATCCGTGGGGTGGTATCGGCGTGGCGCTGCAACAGGCTCGGCAACACGACCTGCTGGGCCAACTCTCGGCGCGTCTCCTGCGTCAGCGCGTCGAGGTCGAGATCGCTGCCCTCCCAGATGATGTAGCTATCGCGGTGCTGGCGATACGTGATCAGGCGGCGGTTCTGCAGCGCCAACAGCGTATCGGCCACCGCCGGATCGTCCAGCGTATCCCTCAGCGCCAGCGCGATGTGCGCTTGGCTGGCCCGTAGCCCCGCAGCGCGTTCCAGCGCGCCGATGGTACCGACCACCGTCAGCACATCGAGCGGCAACGGCTCACCCGCCAGCAACAGCGAGCGCGCCTCGGCTAGCTCGGCCCAGCGCAGACCTTTGGCGCGGCTGAACAGGCTCGGCCCTAAGCTCGCCTCAACATAGGCGTACAGATGCGTCAGGCGGTAGATCGGCGGCGCAGCGGATTCCGGCGCGCTACGCAGCAGATCGCGCAATGCCCACGGCTCATCGGAATAGATAAACGCGAAGAGCGAGCGCTCGTTCTGGGCCAACTGCCGAAAGATCGCGGGCAGGGCCACCAAAACAGTCGGATGCAGCGGGTAGGCGTCGTGCAGGAGTTGCCGCCACTCATCGGGGGCGATATCGCCGGGGCGCAGGCCGAGCGCCTCGGTTTGCGGAGCTAGGAGCGCGGCCCACTGCTCGCGCTGCTCGTGCCACAGGTCACCGTACTCGCTCATCAAGGCCAACGCCAGCATCCGCATCATCTGGCTCGATGGCTCTTGAAAGGTTAGATCAACGAAGCGCCCCTGCACCTTGGCCCACTCGATCCGCCGCGTGGTTCCAGCGTGCAGCGCGTACTGCTCAAACGCTTGATGCAGAATCGTCATCAGCAACAGTGGCGTACCAGCGCTGCGCGCCGCCGCTTCAGCCAAGCTCTGCAGCACAAACAGATCGCGCTCGTCGTCCTGATGGGCGGCGTAATCGAGGAACTGGCCCAATTCGTCGATCAGCACGAACAGCCCTTGGTAGCGGCCCTGCGAATGGGCCTGCACAAGCTGTGCGGCTTGGGTCACCAGATCTGCGACACGCACGGGATCGAGCGTAGGATCGCTGCTACTTTCTACGATTTGGGCACGTAATTGAACAAAGGCCGATGATTTCAGGTGCGAATCGTTCAGCGCGGTGCCTAAGCTGCGTACAATAGCATGGCAGAGCGAAGAGTTGTTGCCGGGCACCAACACCGACAAGAGCGATGGCGCATCGAGCGGCAGAAGCGTGGTAGCATCGAGCGCGCGCAACGATTCGAGCAGGCGGTAGCGTGAGGTGCTGCTGCGTTGGAGGTAGTGCGCCATAAACAGGCCAAACGCCGACTTGCCGGAGCCGAACGGGCCGATCACCGAGAAGGCCCGCTCGGTCTGCTCGGGGGCGAGGCCCGCCATCACGCGGGCAGCCTGTTGGCGCACCAGCGGAGTGACTTGATAGCCATCGAGCCGATAGCGAAGATCGTGGAAATCGCGTTGAATATGAACAGCGCGTGTAAAGCGCGAGGCCAGCCGTGGTTTGGCCCGTTCAGGCATAACGAAGCTCCTGGGCAAAAGCATCTTCGAGTAGCGTTTGTTCAAGCGTGTCGTCGTTGAGATCACGCCAGGCGATCTGACGAATGCCGCCAGTCTCGGAATAGCTGGCTTTGCCATTCGTGATAGATTCGAATCGCATCAAACGCGACAACAAGGCATCTTCATCGAGCCGAAAGATGCGGCCAGGCGAAGATTCGCCATAGGCCAGTTCGTTCAGGGTCACGGTCGGTCGTTGCAAACGACGCGCCTGCTTCAGGGCGGCGTAGGCCACGAGTTGATCAACGAGGGTGGGACGCGTACCGACTGTGAGGTGGTAGGAGGTCTGGCCAGGGAGTTGTTCAATCAAATCAAGGTTATGTAAAGGGCCCTGCAACGCATCCTCGGCCCCCGCTCCGTGCTGCCCGATCTGCGGGCGCTGGTAGCAGCGCAACATACAATCGATATCGCGGCTCAGTGTGGCGGGCGAGGGCGGCTTGCCGCCGAGCTGTATCACCGTTTGGAGGATCTGCTGCATCAACTGGTCGGCGGTGAACTCGCTGCGACGCAAGAGATTAAAGGTGTAGTACCACGTGAATAACGTATTGGAGCGCGCTGCGATCTGCCAATGCAACAACCAGCCGCTCGTTGGCGTAACCAAGAACGGGTCCCAACCTGTCGCATCGTTGAACAACGCGTGACCTAAGGCTGTGGCTTCGAACGTACCTCTCGAGGTCGGCTCGAACACATGGCACGCTCGACCCCAAAAACGGATCGATTGAGCCATATTTTTGCCTACTCCGAGCCGAACAAACGCATCTTCTAACGAAAAGAGTTCTGGTGTCTCTTGAAGAAGGTCATATGCTTTTTTCAGCCAATTACTTCGCAATACAAAAGTTTCGTGTCCACTAAATATAAATTGTGGTGATTTGGAGGTGTTGATAGACATAGCAACCTATTGGCGCATGAAGACACATCTTTCTCTATTGTACACCAAAATTCCCATCTATGGGACTCAGGCCGATATTTTTATGTGATGCTCCGCTTAAGGCTTAGCATCCTCAGCACTACACTGCTCCATATTGAGCGATTATGCCCAAGCGGATTCAGAACATACCAGAAGAATATCTGATTGCACAGAAAGCCCTAGCACGGAGCATTGGAGCGCGCTTACGCCGACGTCGGAATGAGCTAGACCTCACGCAAGAGCATTTGCGTGCTCGGATGGAGCTTCAACAGGTGTGTATCAGTCGAACGCAGTACAGCCGTATCGAAAACGGCGATGTACTACCGAACGCAGCCGAATTGATCGCGCTTCGCGTTATCCTTGATGTTCCTTTTGATTGGTTATTGTTGGGCGAGCCCGCGAAGTCATAAGCCTCGTTATGGCGCATGTGCGCTATAACATCTGTTTCAAGCCGTTTCTCTATGTCAACATCGAGCCAAGGATCGCTGCATCTGCAACTCAAGGAGCGCCTGCAAACCTTGCAGCCGCGCGCTTTTGAGTTGTTCGCTGGCGAGTTGTTGGAGTTTATGGGACTGCAAGATGTGTCGATCACCCGCTACACGGGCGACGGCGGCATCGATGCAGTGGGCAAGCTGCAGGCCGAAACGCCCCTGTTGAGCATTCCGATCGGCGTGCAAGTCAAGCGCTACCGCAACAACGTGCAGCGCACCGATATCGACCGATTTATCGGGGCGCTCAGCGGGCAGTTCCAGCAGGGCATGTTCATCACCACGGCTGGGTACGCCCCGCAAGCGCTTGTGAAGGCCCAAACGGGTGTGCCCCGCGTGGCGACAATAGACGGCGATCAGGTCGTCAAGCTGATGCAGAAGTATCGCTTAGGTATCCACACGGTCAACGAACGCACAACACTCGACGAGGAGTATTTTCTGCAGTTTGAGTTGGGCGAGCCGCCGAAGGACAAGCGCACCCGTGAGCGCAAACCGCCGTACATCGTCGATCCGCCGGATGATGAGGAGGAGCGGCCCGTGCGGCCCGAGGAGGATCTGATCACGCTGCGGGCGCTGAGCCACGCCCTGCGCGTTGACACCACAACGCTGCGACGCTGGATCGAGCAAGGACAGGTGCAGGTGGAGGGAGGCCTTCAGCGCAGCGCATCGAGCTATCTATTTCGCCGCGATCAGATCGAATCGCTGCGCAGGCAATTGTGGGGCGAACGGGCCAGCAACACACCGCGCGATCTGCGCCAGGAGTTCCTGGAGTTCTGCAGCAGCCGGGTTATGACGAAATCGTACAAGCCTGTGCTGTTGAAGTCGCTGCTGCGGCTCGTCAACCGCAATGGCGAGGTGCTGATGAGCGAGTTGGCCGGCGAGTTTCGGGCGTTCTACGTGCAGCGGCGCTTGGCGGGCTTGCCCGTCGAGTTCGGGCCACCCGACCCCAGCGATACCAGCGCGCTCAACGATAAGCAGTTGCAGACGCTGATCGAGCGCAATCCTCTTGAGCGTTTTTTGATCCAGGGTTTCCTCACCTACAATCGCCGCGAGGGTGTGGTGCGATTCGCTGCACCGCTCTGGAGCGAGTTGCGCGCGTGGGAGTTGCTGGAGTTGCAGCGCAGCGCGGATCAGCAATTGGAGTATTACTACACGGCGAGGCGCAGTCGCTAGAGCCGAAGGCAGAGGCCACAAGGTTGCGCCTTTTGCGTCTGCAGAATCGCAGCAAGCCCTAACCAGCATAGCGCATAGATGTCGCCACGATCGCGGGGCACAAAAAAGAGGCCGTCGCAATGACGGCCTCCGAAACGTCGATGAGCTTATTCCGGGTTGAACACCCGGGCGATGCCGCTCTGCAGCGAGCTGCTGGTGGCGATGCCACTGAGATCGACGCCCAGGCCGATCAGGGTCTGCGCGACCTCGGGGCGGATACCCGTGATCATCACATCGGCGCCGAGCAGGCGCACCGCTTGGGCGGCCCGCACGAAGGCATTAGCAACCTGCGTATCCACAACCGTCACACCAGTGATGTCGATGATCACGTTGGTGGCCTTGGTGGATGAGATGCCGTGCAGCAGGGTGTCCATCACCTGCTGAGCGCGCCGCGAGTCCATCGAGCCGATCAGCGGCATAATCACGATCTTGTCACTGATCGGGATCAGCGGGGTCGAGAGCTCTTCGAGGGCAAGCTTCTGCGCGCGGATCACTTCTTCCTGCTGGATGCTCTGGCGCAGCGCCTCTTCCGCCATCTTGCGCTCAGTCACATCCTCGTAGAGAATGCCGAGGTGATTATGTGGCAGGGCGAACGAGAGGATCGAAAAGATGCCGCTCAGGTTCTCGTCCCGATACTCCTGCTCAAACGTGATCGCCTTGCCAGTTCGCACCACGTCCGCATAGATATCTAGCGCGGGGTCGCCTGCGATATTGGGGTAGATCTCGATCATCTTCTTGCCGATCTGCTCGCTCAGGTCGAGATCTCCTGTGATAAAGCGCTCGGCAGCTTCGTTGGCGGCAACAAGCACTAACGAAGATGAATCGTTTACTTCAGCCAGATGGTAGATCGCAAGGCCGCTTGGCAGACTCTTCATCACCTGAACATAGTAATCACGCTCTCGCTCCATGATTCGCTGTTCGGTGACATCCAGGGTAACTGAGTAGATTTCCTGCGTGTTGGGATCGCTTGAGCAGGTCCACAGCAGCGTGCGGTAGGAGCCATCTTTATGGCGATACCGATTCTCGAAGGCGATCAGGCTTGCATTGGGAGACATTAACGATTGCGCTGCGGTGAGCGATTTCTCTACATCATCGGGATGCACAAAATTGGCAAAGGGCTGATGTAGCAAATCTTCGGCGGTGTAACCTAGTTGTTTCGTCCAAGCTCCATTGACTCTCTTAAAGGAACCGTCGTAACCAATGATCGAGAGCATGTCAATGGCATGCGTGAAGAAGACATCGTCTATCGTTTTCGCTTGTTGAGTAAGAGCCAACTGCCGCTCAAGCTCTGCATTCTGTTGGCGTAACGTGGCTAACTGTTGTTCGAGTTCCTTACGGGTCGGGGAAGTAACTGTCACGGTAGATGGCTCTTCAAGGTACGTGGAATGGTATCAATATCACGCGAAATGGCTGCGTATGTAGAGTAGCAGCGGACGTTCATCCAACTTCTTTTAGCCTGTGGACACCCAAAGCAGATAGATTATCAGATACGCTTTCGCAATACCGCCTCGGTTTACAAGCAAAACGTAAGCAACTTAGGTTACGTTGTACCATCGTGCGAGTACTGCAATGTATAGCTCTATGATTAGCAACAAACTAGGATATCTTGAGATATCGTATCCTGTACTGATCTGAGGGCATAAACAGTAATATCGGTAAGTGCTCCTTCAACCTTACCGGTTTCCTTCGCTCGCATGAAAGGCACTTGTCTATCAGCTTGACAAGAGCTTTACACGCTTTCGTGGCGAAAGAGTTCAATTACTGTACGTTCATGAGAAATGACACTTGTCGTGGGGTGATACCGAGACAAGAAGAGATTTCCCCTCACTACAAAATATATTGTATAGATATTTTTACTATCTGTGTATAGTATGTTGGTACTACTTGACAGATAGGTGCTTTATTGAAATTCCACAATGCTGAATATCGCTAGGCCCCTGCCGATACAGCGCATATGTGTTGCCCACATCATAGGGATAAAAGAGGCCGTCGCGATGACGGCCTCTGAAACGACGATGGGCTTACTCCTGGCTGAACACCCGGGCGATGCCGCTCTGCAGCGAGCTACTGGTGGCGATGCCACTGAGATCGACGCCCAAGCCGATCAGGGTCTGCGCGACCTCGGGGCGGATGCCCGTGATCATCACCTCGGCGCCGAGCAGGCGCACCGCTTGGGCGGCCCGCACGAAGGCATTAGCAACCTGCGTATCCACAACCGTCACACCAGTGATGTCGATGATCACGTTGGTGGCCTTAGTGGATGAGATGCCGTGCAGCAGGGTGTCCATCACCTGCTGGGCACGCCGCGAGTCCATCGAGCCGATCAGCGGCATCACCACGATCTTATCGGTGATCGGGATCAGCGGAGTCGAGAGCTCTTCGAGGGCAAGCTTCTGCGCGCGGATCACTTCCTCCTGTTGAATACGCTGGAGCAGCGCTTCTTCCGCCATCTTGCGCTCGGTAATATCCTCGTAGAGGACGCCGAGGTGGTTGTGTGGGAGCGCAAACAGCAGAATCGAGAAGATGCCGCTGACATTCACGTCGTTGTATTCGATCTCGTACTGGACCGATTTGCCACTCCTCACGACATCGACATAGGTGGCCAGCATCGAGTTATTGGCCATATTCGGGTAAATATCGACCAGACGTTTGCCGATCTGCTGGCCCAAGGTAAATTCGCTGATGATAAAGCGCTCTGCAGCCTCATTGGCGCCTACCAGGATAAACGATGTTGCATCGGTGGGATCAACAAGTTGATAGAGAGCTAACCCAGTTGGCAGGCTTTTCATCACCTGAACATAGAAATCGCGCTCTCGCTCCATGTTTCGCTGTTCGGTGACGTCCATGGTGACTGAATAGAATTCCTGGGCAACAGGATCGGACGCACAGGACCAAAACAGCGTGCGATAGGAGCCATCTTTATGTCGATACCGATTCTCGAAAGCTACCAAGGTAGCGTTTGGCGCCATTAATGCTTCAGCTTCAGCAAGCGTTCGCTCTACATCATCGGGATGCACAAAATTGATGAAGGGTTGACTCTTCAACTCTTCGATGGTGTAACCTAGTTGCTTCGACCAAGCCGCATTGATCCTTTTAAAGTAACCGTCATAACCAACGATCGAGAGCATATTAATGGCATGAGCGAAGAAAACATCGTCTACTGTTTTCACTTGTTGGCTAGACGCCAACTGCAGCTCAAGTTCTGCATGTTGTTGGCGTAACTGAGCTAACTCTTGACGAAGTTCCTCAGCTGTTCGGGAATTGACTGTCACGGTAGAAGGCTCCTCAATCTAGAGTTAATGGTAGCAGTATGATGTAGAGCCGTTTCGAAAAGAGATCGTTTAGCCTCAAATCGCAGCAGAGCTCTGACCAACTTCCTCACCAACACTCGCGTATGTTTCACAATGCTGCTTGCCGAAGCTGTGCATTGCCAATAGCTTGAATGGCATTGTGTCACTGCAAAAGTGACACTCCTCAACAGTAAAAGACAGATCTTAAAATAACATCAATTAAATATTTTAATACACAAATAATATCGCTCACATGAAAAAATCTTGTCGCAAGACAAGATCCTACACATCCTTGTGGTGAATATGCTCTATTACTGCTGTTTCATGTCATACTCACTGTTGGGCAATTCTGAGAAAAGATATCTTTTTCAATGCGTTTTATTGTATAGATTTTCAGGCCATCTGGGTATAGTCTGATGGTACTACATGATGATAGGCGTATTTGTATGTTCCACCTCATTTGATCAACAACAACGACTACCATTATCTATTCGCATCAGAATGCGGTTTATCGATGCTTGTTGCAACATCAAGCACTTGAGTGTAAGAAGAACAGCACTTATTGACTAGCTTCTATGAGGTTCGATTTGATATATAGAAGATCGATGTCAGGATCATGCGAGAAATGCTATGTATCAAATCAACCTACAACCACGCCGTCTCCTGATGATAGCGGTGATGATCGGGTTGTGCGCCGATTATCTGTTCTATGGGCGCTGGCTCGGTATCTCGCTGCCGCTGTTTGTGGGGATGGTGCTCGCGAGCCTTGGGTGGCTCGGGCGCGCAGCGGATCTGCCTGCGAAGCGCGTTGATATCGGCATTGGTGCCGCTGCGCTGTTTTTCGCCTGCTGGGTAGCCCTGCGCGATGCGCCGTTTTTAAAGCTGCTGAATGTGCTGGCAGTGCTCGGCTTATTGCTATTGTTAGTGTCGCGCTACCGTGGCGCTGTGATTGTCCAACCAAAGCATGGGCGGCTGTTCACCCGCCTCCTGGTCGCGATGGCCGAGATCGGTCTACGACCGTTCTCTGTCGTTCGCCGTAGCCTAGGCGAGTTCAGCATCTGGAGAATTGGTGCGGGTCGCATCGCGCCGCTCGGTCGTGGTGTGCTGTTGGCCGCGCCGATTGTGCTGGTGTTCACCGGCCTGCTGATGTCCGCCGACAGCGTGTTCGCCAGTTATATGAGCGATCTGTTCACCTTCGAGTTGCCCTTCGATCTGGAGCAGATCACGAAACAGGCGATCCTTGTGGGGCTATTCGCCTGGCTGTATGCGGGTGGCGTCGCGACCGCGTTTGGCCGCAGCGAGCCATCTTCGGCCTTCGATACGGTGGATCAGATCGCCAACCGTTCGCTCGATGCGCTGTTTGGGCCACAGCAGGATACAGCGAGGTTGCCTGCCGAAGGCGACACGCAGCCGTTGCACGAGCGGAAGCGCGGCGTCTTCTCGCTCGGCATCATCGAGGCACTGACGGTGCTGCTCGCCGTCGATGGGTTGTTCGGCGGCTTTATGCTGGTGCAGGCCACCTATTTTTTCGGTGGTTTGGATACGCTGGATCGCACCGGAATGACGTATTCCGAATACGCTCGGCGCGGCTTCTTCGAGTTGGTGGCGGTCGCGTGTTTGTCCTTGGCGCTGCTGTGGTGGCTAGCGCGGCTCACGCAGCGCGACACAGCGCAGCAGCGATGGCGCTTCAACGGCGCTTCGGGCTTGCTGATTCTGCTGGTGTTGGGCGTGCTGCTCTCGGCCTTCCAGCGAATGTCGCTGTACGAGCAGGCATACGGCTTCACGCGGCTGAGGCTCTACACGCACAGCTTTATGATCTGGCTGGCGGTGGTGCTGGGAATGTTCCTGCTGGCACTGCTGTTCGATCGCACCCGTCTCTTTTTGAGCGGCACCTGCGTGGCTGCGCTGTTGTACCTCGGCGCGCTAAATGTGGCTAATCCCGATGCGCTAATCGTGCGCCAGAACATCCAGCGTTATCAGGCTGGCGAATCGCTCGATCTGCACTATCTCACGCAGCTATCGGCTGATGCGACACCCGCCCTCACAAACGCGCTGCCGCTGCTCGATGAGCAGAAACGTGAGCAGCTCACATTTGCTCTAAATCAGCAACACGCAGAGTTGATTGATGAGATGGTCGAACAGGGCTGGCCTGCTTGGACGCTTCCCCGCGCGTTGGTGCTACGGTATGCAAATCGTTAGTTGTAGCGATTCGCCAAGTGATTGCCTGTAAAAAGCGATGCCGTTCTGTTCGCGCAGAACGGCATCGCTTTTCTAGTCGATAGCTTCAGAAGGCCGCGTCTACTGGCGCAGTCGCTCACCCTTGGGGTCGAACAGCGGGTCTTTGGCAACCGTGGCGGGGTAGCGCTCGCCGAAGTATTCGATCTCCACGCGGCTGCCGGGCTTGGCCTGCTCGGGCGGCAGGTAGCCGTAGGCGATGCTCTTGCCGACGGTGTAGCCGAAGTTGGCGCTGGTGACGTAACCAACGATCTGCCCATCGATCAGGATGGGCTCTTTGCCCAGCACAATCACCGTGGGATCATCGAACACCAGGCAGCTCAGTTTGCGGCGTGGCCCCTGCGCTTTGGCGGCCTGCAGCGCCTCGCGCCCGATAAACTCGCCCTTGTCGAGCTTGACAGTGAAGCCGATGCCCGCCTCGTACGGCGTGTACTCAGTGTGCATATCGTTGCCCCACAGCCGATAGCCCTTCTCCAAGCGCAACGAGTCGAAGGCACCGCGTCCGGCAGCGATGATGCCCGCCGGTTGCCCAGCCTGCCACAGCAGATCCCACAAGCGCAAGCCGTAATCGGCGCTGGTATACAACTCCCAGCCCAGTTCGCCCACGTAGGAGACGCGCAAGGCCAGCACGGGCACCTCGCCGACGTAGATCTGCCGTGCGCTCAGGTACGGGAACGCCTCGTTCGAGAGGTCGGCGTCGCAGAGCGGTTGCAGCACTTCGCGCGCCCGTGGCCCCCACAGACCGATGCCGCAGGTTCCGGCGGTCGTCTCGTGGATGAAGACGTGTTCGCGCTCGCCGATGTTCTGACGCATCCACGCGAGGTCCTGCGGGCCGTTGCAGGCCACCTGAAAGCGCTGTTGATCGAGGCGCGCCACGGTGACATCGCTGCGCACGCCGCCCCGCACATCACACATCGCCGTGTAGACCAGGCTGCTGATCGGCAGGTCGAGCTGGTTGGTGGTGAGGCGCTGCAAGAAGGCCAGCGCGTCGTTGCCGACCACTTCGATGCGCGTCAGCGGCGTCATATCGAACAGGGCGACGCCAGTGCGAGTGGCCTGGTGTTCGGCGGCGATGATCGGCGACCAGTTGCGCGCCGCCCAACCCGAGCGCTGCCCCTGCGTCAGTTCGCCCTGCACCAGGTGAGCGTTCGCCTCGTACCACTGCGGGCGCTCCCAGCCACGGCCCTCGAAGAAATGCGCCCCAAGCTCCAGTTGCCGCTGGTAGAACGGGCTAACCCGTAACGGGCGGGGCTGTTCCATCTGCTGCAACGGGTGGATGATGTCATACACCTCGCGGTATTGCTGAGCGCCACGGGCACGCACATACGAAGGGCTGGCTACGTGCGGCTCGAAGCGGTGCAGATCGCATTCGCGCAGATCGAGCCACGGCGCGCCGCTCACCATCCACTCGGCGATCGCCTGGCCCGCGCCGCCGCCCTGCGTGACCCAGATCGCCTCGGCGAGCCATAGCCCACGAATGTGCGATTCGCCCATCAGCGGCTGGCCATCGGGCGTGAACGAGAACATGCCGTTGATCTTCGAGACAAGTTCGGCGTTGCGCAGGGCTGGCAACAACTCGACAGCGCTCTCCCAGGCCCGCTCGAAATGGTCGGGCGTGAACGGCATCAACGAAGGCATCATCGGTGAGGCGCCCGGGCGGCGGATCTCGTCGGCGCTGCGCAACAACGGCTCGTGGTAATAGGAGCCGATGCCGTAGCTATCGCCGATCTGGCGGAAGTACATCGCGCGGTCTTGGTGGCGCAAGATCGGATGCACCACTTCGCGGGTTTCGCCAGCCAGTTCGGGCAGCGGGCCAGTGCGCACGTACTGGTGCTCGACGGGCGTGAGCGAGATCGGGATGCCCGCCAAGCGCCCGACCTTCGGCCCCCAAATGCCCGCGCAGATCAGCACGTACTCGGCCTCGATGCGGCCCTGATCGGTCTCGACAGCCCGCACGCGGCCATCCCGAATATCGAATCCCGTCACCGTCGTGTTGCCGTGGAACTCGACGCCTGCGGCCATCGCCCCACGAGCCAGTGCCTCAGCGGCCCGCAGCGCCTTGGCGATTCCATCGGTGGGCACGTAGTACGCGCCGTAAATCTTCGTGTCGTCGAGCAGCGGAATGTGCTGACGCGCCTCGCTCGGGCTGAGCAGTTCGCCCGCCAAGCCCCACGATGCGGCGTATCCCCGTCGCCGCCGCAGATCCTGCCAGCGTTCGGGCGTGTACGCCACTTCGAGGCTGCCCACGCTGTAGAATGCTGGTTCTCCGTCGAGTTCCAGCGAGTTGTAGATCTTCACAGTGCGCTGGGCCAGTTCGCACATCGCCTTGATGCTGTTCGTTTGGAACACCAAGCCTGGCGCGTGCGAGGTCGAGCCGCCCGTCGCGAATAGCGGCCCCTGATCGATCACCACACAATCATGCCAGCCCAACTGTGCCAGGTGATAGGCAGCACTACAACCGACGATTCCTGCACCAATAATGACCACCTGTGCGTGGGTTTTCATGACCGCCTCCTGGGCATATTACCGAACCGATAAGCGAGTATTGAGAGATGTGCCCATCATACCAAAATCTGGCTGGTGTGGTTTCTCTTGTGATGTCGATGGGCTGCTACGTGCAACGCATCGACATCATACAGGGTGTATAGGGTATCACAGCGTAGCGCGCCATTGCCGATGCGGCAGACGCTCGCCTAGCTCATATCGATCACAATCGTCTTTAACTCGGTCATCCGTTCAACCGAGAAGCGACCACCCACGCGGCCAAAGCCGCTCTTGGAGCCAGCGCGCCCGCCGAACGGCAGGTGAATCTCCCACCAGTTGGTCGATTCGTTGATATTGACCCAGCCGCTGCGCACCGACTCGGCGAATCGCAGCGCCCGCCCGAGATCGCGGGTGAAGATCGCGCAGAGCAGGCCGTACTCCGAGCGCTCCACGATATCGAGCGCCTGCTGTTCGTGCGAGATGGTCATAATCGGGATGATCGGGCCAAACGTCTCCTCGTTCGCCACCTGCATGTCGAGCGTCACGTTGTCGAGCACGGTTGGCTCGTAGTAGAGCGCGGTGGGGAAACCGGTGGCGCGCTTGCCGCCATAGAGCAGTTTCGCGCCCTTGGCCAGCGCATCGGCGATATGACGATCCATCTTGAGCGCGGTCGGCTCGTTGTTCATCGGCCCCATCGTGGTCTGCTCGTCGAACGGATTGCCGAGCCGCACGCTCTCGCGGATGGCGGTCAGCAACTTCTCCACGTAGGCATCGTGAACCTGTTCGTGCACCAGGATCAGTTCGCCAGCGCTACAGCTTTGGCCCGCGCAGAGCAGACAACTCACCAGCGTGGCCGCCACCGCCTTGTCGAGATCGGCATCCTCCAGCACGACCAGCGGACCGTTGCCACCCATCTCGATCAGCAAGTCTTTGCCAGCCGCCCGCTCGGCGACGCGGTGCCCGGTGGCGACCGAGCCGATGAACGCAACGGTGTGGATGCGGGGATGCGTCGCGATCGCATCACCGACGACCGGGCCAGGGCCAGTGAGCAAATTCAGCAAGCCAGGCGGCAATTCGGCGGCCTCCAGGCACTCGGCCAGCTTGATCGCGCAGATCGAGGTGGTCGGCGCCGCCACCCACACCACCGCATTGCCAGCCGCCAGGGCAGGCGCGATGATCTCGGCGGGCATCTCGTAGGGCCAGTTCCAGGGCGTGATCAAGCCCACCACGCCGCGCGGCACCCGCTGCAACAGCACGCGCTTGTTCGCATCGATCGACGGCGGGATGATGCCATCGATGCGCTGCGCCTCGGCAGCCGCTATGCGGAAATAGGCTACCACATCATCGACCTCGGCGTAGGCTTCGGCCTGCAACGGCTTGCCCTGTTCCAACGATGCAATCCTGGCTAGATCGTCGCGCCGCTCCAGGATGACCTGCGCGGCCCGCTCCAGCAGCGCCGCCCGCTCGAACGCTGACTTGCGCGCCCACACGCGCCCCGCCGACTCGGCAGCTGCCACCGCCCGATCCACATCGGCAGCCGTGCCCTCGGGAATCGTGCCGATCACCTCGCCATTCGCCGGGCTCACCACCGCGTTGCGCAGCCCGCTTGTGCTCTCACACCACACGCCGTCGATGTACATCTGATAGTCGGTTGGCATACACCCTCCAATCCAGATCGAGACGCTATGCTCGTATCGAACCCAGGAACCAATCCGTGCCGAACACACCGAGACGACCGCTGCGCAACGAATGATGTAGCGACGTGGAGATGATCGTCCTGAGCGCTCCACTGCCCGCAGCGTAGCGCTCAAGCCCATCCAGAAGCGTATCGCGGCTACTTCCCTACCTCGAAGGCACGCTTGTAGATCTTCACGTAGCTCTCCAAGCTCAGATCGCGTGGGTTGCCGATGGTCTGTGGATCTTGGAACGCGATCTCGGCCAAATGCGGGATCTCATCCTCGCTGAAGCCCAAATCCTGCAGTGAGGGGATCTCCACATCCTCCGTCAGGCGATAGACTGCTTCAACGGCCTTCTCGGCGGCCTGCCAGACGCTCAGGCCGCGAATATCCTCGCCAAGCGCCAGCGCGATGCGGGCGAACTTCTGCGGCTCGCCCAAATAGTTGTACTCCATCACCGGGCCGAGCAGACGCGCCGTCAGGGCACCGTGCGGCACATCGTGCACGCCGCCCGCCGACTGGCTCATCGCGTGGGCCGCGCCAGCGCTCTCGGTGCCGTAGGCCAGCGCGCCCAGCATCGCGCCCATACTCATCTTGTAGCGCGCCTCGGCGTTGTGGCCCTGCGCAAACGCCACTCGCAGATACTGGGCCACATACTCCATCGCCTGCAAGGCCACCGCATCGGACAGCGGCTGCGCGTAGGCGCAGGTGTAGCACTCGATCGCGTGGGCCAGCGCATCCATGCCCGTGCCAGCCGTCACGCTGGGCGGCAGGTCGAAGGTCAATTCGGGGTCGATCAAGGCCAACCACGCACCGATATCGGGCGTGCCACCCACGTTAAACTTGATCTTGCGGTTGGGATCGGTGATCACGGCCCAAAGCGTCACCTCACTGCCAGTCCCCGATGTTGTGGGCACACAGATCGTTGGGGGTATTCGCCGCTTGATCGGCTGTGGGTCGGCCCACTCGTAGTCCATGATCGAGCCACCGTTGGTCGCCACCACGCCGATCGACTTCGCCACGTCCATCGAACTGCCGCCACCAAAGCCGATCACACCGTCGCAGCCCTCGCTCGCGTAGAGCGCCGCGCCCTGATCGACCAACGCCGCCGGAGGATTCGGCGCGACCTTGTCGAACACCACCACATCCAGGCCCACCGAGCGCAACGGTTTGGTAGCCCGCTCCAGCAGACCAGCGCGCACAATCCCAGGGTCGGTCACCAGCAATGGGCGTCGCATACCGAGCGCCTGCGCCTCGTCGCCGAGCGCGCTGATGGCGCCCAAGCCGTGCTTCATCACCGTCGGAATCGAGAACGAACGAATCGTTGGCATTTGCGTCCTCCCTTAGCAATCTCCCGAACGATAGGACAGGATGATCGAGCAGTGAGCGTCAACGCAATGCCAGGATCTGCTCTTGAAACGTGGCAACATGCCGATGCATCAACTGAGCGGCACCCTCGCCGTCGCCAGCCTTCACCAGCGCTATGATCGTGCGGTGCTCTTCGACAGCATCGCTCAGCCCTTTCACACGATCCAGCGAGAGGTACCACACCCGCAACACATGGCTGTACAACCAATCAAGGGTATCTTCCAGAAATTCGTTGTGCGCGGCCTGCGCCAACAGCAAATGCGCGGTATGGTCCAGTCGAATCAGTGCTTTATTGTCGCCACTTTTGAGCAGATCCTCTGCATCGGCGAAGAGTGCCTCCATCTCCGCGATCTGCGAAGGAGTGGCGCGCTGCGCGGCCAAACGCGCCGCCATCGCCTCCAACTCCAAGCGCAACTCGAAGATCTTCTGCACATCGCTCATGTTCAGATCGGCCACAATCGTACCACGACGCGGCAGGATCACAACCAGACTATCGCGCGAAAGGCGCTGCAGGGCTTCGCGAATGGGTGTGCGGCCCAAGCCCAAGTCGGCCATCAACTGGCTCTCGTCGATCGGCGAGGCGGGCGGCAGGGCCAGCGTCACGATCAACTCCTTCAAGCGGCGATACGCCTCGTCGCTCTGCGAAAGCGTCTCGGCCCGCCGACTGCGCCAACTTGCCAACATGGAGGTCGGGATCATAGGTTTGCTTTGTGATATGGAACTGATATATCAGTAGTATATGAGAGAAGGCGGAAGGCGTCAAATCGCTAAACAGGGGGATAAAATCCACACATTTCGCAAATATGAGGGTGATCAAACGCGCCGCCAGCCTCAATGCGAGCGTATTGTCATTTTGAACGGGCCGCCAAACGACGTGAGCAATCTCAAAGCGCATTGCAATCCACGATCAACGCATATAACCCACCTATGAAACTTGGCGACTCATCACAAACACACACCACTGAACAACATCCGCATACTTGGGGTCCAGGGGCATTCGCCCCGGTCGGGGGTTCCAAGGGGCCGCGACTGGCCCCTTGGGCTTGCGCAGCAGCACACGCTCTCGCATGTACGCGCGCACCCGCCGCATGGCGCATCCCACACCCTTGCGAGACGATGTATTGCCTTTCGGCATGGAACCCAAACGCTCAAGGCCGCCTGAGACAGGGAGATTCTTCACTTCGTGCTGCGCACTCGTTCAGAATGACCGTGCTTTCCGTTGAACGTGAAAACATCCAAAAACTTCCAAAACAGAGCACGAGCGGCGCACGCCCGAATCTCTAGACGAACGGATCTACATCAGCAGCAGGTCGGCGATCGAATCGAGCACCACATCGGCCTCGGGCGCGAGTTCCTCGGCGGCGTACAGCCCGGAGGCCACGCCGACCAACAGGCCCGCCCCAGCCGCGCGGCCCATCTGCAGGTCCACCCGCGAATCGCCCACCACCATCGCATCGGCGGGCGCGATGTTCAGGTGCGCGCAGATGGCCAGGACCGGGTCGGGCGCGGGTTTGGTGGGCATATCGTCGGCCCCCACCACCATATCGACCAGATCGAGCACGCCCAAGCCCGCCAGCGTAGCCACCGCCGGATCGTGGTCATCGGCGGTCGCGACGGCCACGCGCAGCCCACGGGCGCGCAACATGCCGAACAGTTCGTGCAGGTCGGCCAGCGGCACGGCGGTCGCCACCGGGTCGGGCGCAAACCACGCAGTTTCGAGGCACTGCCAAGCGCGAGCCTCGCTCAGGCCAGCCTCGCGCAGCGCGGCCACCACAATCTCGTGCATCTCGTTGACGGGCGCGAGCGCCAACGGCAGGGCGGGCAAGATGCGGTTGGTGCGCGGCTCGTAGCCAAGCACCGTGTAGAGATGCTCGGCCAATGGCATCTCGGCGGCCACCTCGATCCGCCGCACGACCTCCTGAATCCAAGTCGCCCACATGGCGTGAAAATTGATCAGGGTGCCATCTTTATCGAAAATCGCAAGTTTGCCGCTTGGTTGTTCTGGGCCAAGAAACGATTGTAAACGAAACCGAGTCATTCCATATTCCTTTTCAGATCGGTGGAGCCAAACACGCTTGGTTGGCCCAATAGTAACCGATTTAGAACCGTCACAAGTAGGCCATTTGTGGTATAGTTTCGAACGGTTGAGTTGGCCCGTCGCTGAATCCTAGTCCCCAGCTTCGACGGGCCTGCTTCTGCGATGTATGGTACAGAAAGCAAAGGTGCGTGTCCTATGCAGATCATCAGGCAATCGGAGGCAACCAAGGCTGGCCCAAGTGAGTGGTTCACAGGGCACGTGTGGATGGATGCGGTGGCCGTAGCCTCGGGGCGCTCGCGGATCGTGGCGAATAGCGTGCATTTCGCACCGGGTGCACGCACGGCTTGGCACTCGCACCCCAACGGCCAGACCATCTTTGTGACCGAAGGCGTTGGCCTATGCCAGCGGCGCGGCGGCCCAATCGAGAAGATCTACCCTGGCGACCGGGTATTCTTCGAGCCGAACGAGGAACATTGGCATGGCGCAGCACCCGACCGCTTTATGACGCACTTGGCGATGCAAGAGCCAGATGATCAGGGCAATAGCGCGGTTTGGGGCCCGCATGTCACCGATGAAGAATACGGGAGCGCTGGGGAATAGCCGGAACCACAACAATCGAGAGTGCCGTTTAGCGCATCGAAGTAGACGCGCGAGGCTTGGATTCAGAATGATCTGATCCAAGCCTCGTTGCACGATTACTGCTCCTTCGATGCGCGCACACCACGCTCGAAGATCGTGAGAATCATATCGCAGGCTTGCGGATGCAACTCTCGCACACCACTGAGATGCGCGTGGTGCAGGGAGTGGCTGAGGGAGAAGAACGCAGCTGCAACCGTATACGGGTCCAAGGTGGGGTCGATCTCGCCGGATTCAATCGCGGATTGAATCAGATTCTGGAGCGCATCCTCCAACGAACGGAGCATCTCACGCCCCTCTTCGCGTGAAAGGATCAGCTTAAATAACTCGGGGGTAACCGCCTGCATGCTGATCGTTTTATCCAGCTGAAACTTCTGCAGGCGACGCATAACGTACAACAAATGCTCGAATGGAGTGCGTTCGTCGGAGCGGTTCGAGATTAACGCGATGAACTGATCCATCATGCGTTGGATAGTGGCAATGACGATATCGTCCTTCGTGGCGAAGTGGCTGTAGAGCGTTGGTTTGGAGATGCCAACGTGAGCCGCTAATTCATCCATCGAAAGTGCCTGATACCCGCGCTCTATCAAGATTTCGTGGGTCGCATCGAGAATTTCGGCCTCTAACATCTGGCGACGTCGTTGGCGAAGAGAGTGAGTCATACCAAAACCTCGTGTTGTCATCAATCACGATGAGAAACCGATCGTGACAACAATTTTATGTCAACTTGAATACGCAAAAAGCGCATTACCTTATGTAATTCATTTGATTCAGGGTCAACACGCAACGAGCAAGTCGTTCTAACTTGCAAGTAACATTATTTTACTCAACAGTAGTATATGTGTCAACCAGTCAAAAGTACTACTTGCCAGTAAAGAAGTTTGGCTGTATAGTATAGATTGTGACGTAACACACATTCTTTGTACACATAAACGGCCCGACAGTGTAGGGGGTAACAGATGGCTCGAAAAGAGTCCGTAAAACTTTCCGGCAACCCCATAGCCGATACATCCATTCGCCAGCCCGTCTTCGTGACGATGTTGATGTTGCTGGCAGTGACGATCGGCTTGCTCTCGTATACCTCATTGCCTGTGAACCTGATGCCCGATATCTCGTTCCCGGTGGTCTCCGTTTCGGTGGCCTACCCGGGAGCAGGTCCCGAAACGGTGGCGGATCAGGTCACACGCCCGATTGAAGATCGTCTCAATACGTTGAGTGGTGTCGATCACATTACATCGACTTCGAGTGAGGGTCTTGCCATCATCACTGTCGAATTCGATTCCAGTGTCGATGCCGATTTAGCAGAACAGAACGTTCGCGAACGGGTCAACGGCGTGATGCCCACGCTACCACGCGATGTGCTCGACCCGTCGTTCTTCAAATTCGACTTCAGCAGCGCCCCTATTTTGGAGGTGGCGATCGCGAGCGACGGCTCGCTCGATCCACTCGCCCTGCGCACCTTGGTCGATGATGAGATCGGCCCCCGTCTGGAGCGCGTGCCTGGGGTTGGCTCGGTCACCATCGTGGGTGGTCAGGAGCGTCAGATCAACGTGCAGATGGATCTGGATAAGCTCAAGGCTTACCAGATCTTGCCCGTGCAGATCACCAGCGCGATTCAGCAGGCCAATACCAACTTGGGCTTGGGCAGCATCACCACTGGCGAGCTCGACATCAGCCTGCGCGCCCCCAGCATGATCCAAACGCCCGAGGATATTGGCCGCATCCAAATCACTGGCACGCCATTCCGCATCAGCGATGTTGCGACGATTGAGGACGGCGTGGCCGAGGTCGAGAGCTACGCTCGTCTCGATGGCCGCGAGGCTATTTCGCTCTCCATCCAGAAGCAATCGGGCGCCAACACCGTTGCGGTGGCCGAGGCGGTAAAAGAAGAGCTTGAGCATATCTTCTCGAATCGCACCGACATTCAATACTCCATCCCGAGCGACCAATCGATCTTTATCGAAGAATCAACAGAAAGCGCGATTGAGGAGCTCATTATCGCCTCATTCGCCGCTATGTTGGTGGTGTTGGCCTTCTTCCGCGACTTCCGCAACACGTTGGTGACGGTGGCCGGTCTCCCGGTGATTATGATCGCCACCTTTGCGGCAATGTCGATGTTCGGCCTCACGATCAACGTGATCACGCTGATGGCGCTCTCGCTCTCGGTCGGTCTGGTGATCGACGACGCGATTGTGGTGCGTGAAAACATCTTCCGGCATATGGAGCGCGGCGAAACACCGATTGTGGCTTCGAGCCGTGGTACCGCCGAGGTGGCGCTGCCCGTGCTCGCGATGACCACCACGATTATCTCGGTGTTCTTGCCGGTGGCGTTCACCGATGGTGTCACGGGCTTCATCTTCCGCTCGTTCGGTCTCACCGTCGCTAGCGCGATGGCCATCTCGCTGATTGAGGCGTTCACGCTGGCCCCGATGCTCTCGGCGGTCTTCTTCAAGCAGCGCAAGGTCGATCCCGCGCACGCCGCCCACGGCGACGATATGACGATGCACGAAGCCAACGAGGACCCCGGCTTCCTGGGCCGCATCTATGCCAAAGTCTTGGCTTGGAGCTTGCGCACCACTGTCAACCGTATGATGATGATCGGCTTGGCGGTCGTGGTGCTCTTGCTCAGCGCTTGGGTCGCCAGCGGCCTCAAGTTCTCGTTCTTCCCACAACAGGACTCCGGCGAGTACACGGTTGGCTTCACTATGACGCCGGGCACCTCGCTTGCCGAGACGAACCGTTTGGCGTTGCAGGTCGAGCAGATTATGCTCCAAGAACCAACCATTGAGACCTTCTTGGCTTCGGTGGGTGGCTCCGGTAACTCGGAAAACGCTACGTTCATGGTCCGCGTCAAGGAAGGCTACAGTGTCGAAGAATCGCAAAACCGTTTGCGCGAACAGCTCACTTTCGTGCCGCAGCTCGCGTTTGGGCAGGTCGGTATTGCGGGTTCGGGTGGTACGGGTGTGACAGGCCGCACGTTGCAGGTCAGCATCCAGAGCACTCGGCCAATCGAAGAACTGGTCCCCTTACTGCAGCAGTTCGGTGAAGCCTCGACGCAGATCCAGGGCTTGGTCGACCTCGATACGACCTACAAGCCCGGCAAGCCCGAGCTACAGTTCCACGTTGATCCCACCAAGGTCGGCAACTTGGGCGTCACCAACAACGACATCGCAAGCTCGGTGCGCGCCCTGATCAGCGGCGAACGAGCAACATCGTTCCGCGATGGCAACACCGACGTCGATGTGTATGTGCGCTTGAAGCCCAGCGACCGCGCTGGTGTCGATAGCATCCGTGGCATCTCGATCCCGACACGCAATGGCACTGTACCGCTGAGCTCGCTTGTGACCGTGGAGCAGTCGTCGAGCCCCACCACGATCCGCCGCTACGATCGCCAGAATCAGGTGATTATCGGTGCGAACTTGGTGGATCGCACCCTGCAAGAGGTCCAGGCCGAGATCTCCGCGTACCTCGCCACGCAAGACATCCCCGACGATGTGACGATCTCGTTTGTGGGCCAGGCCAGCCAGATGGAAGAGGGCTTCGGCACGCTGTTTATCGCGATGGGCCTCTCGGTGCTGTTCGTGTATATGGTGCTGGCCTCGCAGTTTGGCTCATTCCTGCAGCCGATCGTGATCATGCTCGCGATGCCGTTCAGCTTCATCGGTGCCTTCTTGGCGCTCAGGATCGTCGGTCTCGACCTCGACATCCTGGGTATGATCGGTTTGATCATGTTGCTTGGTTTGGTGACCAAGAACTCGATTCTGCTGATCGACTTCACGAACCGTCTGCGTGCCGCGGGCATGGAGAAGCACTTGGCGCTTGAGCGCGCTGGTGCGGTGCGGTTGCGACCTATTCTTATGACGACACTCGCGATTGTGGTGGGTAGTATTCCTGTCGCGATCGGTTTTGGTGAGGGTAGCGAGCTACGCCGTGGTCTGTCGATTGTCTTGATTGGCGGTCTGCTCACCTCGATGTTGCTCACGCTGTTGGTGGTGCCAACCGCCTATAGCTTGCTCGACTCGATCACGACCCGCTTCATGCGGTTGTTCCGACGCAAGCCCACAGCCGAGGCGGAGGAAGTCAGCGTTCCTGCTGCGCCAGTCCAGGCAACGCCAGTCCAGGCAACGCCAGAAAATGGCACAATCCCGACGAACGGTCACGAACCCGAAGAGAAACTACAGCCGTCCACAGATCAACATCAATCGTAAGTTGAAAACGTCGAAAACGAACATCGTTTAAGGAGCCAAGACGTGAAGTATAAATCAATCGCTTCGAGTGTTTTAGTTGGAATGCTCGCAGTGACTCTGGCGGCCTGTGGTGGCTCGACGACCATGGCCACGCCAGTACCCGCCGCCCAAGCACCAACTGCAGCACCGATCGCAACGTCGGCACCAACCGCCATTACCGAATCGACCCAAATTGATCTCGGTGTCAGCGGCAGTGGTGAGGTTGTGGCCGTTCAGGATGCCGATCTGGTCTTTAAATCGCAGGGTACGGTCGCCGAAGTGTACGTCGTCGAGGGCGATATGGTGAAGAAGGGTGACCTGCTGGCCATCCTCGATACCCGCACCTTCGATCAGGCGTTGCAGCAGGCCCAGGCCACCTTGGCCTCGGCAGAGGCGCAGGAGGCCGCCCTGAACGAGCCGCCCAAGTCTGCCGATGAAGCAGCGGCCCGCGCCGCCTTGGCTCAGGCTCAGGCTGCGCTGAACGCAGTGCTGCAGGGTCCCAAGGCCGAAGATCTCCAGGCAGTTGATGCTGCTTTGGAGCAGGCCAAGGCCAACCTACAGTCCACCCGCAACCAACTCTCGCTGGCCAAGACCAATGCCGAGAAGCAGGTGCAACAGGCCACTGAGGCGCTGACCCGTGCCCAAGCCGCCTACTCGCAGGCCAAGAACAATTGGGACCGCGTGCAGGAGACGGGCAACGACCCGAACAATCCCAAGATCTGCGATGCTTCGGGCAAGTGCCGCGATAACAAACTGAACGACCCACAGCGCGAGAGCTACTATAGCGCGTTCATCCAGGCCGAGGCCGCTATGCGACAGGCCGAACTGACGGTTGAGCAGGCTGTTATCGCCGCTGAGGAGGCCCGCAAGGCCGAGATCGTCGGTATCCAGATCGCCGAGCAGATTGTCGCTCAAGCACAGGCCAATGCCGATAAGCTGCGCCTGCCACCGGATGAGGCGCAGGTCGCCGCAGCACGCGCTGGCGTAGCGAACGCACAAGCGGCGCTCCAGCGCTTGCAGCCCGATCCCACGGATGCTCAGAAGGCGATGGCGAGCGCAGCCGTGGCGCAGGCATTGGCAGGCCTTGAACTTGCACGGATCAACCGCGAGAACGCCGAGATCCGCGCTCCGTTCGATGGCATCATCGCCCAGCGCAATATCGATCCGGGTGACCCAAGCGCAAGCGGCCAGCCCGCGCTGAAGCTGGTCGATATCAGCAAGCTGCGCATCGAGGTGCAGATCAGCGACGTCGATGTGAATCGCTTGGAGATCGGCCAGACAGCCTCAATCTACCTCGATAGCATGCCGGGCAAAGTCTACACGGGCAAGGTGAGCTTCATCGCCCCAACCGCAACGACTGTCGGTACCCTTCGCACGTACTTGGTGCGTGTTGATGTGGACGATCAGACTGGCCTGCGGGTTGGTATGAGCGCTCGCGTGGACTTTGATACCGAATAGGCGCTGATTCCAACAACGTGTCACAATTTCAATGGTCAGCGAACCATATCTATTGGAGCGCTGACCATTTCTTTTCTTTTGGCTAACCATTTGGGGGAACTTATGTCCGCAGTATCGGAGGAGATTCGTTCACGCGATCACGTCCGGTTTGCGATTCCCTGGGTAGGTATCAGTTATGCGTTGCTCGCTGGTGTGTCCCTGTTCCTTCTCACGCAGGATCTAGGAAAATTCGTCACACTCGATGAGATTAATTTCTGGCTACGCCGCTCAGAACTCTTCCTCAACGCGATCCAAACTGGCGATTATGCCGAAACAGCCCAATCTTCGCATCCAGGCGTCACCACCATGTGGCTGGGCAGTTTGGGCATTCTGTTGCGCAACTTCTTGTTAGAGACTGGCCTACTCACGGATGAATCATTCACTGTACGTCTGGCGCTGATGCGCTTGCCGGTAGTTGTGGTTCATATGCTGGGTATTCTGCTCGGCTATCGGCTGCTGCGACGTTTGTTGCCATCCGCCGCCGCTGTCTTGGCAGCCTTCTTTTGGGCAGTTGATCCGTTTATTATCGGCTACAGCCGTCTGCTGCATGTCGATGCGCTGGCAGGCACCTTTATCACGCTCAGTTTGTTAGCGGCGTGTGTATTCTGGTTCCGCTCGCCCAACCCTGCGATGCTGGTGCTCTCGGCGCTGTGTGGCAGCCTCGCACTCCTCAGCAAATCGCCGGCGCTGATCCTCCTGCCGATGGTGAGCTTGATCGCGCTGGTGGCCTGGTTGCAGCCAACCGCCGTAACACCAAGGCCGATCCCACCCCGCTCGACCCAACACATCCCCAATGCGTTGTCTCAGCTTATGCTCTGGGGTATGGTGCTCTTGGGAGGTATCATCGCGCTCTGGCCAGCTCTGTGGGTTGATCCACTGCGTGCGTTCAATCAGATCCGCCTGGGTGTCGAAGCCGAAGGTGCCGAGCCGCATATGCTGGGCAATTTCTTCCTGGGCCAGCCGGTCGATACGCCAAGTTGGTTGTTCTACCCCGTCGCGCTGGTGTTGCACATGTTTCCGCGCACCATGCTGGGCATCGCTACGTTGCTGTGGCTCTGGCGCCGCACCCCGCCGCAAACCCGCCATGTGCTGGCGACATTGGTGGCGTTCGCGGTGTTGTTCATCGTGGCGATGAGCATCTTCCCCAAAAAGTTCGACCGCTACATAGAGCCTGTGTTCCCAGCCATCAACATCCTGGCGGCCTACGGCTTGGCCCGCGAGGCGGTGCGAATCTCGCGCCCATTCCGGCGCTTAGCGAACTTCCTCAACCTGCGTGCGCGGCACCTCGTCCAAATTCAGTTAGCTGGGATCTGCGCCCTCGCGCTCTATTCGCTGCTCTGGCTGGGCGATTACAGCATCTCATCGTTCAACCCGCTGTTGGGCGGGCTTTCGACAGGCTCGAACACGTTTTTGGTGGGATGGGGTGAAGGTCTAGAGGAGGCTGCCGAGTGGCTGAACCAACAACCCGACATCACGGGGGTGCTGGTAGTGAGCACCTCGACGCGTCCGCTCCAGCCATACCTGCGGCCCGGCGCGCAATCGATCACGCCCACCGATATGGAACTGCCCGAGAAGGCTGGCTACGTGGTGGTGTATATCCGCGACATTATGCGCGGCCCGCCCGAACCACCCTTTGATCTGTACTACGAGCGCAAAACGCCGAACCATGTGGTGAGCATCAACGGCGTTGAGTACGTGTGGATCTACCAAGTTGCGCCCCGCGTGGAGGTCGCGAAGCCCGCCAGTTTCGGCAACGATATCAAGTTGCGCGGCTTCCAGCAGATCGATGCGTTTGCGCCTGGAGCTACCACGAACTTCCAACTCTACTGGGAGACAAACAACCAGCCCAGCGCCGATACGATGCTGTTCGTCCACCTGATCGGCCCCAACAACACGACCTATGTCAATCTCGATCTGCCGTATCCGACCAGCACGTGGGGCGAGCGACGCTACGTAACCACGCATCTGCCGCTCAGCCTGCCCGCCGACCTGCCGCCGGGCGAGTACACGCTCACGATCGGCATGTACGACCCTAACACGCTGGAGCGCTTCCCCATCACAACGACCCACCCGATCGATCCCGCCATCGATGGGCCGAACGCGCTGGTGCTGACAACTTTCTCGATCCCTTAGACCCAAAACACGCACTTCAAACGGTACAATACACTGGTGGTCTCTTGCTTGCTTCGCAGGAGGTCACCAGTTTTTGTTCACGTAGCGACTGCCGCCATGCAGCGGTATCAAGAGGAACAATATGCGATTCAAACCACGCTTGTTCGGCAGCCTACTCGCCATCGCCATGTTGGCAGGCTGTGCCAGCGGCCCCGAAGCCAGCAACCCGCTCTCATCCGACACCAATACGCGCGTGCCTGTGCCCACCAGCCTACCGCCAACCGATGCGCCCACACCAACGGCTCCTAACGTCGCGCAGCCCACCGCCGAAGCCTCACCGCCACCCGCCGAGCCTGCGCCAACTAGCGCGCCGGTAGCCTCGCTCGATCAACTCAATCTGAGCGTGCAGCAACTCGACACCACGTTCGAGAGCCCGGTCTACCTCACCACGGCGCCGGGCATCGAAGAACTGTTCGTGGTCGAGAAGGCGGGCCGCGTGATCGTCTTCGATCAGGAGCAGAGCAGCACCCGCGTCTATCTCGATATCACCGACCGCGTGGAATCGGGCGGAAGCGAGCAGGGGTTGCTGAGCGTGGCCTTCCACCCGCAATTCCCGCAGAAGAATTGGCTGTTCGTGAACTACACCGATGAAAACGGCGATACCGTGGTGTCGCGCTACACCGCCGATGCGGAGCGCGCGGACGCCGATAGTGAGATGGTGCTGTTGAACATCGAACAGCCCTACCGCAACCACAATGGCGGCCAGATCGACTTCGGGCCGGACGGCAACCTCTACATCGGCATGGGCGATGGTGGCAGCGGCGGTGACCCACAGGGGCACGCCCAAAATCTCCAATCGCTGCTCGGGAAAATCCTGCGCATCAACGTCGATCAGGGCGAGCCGTACACCATCCCGTACGACAACCCGTGGGCCGATGGTGCCGATGGACGGCCAGAGATCTGGGCGTGGGGGTTGCGCAATCCGTGGCGCTTCTCGTTCGATTCGGTCACGGGCGACCTGTACGTGGCCGATGTGGGGCAGAACACCTACGAGGAGATCAACCGCCAGCCGTTCGATCGCGCCGGAGTCAACTACGGCTGGAATATCACCGAAGGGAACGACTGCTTCAGAAGCAAGTCCTGCGATACCGATGGCTTGGCGATGCCGATCGGCGTCTACGATCATAGCGAGGGCTGCTCGGTGACGGGCGGGTACGTCTATCGCGGTGAAGCAGTGGCGGGGCTCCAGGGCACCTACCTGTTCGGCGATTACTGTAGCGGCAATGTGTGGGGATTGCGCCCAACCGCCACAAATCAGTGGGAGATGCAGAAGCTGCTCGAAACCGATATCAATATCAGCTCGTTCGGCAGGGACCACAGCGGGGAACTGTATCTGCTCGACCTGAACGGCGCTATCTATCGGCTAACGAGCAACTGATCCGACCATCGGACGCGGAACAATGTTTGTGTGATGCCGAGCGTGTGGTAGCGCATCGGCATCACACGCTCTTGTTAGCTCTTGACCGCTACGATCACCTGCCATTGACTATCTTCTTCAAAGGGCACCGATGGCATCACCGCATCGCCAAAGACGGCGGTTGGGCGCAACCCCACCGAACGTAGCATCGCTGTTAGCTCGGGGTAGCCATACAGGCGAATCCGATCGCCGGGATGTTTCGCATCGACGCCATGTTGTGGCAGTACAAAGCGATAGTCAATGTGCAAGGTGGCCGTGCGCGGCTCGAAGTGCGCATCGCGCAACAGATAGCCACCAGCCAACGGGTGCCAACCGTTCCGAAAGCCCTGCAGGTACGAGGCGATCTGGTAGGGATTCAGGCATTGGATCAGCAGTTTGCCGCCATCGACCAGCGCACCCGCGATGCGCTGCAACGTCTCCCGGTTCACCGTGTCCTCGAAGAAGCCCAAGCTGCTGTTCATCACCAGCACACCATCGAACTGCTGCTCGTAGTCGAGCGTGCGCATATCGCCCTGCACAAAGCGCGCTCGGGTGGCATCCTCGTAGGCGCAACGCGAGGCGTAGGCCACCAGCGTTGCGCTAGCCTCCAAACCCTCGATCGAGTAGCCGCGCCGCGCCAACTCCAACACGTGCCGACCACCACCACAAGCGACATCCAACAACGCCGCATCCTCGCGGAGATCTAAAGCCGTCTCGATAAAATCGACCTCTTGGCGCGTCAGTTCAGCAGCGTAATCGCGATACTGATCAAACTCGTAGATCTGAAAAAGCGCTTCCCAATCGGGTGTGCCATCGTCGTGAAGCAACTGCGGAAGAGCACTCATCAAATACCTCTCCAACCACTGCCGTTAGGCTGCGGAAATTGGAAGCATGGCGACAGATCTGCATCAAGAAGCCATGTTCTGCCGATTCATTGCGCTTACCACACACGAGTAAACGCACGATAATGTACACTTTAATCCATAGTACGGTAGCACATGTGAGAGTACAATAAAATGGAACTATCGACACATATATGCACATAAATAGTTTTCTTCAAAGATTTTTCATATTTTTGTTATACTTTTCTTCACAATCATCGTATAGTATAGAAACCCACCTGTGAACACGGGGCTCATCCACTTTGGCACACCCCGGTCATATCAACGAGGTGTTTCAATGTGGCACGATATGAAACGTTGGCTTACTAATATTCCTCAAAAAGATCCTGTGATGCTTCGCCTTGCGCCCTTCATCCAACTGATGATGATAGCTCAAATCATTGCAAGCGTCATCATGTTGGCTATCACACTTGCAACAACAGCAACTGATCCAAATACACCACTTAACGTATGTGTCCTCTTGATCATGATCGGCGGCAACCTCTGTGGTCTATGGCTCTATCGTCACGAGTACACCAAAACCGCCTCATGGTTGGTGATAGGAGCATTGCTCTTCGCGACGGGCGTCAATGCCCTCGAATGGGGACTGGATTACGCTGCCGAAACGCTTAGCAGCCTGATACTGCCGATCATTATGGCGGGGTTTCTGGCGGGTCGGCGTGGGCTTCTGGTGACTGTGCCAGCCACGATTCTGATCGTGATCAGTATGGTACTCCTCGATATTGCTCGGCTCGATACGATTCAATTCTATCGACCATCGCCGATCTTTACCATTATAACCTTTGCGCTGATCGCTTGCTTGGCGGGCTTCTTCCTCGATCAGTTCGTCTCAACGCTTCACAGCGTGTTCAACGATATGCTTACCCGCCAACAGGAGCTTACGCAGATCCGCCAATCGCTCGAAGCGCACACTCAGGAACTCTCACAAGCTAAGGAGGAGCTTGAGCAAGAACTGAAGGAGCGCCATCGCCTCGAACAAGCGCTCGTCTACGAACGCGACCTGCTGCACACCTTGATGGACAATAGCCCCGATATGATCTACTTCAAGGATACCGAGTCGCGTTTTATCCGCATCAACCGTGCCAAAGCTGCCCTGCTCGGGCTCGACAACCCTGAACAAGCGGTTGGCAAAACCGATTTCGATTTCAAGAACGACGAGCTATCGCAGAATTCGTTCAACGAGGAGCGGCAGATCATTGCTACTCGCCAACCGCTGATCGACCGCATTGAGTATAACCCAACCCCCGATGGTCAACCGCGTTGGCTCTCGGCCACCAAGGCGCCGATCATCGATCAGAACGGCAGGGTGACGGGCATCATCGGCATCTCTCGCGATGTCACCGCGCGTCAAGAGGTCGAAGATATGAAGAACCAGTTCATCTCGATCGTGAGCCACGAGTTGCGCACGCCGCTGACGTCGATTCGCGGCTCGCTCGGCCTGCTGATCGGCGAGGCGGCGGGCCAATTGCCCCCCACCGCCCATTCGATGCTCTCGATCGCGCTGCGCAACACCGACCGCCTGCTGAGCCTGATCAACGATCTGCTCGATATCGAACGGATCGAGGCGGGCCGCCTCGTGATGAATATGCAGCCGACCGAACTCACCAACTTGATCGAGCAGACCATCGAGGCGAATGCCGCCTATGGCACGCAGTACAAAGTCACGTTTGAGTTGACGCATCGGGTGCCCAATGCGATAGTCCACGCCGACCCCGACCGCCTGATGCAGGTGTTCACCAACCTGCTCTCGAACGCCGCTAAGTTCTCGCCGCCCAACAGCGTGGTTGAGATCGGGGTGAAGCACCTTCCCAACGACAACTACCGCATCTGGATAACGGATCACGGCAGCGGTATCCCCAAAGCGTTCTATCGGCACATCTTTGAGAAGTTCGCTCAAGCCGATGCCTCGGATTCGCGACAGAAGGGCGGCACCGGCTTGGGGCTCAGCATCACCAAAGCGATCGTCGAGCAACTCGGCGGAACGATCAGCTTCAGCAGTCAACTCAACCAGGGCACGACGTTTTATGTCGACCTACCGGCCTGGCATAGCGAGCAGGAGCGACACCACGCCGTTTAGCTCCCGAACACGCCTTCCTGCGTCCAACGGGCCAGCACCTCGCGTGCCAGGGTAGCGGCCCGCGCGCGATGGCTGATCTGGTTTTTGCGCTCGGGCGGCAACTCGGCCAGCGTTACATTCTCGTCGAGCAGGTAAAAGATGGGATCGTAGCCGAAGCCGTACGTGCCACGCGGCTCGAACTCGATCACACCGGGCAGAATGCCCTCGACAAGCTCGGAGGTGCCATCGGGGCGCACGAGCGCGATGGTGCAGACGAAGCGCGCGAGGCGCTCGTGGAACGGCACGCCTTCGAGCTTCTTCAACACCAAGTTGTTCCGATCAGCGTCGGTGGCGTTTGGGCCAGCGTAGCGGTGCGAATAGATGCCCGGCTCGCCGTTCAGCGCGGCGATCTCCAGGCCCGAGTCGTCGGCGAGCGTCACCATGCCGCTGCGCTGCGCGTAGTAGGTGGCTTTCAACATCGCATTCTCGGCGAAGGTCGAGCCGGTCTCCTCCACATCGTCGGTGATGCCAACGTCGCGCAGCGAACGCAACTCGATCGGCAAGCCAGCGAAGATGCCCCCGTATTCCTGCAGTTTATGTTGATTCGTCGTTGCGATCAGAACCGTTGTCATCATTCCTCCTCAACTCGGCCAAACCAGTGCTACGTAGTGCCCAAGCCAGGCTACAAGAATCATGCGCAATATTTTCCCCGCCATACAGGAGCACAGAAAACGGCTGAACGGCATCCGCATCGTTCCGGCGGCGAGACCCGCCACATCGAGGGCGGGGCCGGGCACGAATGCCAGCACAAAAATCGTGAGGCTGCCCCAGCGCTCCACCCAGCGCTTGATCGGCTCGTAGAAACGCGAGCGCTGCGCGACTTCGCTGCCGCCACGGCCCGCCAAGTAGCCAGTGATCTCTCCCAGACCCGCCGCGACGCCACCCACCAACCCGACCAACCAGGGGTTCAGGACTTTGCCGCCCAACGCCACCGCACCCAACGCGGGCGATGGGATCACGATCATCGCGCTTGAGAAGAGTGTGAGTAGAAAAACGCCCAAATAGCCGTACGAGCCCAACTGTTCCATCAGATCAGCGGGCACCATGTACAACACTATAATCATCAATGCGGTCCCAGCCAGCATAGCGATAGAGCCACGCGAAAGGATTGGGGCCGTAGAGGGTGCATCGTCGCGAAGCGCTTGTGCAAGAGGTTTATCGTTAATCATTCCTATTCCTGCGCAAAAGAAGTGGGCATGCTTGCGCAATGCCGACGATCAGGGTACAAGCATTCTCCATCACTGTCAAGGTATTGGTTGACGCATACTAACGCCTACGTTAGAATACCCCCGCATAGGCACAGAGGAGGCGTAAAGAGTATATGGCTCGTTCAATTGAATTTGATGCAACCCCTGCACGTGGAGCAGCAATGTTTTACCAATTATTGCGCGCTATACGGCCACGGCAGTGGATCAAAAATATTTTTGTTTTTGCAGCGCTTGCATTTTCTGAAGAACGTTTTTGGACTATTCCTCAAGCTGTTTTACTGACGATCGGCACATTTGCACTCTTTTGTATGGCGGCTGGCTCGATCTACCTTGTGAATGATATTGTTGATATCGAAAAGGATCGGGCACACCCCAAAAAACGCAAACGGCCACTCGCCTCCGGCAAGTTGCGGCCCAACGTGGCTGTCATCGCGGCGGTGCTGATGATGGTGATCACACTGCCCGGCGCGCTCCTGCTCGATAGCCTTGATCCGTACACGTTGCGCTTTCAAGAGCTCGACTTCGGCCTGTTGAGTGTGATCCTCGCCTACATCGTCATCCAAGGTCTGCTCTACACCTACTTCCTCAAGAACATCGTGATCCTCGATATCTTCACGATCGCGGCAGGTTTCGTCTTACGAGCTGTCGCCGGTGCGATCGTGCTCGATATCCCGATTTCATCGTGGCTGCTGATCTGTATGGGCTTGCTGGCGCTGTTCCTGGGCTTGGGCAAGCGCCGCGCCGAGCTCGTGCTGCTGGAAGAGGGAGCAACCGAGCACCGCCATATTCTCGACGAGTATTCGGTGCCTATGCTCGACCAGTTGATCTCGATCGTGACGGCGGCGACGATCATCGCCTACACGCTGTTCACCACAACCTCCACGTCGCTGAAGCTCACGCCCTACCCGGTGATGTTGCTGACCGTGCCGTTCGTCGTGTACGGCATCTTCCGCTATATCTACCTCATTCACCATCATGGCGGCGGCGGCAGCCCCGAAGAGTTGGTGCTGAAGGACCGCCCACTCGCGATCGATATTGTCCTCTACGGCTTGATGGTGCTTGCGTTGCTGTTCTATTATCGGTAACTGCACTATGGCGCTTACATACATTAAGCTCGGCGGCTCGGTGATCACCGATAAGACGGGCCAGGAAGCCGCTGATCTCGACGTGATCCGCCAGTTGGCCCGCGAACTGCACGCGGCCCTCCAGGCCGATTCCACGCTTCAGATCGTGCTCGGCCACGGCAGCGGTTCGTTCGGGCATACCTACGCCGCCCGCTACGGCATTCACCGGGGCTTGGCCGCCAACGCCGATTGGATGGGCTTCGCGCTCACCTCGGGGGCGGCGCTGCGCCTGAACCGCATTGTGGTCGATGAACTGCTGGCCGCTGGGGTGCCAGCGCTGTCGCTGCAGCCGTCGGTCACGATCGAGAGTCAGGGCGGCAAACTGACCCAATGGGACACGCGCACGGTGACGTTGGCGCTGCAACGGGGCTTGGTGCCAGTGATCCACGGCGATGTGGCCTTCGACGCCATGCAGGGCAGCGCGATCATCTCCACCGAACAACTGCTCGTGTACCTGTCGCAGATCAACGAACTGCGGCCTCAGCGAGTGTTGTTGGTGGGCGAATCGGGCGTGTACACCGCCGATCCGCGCAGCAACCCCGATGCGCAACGCATCCCGTTGATCGATCGCAGCAACATCAGCGAGGTGCTGGCGGGCGCTGGAGGCTCGCACGGTGCCGATGTGACGGGCGGTATGCGGGCCAAGGTCGAGTTGCTGTGGAATATGGTGATGGCGCACCCTGGCTTGAGTGCGCAGTTGATCGGGCCAAGCCCTGGACTGTTCCAGCGCGCGCTACTCGGCCAGGCCGAGGGCGAGGGCACGATTATCCGCGATAGGTAGGGCGCGCTGGCCCGCTGTGCAACCCACACTGCCGTAGTTACCTGAAGCCTCTCGCCAGTCGCCGTGGCGGGCACTCCACAGCCCGCAGAATCAACCCATACCGCTGCAGTCCAACGCTGGCCTGCGGTAGCTCATCCTGCTCCCCAAATGCAAAACGGGCGGCGTTCGCCACCCGTTCGCCCCTCTTCACTCGGTTGCTTAGGAATCGGATAGGGTCATCAGCGTGCCGACACGCTCGAACATCATAAAGGCCAGGGGCAGGCCGATAATGGTTGCGCTGATCAGCCAGGCCAACTGCATCCACAGGAAGCTGACCCACCAGCCGATCAGCACGAAGTAGACGGCGCGCACAGCGAAGGTGGCTGAACTCTGCGCCAGACTCTGCTGTTGGACAGGCTGTGGCGGAGATGGGCGTAGCGTCATCACCTGCGGCATGCGGTTGAGCATCCACATGCCCAAGGGCAGGCCGATCAGCGTGAGGTTGAGCAGCCAGGCCGCCACGAGCCAAGCTTGGCCGATCCAGAGGCCGATGAACAGGAACCAGATCGCCCGAATGAGGAACGAAGGCCCGGTGACGGGCAATTGCATCTGCGGCTGAGCGTAGGCAGCATTGTTGACGTACACGTTCTGCGTGAACGACATCGACGAGGCCGCGCCGGTCTGCACGCCCAACTGCGATGGCGCGAACTGCGCGATGCGGGACGGGACGCCCAACAGAGTGCCACAGTTGACGCAGAAGACGGCTCCCGCCGGGTTGGTGATGCCGCAGGCACCACAACTGGCCAAGTGGCCCGCTGATTGAACGGGCGGCGCTTGGGGCGCGGGCTGCGACGCGACGGGTGCCACGGTGATGCCAGCGGGCTGCCGAGCATCGGTGAGTGGGGTGGAAGGCGCAAGTGGTGGTGCGATGGGTTTGGGCGTCGGTTTCGGCTGCGATTGCGCTGCGGCGGCGACGGCGGCTTGCGCTTCCGGGTGGATCGGCGCACCACAATCGACGCAATAGGCGGCATCGGCAAGGTTCGGCATATCGCAATGCGCACAAAAGACGCTTTCTTCGTTCTTAGTCGCTTGGCTCTCCATAGTGATATCCTTTTCTAACGATCTGTTCTGCGGCATAGGACGCTTGCTCATGGAGAGTTGTTGCAGACCGCGATTCGTCTTTCCATCGCCTTCTTGCGAGTGATGAGCGATGTGCCAACATTGGTTTTGAACGATATCTCTGTGGACAAAGCATCAGTAGTTCAGTATTATGAACATGTTCGGGTTCTCCTCGAACGCTTCCGAGCCGATTACTAGCCCGTGCGAAACATTATCCCGCGAACTACGTAGATAACAACGCACGATAGTGCATTGCCTTTACACGACATGGCCCTAATATTGAGGAGGCACATATGGCACTGCTCGATCTGGTCGAATACCTCGATCCTACAGGCAACGTCTTAGCAGCACGTGTTCCGCCCGATGGCTCCGGAGAGTTGCGACTAGGTTCGCAGTGCATTGTGCGCGAAGGACAGTTAGCCTTCTTGGCCCGTGATGGCCGTTTCCTCGATATGATGATTCCGGGTCGGCATACCCTTTCGACCTCCAATATTCCGCTGCTGATCGAGTTTATCAAGCCGGTCTTTAACGGGCGCAGTCCGTTTCGGGCCGATGTGTATTACGTCAGCCTGCAGCAGCACACCGATCTGCGCTGGGGCACGCCGCAGCCCATCCCGATGCGCGATGCGCAGTTCGGCATGGTGCGATTGCGGGCGTTCGGCACCTACATCGTGCAGGTGGCCGAGCCGCGCAAGTTGCTGACGACTGTGGTGGGCACGCGCGGGCGCTTCACGGTGCAAGATCTCGAAGATCAGTTGCGCAGCTCGATTATCGCCCGTGTCGCCGATGTGATCGCGGAGTGGATGCGCGAGAAGCAACTGTCGGTGGTGGATCTGGCCACGCAGTACGATGAGATCTCGGTACGAGCACACGCCGCGCTCAAGGACGATTTCGCGCATTTAGGCATGGAGTTGACGCGCTTCTACATCAACACCATCAGCATGCCCGAGGAGCTGGAGCGCAAGCTCGATCAGGTCGGCGGCGTGGCCGCGATGGGTGGCATGACCGAGTACACGCGCTTCAAGGCCGCCGAGGCACTGCAGGATGCGGCGCAGGCTGGTGGCAACAATCTGGCTGGCATGGGCGTGGGCATGGGCTCCGGCATAACGCTGGGCACGGTGATGGGCCAGGCGCTGGCGACGAGCTTTCAGCAGCCAGCACCTCAGGCGGCTCCAGCGGCAGCTGCGCCAGCGCGCTTCTGCCCGCAGTGCGGCACCAGCAATGTGGCGCACGCCAAGTTCTGCAACGAGTGTGGCCAGTCGCTCCAGGCCCGTAGTTGCCCCAACTGTGGGCACGTGCCGCAGCCCGGCGCGAAGTTCTGTATCGAATGCGGCACAGGTCTGACGTCGTAACAGGCGTAGCAGATCACACCACTCGGTTGGTATTTTGAAGTGAGCCATGCACCACCGCAGTTGGTGGTTGCATGGCTCGTTTAGCGAGGAAGAGCGCCGCGTGCGTTTGGTTTGGTTGCATCGACACAGCGTCTATACGGTTCTCTTTGTGCTGCTGGCCCTGGCGGTCGCCCTGTTCGGCATGCCATTTCCGGCAAGCTCGCCGGGCGCAATGACCACGCCCGTCCCCACAGTTGAGCCCACACACACGCCGGAACCCGCACCCACAAGCGCGCCGGAGCCAGAAGCCACACCGCCGCCCGAGCCCACACCCGTAGCGACTCTCGAACCTGCGCCGGTGCTCATCCCCCTGCCGACGCTGCCGCCCGAGCCTCCCACGTCCGCCAACGCGCCCCGTGTGGGCATTCAAGCGGGCCACTGGATCACCGAGTTGCCCGCGGAGTTGGCGCACCTCGAAACCTCGATCGGCGCCGTCGCCGATGGCTACAACGAGGCGATGATCAACTTGGATGTGGCCCGACGCACCGCCGCGTTGCTGCAGAGCGTCGGCGTGACCGTCGATGTGCTGCCCGCCGCGATCCCGCCCGGCTACAATGCCGACGCATTCGTGGCGTTGCACGCCGATGGCGCAGAGGTGAACGCCCGAGGCTTCAAGGTCGCCGCGCCTTGGGCCGCCTCAGCCGCCTCCGAACAGTTGCGGGCCGCACTGGAGGAGAGCTACGCCCAAGCCACCGGCATGCCCCGCCACGCGGGCGTCACAGCGGCGATGCGTGGCTACTACGCCTTCAACTATCGGCGCTACGAGCACAGCATCGCCCGCACCACGCCCGCCGTGATCGTCGAGCTCGGCTTCCTCACCGACAGCCGCGACCGAGCCATCCTCACCCAGGAGACCGACCGGGTGGCGCTGGGCCTGGCGAACGGCATCATCACCTACCTGAACAACTACGACCCGCACGATCTCGCCGCACGCACACCGCCTGATCTCGGCGTGTGGCGCGCTGCCGATGCCTCGCTGACTGTGCGCAGCGCCGCCAGCGACACTGCAGCGCCGCTGCTGACCGTCGATGCCGAGCGCCCGCTGATCGCCTTCGAGGAGCGCGACGGCTGGCTACGGGTGATCGTGGCGGGCGCGTGGGATCAAGTGGGCTGGGTCCGCCGCGATAGTGTGGAACCGCTCGCCGAAGCCGTTCCCTAAACATTTCGTTGAAAATGTCGGCATATGGTACTAAGAAGTGGTATGATGAAATTGAAACAAAAGGCTTCGTTTGCGAAAGGGGTTGTAGTGGTTCGACACGCCTTGATGCTGATACTAGTGTTGCTACTGTGTGCCTGTGGCACGCAAGGGCCGCGGGTAGCCTCCGGTCCCAAGCAACCGAACACAACAACAACACCACAAGTAAGTTTGCCGATTGTACAGACGAGTTTGCCGAGCGCCACTCCTGTTGAGCAGCCGAGCGCCACCCCCACATCACCACCACAACCGCCCATCGCGAGCTACGAGGTGCTCAATACCTACCCACACGATCCGAACGCCTTCACGCAAGGCTTGATCTACGAAGACGGCTGGCTGTACGAGGGCACCGGCCTGAATGGTCGCTCCACATTACGTAAAGTTGTACTCGAAACAGGCGAAGTCGTGCAGTCGATCGATCTCGACTCGCAGCATTTCGGCGAGGGCATCACCAGCTTCGGTGATCGCATCTATCAACTGACCTGGCAATCGCAGATCGGCTTCATCTACGACAAAGCCACCTTCGAGCAGGTCGGCACCTTCTCCTATCTCACCGAGGGTTGGGGCCTCACGCACGACGGCACGCACCTGATTATGAGCGACGGCTCCGCCACGATCTTCTTCCTCGATCCCGAAACGCTCACCACCGTGCGCACCATCACCGTGACCGACCCCAATGGTCCTGTGATGCGCCTCAACGAACTCGAATACGTCGAGGGCGAGATCTACGCCAACATCTGGCAAACCGATGTCATCGTCCGCATCTCGCCAACCACAGGCGATGTGCTCGGCTGGATCAGCCTCAGTGGCTTGCTGAGCGAACAAGATCGCCAAGAACACCAAGTCGATGTGCTCAACGGTATCGCCTACGATCAGGTCAATAAGCGCCTGTTCGTCACGGGCAAGCTCTGGCCGAAACTGTTCGAGATCCGCATTGTGCCCTAAAGGAGTTCGCTATGCGTCGCTGGCAGGTAGTGCTGCTGGGGATCGTCGTCGTAGCAGCAGCGATCGCGTTTGGGATCTATTTCTACAGCGAGCGCACCACGGATGTCGATGTGTTGCGGCAGACCAAACAGGTCGATGATGTTGTGGTGACGCTTCAACTCGATGAGGCGGCGCTGGGCCAACGCACGATCGATCTGCATGTGGAAGATAGCAGTGGCGCGCCGATCGAGCTCGACGCGTTGCAACTGCGCTTCACCATGACCGATATGGATATGGGGCTGATCGAGACCACCGCCGAGCGTGTTGAGCCGGGGCGCTACCGCGTGCAAGGGGCGTTCTTCTCGATGGTCGGCACCTGGCAGGTTCAGACGCTGCTCAGCCGCGCCGACCGTGCGCCAACGCAACTCAGCTTCGCAGTCGCCATCGGCGCACCGGGCGAGGCTGGCGGGCCGCTCAACCCCCTGCGCACCGATGCGATCTCCTTCGCAGCCGGGCAACAGCTCTACCAGGCCAACTGCGCGAGTTGTCACGGCGATGGCGGTCGTGGCGATGGGCCGCTGGCGGCTGGTCTCAACCCGCGCCCCTCCGATTTCGCCGAGCATATGCCCGCCGGAAAGCACACCGACGGCCAGATCTTCCTCTGGATCAGGGATGGCTTCCCCGGCACTGCTATGCCCGCTTGGGGCAAGCGCCTCAGCGACGAGCAGATCTGGCAACTCGTCAACTACCTGCGCACCTTCGGGCAGATCGACGCCGCACAAATGCCATCGTCTAGCCAGGCGCAAGCCGTGCCCGAATCCAACGAGCCGCTGCCACCTCTGATCTTCGCCCGTGGCGGCAACATCTGGCGCAGCGACGGCAACGGCACGCTCTACCAACTGACCAACTACCAAGGCGAGACGCACGCGCAATACCCCGCACTCTCGCCCGACGGCCAGCGGATCGCCTTCGTGACGCTGACGCAGCCCTCCGCGAACACAGAACAACTGCTCCCAAGCTCCGAGTTGCTGGTGATGAACTTCGATGGCTCGGATGTGCGCTCGGTCTGGAAGCCCAATCCAGGGCTGCTCGGCATCGCCGCGTGGTCGCCCGATGGGAACAGCATCGTGGTGGCCAACAACAGCAGCACCACCACCAACGGCGCCACCCAGCGCAAACTGCAACTGGTGCGAGTTGATCTCGCCAGCGGCGCCGCGCAACCACTGCTCGACAACGCCCTCGACCCGACCTTCTCGCGCGATGGGCAGCAACTCGCCTACCTCCAGGTGAGCGCCGATGGCCTCGCTCTCGCGCTCGTGCTCGCCAACGCCGATGGCAGCAACGGCCAAACCCTGATCGACTTTGGCACCTTCCAGAGCCTCTACGCCCCGCGCATCGCGCCCGACGGCCAGAGCATCTACTTCAGCGCGATAGGCGGGCCAGCCACCGACGCACAAGGCCAACCGCTCGGCACACAACCACGCACCACACCGCTCGAATGGGCGCTCGGGTTGCTCGAACCGCCCACCGCCGAAGCGCACGGCCTACCTTGGGATATCTGGACGATCAACCGCGATGGAAGTGGGCTGCGACGCCTCACCACCATCGAAGAAGATCTGCCGATCGTCGCCGCCTCGCCTGACGGCAGCCAAATGGCAGTGATGGGCGCTGGTGGCATCTACCGAGCAAACCGCGATGGTAGCGACCTGCGGAAAATTGATCTGCTTGGCGACCACGGCGGAGTAGATTGGGCCACCCGTTAACCTACGCATCTCTACATCGCAGCACATCCATCGACTTAGGAGGCACCATGGCATCTTCACCAGATCTGTTACAAGGCGAGTACACATTTCTCCCACAAGAACGGGTTATTTATGGCGTCGGCAGCCTCTCCCAACTACCCGAAGAAGTGATCCGCTTGGGGGCTGTGCGCGCGCTGATCATCACAGGCTCTAGTCTGGCCACCAAAACCGATGTGATCGCGAGCGTGAGCCAAGCGCTCGGTTCGCTGCACGCCGGAACCTTCGCGAGCATCCGACAGCACGCGCCATCGAGCACCATCGCCGCTGGTGTCGAGGCCGCCCGCGCGCTCGACGCCGACATCCTGATCAGCGTTGGCGGTGGCAGCCCGATCGATGCCTCCAAAGCGATCGCGATGGAGTTGTCTCGCGAACGAGGCGTGTATCTGCCGCAGATCGCGTTGCCTACCACGCTCTCAGCAGCCGAATTTTCGCACCACGCGGGCATCACCGACGAGCAGCGCAACACTAAATCCACCATCTCCGACATTCACATCGCGCCGCGCGTCGTCATCCTCGATGCGGGACTGACGCTCGCCACACCAATGCAACTGTGGCTCTCCTCGGGCATCCGCTCGCTCGATCACGCCGTCGAGACGATCTACGCGCCCGGCATCCACCCGATCAACGATGTGCTGGCGCTCGAAGCTATCCGACGGCTGTTCACCAACCTGCCGCGCAGCAAACAGCGCCCCGACGACCTCAACGTGCGCACCGAACTTCAACTCGCCTCGTGGATGAGCTTCTTCGGCGCGTACAACGTCGCCATGGGCATCAGCCACAACATCGGGCGACGCATCGGCGCGACCTACAACGTGCCACACGGCATCACCTCCTGCATCACGCTGCCGCACGTGATGCGCGCCTACGCTCGGCGCCACACCACCGCGCTCGCCACCATCGCCCGCGCCATCTCGCCCAGCACCGCCCAAGACGACCCGCTCGACGCCGCACTCTTCGCCGCCGATGCCGTGGGCGACCTAATCCGCCGCTTGGATCTGCCGTACCGCCTGAGCGCCTACAACATCACCGAACACGACCTGCCAGCGATCGCGAGCGCCACCGCCAGCACCCACAATCAGGATGAAGTGCTCGAATTGCTGCGTCATATGCTTTAAACGCAATGTGGCTCTCTGCTCGCCAAACGCGAACAAAGAGCCACAAACCAACCAACGATCGCTTACTCGGCGGGCTTCACCGCGTGGCCGCCAAAGCCCTTGCGCATCGCCGCCAGCACCTTCGCCGCGAACGACTCCGGCTGCCGCGAGTGGAAGCGCTCGAACAGCGACAGCGTGATCACCGGCGCGGGCACATCCAGGTCGATCGCCGTCTGGATCGTCCAGCGGCCCTCGCCCGAATCCTCAACATAGCCCTTGATGCTGCTCAGATCGGGGTCCTGCTCGAAGGCCGCCTCGGTCAACTCCAGCAACCACGAGCGCACCACGCTGCCGTGGTTCCACACCGACGCAATCTTGTGCAGATCGAGGTTGAACTCCTTCTTAGCGCGCATAATCTCGAAGCCCTCGGCGTACGCCTGCATCATGCCGTACTCGATGCCGTTGTGCACCATCTTCACGAAGTGCCCCGCGCCCACCGGGCCGAAGTGGCCGTAGCCATTCTCGGGAGCCAGCGCCTTAAAGGCGGGTTCGAGCCGCTGCACTACCTCGGTATCGCCGCCGACCATCAGGCTAAAGCCGACCTGCAAGCCCCAGATACCGCCCGAGGTGCCCTGGTCCACGTAGTTGATGCCGTAGGGCTTCAACTCCTCAGCGCGGCGCTGATCGTCGTTGAAGTTGGTGTTGCCGCCGTCCACAATCGTATCGCCGGGCTGCAACAGCGGCACCAAGGTGTGGATCATATCCTCAGTCACCTTGCCAGCGGGCAACATAATCCAGATCGCACGGGGCGCGGGCAAGGCCGCCACCAATTCCTCGACGCTGTACGCGCCAACTGCGCCCTCAGCCTCAAGCTCCTTGATCGGGTCGTGACTGCGATTGTTCACCACCACGCGATGCCCAGCGCGCAGCCAACGCCGCGCCATACCAGCGCCCATGCGCCCCAAACCAATCAAACCAATGTCCATGGTTATGCTCCTTCATCATACACAGACATGCCTCGCGACCAATCGCGAAAGCATCGACAAATCGCATCCACAACGAGGAGAATCAGATAGAAAATCGCAATCAACAACCCACAAGCCCACGCTTGTGAAAGCAGTATTGGGATGGGGGAAACAACCAACCGCAGTGTCGGCTCCCGTTGTTCTGGGCCAGCCTCTCGGCTACGCAGCACCGTGCACCAGCCAGGATGGACTTGTGCGCCGATCACGAGGTAGCACCCTCACAACTAGTGCAGCCAGTTGATCAACATATACACCCGTGTATCGTTGAACAAGAGCGCCAATACCACACCAACCAGCACAGTCACGCCGAACACAGGCACGCTCCAATTGAGCACCTTTGCGCCATCGAACGGGCCAGCCGGGATCATATTAAACAGGCCGATCCAAGCATTGAGGTGAAAACCAGTACTCAACAGCACTAACAAGACACCTGGCGCTGGGTTTAACAGCACCCAAAGCGCCAAAAAGATCAGCGAGAGCACCATATTCGTCACCGGGCCAGCCAGCGCGATCAAGCCGCCCTGCTGCTTGGTCAGGTAGCCGCGATGCCAAACCGCACCGGGAGCCGCAATGAACACGCCCATAAACGATATTGCGATCGACATCAGCAGCATACCGTTATTGGCGAGGAAGTGCGCCTGCGCCCCGTATCGCCGCGCGACCACACGGTGGGCGAGCTCGTGCAACACAAAGGCTAGGCCACACACCACTCCCGAAATCCACAGTGCTGTCAGGAAAAGGGGATCGAGCACCTGAGCACCCGTAATCAGGATAGCATAAGCCAGCGTTGTGCCAGCCCACGCCTTCAACAATTCAAAATTATCGTTTGTTTTGCCCTGAAACGCCTGCTCTGGTGAGACATTCAAAGGGTTCATATGGCGTTAGCTTTCTTCTCTCGGCGAGCGGTTCTTATTGCTCATTGCTGCGCGGCTCCCAGGCGTGTGCCCCCACGAGCGGCACAAAACGCACACCGTTCAGGCGCTCGGTCGAGATCATGTGATCTCGGCGAATTTGGCGCAACAACAACTGCTCGGCGCGACCACCCACCGGGATGACCATACGGCCACCATTGGCGAGTTGCTCGCGCAGCGGCTTGGGCGCCCACGGCGAGGCCGCCGCCACCGAGATCGCGTCGAACGGCGCGTAGGCGGGCAGACCAGCCGAACCATCGCCCTCGATCACGTGCACATTATGATACCCCAGTGAACGCAGGCGTTGCTCGGCGCTCGATGCAAGTTCGGGCTTGCGCTCGACCGTGTACACCTCCTGCACCAACAAGCTCAACACCGCCGCCGCGTACCCCGATCCAGTGCCGACCTCCAGCAGACGCTCATCGCCCTTCAACATCAGCGCTTGGGCCATCAGCGCCACAACATAGGGCTGCGAGATCGTCTGACCCACCGCAATCGGCAGCGCCCGATCGTCGTACGCGTGTACCTGCCACTCATCGGGCACAAACAAATGCCGAGGAACCTGCGCCATAGCATCGAGCACCCGCTCGTCGTAGATACCCCGAGCAGCCAACTGAGTCTCTACCATCGACTGGCGCGCTTGATCGAACTTCATGCCATGCCTCCTTAGTGGCACTATTATACCCGCTCTGTCCGATTCGCAATCAAAATACGAGTATATGTCGTGCCATTTTGCACACATTCTGGTAATGAAATGGTAGCCAGCACTTGATATACTCAGGGCAGTTTGTATATGCGTGTATTCGTTTGAGCCGTCTGTTGCGGCTAGACCAGGAAGGGCCCAATGTTCTCAAACATCAGCGATTCCGAGCTGGTCTTGCGGGCCAAGGCTGGCGATCAGTATGCATTCACAGCCATCTACGAGCGCTACTCAGCAGCGATTTATCGCTACATCTACTTCCGCATCGGCGAGGCTGAACTGGCCGAAGATCTACAAGCTGAGGTGTTCTTGCGGATGCTCGAAGGTATGGAGCGCTACGAAGATCGCGGTTGGCCGATCTCAGCCTGGTTGTACCGTATCGCACACGATCGTACCGTCGATATGATTCGCCGCCGCCGCAACCGCCAACAAGTGCCGTTAGAAGCTTGGAGCGGTACCTGCGACGGCCCCGATACCACCGTCGATGTTCGACTGGATCACGAAGAATTGAACCGCGTGCTAGACGACCTCACCGATGAGCAGCGGCAGGTGATTCGCCTGCGCTTCATGGCCGATATGTCGGTGCAGGAGGTCGCGCAAAGGCTTGGGCGCACCGAGGGTTCGGTCAAGGCGCTGCAACACCGAGGCATTCAGTCTTTGGCGCGTCGTCTATCCGCAAACGTGGCATAAATCTCCCCCTCCTCCGGGCATCTGGGCGGTCTCTCTTTCTCCCTCACCCACCGCCCAGATGCTTCTTTTTTTCTCTTCTTTTCCACAGCGTTTGTCCCTGCGAACTGGTAGCCGGTAGTTGTTATAAAAAGCTGTTTTCGCCTGCGGCAGCACAGTCGTGGCCTGAGCATTCTGCGCCGTTCCCCCAACTTTCAGAAAAAGCGAGAAATGCTATAATAGCGCAACGAAGCCGTTTCAAAGAGGAGCGCAAGTGTGACAACTGTTGTCGTTGGTGCAGGTGCAATTGGGTTGCTCGTCGCAGGGCGATTAGCACGAACGTCGGAACCGACTGTTCTCCTAGCACGACCTTCGACTGCTGCGGCGATCACACAACGTGGAGTGCGTCTTTTGCAAGCCGGCGATTGGGAGATCGGCCAGCCGCTCACGGTCATCTCCGATCCTGCTGAGTTGGATCGGCGAGGCGGCGATCCAGATCTCGCGATCTTGTGTGTGAAGGGGTACGACACCGTTTCGGCACTCCCCACGCTCGAAGCGCTGCGCCCCAAAGCCGTTCTGACGCTTCAAAATGGAATCGGCAATGAGGAACTCCTGGTGGAGCGATTCGGTCGCGAACGGGTGATCAGCGGCGCGATCACAACGTCGGTCGAGGTCGATGGCCCGGGGCGAATCATGGTCACGAAGGAGGGCGGCATCGGGCTGGCGAGCCTGACGCCACGCCCGGACCTTGAGCAGTTGGCCGATATGCTGCGAAGCGCTGGGTTCCTCACTCGCACGTACAGCGATTACCGCTCGCTCAAGTGGTCGAAGGCAATGCTGAACATGTTGGGGAACGCAACTGCGGCCATTCTCGACATGTCGGTGGAGGCGGTGTACGCGGATCGGCGCCTGGCGGCGCTGGAGCGGGCTGGCACGCTGGAGGTGTTGCAGGTGATGGATCGGCTGGGCATCCGTCCGATCAATCTGCCTCGCTACCCGGCGGCGTTGCTCGCCGCGTTTATGCGTATCGCGCCGAGCGCCTTGGTGACGATGGTGCTGCGCAAGAAGATCGCCAATGGTCGAGGCGGCAAGCCGCCTTCGTTGCATTTGGATCTCAAGAAGGGCAACCACCGCTCCGAGGGCGCGTTTTTATACGGGGCGGTGGCGCGTACGGCGCATGAGAACGGAATATCCGCGCCAGTGAACCAGGGCTTATGGGATGCACTTTCGTCGATCGCGCAGGGGACGATCCCTTGGGATGTGTATCGCCACAAGCCGGAGCGTTTGCTCGATACGATTGCAGAGCGGCAATTGCTCGAACAGTCACGCAGTAGTGTGTAGCGCTGGCTGGTGAGCTATCGGATGTGGGCACAGGTGTCCCCTATTGCGGGGGCGCTTGTGCCCAATATGTCTCATGGAGGGGATATGTTCGGTTCGTGGATGGTGCCTACTGCGGTGCTGATGCTTGTTGCGTATCTGGTCGGTTCGATTCCGTTTAGCTTCTTGGTGGCGAAGCTTTACGGCGTTGATCTGCGCAAGGTTGGGAGCGGCAATATCGGCGGAGCGAATGTGTGGCGCAATTGTGGCTTTGGGGCGTTCCTGATGGCGATCACCGGCGATATCGGGAAGGGGTGGCTGCCAACGTTTGTGGCGCTGCACCTCCACGAGTTGTTGAGCTTGTCGCAGGGTGCGCCGCTGCCGCCGCTTGCGGTGGTGTTGGTGGGCTTGTCGGCCATCCTTGGGCATACGTATCCGCTGTATTTGTCGTTCAAGGGCGGCAAGGCGGTGGCGACCAGCGGCGGGGTGCTGCTGGCGATCGCGCCGCTGCTGATGTTGTTAGGTGTGGTCGGCTGGGTGATCGCGTTTGCGATTACGCGCTTCTCGTCGGTGGGGTCGCTCACAGCAGCTGCGGTGGTGCTGGTGCTGAGCATCGTGCAGCTTGTGCAGGGGCAGTTGCCGCTGGCGTATGCGGTGTTTATTTGGGCCGCGGTGGTGCTGATTGTGTATTTGCACCGCGAGAATATCCAGCGCTTGCGCAATGGCACGGAGAATCGTTTCAGCCGCCAGTCGCAGGGCCGCTAGCGGAGCTTTCGCTGCTCGGCGTATTCGCCATTCGTTACGCTTGTTGTGAAGGTACTGTCCGTTTTACGATGACGATGGACTGCGTGCAGCAGTCCGTCGTCATTGTGTTTGTGGAAAAATGGAATCGCTGCGCCATCGGTGGGCTGCCTGTAGGATGGCGCGCGTTTTGCCCCATCCATGCGGAAACGTTGAACACGACGGCAGTTGCCCGTAGCGACGGGCGCTGAGGTTGCCGATGCGCTTTTCTTCCCCAAACACTACTGCGCTGCCCACGATAAGGCGGTTGTCGTCACCGTTGAGGTTGGGGACGCACTAGGTCTTGGCATTCCGGCACAACGTTGGGGGCGTAGGTGCAGGCGTCGCGCAGGTCATCCCACATTTGGTTGTTGTCTTGTTGGCTGGCTTTGTAGGCGCGCGCGCGACCCACGAGCGCCACGGTGAGTCCTTCGTCGCGCGCCTGCGAACTCGCCATCGTCTCATAGAGCCGGATCGCTTTGGTGTAGGCCTCGATAGCTTTGTTGTAGTCGCCCACGGCGTAGTAGGCTTTGCCCTCGTTGATCAGCGCCTGCGCCCGCTGGCTCATGCTGTAATCGGGGCTGTCGGCGATCACGCGGCCTGCGTTGATCACTTGATCGAGGCCGTTGTACACAGGCGGGCCGGGCTGTGCGGTGCCTGCGGTCGATTGCAGGGCCGCGTAGCGGGCGGCGCTCTGGCTCAGGGTGGTGAAGTAGATGTTGGAGAGGCGCGAGAACGAGATCAGCAGCGCGATGAGCAGGGCGGCGACTAGGCTGACCAGCCGTAGCCCGCGCCGCTTGGGGGCGAAGAGGGTGACGAGCGATTCGGTGAGCATGTAGAGGCCCCAGAACAGCAGGCCGACGTAGAGCGCCCGCGATTGCTGGAAGCCGTCGCTGGGATTGAGGAAGAACAGCAGGATGGCGCCGATGCCTAGCGCGGCGGCATAGTAGGGCCAGCGATCTTGGAGGCCGATCGAGCGGTAGAGCGAGAGCGGTTTGGTGCCAAGCCAGTTGGCGATCGGGATGAGCATCAGCGCGCCGCTGTAGGTGATGATCGCGGCGATGGTGTACAGTTGGGGCGTGAGCAGGCGCAGCAACCAATTAGCCGAACCACCCTCGGCGGCGGTGAAGAGGATGAGCAGCGGGCCACCCAAGATCACTAGGATCGCCATGCGGCTCTGCAGTAAGGTGAAACCCCGATCTTCAAGGGAGATCGGGTTCTCTGTCTGCCGCAGGTGATCGCCGATGTCCTCTTGCAGGCTGAGATACCAGCCTGTGATGCCGTCGATGAGCAGGTTGCGGCCATCGTTGGCTTCGAGGTAGGTCTTTGAGAAGAGCGGCAGCGGTCGGTGCCAGATGCGGCGATCGACGCTCAGCCAGCGGCGCACTTCGGACCATCGGATGCGTTGGGCCAGCGCTCCCCGATGATCGTAGCGCGAGATGCCTTCGGGGTCGGTGATCAGGTAATCGGGCTGTTCGCGCTCCAGGGCTTGCAGCGGGATGAAGAAGATCAGCGCTAGGGCGATGACGGTGTAGATGGTGCTGTAGAGCGCCAAAAGCACAACCAAGACGAACAGGGCGCGCCACGGGTTATAGGTGGTGAGTAGCTCGATCAGTTGACCACCGTCGATCGTGCGGATGCTCTGATCGGGCAGGACGATGGCCCAGGTGAGCAGGGTGAGCGGAATGGCGACCACCGAGAGTATCTGCAAGAGCAGCAGGAGGCTACGGGGGAAGCGCGCCACGTAGCGTTTCTCGGGTTCGGCGAGCAGCAGCGCCCGGATCTGCCGCTGCAATTGAAGCGATGAGGTTTGGCGTCGCCAGACCCGCAGGTTGTAAAGGGTGCGTTCGCGCGCGTCGGTGAAGTGCAGCGTGCGGAATCGTTCGAGACAGCTACAGTATTTTTCGAGCGCGGCAGTTTCGTTGCCAGCCTCGACGGCAGCAACCGCTTGCAGTTCGAGCACAACGGCTTCGCGGCGCAGGTCGCCGAGTTCGCGGAAACGCGGCAGCGCCTCGTTGAGGATGGTTTGGGCCTCCGATAGCCGTTTTTGGTCGATCATAACGGCGGCGCGCTTGCAGTTGAGCCACAGCCACACGTAGGGGTCGCGCGCTGCGGGGCGCTTCTGCAAATCGGTGAGCCGCGTCAGCGCATCGTCGTAATCGCCAAAGATGTGGATGATCTCGGCGAGCGCTTGTTCAGCGCGCAGTTGGCCGCTTTCGTCGCCCAGTTCCTCGAAGGCGCGGCGAGCCTGTTCGTACCAATCTTGGGCGGTACGGTAGAGCCGAATCAGCATCCAGTTTTGGTAGAACGCGAGGTATCTGGGCTGCGGCAACCGCCACAATGAGCCGCGCAGGGCGAAGGTGATCAAGAACGGTAGCGCCAGCAACCAGTGCCAGAATTGCCCGAGACGGCGCAACCAGGGGTAATAGTCGGTGTAGGCTGGGATATGCCAGCCACCCGTGCCGATGCCCAATGAGCGGTAGGCGTCGCCCAGCGAGAGCATCACTTCGGCGGCTTGGTGCTGATAGCCAGCGGATCGAAAATCGGCCAAACTGGTGCGGTACAGTTCGGTGGCTTTGAGCCACTGGCCGCTCTCGGCGCAGATGTCGCCCTGGGTTTGGCGGATCTCGGCGGTGAGCAGCGGGTCGAGATTGGGCTGCGCGATCAGGGTGTTGAGTTTGGCGCTCGCTTCGTCGAGGTTGAGGGCGGCGCGGGCCAAGCGCGCCTGCAGGTAGCTAACGACCTGTCGGTTGGCGGTGCTCAGTGGCACGTCGCGGGTGAGTTGCAGCAGCGCTTCGGCATCGGCGAGGCGGTTGTTGCGCTCGAACTGCTCGAAGGTCTGGCGCAGCCGTTGAAAGCCCTTCTCGGGATCGGCCATCAGCACGTGGTACAGTTCTTCGCGCGCCCACAGGTCCCATTGCCCGCTAAGACGCGAACTGATTGTGCTGTGTTGTTCGGCGTTCGATACCGGCAGGCCGCTGGTGGTGATGCGCACGCGATCGCCGAAGTGCACGGCAAGCCGCATGTTGAGGGTTTTCAGTTCCTCGGGGCGCTGTGCTTGCCATTCTGCCAGCAACGTCTCGCGCACCACGTCTTGATAGGCGTAGCGACCATCGCCCAACGAGCGCACGAAGCTGTAGGCGCGCAGCCGTTCGAGAATGAGTTCGTTGCCGTCCTCCCGTTCGCGCAGCACCGCCAATACGTTGAGATCGAACCAGCGCGGGATCGCACAACGCCGCATCACTTCGGCTTGGCGGGGGCCAGCCTCAGCGAGTACGTGGTACAGCGATGTGATGACGGGATCGGTGGTGGGCGCATTGGGGCTGCGGCCCAGCAATGGCTCGGTGATCGTGGAGATCTCGTCGTGCAGCTTGCTGGTGGTGTTGGGATCGGGCGGTGGCTCATCGGGCACGCGGCTGCTGGCTTGGTTCGCTGTGGGAAGCGTGAGCAAGCGCAGTTGTTCTTGTATTTCGTGGATCCGGTCGCGCACAGCCTGCAAGCGCTCGGTGAGTTCGGCATGCGCGCGCTCAGGGCCGCCCTGCCTGGTTTGCTCGGCAAAGAGTTGTTGAAGCTCCTGCCGGAACTGCTCAAGCTGCTGCTCTAGTTTGGCGATTTGTTCCTGTAGCGACATTCCCAACCTCATTGGCTAGCGAGTTGTGTGCTCACCATTCATCATCTTGACCTTGCGGGCGGTTCGCTAACTCTAAGTTGTCGCCGATCATGCCGAGCACCTGTGGGCTACCACCAACGGCTTGGCAGAGCCGTTGCGCTTCGGCATCGGTGATGATTGACAAGCCTCGCCGCTCTCGTAGGTAGAGGGTCACGTCGCTACAATCGAGCGGTTCGAGTGACATACGACCGAGCACTTCGTTCCATTCAACGCCGAACTCGGGGGTGCGCAGCCCAGCGATCACGACGATGGCGTTCTGAAGCCGCCCGTCGCGGATGCGGGTGAGCAGTTGCCCGACCACCCAGCGATCGGCCTCGTTGGGCTGCCACGTGGCAGCGTCGAGCGAGTTGCGCTCGTAGGAATCGAACAAAAAGACCAGCTTGGTCTGCTGGCTGAGCACGTTCAGGCATTCGAAGAAGGCGGTGTTGATGCGATCTTCCATCGCTTGGCGCACCAACGGGTTATCGGTTTGCACCACGAAGTAGTTATCTTTGATCACCGGACCATCGATAAACACTTGGCCTTGGCGTTTGTCGATGTTGCCCGCCGCAAAATCGCCACCGCCCGTATTGATGGTCAGGGCGTCGGCTTGCACGGGCTGCGCGGCAGGAGTAGCGACTGAGGTGGTGCCGTTCGTCTCGGTGGCGAGCGTAATGCGGGTGTTGGTCGCCTCGTTGATCGCCTGGGTGAGTGCATTGAAGTGTTGGGAGCCGAAGGCGTCGCGGCAGCGCCGCACGAGCATGAGCGCATCGTAAGCTAGGCCATCGGCGAAATCGAACTGGACGAGTGGGAGGTTGCGGCTGGCGGCCTCGTGCGCAAACATCTGCAATGTCCAGGATTTGCCCATGCCCGGGTTCGCCGCGATAAGCATCACACGGCGGCGCGAAGAGCCCTCGATCATGCGTCTGAAGGCATCGAGTTGGCGTTCACGATCAACAAATAGTTCCTGTAGGGTTCTGCTCATGCTCTCGCATCTATGATGTTACAACACGGTTATGCGCCAGCGAGCGATTGACAGGTTACGCCAAGACCGTTTAGATGATGTGAAGTTCGTCGCGAGTATGCTGTTGCAGGAATCGATCGATGCGTAGCTCGTTGATGTCGATGGTGTGAGCGCGCCCATCGAGGATCTCCTCGGCGATCAGCATACCAGTCGCGGGCGAGTGCATAATGCCGTGGCCACTGAAGCCGCTGGCATCGACGTAGTTCGGCAGCGCGGGGTGGCGACCGAGAATCGGCATATGATCCGGCGTGATTTCGTAGGAACCCGCCCAACACAGCTTTTCGGCCAGACCAGCCCGTTCGAGGATCGGGAAGCGCGACAGGCCCTTTTCGAGCAGGGTATCGAGCCAGTCCCAATCGACCTGCAGCGAGTGACTGCTCGGTTCGTTGTAGTTCGAGCCGCCGAACAGGATGTTCTCCTGCTCCTTGCGCATGTAGAAGCCGCTGCCGACATCGACGATCAGCGGCATGGGGCTGGGAATAGCGGGGAACGGCTCGGTCATATAGACGCTGCGGCGGTACGGGCGCACCGGGATGTCGAGTCCCGCCAATGCGCCGACCTCGCCAGCGTACGGGCCAGCGGCGTTCACCACCAGATCACAGCTGATCGAGCCGGAGGGGGTGTGCACCGTGGTGACGCGTCCCGAAGCGACATCGATGCCAATGGCGGGTGTCTCGCGCAGCAGCCGCACGCCAAGGTCGCGGGCGCGCCGCAGATAGCCCATCGCGATACCGTGCGCGTCGCAGTGGCCGTCCTCGGGGCCGTAGGTGGCACCCACCAGACCCTCAATATTGGTCTGTGGGACAAAGCGCGCCGCTTCCTCGGGCGTGAGTAGTTCGACCCGCACACCCAGACTGCGCTGCATCGCCACACTCTCCTGGTAGCGCTGCCAGGTCTCGGGATTATCAAGCAGAAAGAGGTAGCCGATCGGTTTGAAATCGGCGTGGCCGCCGACCTCCTCGGTGAAATGCCGGATGCGCTCGATGCTGTAGATCGACATGCGCACATTGACGGGGGTAGAGAATTGGTGGCGCAGGCCAGCCACCGAGCGGGCAGTAGTACCGCTCACCTCGGTTGGCTCCTTCTCGAGGATCACTACATCGGTGCAGCCGCGCGCCGCCAAATGGTAAGCGATCGAAGCACCCATCACCCCTGCGCCGATAATCACAACTTGGGCTGTGTCCAATGGCATAGTGGCGCACTTTCTTCCACTTCTAAAAGGCGTATGCTGTTAGGTTGAGCGTTTGCTTGGCTTGTTGGTTGGTTTGGCTGTATTAGGACGGCGAATCTGTACGTCATCGTCCTCGGGCGCGAGTTGCGGTTCTTCTCCCGCAAGCGCTTGTGGATCGATCTCGGGCTCGGCTTGGCGTTGGCGCACGCCCAACCCTTTCGTTTGTGCGGATGTGTTGGCGGGTTGCGAACTAGCGAGTTGATCGCGCCAGGCCAGGCGTTCGCGGATCTCGGCCTCGAAGCCGCGCCCGGTCGGCTCGTAGTAGCGCCGCCCCTTGAGATTGGGCGGGAAGTGTTCTTGATCGACCTGCGCATCAGCGTGGTCGTGAGCGTATTTGTAGCCCTGGCCGTAGCCAAGGTTCTTCATTAGGCTGGTCGGCGCATTGCGAAGGTGCAACGGCACCGGCTCGTTGCGCGTCTCGGCCACATCCTTGAGCGCGGCGTTGTAGGCCACGTAGCCAGCGTTGCTCTTGGGTGCCTGGCAGAGGTAGATCACCGCTTGTGCGAGCGCAAGGCCACCCTCGGGCATGCCCATAAAGTGGACGGCCTGTTGGGCTGCGATGGTCTGCGGCAGCGCCTGTGGGTCAGCCAAGCCGATATCCTCGACGGCCATGCGCACGATGCGCCGAGCGATGTAGAGTGGGTCCTCGCCGCCATCGAGCATGCGGCCCAGCCAGTAGAGCGCGGCATCGGGGTCACTATCGCGCACGCACTTGTGCAGCGCCGAGATCGCATCGTAGTGCAGTTCGCCGTGCTTATCGTAGCGTGTGGCGCGGCTCTGCAGGGCATCGCGAATATCATCGACGGTGATCAGGCGCTTGTCGCCAATGCCGGGCGCTTTGCTCACAACCGCCACTTCGAGCGCGTTGAGGGCGGTGCGCGCATCGCCGTTGGCCATGTTCAGCAGGTAGCCACGGGCATCGGCAGCCAACATGGCGTTGTACTCAGCCAAACCGCGCTCTTTATCGGCGAGCGCCCGATCAACCAATTCGCCGATCTGCTCATCGGTGAGCGCCTGCAGCACAAACACCCGCGCCCGCGACAAGAGCGCCGAATTCACCTCGAATGAGGGATTCTCGGTGGTGGCGCCGATCAGAATGATCGTACCATCCTCAACATGGGGCAGAATCGCATCCTGTTGGGCTTTGTTGAAGCGGTGGATCTCGTCGATGAACACGACCGTGCGCGTATTGAACATGCCGAGGCGATCTTGGGCCTCTTTGACCACGCGCCGCAGGTCGGCCACGCCCGCCGTGACAGCCGAAAGCGACTCGAAGTGGGCGTTGGTGGTTTCGGCCACGATCCGCGCGAGGGTGGTTTTGCCACTGCCGGGCGGCCCCCAGAGGATGATCGAGAACAGCCGATCGTTCATGATCGCGCGGCGTAGCAGCCGGCCCTCACCGACGATCTGTTCTTGACCAACGAACTCTTCAAGCGTGCGCGGTCGCATCCGCGCTGCAAGCGGAGCTTGGCGCGCTAGTGTCTGGTCGCGCTGCGCATCAAACAACGTTTTTTGTGCTCTCGCCATGATATTTCGAACAGTCCTACGACACCGCGCCACCCCTGTTGATGGTGTGATCGCTCACGTGTGCGTTGCCGAATCAGTGGACAGATGCGTTTTCTTCGTGCTATAGACACATCATACCACATTCTCAATCTGTGTCACATACCCTTACATGTGATAGCATCCGTTGGGAAAAATTATGCTCACATTCTTGTCATATAGTACTCAAACAAACCATGGTACTAGTACCAAAACGGGTATATAACGCATGGCAAATAGGAGTTATTTATCGGCCTCTTAGCGCATCGGAATGCTCTAAAACAGTGTTTTTACAGCTTTCTAATTATTACAAGTTCGACAAAATATGGTCATACCTGATAATGGTACTCATTGCTACATTTGGGGGATAACGAAGGGGTACGACGGACCTATTGAGTTCAGGGGATGAATCGCATATTCTATGTATCAGAAAGGCGCTGCCCCAGGCAATCAGGTTGGCGAGTCCAGGCAATCCTCAAAAATTTTTCCACTTTATTTTTCCTCTAGGACCTCTGCTCTCCTCTTGTTCCGTCAGCCAAAAGGCAGACGGGGCAAGCGCCTATTTAAATATTATATCCACATTAGAAATATCAAATTCACTTATTTTTCAATAAAATACAATTCCTGCGTAGAGAGATACGATTCCAAAGGACGAGCATAGAGTGTTTTTTAGGAGCGGTTTTCATCCATCGCAGCAAGGTATATTCTGTTTTATGCGGTGATGTGATATCGCAATGAGATAAACGTACTACGCATTTTGAGATGCGTATATCTCCTTTGCGAAAGCGTGGGATGCGCCATACGGCGACTATGCGCGTACTCACGAGCAACTCGGCGGCTGCACAAGCGCAATGGGTCGGTTGCGGCCCTTTGGAAACCCCGATCGAGGCTTATCGCCCCTGGACACCAAAGGAATCCGCTCTGTGATGCCGGCTGATGCTTTTCGGAAAAGCCCTAACCTAACGAATGCCGATGCGCTGAACTTAGCAGCCCATCGGCATTTCTTTTTGCTCGAAACGTAGGTTGTATGAGATGGTTAGCGAATGCTAGAATCAGTTGGCGTCTGCGGCAAACTGCGCTTCACCATGATCTCGAAAAAGAACAGGCGCCGCGGACGATATGCTATCCACGACGCCTGTTGAGTTATGTCATCTTATCGGCGCTTTTGGCCCCACCCCGTCAGCACCAGCAACAGCACCGAGCCTAGCACTGCTACTGCGAAACTGCGCAGGCTCCACTCGAACTGCACTGTGCTGTTGGTGAGGATTTCGAGCAGAAATCCGCCTAAGAACGCGCCGATAATGCCTACGATGATGTTCATTAGGCAGCCTTGGCGATTCTGCGTGCCCAGCAAGACGCTCGCCACCCAGCCCGCCAACGCACCGAACACAATCCACGAAAGTGCTCCCATCGCAAACCTCCCACCATAGCTATTTTGTTGATTTAGACGCAAGGTTCGGGGGTACTGTTGCGATCAAGCGAGAAACTGCTATACTGCGCTAGCGGCGGCGACGGTTCACTTGCGCAATAATCCACAACAGCACCACCGCACCGATCACCGCCACGATAAAGCTTTGAATATTGAACTGTGCGACAAAATCTTCGCCCGTGAGGAAGCTGTACAGGAAGCCGCCAATGAACGCACCAACGATGCCAACAACAATATTGAGGAAGCATCCTTGGCGCTCATTGGTGCCCATGATGATACTTGCGATCCAACCAGCCAATCCACCGAAGATTAACCACGAGATAATGCCCATATTGTCCCTCTTTCGCTCGTATTAGATACTTCACGTAGCTTCCAGGAACATATTGGTCAATAGGCTGCTACAATGCACAGTTCCTTGCGTCGATATCATAACATATCTTTCGATTCACACATTTGGAGTAGATTGTTATGTTTTTGATTGTTTCTGCAGATCAAGCGCTACACAACCCTCCTCACGAGGTATTGTACGGCGCATTGGTGCCGATCTACGAGTCGCCAGTGCGCGCCGAGATGATCCAGACGGCGTTGGAACAGGCGAACATCGGCACGATCATCGAGCCGCGGCGCTTCGGCATTGAGCCGATCCGCGCCGTGCACAGCGATGACTACCTCGAATACCTCGAACATAGCTACGAGCGCTGGGTGGCAGCGGGTGGCTCGCCCGAGGCGGTGCTGCCCGAGACGTTGGCGGTGCGCTGGATGGGCCCACGCACGAGCACAAACCCGATCGCGCAGGCCGGCTACTACGCCTTCGACATGAGCGCGCCGATCGTGGCGGGTACGTATCGCGCCGCACGCAGCGCCGCCGATGCTGCGCTCACTGGTGCGGCGTTGCTGCGCGAAGGGCAACGCTTCGCGTACGCGCTCTGCCGACCGCCGGGGCACCATGCGGGACGTGACCTGTGCGGCGGCTATTGCTTCCTCAATAATGCGGCGATCGCGGCGGAGGATCTGCTGCGCAACACGCCCAACACCTCGCGTGTGGCGATCATCGATATCGATTATCATCATGGAAACGGCACACAGCAGATCTTCTACGAGCGCGACGATGTGCTGTTTGTGTCGATCCACGCTGATCCCGTCCGCGAATACCCGTATTTCACAGGCTTCGCCGATGAGCGTGGCGCGAGCGCAGGGCTTGGCACGACGTTGAACATCCCGCTCGCGGCAGGTGTCGATGATCGGACCTATCTCGATGCGTTGGATGTGGCGCTCGCCGCGATCAGGTCCTTCGAGCCGCAGTTCGTGGTGGTCTCCGCCGGGTTCGATACGTTCGGCGGCGACCCGTTGGGCGATTTCGCCCTAAGCGCGGCAGCTTACCCGCAGATCGGGCGGCGCATCGCGGCGTTGGGGCTGCCAACCTTGGTGCTGCAGGAGGGTGGTTATGCGGTCGAGGCACTGGGCACGAATGTGGTTGGGCTGCTGCGCGGCCTCGAATCCAGTGAGGAGTAAGCTGTCGCTTGCAACGTGAGAGTTGCTGAGGAGATGAGAATGCGCTATACAATTCGAGGGATTTCGTTGGGTTCGGCGGTGCGTGTGGGCTGCGCGCTCGGGTGGCTGGTGGCGTTGGGGCCTGCGCTGTGCATCGCGGTCTTGCTGTTCCAAGTGCTGGTGCGCGTCAACCAGGCGCTCACGCGCGTGGAGCCACTGCAGATCGAGGTGTTTGGTCAACAGCTCGCACAGGTCGACTTCTTGGCGTTGTTGCAGATCCGCGATGCCGCCCAGACTGTCTCACAGTTGGCTGCGGCGGGTACGACAACGTTCCTATTGCTGTTGCTGGCAATGACTGCGGTGGGCGCTGCCGTGCTGATGCTGATCGTGGTGCTATTCAGTATCGGCTACAATATTCTTGCGGCGATTGGCGGTGGTTTAGAGGTAGATCTCCAGGAGCGGCGACGTTAGCGCGTTCGGCGACATAGAGGAAGGACATCATGGAACCAACGATCGTGCTCGGTTTGCCAGGATTGTGGAAATCGCGCAGCGATATTGTCGCGGCGATAGCTCACAACTGCGATCAGTTGATGTTTGCTGGGATGATTGTGCGAGATCTGCAGTCTCAGCAATCGTACCAGCTCGACATTTACGAGCACGACCCTTTGTTAGCGCGGGCGTTCGCCGCAGCAGGGCGCGATATGCTGACGGATGAAGAGATCGCGCTGATCGCTGAGCATACGTTCTGCCTGTACTTGGTGGGGCCGGGCGGCTCGATCGAGCAGGCACGCACACTGGCGCAGGTGGGCGCTCGGCTGTTGGCGACCGGCGCATTGGCGGTGAAGGTCGAGAGCGCGGGGGTCGCGCACTCCGCCGAGGATTGGCGATCCCTGGCGATGAGCGATGATCTGACCGCGCTGTACTATGCCTACGTGACCAAGATCAACAATGGCGAGCAGTTGTATTCCTGCGGGATGCATCTGCTTGGCCTGCCCGACGCGGCGGTGCCCGGCTGGATCAATGAGGATGAGGCGAGCGAGCTGCTCGATACGTTTCTGCTCTATATGCTGCTGGATCGGCCCACGCTGGGGAACGGGCATACGTTCGGCCTGACGACTCGTCCTGAGCGCTATCGGCTGCGGCATAAGCCGTGTATGCGCTACCACATTGATGATCTGTTTTTCAACCCGTACGGTTTTTGGGTGTTGGAGGCGTAGCGCTGCAACGCTGCCAATCTTGTGAAGTCGAGGTGCTGCTATGCTCAGTGCCTCGACTTCACGTTTTGGTGCCTTTGCTACAAACGGCGCCGCATCTGCTCGGGCATTGTTCGCGCGCCCAGGTCCCTCGGCCCGGGGGTAGCGGCGCTGCGGATGCCGGACGGCGACCCGCAGCGACGGGCGATGCGGCGCGGTGCTGCGCTTTCTTCCCCCTCTACTGCTGCGCTTGCGAGAGGATGCGCACATCGTAAGCGGCGAGTTCGAGCGTGCCGGAGACGGTGCTGCCGCTGAGAAGTTCGGTGTAGTGCTGGCCCTCGGGCAATTGTACGCGCTGTAGCTCGGCGCGGTGGTTCAGCACGAATAGCAGCCGCCGCTCGTCGGTCTCGCGCAGGGCCACCTCCACGCCCGCTGGCGCTTCGAGGAGGGCGTTGATGCCGTGCTGCTTGAGCAGATCGGCGTAGAAGGTGTCGAGGAAGCGCTCTTCAGGATCGGAGGCGATGTAGTAGGCGCGGCCCGCGCCGTAGCGGTTGGCGGTGAGCACGGGCGTGTTGGCGTAGAAATCCTGACCGTAGGTGGCCAACACCTCGGCGCCCTCGGCGTGGATGATGTCGCACAGCCGCCCGCAGCTGTAGCTGCCCGAGCCGTCGGCCATGACGATCTGGTTGGTCTGCCCTTCGTAGAGCGCGTCGATCTCCTCGACCCAGATGCCTAACAACTTGCTGAGCGGCCCAGGGTAGCCCTCGAAGGCGCGATCGGTCTCATCGACCACGCCGCTGAAGTAGGTGGTGACGAACGAGCCACCCCGCTGCACGAGTGCTTCGAGTTGGGCGGGCAGGTCCGCTTTGACCATATGCAGCATCGGCGCGACGACGATGTCGTAGTTGCTCAGGTCGGAATCGCTAAAGACGATATCGACGGGGATGTTGCGCCGCCAGAGTGCGCGGTAGTGTTTGCGCACGGTGGCCACGTATTCCTTCTGTTTGATCGGGCCGACGGCGGAGTCGATCGCCCACCAGTTGTTCCAATCGAACAGGACCGCCACACGCGCGGGGGTGGTCGCGCCGAGCGTGGTTGCGCCGAGGCTGGCGAGTTCGGCGCCGAGCTGCGTCACTTCGCGGAATACGCGGGTGTCGGAGCGGCCACTGTGTTCGACAACGGCTCCGTGGAACTTCTCGCAGCCGCCGCGCCCGCGCCGCCATTGGAAGTACATCACGGTATCGGCACCGTGCGCGACCGCCAGGTAGCTCCACAGCCGCAGCACACCGGGCCGCTTGAGCGCGTTGACGGGCTGCCAGTTTTGGCTGCTGGGTGTCTGCTCCATCAGCATAAACGGCTGGCCGTCCTTGAGTCCACGGTTGAGATCGTGCAGGAAGGCGATGTCGCCGGGGTCGGCGCTGGGCCAGGGGTAGCAATCCCACGAGATCACGTCGATTTCGGGCGCCCAAGCGCGATAGTCGAGGTGTGGGTAGGTGCCCATCATATTGGTGGTGATGGGGATGTCGGGCGTGATGGCGCGGATGGCGTCGCGTTCGAGTTTGTAGCATTCGAGCATCGAGTCGCTCTGGAAGCGCTGGTAGTCGAGCGTGAGGGCGTGGGTGAGGCGTTCGCCGTTATCGTAGGGCGGCTCGATCTGCGACCAATCGGTGTAGGTGTGGCTCCAGAAGGGCGTCCACCAGCGTTGGTTGAGTTCGTCGAGGCTGCTGTAGCGTTTTTTGAGCCAGGTGCGGAAGGCTTCGGCGCAGGTTTCGCACATGCAGATGCCGCCGTACTCGTTGGAGATGTGCCAGATCACGAGGGCGGGGTGCGAGCCGTAGCGCTCGGCGAGTTTGGTGGCGATCTGCACAGCGAAGCGGCGGTAGTTGGGCGAGTTGGGGCAATAGTTGACGCGCTGGCCGTGATGGTTGCGCCGTCCGGTGCGGTCCGAGCGCAGCACATCGGGGTAGGCTTGCGACATCCAGGCTGGTTGAGCGGCGGTGGGCGTGGCCAAACACACGATTCGGCCTGCGGCGTGCAACTGGTCGAGCACAGTGTCGAGCCACTCGAAGGTGAAGGTATCCTCGCTCGGTTGGAGTGATACCCAGCTAAACACGCCAACAGTGGCGATGGTATAATGGCTGGCCTGCATCAGCGCCATATCGTCTTGCCAGGTTGCCGGTGGCCATTGTTCGGGGTTGTAATCACCACCATGCCAGATGAACGGGGCGCGCCGATTGATCGGGGGATATTGTTTCACGATCACCTCTTTCTGTTTTTAATGTGATTAATCGCGATGATTGTACTTGATTCCGTCCGCAATTGAGCAATAAACGTTACGAAATCTTAACTAGAAAGAAAACATCCTTTATAGACAAGCAGATTGAGAAATGCTACACTAGCGTCAGTTGTCAAGTCCGTTGGCCTAAGAATCGCTAGGACCTTATGGCTATATCTAAAAAGGCGGTATCTCGATAGAATATCTAGCGTGACTATGGGCAGTTCCTCGGCTGGCCCCAATCATGGCAATCCAACTCATTGGTAGGTTCTAAAGCTTTTACAGACTTCCATTGTTGCAGCCATGAGCCATCACGTGTCTCTGTTGCTGTGCGATTAGAGATTCTCAAAATTGCTGTTGAAAAGCTAAGTGTCACTCGAAGTGTGTCATTCAAACGAGGGTTGACTCATTCCTAACTTTGGCATTGCATCAGGTTTTGACTGGGCTATTTACACAGAGCGCTTCAATCTGATGGCCACGATGTTCAGCCTGCGTTTCATCCTCAGTCAGGAGCGTTATTGTGACAACCACTGATCTAAGCATCGAACAACTCACTCAAGAGATCGCAGAACTGAAGCGGAAGAATGCTGAACTCCAACAACAAATCGAGGCAAGCCAAGCCGATCAGCGTACAGATGCGATCTTCTTTGAACATGCCATTGACTTACTGTCGATCATTGACTTCGATGGGCACTTCAAGCGAGTCAATCCTGCCTGGACGAAGCAATTAGGATATACCGAAGAGGAACTCTTCTCCCAGCCGTTTATCAACTTCGTGCATCCAGACGATCACGAGCAGACTATCAAAGTCACAAGTGACCTCATCAACAGTTCTTCAAACCTCATCGCCTTCGAAAATCGCTATCGACACAAGGATGGCACGTATCGCACGCTCCAGTGGAACTGCACGAGCGATTGCGCAAGTCAGCAAATCTACTCGATTGCGATTGATGTGACTGAGCGTAATTTGGCCCAGAAAGAGCGAGCCATTTATGCCACATCGATGGAGCATCTGCCCAATAGCTTGGCGATCTATCGCCTGGTCGATCCCGAAGATCCGAGATCGTTGATCATGGTCGCTGCCAATAAGGCAACGCAGCAGTACTATCCCGGCGAAGGCTCTCTGCTGGATCGTTTGGGCGAACGACTGATCGATATCTATCCAGAAATCACAGTTGATAGCTTACTCAAGCCACTTGCCGATGTTGCACTAACGGGCAAACCGTTGCACATGGAGAGTGGTTCGATCGATGATCCGCACCCAGCAGTCTTCTCGATCTTGGCCTTCCCATTGCCCGATAACCATGTGGGCGTGTTGTACGATAACATCACCGAGCGCAAGCTCGCCGAGCGCGCTCAACTCCAGAACCTCCAGCAGGAGGAGATCATCCGCGCTCAGAAGGCCGCTCTGGAGGAGCTCTCGACGCCGCTCATCCCGATCACCGATAAGATTGTGGTGATGCCGCTGATCGGCTCGATGGACTCGCGCCGCGCACAGCAGGTGATGGATACGCTGTTGCACGGCGTCGCCGAGACGAAGGCCACGAATGTGATCCTCGATATCACGGGTGTGTCGGTGGTGGATACGCAGGTCGCGAATACATTCATCCGCGCTGCGCAGGCCGTCAAGCTGTTGGGCGCCCAAGTGATGATCACGGGCATTCGCCCCGAGGTCGCGCAGACGCTGATCGGCTTAGGCGTGGACTTGAGCGAGATCGTTACGAGCAGTTCGCTGCAAGTCGGTATCGCAACCGCGTTCTCGAAGCAGTAGCAGATACACAAACACACCCCTCGACCGCATTGGTTGAGGGGTGTGTTTTTTTGCGTTCGATATACTACGGGATGAGCAGTACTTTGCCCGAGGTGGCGCGTGATTCGAGTTTTTGATGCGCTTTTGCGGCTTCCGCCAGCGGGAACTCAGAATCGATGCGCACCGATAGCTCGCCCGAGGCCAGCCACGAGAACAGGTCGTTGGTGCGCTGCAGCAACTCCTCGCGTGTGGCGATGTGGTGATGCAAAGTGGGACGGGTTAGGAACAACGAGCCTTTGGCGTTCAGGATCTGCGGGTTGAACGGTGGCACAGGGCCGCTCGACTGGCCGAACAACACCATGTAGCCACGCGGTCGTAAACAGTTCAGGCTCTTATCGAACGTGTCGTGGCCGACGGAATCGTAGACGACATCGAGGCCACGGCCATTGGTGAGGCGCTTCACCTCGGCCTCGAAATCGGTTTCGGTGTAGAGGATCACCTCATCGACGCCTGCCGCACGGGCCAATTCGGCCTTGGCGGCGGTCGAGACAGTGCCGAACACCCGCGCGCCACGGCGCTTCGCCATCTGCGCGACGAGCAGGCCAGCGCCACCCGCCGCAGCGTGGATCAAAATCTGATCGCCCGGTTGGATCGGGTAGGTGCTGTGCGTGAGGTAGTGGGCGGTGAGGCCCTGCAGCATGCTCGCGGCGGCCACCCGAGCGTCGAGGCCAGCAGGCAACGGCACGAGGCTTTTGGCGGGCACCGCAGCGTATTCGGCATACGCACCCCGAACGCTTGAGTAGGCCACCCGATCGCCAACTTGCACCTCGGTCACGCCTTCGCCAAGCGCCACCACTTCGCCTGCCGCTTCTTCACCCAGGATAAATGGCGTTTCTGAGGGGTAGAGGCCTTTGCGGCGGTAGATATCGATAAAGTTGATACCGATGGCCGCGAGCTTCACGAGCGCTTCGCCTGGGCCTGGCGTAGGCTCTGGCACATCCTCGTAGATCAGTGCATCGGGACCACCAGGCTGATGTACACGAATGGCTTTCATTCGATTACTCCTTGATTGAGTGCGGGTTTTGAGGCATTATACCCAATTCAGTTGGATGATGACGATGACACGTCGCGCATCGCCATCATCTTCCCTCGTGAGAATCATCGGGGTGCAGAGAGGTATTGGACAGCAGGCGCGCCACGTTGCGTGATGCGCGGATTTGGGATCACTCCTCAGCCGATGGCGCAGCCGGACGATCCGCCAGGCCGGCGCGAGCAACCACCTGCGGGATCGCTTTAGTCCAGCCGACCGACATCAGGTGCACGCCACGCACGCCCTCGATCGACAACAATTCGCGCGTCAGATCAGCGGCAATCTGGATTCCTTCGGCCTCGCCATCATCGGTGGCCTCCATGCGGTCGATCACCCAATCGGGCACCCGCGAGCCGGGCAGGTGATCGCGCAGGAAACGCGCCGATTGTGCCGAACGAATGACCATGATACCAGCCAAAATATAGGCTTGCTGATGCAGGCCAGCCGCACGTACATCGCTCATCCACTGCTTGAAGCGATCGACATCGAAAATGATCTGGGTTTGGATAAACTCTGCTCCCGACTCGATCTTCTTTTCGAGGCGAGCGACGCGCTCGATATTCGGGTTGGAGACGCCTCCCAGGAAGAACTGCGGAGCCTCGGAGAGGGGCGTGCCCGATTGGAAGCGCTGCTCGTCGCGCATGATGCGCAACATGCGGATGAGTTGGAAGGAGTTGAGATCCAACACGTTCTTGGCATCGGGATGATCGCCGATCTTGGGATGATCGCCCGTCATGCAGAGAAAGTTGGTGATGCCACAGGCTGCGCCGCTCAACACATCGGCTTGCAGAGCGATGCGGTTGCGGTGCTGGCACGTCATCTGCACGACTGTCTCGATACCCATTTGTCGCAACAGAATGCCAGCGCCCAGAGCCGACATACGGCCAAGTCCGCGTTGGTTGTCGGTCAAGTTGATCGCATCGACCGAGGGACGCATGGCTTGAGCGAGCCGTTCAAGCGTAGCGCGTGAAGCACCACGGGGCGGCGCGATCTCGCCAGTCACCACAATCTGACCAGCCTGAAGGCGACGCTGCAGAACGCTATATGCAGGCATAGATAACCTCAATTTCTAGCAATACACCGAGGAACCAGCGTGACACATAACAGGGAATTCTGGTGACAGCGCGTCAAACTGGGAAGATGCAACGGCGCGGAATATAGCACGAGCGAGATCAAATGTCAATCGGGTAGTGAAAGAAAGCACAAACTAGCAGGCGATATGCCAGCCGGAGTTGGTATGATACGAAATCGCTCGGAAAAGCGCAGTGAGTTGTGCTATGATAGAGTACGTGCGCATTTTCGTGATGATGCACACTCCGAACTCGTATACGTTTGCGATCAGTGAGGATATGTATGCCAAAAATTGGGCGCAACGATCCCTGTCCCTGTGGCAGCGGCAAGAAATACAAACACTGTCATCAACCGATCGACGAGGCCGCTCAGGCCGCAAAACGCCGCCTGCGCAACGCCTTCGACACGCTGCTTCCGCAACTGATTGGGGCGGCCCAAGGGCGCACCGAGGCGATCCCCACAGCGCTTGAGCGCTTTTGGAACGGCAAGTACACCGCCGAGCAACTGAGCGAGCTCGATGATCTTGAGGATCGCGGCGCGGATCGCTTCTTAACTTGGTTCGCCTTCGACTATCCGCAGGAGGATGGGCGCACGCTAGTCGAGCAGTTGGCGGCTGACCCGGGCGACGAGGTGACCCTCAACGAGGAGGAGGCGACGCTGATCAAGGAGTGGGCGAGCGTGCGGCTCCGGCCCTACGTGGTGGAGAGCGTGGAGAAGGGCTTGCGCATCACACTGCGCGATCTGCTCGATTCCAGCCTGCGCACAGTAGAGGATCATGCGGCATCGAAGCGGGTGAAGGTGGGTGAGGTATTGGTGACACACATACTCCCGGCTGGCGACGTGAACTTCATCGGCGGCGCTGCAGCCCACCTGACCGACGACACGAGCGAGAAGTTGCGCGAGTTTAGCGAACTGCACTTGGAGGCGTTCCGCCGCGATCATCCCGATGCGGATTGGACCACGTTGTTGCGGGCGCGCTCCGAGGTGCTCAATCACTTCGTGATGGCGCTCCCCGTTGAGGAGGCCGATCCGACTGTGCTCGAAAATATCATTGCTCAGACCCGCGCATCGCTCCAACTGACGGGCGAATCGCTGGGATTGATCAAGTCGAGCGAGGAAGAGCCGAAGAAGGACGAGGAATCGGCCTCGTAGCACCAGTTTCTAGGTTGTTGCACGTACGAAGGGACGGTTCTGCCGTCCCTTTCGTTATATTCCCACCTCTAATGCTTTGAGATAATGGCCCTCGGAAATCAGCTGCACTGAGCGCCCATTTGAACCCACCAAGGTGAGATCCGCCATGTGAATCGCACAGGTGTGGGCATAGATAAAGGTGCCGTGCCAAATGTGGCGCCAGTCGCTGAAAGCATCGGGACCAGTAATGCCGCCAAGGTGCTCGCTGCGGCCCAGCGAGATGTGCGGACCAGCTTTTTCATCCTCCAGCAAATTGCCCCAAATGCGCGCCGATGGATTGCAGCCCAACCCAAGTTCCGCCACATTCCGGCGCGCCGCATCGATCGTGAGCAGGTCGCGCAGGTCGTCTGGCGCTTCGCCACGCCCGAGTACATCGGTGACGAGGTTGCCATCGATCTCTAGCCGCACGATCGTCCCCCGCCATTCCACAGGTAACACGCCGCGCGAACGGCTGGGCGTGTTGGGGCGCTCGCCCTCGTACACCGCTTTATACGCTTCGCCGCAGGGCAGATTTACTAATCGGTTCGGTTGACCGGGCTGCAGTTGACCATCATCGGCATGAGCTTTACGGAAGCGCAGGTCGAGCGTGAGCGTATCACCGTTCGAGAATGTGATCTTGGCGAAATCAGCCTCATCAAGTCGCTCGCGCAGGCGGGCGCACGAACGAGCGATCTGCGCATAATCGGCGGCAAGTGCCGTTTGCTCCATCTCGGGGGCGATAAGCGGCATCGAAGCCGCGCGCAATCGTGGATTGCGACGGGTCCAGGAATAGAGCGGAGCGGAGATCGAGAACTGCGTCATTGCGAGGATGAGCGTGGCCTGTTCGGCTAAGTGTTCGAGCGAGACGGGTGTGCCGTTTTGTATCCCCTCGGCGGGCAGATTGGCGTTGTGCGTGCCGGTCGCAGGGAACAACACCAGTTCTGGCACGATAAAGCCCCGCTGCCGACCCAACGAACTGAGCGCCGCATGCCAGCGCTCGGCCATTGCACGACGCTGCTGCCACGCTTTTGTATCGTGAATCGAGCCATGAGGTATATCAACAAGCACCAAAACAATTTCGCCAGGCTGAGGATCTAACAAGTCGCTAAAAAGTTTGTGTAGTTCTAACATATTGCCTCTCATCAACTTCGAAACAGAGTACACCAGAGCCGTACGCCCTGGTGTAAATGCTTAATTACATCAAAAAAACAATTATGACACACACTAGTATAATTCACATGATCCCCATCGTCAACGAAGTTTGAGCGTCTATTGAGGGATTTTAAACAATTCTATGACAATGTCTTGACAAGCGGTTGACTCAGATCAACAAACGATGCTCTGTGGTTGAAATACTCCGATCCGCTCTTTTGAATATCGTTTGCATGGTTCATCATCACCAAGCACCTCGCCAAAATCGTGGTATGATAACGGGCCAAACCCGAAGGACCGATGTGTTGCGCTCTGACGGGCGACGCATTGAAGAATACACTCATTTGAAAACGTTAGAAATCACCAAACGCCTCGATCAACACCGCGAGCAAGCGCGTTCTCGTGCACTCGATTGGCCCAGACAGCCGCTGAAGTGGCTCATCGTTCTGTTTGTGGCCTTTTTGCCCGCGCTCTGGTTTAGCCTGCTGGCCACGCCCCGCCTGCGTGTGGATGTGGGCGAGTGGGGCGATCACAGCTACCTGAACGGCATCCACGCGATCGAGCAAGGCGCCAACGAGAACTATCGGTGGACCACCAGCCAAACGCAGTTGGTGCTGCCCAATCTCAGCAACCACGATGAGCTGCTGCGCTGGCGCGGGCACGGTTGGCGACCCGATGGTAGCGCATCGCCGACCGTCTCGCTCGACGTGGCGGGAAGGGCGTGGGGAACGTTTCAGGTCGCGCCCGAGATGCGGGTGTATCAGGTGCTGGTGCCCTCCTCAAACAACCTCAACTCCGTGATCAACCTGAACAGCACGGTGTATCGGGAGCCTAGTGGCCGCCAATTGGGCGTCGCGCTCGACTGGATCGAGCTTGCGACGCTCGGTCGCGCGACGCTCCCCGCACCGTGGCAATTGATGGGACAAGCGCTGCTGTGGGGCCTCGTGCTGGCCGTGATCGGGATGCTGGGCATCTCGCAGCGCTGGAGCATCGGCGCGGCGGCGGTGTTGGGCGGCGCGCTGCTTGGGGCGAACCTGCGTCAGCCGTTGTGGATCGGGCAGGCGCTCGGCGCGTGGTTGCTGCTGGCGTTGGCCGCACTGCTGCTCTGCATCACGCTGGGGCCGCGTGTGCAGCGTTGGCTCACCCCCTGGATGACGCAAGAGCACGCGCGGATCGCGTGGGCACTGTTGATCGGGGCATTTGTGCTGCGGGTGGCGGGTTCGGTGCATCCGCTGTTTAACAGCCACGATGTGGATGTCCACACGGGTTGGCTCGATAAAGTGACGAACGGGCAGATCTACCTCTACTCGACGCCGGGCGAGTTCCGTGGCAAGCAGACCTTCAACCCGCCCGCAGGCTATGTGCTGATGCTGCCGCTGCGGCTGCTGGTCGATACGCGCTTGAGCGTGCAGTTGGGCGTCGCGCTGCTCGACACGCTGGGATGCCTGGTGCTGCTGCCGATCGCGCGCGAACTGCGGGTATCAGGGCGGGCGGCGCTGCTGGCGCTAGCCCTATACGTGGCGCTGCCGATCAACACCAGCATGCTCTGGTGGGGCTTCGCGACCAATGCGCAGGCGCAGACCTTGGCGCTGCTGCTGCTCTGGGCGATGCTGCGCTTGCTGCGGGCACCCTCGCTCACCACCTCGGCGCTGTTCGGCGTGGCGGCCAGCGCTGCCCTGCTGACCCACGTGGGCGCGTTGGTGCTCGTGGCAGGGCTGCTGGGCCTGATGGTGCTGCTGAGTTGGCGGCAACTGGGGCCAGCGGCTTGGAAGGCACTGTTCGGCACGTTGTTGGTGGTTGGCTTCCTGGCGGTCACGCTCTACCTCAGCGTGGCAGTGGCCCCACTGCTTGGCCGAGGCGGTAGTGGCCTAGACCTCGAAACCGCCTTCAATAAAGCGTGGAACGCCCGAGCACTCCGCGCCACACTGATCGCGCTCGGACCGATCCGTGGCTTCCTAGTGCCGCTGTTGGCGCTATTCCCTTTGGGCCTCTGGCTGATGTGGCGCGACCCGCACCACCATCCACAGCGTGGAGCGCTGATTATGGCGTGGCTGCTGGTCTGCGGCGTGTTCTTCGCGATCGACTTTGGTTTGGGCTTCCTGGTGAGGTACGTCTACTTCCTCACGCCACTAGTCTGCTTGGCGAGCGGCGTGGTGCTGACGCGCCTCGTGCGGCATTCGGTGGGACGCACGATGGTGGTGACGCTGGTGCTGTTTGTGGCGTGGAGCGGCACCGCGCTGTGGGTAGCGGGTGTGCTGGAGCGCGTCAAGCCATCGGCGCTGCCGCTGACACACTAACAGAGGGTGAGGTTCGGGTTTGGCGGGTGCCGCGCCCGAACCAGCGATTAACGGGCCATCCAGCCGCCATCAACGGGGATGATCGCGCCGTGCAGGTAGGCCGCAGCATCCGAGGCCAGGAACACCACAACGCCCTTCAGGTCGCTCGGGTCGCCCCAACGCCCCGCAGGGATGCGGCTCAGGATCGACTGCTCGCGAACCGGATCAGCGCGGATGCCCGCCGTCACTTCCGTGACCATATAGCCCGGCGCGATCGCGTTGACGTTGATGCCGAGCGCCGCCCACTCGTTCGCCAGGGCGCGCGTCAGGCCCGCCACACCGCTCTTCGCCGCCGTGTAGGAGGTCACCAGCAGGCCGCCTTGGAACGAGAGCATCGAGGCGCTGTTGATGATCTTGCCGCCCTGCCCCGCCGCTACGAAGTGCTGGCCAGCCGCTTGACACAAGTAGAACATCGCGCTCAGATTGATGCTGAGCACCGATTCCCAATCGTCGGCGCTGAACTCCAGCGCAGGCGCGCGCCGGATGATGCCCGCGTTGTTCACCACGATATCGAGCCGCCCCAGCCCCGACACGCTCGCCGCGATGATTTCCTTTGCACGCTCGGGGTTCAAGCCGAGCAAATCGCGCTCTAACACGTGGCTACGCCGACCAAGCGCGGCGATCTGAGCGCTCGTCTCATCGCAGGGGATCCGGTCGAGCAGCACCACATCGGCGCCCGCTTCGGCGAGCGCGAGGGCGAAGGCTTGCCCAAGGCCGCGCGCCGCGCCCGTGACGAAGGCGACCTTGCCATCTAATTTAAATGCGTCGAGTATCATCAATATTCACCTAGATACACAGCGCCGCCCGGCATCGGGCGAAACTCCCGACACCGAGCGGCGTTGGTGTGCCTTTTAATAGCACAGATCCTGCGGTTCGATCCCATGCTCGCGGCAGTACTTGAGGTAGAGCTCGAGCTTGGTGAACATATCGTCCTGATAAATGATATTGTCGTTATCGTCGAGGTACTGGATCACGCCTTCGAGCATAAACAGCGTGATCATCTCGCCCACCTCCTCATCGACCACTAAGGTGTGAATATCCCCCGGCGGCTCGTAGACGAAGGTGCCAGGCCGCGCAACCCACTGCCGTTCCAGGTAGCGCCAACTGCCCTCGATCACGAAGCCCATCACTTGGCCGCCGCTATGACGGTGGCGATTCACTTTACCGCCGCCCTTCACCTTCAAAATGTTGATCCAGCTGCCGCGCGCCAGATCAAAACGGAGTGGCTTAAACCACACCCGATCGGTTTGGGGCACCCAAGGCAACGAATCGCTCTGGATAGCCTTGTCGGGCAACCCCATTTCAAGGATGGTTTGGAGCGCCTGAACCGTTTGCATAGTACACCTCGTTGTATAACCAAAACCCTCAGGAATAGGCACTTGAAGGGCGCTTAGGCGCCGCGCTCGATCTCCTCCTCACGTTGGCTTGCGGTGCGTGGTGGGGTGACGAGAGCCTTACGCGACTTGGCGCGTCGCGCGAAGGCCGCTTGATAAATCGCTTCGATCTGTGGGCCTGCGCGGTCGGATGACAGCTCCTGAACCGCCTTCTCACGACCAAGCATACCAAGTTGCTTGGCCCATTCTGGCTGATCAAACGCCAGGCGCAGCTTATCGGCCAGATCTTCGACACTGCCAAACCGCGCGTAAATGCCCAGATCGCCCAAGTATTCGCGGCTGACGGGCGTATCGAACGTGACAATCGGCAGGCCCATGGCCATATAGTTCGGGATCTTGCCGCTACCCTCGGTCGCGCTCATCTTCGGCGCCACCGCCACATCGCCCAGCGCCAGGTAGGAGTGCGCATCTTTATACAGGATGCGGCCCGGCAGCGAGACATGGTTGGAGATGCCGAGATCAGCAGCCATCTTACCATACCGATCGACGCCTGGGTAGCCCATAATCAAAAAGTGCGTGTTGGGGTGCGTGGCGAGCACCTGCTGCGCGGCCTGAAGCAGCACATCGATGCCCTGATACGTAGCCAACACGCCGAGGTATACCACGATCTTGCGATCGGCGGGAATGCCGAGTTCAGCGCGCAGGCGTTGGCGTTCGGCCTCCCACTCGGGGCTGCCATCAAACGGAACGAAGCGCTCGGTGCTGATGCCATCGCTCACGGTGTACAAGCGATCCTCGGGGAAGTGGAAATCGCGGCGCAGCATCTCGGCGGCATGGTGGCTGGAAGTGATCAGCGCATCGGCCTGATTGTTGATCCAATGCTCAAGCGCCCGCAGCGGGCCGTAGAGCGGGCTATCGAGGCCGCTCAAAAAGTGATGGTCGATCATCTCGGAGGTGAGGCTGCCCTGGAAATCGAAGATCAGCGGGACGCGCAAAATGCGCTTGAGCACCGCGCCGATCAGCGCACCCTCGTGGATGTGGGCATGAATGACGGTGGGCCGCACCTTCAACCCGACCATCAGCGCCCGATAGGAGAGCGCCACATCTAAGTACAATTTATGTCGAGATGAACCGACCATGGCGCGCTTAATCCACGGCACATCCCACGATCGATAAATTTCGAGTCCAGGCATATCATCGCCATTATGGTACGTTGTGATAATGACGCGATGACCGCACTTTTGAAGCGCCCGGGCCTCCTGCCAGATCCGAATATGGTTTCCATAATCGGCAAAGAAGCTGGTTGGCGCAATCATGAGGATCGTTTGGGGCACCATGCAGCCCTTTCCTGATGGCAGCTTGGATGTAACCTTCTGTTAAACGTGTTTGTGACAAGCTGCACGGGTAGGTAAAATCAGGCGCAATTGTACCGCAGGGGGGGTATCGATGCAAGCGGGGGTATGCGCGGCGCGCCAGCGGGGAACTTCGGCGCACCGCGCATCGATGTTTCGACTATGATTTGCCTTGGTACGCTTCGTCGAGCACTTCGACGATATGCTTGGCGCACATGCTGCTGCCGCGCCGCTGCAAGCCACCGTTCAGTTGCAGATGACAGCCTGGGTTCGCCGTCACCACCACCTGCGCACCGGTCGCCTCGGCGTTGTCGAGTTTGCGGTTGCCGAGACTCGTCGCCATCTCGGGCTGGGTGACGTTGTAGATACCCGCCGAACCGCAGCACAACGACGACTCGTTCATCTCGACCAGGTTCAGGCCAGGGATCGACTTAAGCAACTTGCGCGGTTGGGCGCTGATGCGCTGGGCATGCGCCAAGTGACACGGCTCCTGGTAGGTGATCGTGATCGGCAGCGGCTTCATATCCTGCGTGTTCAACTCGATCGAGGCCAAGAACTCGCTCACATCCTTCACCTTGGCCGAGAAGGCCGCAGCGCGCTCGGACCAGGCCGGATCATCGTGCAGCAGGTGGCCGTATTCCTTGAGCATCGAGCCGCAGCCCGCCGCATTCACGATGATCGCATCGACGCCCATGCCCTCGAACGCCTCGATATTGCGCCGCGCCAATTCACGCCCGCCATCGAGATCGCCGCCGTGAACGTGCAGCGCGCCACAGCAGCCCTGGCTCGGCGGGATAATCACCTCGCAGTTGTTCTTCTGAAGCACACGAATGGTGGCCTCGTGCACCTCGCCGAACGCGGTGGACATGATGCAGCCGCTCAGCAGCGCAACGTGATGCTTCGTTTGAGATTCGGCGGCGAACTTCTGGCCCTTCGGCACGATGAAGCGATCGCTGATGCGCGGCAGTAACGCCTCCGTCTCATCCATACGGATCAGCTTGAGGATGCCCAAGTTGCGCGCCAGCCATTGTAGACCTGTGCGTTGATAGAGCCACATCAGCCGCGAGAACAAGCGGAACAGCGCCAGGTACTTGAACATGATGCCGAACACGCTGTTGCGGATCAAGCGCACCGGCCACGGATGCGGAGGCAGGCGACCATCGGAGCGCGCTTGCTCGATCTGAGCACGCGATGCTTCGAGGATCTGGCCATATTGGACACCGCTTGGGCACACAGCTTCGCAGGCACGGCAGTTGAGGCAGGCGCTCATCTGCTCCTGAAAGACTTCGCTTTCCATGCCAATCCGGCCCTCGGCAACCGACTTGATCAAATAGATCCGCCCACGTGGCGAGAACATCTCAAGACCAGTTTCGCGGTATGTAGGGCAGGACGATAGACACAAGCCACAGTGAACGCAACTATTAATCACATCATCGCTAGGAATATCGGCCCCAGCAAACGAAATGCGAGCGGTTGAAACCTCGGTTTCGGAGATCATAGAATGGGGAACTCCCTTCGTATTGGCACGACATCGTCCCAAATGCGGGATGTCGGTTTCACATGCTAGCGGTTCCCTAACTATACCACAACACAACAGACGTGCAAACAACAACGGGTGCCTTTCGACACCCGTTGGTACGTATTCTGAAGCTGAGAGTGGGACTCAAACAATACAATCGATAAGAATGATAATACCAAGACATTTGAACTAATACTAACTAGCACCAGGCCTCAGCATACGCATTCCTTTGACTATGCACGGCATGTGGCACGTGAACGGCCATATCATCACCGCACTGGCGAGCACCAAACCGGGGAGCGCTTAGATCTCGAACTTGTAACCAACATTGCGAACGGTGAGAATGTGCGCCGGCTCTTGGGGAACTTGTTCGAGCTTGGAGCGCAGCCGCCAGATGGAGGTGGCGACGATGCTGCGGGCCTGCTGCCCAGCGAAACCCCACACATGGCGGACGATCTGCGCGGTGGTGCAGACTCGGCTGGGGCGGCGCATCAAGAAGGCCAGCAGGTGCGCTTCGCGGGGCGTCAGCACCACGGGATCGCGATCACCGATCTGGCAGGTCTGATGCACGGGGTCGAGGCGCCAATCGCCGCAGGAGAGCACGCTGGTGGGCAGTTGGCGGGTGCGCTCGACGCGGCGCAGCACAGCGCCGACACGGGCGATCAGCTCGGCGGGAGCGCAGGGCTTGCTCAGGTAATCGTCGGCGCCGAGGCGCAGACCCATCACCCGATCTTCGGCACGCGATTTGGTGCTGTGGAAAACGATCGGAACATCGGACGTACGGCGAATGCGGCGGCAGATCTCGAAGCCCTCCTCATCGGGAAGCAGCGCCTCGAGGATAATTAGATCGGGGGTCTGCTTGTCAACCACTCGAAGGGCGGTGCGACCATCGGCTGCCCGGCTTACTTGGTAACGAGCGTGTTCGAGAAGCGAGGCAACGCGCTGTGAGCTAGTGGTATCGCTATCGGCAATCAATACGTGTGGCATTGTCAGTACCTCCTCAACAATCCGCGTCGGCCTATTCCCCCGACGCATCCACGACCTCTTAACAGTATTTTTACTGCACCACAATGCCTTTTGTCTATGCACAACTGCTCATTATGTAATCACGTTCGTAGAGCGATTCACGCGTCGCATCTGCAAGCCTCTAAACGTGTCATTTTTCGATTCAATCTGTGTGATTGTCTCATCTTTCTGTGGCTAATTATCTCAAGTTTTTGTGCGATCATATATTATGCGGTTGTTAAAAGGTTAAGCGACGGAGCGGTGATGATTGACAAGCGGTGTACGCCTACAGCAAGGTGCTTCCTCAACATCGAAGCTTGGTAGCTGCTACATGTGGTGTCTCACCATCGCTTGGAAGGGAATGGCAACCTCCTGAACGACGCTCTTTCCTTACCAGATCAACCAGGATAGTCTGGATCGGCGTGCTCCAACGGTCCGCAATAGGCAATGCAGCCAGCAGAAATACTTTTAAGCCGCAACATTCCACGCAAACCGCTTGTCATTTTGAGGGTTCCCTGGTACAATAGCGCCAGTATTTTGCATGTGTCACTGCGGGCGTGTGCCCAATATCAAAGATGTTTTAAGGAGTATTGTCCATGGCCAGCAAAAAGGGCAATCGGATCGTGATCAAGCTGCGCAGCACCGAAAGCGCACACACGTATACGACCATGAAGAACCGCAAGAACGATCCGAACCGCCTCGAACTGCGCCGCTACGACCCGACGCTGCGCCGTCACGTGGTCTACCGCGAGAGCAAGTAATCCCACATTTGTTGGGAACCTAAGCGGCGAGCTGATTGTTCGGCTCGTCGCTTTTGATTCCACTATACGAACCGTTGTGCTATAATCGCCGCTATGAACGAACCGACGCCACCCACGATCGCCGAGGCAGGCGCGCAATGGGCCGCCGCCCAGCAGAAGCGACGCAAACCGCTAGCGCCCAATACCATCGCCTCCTACCGCGATGGCTGGGCATCGTTTAGCGCGTGGGCGAACCGTCAGGGCAAACAGCGACTCGATCAGATCGAGCCGCAGGACTTGGGGCGGTGGATCGATTCACTCACATCGGTCGCCGATGGCACAGCGCAGACGTATGCGCATGGCGTGTTGGCGGTCTGTAAGTTCCTCGCCGACCGTGGCTTGCTGCCCTGCGATTTGGCGATCCTGCGCATGCACCTGCGCGATGCGCTGCCCCGTGCTCCTGCAGGCCGCGCACCCGAGGTAGCCGATCTGCGCCGCCTCGTCACGTTCTACGACGATGAGCTGCCAAGCGGCGAGCCAGGCAGCAAGGTCGAGCGCGAACGCCTGAACGGCTTGCGCAACAGCGCCCTGCTGCACACACTCTTCTCGACCGGGGCGCGCATCTCGGAATTGTTGGCGCTCGATATCCACGATGTGCGTGGCGATCACGGTCAGATCGCGTCGCGCATCTACGTGGTCGGCAAGGGCGAGCGGCGACGGGCGGTATTTTTGCGTGCCCATGCCCAGAAGGCGCTGGGGCGCTATCTGCTCGCGACGCGGGCCGCCTTCCCGCAGTCCAAGGCGCTGTTCATCTCGCACGGGCCACGGGGCGCTGGCGGTCGGCTGGGGCGCATCGCGGCCTGGACGATCGTCACCAATGCGGCACAGACATTGGCACACCAACTTGAGAATGAGGGCCACAGCTACGAGGCGCGGATGCTCTACGCCGCGACGCCGCACACGTTTCGGCATTTCGTGGCAACCTGGCTGCTCAACGAGGGCGCGCAACTGTCGGAGGTCGCTGCGCTGCTGGGCCACGCCAACACCCGCATCACCGAGCAGTATTACGCTCGCCATACCGATGACCGATTGCAAGAACTTCACGACCAATTCTCGCCCGACCCAACTTAGTGAGCCGAGAGATGTGCGCGATCGGATTGTGCCGATTGCATTAGCGTGCGGCGTTGTTGGCTTCACCACAACTCCCACTCCCAATCAGAATGATACGTACTGTAACGGCGACTCGTTATGTCACTCCGCTGCGCGAGGGCGGTTCGCTGCCCGCGATCATCGAAGCTGACGATGACGGGATGTATGTGCTGAAATTTCGTGGGGCTGGCCAAGGCCAGAAGGTGCTGATCGCCGAGTTGTTGTGCGGCTTATTGGGCCGCGCATTGGGCTTGCCCATCCCCGAGATCGTGCTGGTGGAGCTCGACCCGATCATCGGGCAGAACGAGCCGGATAGCGAGATCCAGGCGCTGATCAAGGCCAGTGCCGGGCTTAACCTTGCGCTCGACTATCTGCCCGGCTCGCTCGCGGGCGACCCGCTGAACGTGCTGAACGTAGACCCGCAGCTTGCCTCGCAGGTGGTGTGGTTCGACAGTTTCGTGATGAACGTGGATCGCACGCCGCGCAATCCCAACTTGTTGTGGTGGCACCGCAAACTCTGGATGATCGACCACGGCGCGGCGCTGTACTTCCAGTACACTTGGAACGATTATCTTGAACGGGCGACCAGCCGCTTCCAGGCGGTGCGCGATCACATTCTGCTGCCCGTCGCCAGCGCGATCGCTGAGGCCGATGCGACACTCGCGCCACAGGTCACGCCCGAACTGCTCGACGCGCTGGTGGCGCACATCCCCGAGGAATGGCTGGGTGATGTGCCGAACTTCGCCACGCGAGAGGAACAGCGTGCCGCATATGCCGCATTTTTGCTGAAACGATTGGAAATGCCACGAGGCTTTGTGGAGGAGGCGATCGATGCCCGAGCGCGTGGTGTTTGAGTACGCGATCCTGCGGTTGGTGCCGCGCATCGAGCGGGGCGAGTGCATCAATGTAGGTGTGGTGCTGTTCTGCCGATCGCGGCGCTTCCTCGATGCTGGCATTCAGATCGATTCGCAGCGTATCAAGGCGTTCGCGCCGCAGTTGGATCTGGAGAGTGTGACCGAGCAACTGAAGACGATCCCGCTGGTGTGCGCGGGCGGCAAGGCGGCTGGCCCAATCGGCGAACTCCCGGCTCCCGAGCGCTTTCGCTGGCTGGTGGCGCCACGCAGCACGATCATCCAATGCTCGCCGGTGCATATGGGCCTCTGCGTGGACCCAGGGGCCGAGTTGGCGCGTCTGGTGGCGCAACTGGTCGGCGTCGCTTGACACGCTGCACTAGGAATGTTAGAATCGGCCTGTTCGTGAGTTTGTGGCCCCGTAGCTCAATTGGATAGAGCGTCAGCCTCCGGAGCTGAAGGCTACTGGTTCGAGCCCAGTCGGGGTCACCATCGCGACTTCCCCCATCAGGACACAGGTACATCGCAATCGCTTCGGTTGCGGTGTTTTGTTTATCTCAAACCCTCCGTAAGACTGCGTAGAATAACCTTCGAGTAATAATCACTTGTGATAAATGCACGTTGAACAAGTGGCTTGCAATTTACTGGAGGCTCCGTGAAAAATCCTATCACTGAAACGCTCCTTGAGATGCGCTTCTTCAAGGCAATTATTCCGGACCTCGGTAGGATCTATGGCTCCAATGCAGTGCAGACATTGGTAGCAGAGCACGAACCGTCTGAGTAGTTGAATGAAAAGATAGAAACAACTCCTATGCAACTCGATTACACCGTCACGGCAGAAGATGTCATGACCTTCAACGTATACGTCAACCGCACAGCCGCGCTATTTCTTCGCAAGCGGAAGCGCAGTCTATTGGGCTGTACACTGCTTGCCATCACGCTCTTGTTGCTCGCGTACCTGGCTCGCAGCAATCCTTCGCTCGCTACGGTGCTCGCGCTGATTGCGATGGTTGCCTTTATTCTAGGCCTGACTACATACCTGATGGTTGAATCAGTTGTGCGACGAATGACCCAAAAGCACATTCGTGATGGTATGTATACCAGAGTCATCGGACAACACAGCCTATCACTGACACCTGAAGCCTTCGGGAATGTGTCGGCTATCGGAACCGGCCAGATCCTCTGGAAAGCCACTGAACGCATTGATGTGACACCAGCAGCGATCTATCTGTTCATGTCTGATGTGTATGGCTTTATCATTCCACGCCACAACTTCCAGAACGATGCACACTACCAGACCTTTGCCCAGCAGATGCAGGACTATCACGCAGCGGCGCGCACACAAGCCCCAAATGACAGCAAGGCATAACAAGCGCTGGTGACAGAGTGCGAACCGCCTGAGAGCCAGACTGAAGCCCGCTATCTAGCTCAGGCACCTATGAATGAAAGCACACAACCTGATTTACCAATGGGCCTCGCTGGTCAGGGGTTTCGTCTACCTCAACGATATCGGCTCCCCGTCCAGGCACCGTATTTTCAACGTGGATTTCACCGCCTTGGGCCGTGTGTGGCAAAGTGGGGAGCGGGCATAATGGTATGCTTAATGTGTGACTCTTTGGCAGGTTGACCCGTTGAGCGCTCCATCACTATAAAATCATGGGGCTGCTACTTATACCTGGACTACTCGAGCTACCAAACCTTCAACGATGCATATTTTCCCGTTGAAGGTCAACGCTGACAAGCCAACGACAACACAGCCCCACGCTACGATGCCGATGCGCTGTACCTAACAGTGCATCGGCATCGCCTTTTTTCGCGAGTTGTTGATATAATTTGAAATGTTGAAAATGGAGATCGGCTGCTGTTTATTCTCAGCCATCTCAAAGTCGTCGCAAAGTCGCACACGGGGCAATGTCTCGTATATCACACAACATTCTACCCTAAAAGGAGTGCTCCGCACGTGAAACTACATTCATCACAATCTACACTACCACGCTTTGATCTATCCGAAGCAATTCATCGCATAGCGGATCCGTGGCGAACCTTACTCACTTCATTCCTCTTTTTAATAGGTCTCATTATCTGGGAAAACATATTTTTCTATGACAGTTATTTTAGTGTTTTTAAGAAAATCACAAAACAAGGGTATGAAATTTGGCCTATAAGTTACACTATCAATCTGATAGCAAGCAATATTTTCGCGTTTTTGATCACGTTTGCATTCATCTATATCTCCCTGAGACTTCCGAAAATAATGCAAATTGTTTGCTTTATTCTGTTCTCAACAGCCACATTATATCAGTATGGGTATTTTTATGCACTTGGTCGTTTTGCATCAGCAGATGATTTTATCATGCTGATTTTATATGCGAGTGATCCAATCTTAATACGCGATTCTACACTAGTATATTTCAACTGGAATGCCCTTATTCCGATTACATGCTATGCGCTCTTACTTTGGAAAGGATCATCGCCAAAAAAAGTATCTGCTACATGGCTAATTCTATTATTAAGTTTGACATTCCTCTTTTATTCAATGACATATCGAGTTTGGTACCTCACTCAGTACGAACTACCGAGCACATCATTCAGTGGGGTATTACGTTCCGCGTCATTCACACCTTGGAAGTGGATGCGAATGTATGGTCAGGAACGCGAAGCGATAACCTATGTATCATCGCAGAAGCCAATCAATAACATTATTTTTATTGTTGATGAATCGATCCGTTCTGATCATCTCAGTATAAATGGGTATGAACGACCAACAACACCATTCCTTGAAGATTTAGGACAGGATGGTCTCATATACAATTGGAAAGAGACTGTTGCAGCAACAACAACGAGCCTTTCTACCAATAACCTCCTTCTAACCGGAATTCACAACTTACCTGTCGATTCCGATACATTAGCTCGTCAGACAACAATATTTCAATACGCCAAAGCGATGGGCTATAAAACGCATTATATTGATGCTTCCAATACAACATTTTGGAATGGAACACCTGCTGATCTGAATTATATCGATTCCTGGATAAACGCTCAACGTTTCGAAAGCGAACATATTTACAATAACGATATTCACATGGCAGAGTATGTTCGCGACCTTATCAGCAATTCGACTGGAAATTTTATCTGGATTAATAAACGCGGCGTCCATGTACTATACAACAATACATTTCCTGAAGATCAGGCTGTATGGCAGCCTATTATGCAAAACACAGCCTATACTCCCGAGTATACAAACCAAATTATAAACTCCTATGACAATGGAATCCTTTACAATGTTGATGGATTCTTCCGCACACTCCTTAAAGATCAAGCAGTGCTGAATAATACAACCATTCTCTATACATCCGATCATGGGCAAACATTAGCTGAATCCGGAGAAACATGGTCTCATGGCAAAAATACGCGCAATGAGGCTCGTGTACCGTTGTTTCTCATCTCAAAAACGAAGTACCAGTTTGATCTAGCATATAAGGCCCATCATAACAACATCTTCCCAACTCTTCTCGATCTCCTAGGATTCCCCGAAGAGGAGCGTCGCTACACGTACGATGTGTCGCTCTTTCAGGCTCGCTCATCGGACTCGCACGTTCGTCACTATTTTGTTGGCGCGCTTGATGGCAGCGGAGCATGGGAACTATTGCCCTTCGATATGGTTGCGTCTAAGTGAGCTTTTCGCAGGTAACAGCTTATCAACGCCCAAAACGGAGAAGGGCAAAACCTGCGGCCTAGCGGGGTTGTAGCGGCGAAGAATCCTCACAAAGAGCGCGCTGGAATGTTCGAGCCTATCACCAATGCAGCCACCACAGGGCAATCGCAAACGCACACGAACGAGCGCCGCGTGAGGCATCTCGTTCGTGTAACACGTGGAATAGGAGGAGTGATCTACTCGGGCTGTGGCGTGATGTAGCGAGGATAGACGCCTCGATAACCCAGCCACTCGGCCAGCCGCCCCAACGTCGCGCTGAGCGCGCGCTGCACGCCAATCGGCATCTCGGTGACGAAGCCGTTGTGCTTTGCTAAGGTGCGCATCGTTGCTGCCAGTTGCAGTGGGTGTTTGGGCAAACCTTTGTCATCGACCTTGCCTTCGCGCGCCAAGCCATTAACCGTGGCGAACACGCCCAACACCTCCTCAACGGCATCGGGGTTGGCCTCACCAAATGCGGAGGTTTGACGATAGATCAACACTTCGGAGCCTGCATTCCACGGGTGAATATGCGCAATACCAGGCTCCATCACGACCTGCTCACCCGCACTGATGCGGTGCTCGATGCCGCCAAGTTTATATGCAGCCGTACCTTGAATGATCTCGAAGCTCTCGCGCCATGTCAGGTGGAAATGCTCTTGAATCGTAGCCCGCGCCCCAACTGGGCAGTGCACCTCGATGAGCCAACCGTGTCCCTCTGTCTCCTGCGAACCATGAATGACAATCGTACGGGTTTGTGTGAGCGGATCGGTTGTCTCAAAACCAGCTTGGATCATATGTAGTCTCCTCGCTACGGTTATTCGTTTCGGGCTTCCTATTCACTTTTTCAAGAACTCCCCATCTATTGTATCAGAATAGCATAAGATGCAGCGCTCCTCTTGGTCGCATAGTTGCTATCAATCTCTACGCTGCATTTAGTACACTGTTTTATAAGTTTTTGATAGTTCTCATTGTCTTTCCGAACAAGCCATTAGGCGAAGTGAGGAATCTCTTTGCTCTGCATTGAATTGCTCTTTGAGATCTCTCCCCATTCGCTTCGCTCAGGGCTTCGACCGTTCGAGATGACAGTGCTTTTCATTGAACATAAAAATGTTAAATGCTTCCAAAACAGAGCATTTAGAGGCGACGCAACCTTCATCACATCTGGTATTATTCTCCCCACGTTTGATCACGTGGATTACATGAGGCAAGGAATCGTATGAAGTTCTTACTACTGGGCGCCACTGGAGGCGTTGGGAAGCATCTGTTAGCACAGGCGCTGGAGCGCGGCGATGAAGTGACCGTTCTGGTGCGCAACCCCACGAAGCTGCAACCGCAGGACGCACGCGTGAAGGTGATCCAGGGCGATGTATTCAATAAAGACGATGTGATGCAGGCGGTTGCGGGGCAAGAAGCCGTGGTATCGTGCCTCAACACCTCGCGGGGCATCCACGAGTCCGACGAGTTGCAGCGCATGATTGCGAATGTTGTTGCGGCGATGACGGCCCACGGCGTCAAGCGCATCGTCTACTGCGCCTCCGCCGGGATCTACAACGAGATGCCCGGCGAGATGGGCAAGAAGGCGATGGAGATGTTGCGCCACCCGCTGTACGATCACGCGCAGGCCGTCGCTGCGATCAAGGCCGCCAATCTCGATTTCACCATTGCCCGCCCGCTCGGCCTGACCGATGCGCCGCTCACCGGGCAGTATCAGGAGGCGCTGGAGGGCGTACCCAGCGGCGGCTACACCATCACCCGCGCCGATGTGGCGCATTTTATGCTCAAGGCGCTGCACGACGATTCGTACATCGGCACGTCTCCCGCTCTGGCGAACTAGCCTGTTGCGTCCACTTGCGGTTTTTCGATAAGAGGGTTTTGCATATGCAGAACCTTCTTATCACTTTGATTGAGGTTGAGCAGAGGTGAGCAGCGCCAGCAGCGCGCCTCGCAGGCAGAAATGTGTGGGGTTGAATGCAAGAACATATCGCCAAAAAAGGCGCTCGAATGCTGTTGGGAGCCTTCCTGGCCATTGCAGGGATGGGACATCTCACGTTTGCACGGCAGGAGTTCCAGGCTCAAGTGCCCGATTGGGTGCCGCTGGATAAAGACCTGACGGTGGTGTTGTCTGGCATCGTCGAGGTTGTGCTTGGCAGCCTGTTGATCTTCGCGCCAACGAAGTACCGCGCTCTGGCGGGCAGAATCGTCGCGCTCTTTTTCCTGGCCGTGTTTCCCGGCAATATCTCGCAATACCTCACGCAGCAGGATGCCTTCGGCTTGAACAGCGACAGTGCTCGCCTGATTCGCCTGTTCTTCCAGCCCGTGCTGATCGTGTGGGCATTGTGGAGCACAAAAGGGAAATGAAGCAATCCTCAGGCAAACGCTTTTTGTAGGATCGAGGCGCTACTATGCGCAGCGCCTCAATACCGCTTTGGCTTCACTTCCGCCGACTGCCGGTTGGTGGGCTGTTTGGTCGGCTCTGCTTGGAGCGCGGTTTATCGGGTTCGAAGGCCGCTATCAGGATGTCCCGTGGATATGAGGGAGGAAAGCCAGCGCGCCGCCCCTTGTAGTAGGCGTAGGCTTCGTTTGCGGCAACTTCCAACGGGCGCAGGCGCGCCAACTCCGCCTCCAATTCAGCGATCTGCTGTTGGAGCGCCTCGATCGTGAGCGTCTCCTCCATCATCCCACCTCACTACCTTCACTACCTCGCTTGATTCCGACGAAACCGCACAATCGCGATGCCAAAAAAGAGCACTGCCATCGCGCTCAGAACCGCCACGCTGGGCCACACGACCGCCAATCCGGCGTTGCGGAAAATCATGGCCTTGTAGGCGTCCATCGCCCACGCGATCGGCGAGATATGGCCGAGCACACGCATCCAATCGGGCACAATGTCGAGCGGCCACCACGCGCCACCCAAAGGCGCGAGCAACAACGTCAGCAGCAGATTAAGGCCGGACGCCTGCTGCTCGGTCTGCACCACAGTGCTGATCAGTAGGGCGAGCGCCGTGATCGCCGCCACGAAGCTCAGGACAACTGCAAGCAACGCCAACAGATCGCTACCGAATCGCAGGCCCATCAGCATCCCAAAGCCAAAGACGATGCACACCTGCAACAAGCCGATGACGGCATACCCGAGCAACTTCCCGCCCAAAATATCCGAGGTGCGCAGCGGCATACTGGTGAGGCGCTGCAACGTCCACTGCTTGCGGTCGCGAAGGAAGGACTGCGCGAGCGGCAACACGCAGAACAGGACGTACATGCTTCCCATGCCCGGGATCGACTGGCTCAAGCCGGACAGCGCGCCCGTATTCAGTGTCAACTCCGACGAGGTTTTCGCGATCTGCACGGGCGGGTTCTGCCATAGCGCCTCGGTGCGGGCGCTCAGTTGCGCCTCCGCGCGCTGCAGCGTCTGCGGATCGAGTGTCAACTTGGCGACAAGTTGAGCGTTCATCTGCTGCGCCAACTGCACCGAGCCGAGTTGTGTCGCGGTGGTCTGCAAGGTCTGCAGGATCGCGTCGGCCTGCTGGCTCGCCGCGCTCGCGCGCAACGTCACATTCACCTGTTCGCCCGCCTGAATGGCCGTAGCGAAGCCAGCCGGAATGATCAGCGTGGCATCGACCTGCTCGCCGAGCAGACGCTCCTGCGCCGCTTCTAGGCTGAGCGACGCGCCATCCAACCCACAACGCTCATCCACCTGAGCGCCCGGCAGCGGCGGACAAACATGGACAGGAGGCTTGACCAACAGCAGTTGTTCCCGAAAGCGCAGCGAATCGGCGCTGCCATCGAGATCGACGATATCGACCAGCGGCGCGATGCTCTCGGGGTCATCGGAGGGAGTGTTGGCCCATCCAGCCGCAAACGCCGCGATCAGGGGCACCACCACAATATTCACCCAGATGCTGCGATCAGTGAGCATCACGCGCAGTTCGTTAAGAGCTATGAGCAACAAAGAACGCATTGTCTAGGCCTCCAACCGTTTTCGAAAAATAAGGAAGCCCGCCACAAACGTCGTGGTGCCCAGCACCGTGAGCACCAGCAAGTGCGATTGCACCGCGTTCTCACCCTGCGCAAGCTGGATCAACGCGCTCACGCCCCAATAGTTCACGCTCAAGAAACGGACGAGCTCCAGCCCTCCTAGCGAGGAGACGTTGAAGAACGCGCCACCCAGCATGCCCATCGCAATCGTGATCACACCGCCAATCACATTGCCCTGCTCGGGCGTCCTCGCCAGCGATGTCACAATCGAGGCGAAACCCGAGGCGGCCCATGCAATGGCGAGCACAGTGACGATCAACAGACCGATGGCGTTGCCGTACATCCACGACCATCTGCCCTCAAAGAGCGAGCCGATCACGTTCATCGCGCACAGCAGCATGCCCACCTGGACAAAACAGATGCAGACCGAGCTCAGCATCCGAGCTAAAAGCACCAACCCTGGATCGGTGGGGGTCGCTAATTGTCGCGCCAGCAAGCCCTCGCGACGCTCTCTCAGGATCGAGTTCATGGTGGCCATCGCCGTAAACATCATAAAAAAGACCGCCTGACCAGCGCCAAACATCATAAACGGGTTGAAGCGCGCAACGTTCCCGCTAATATCCTGGCGCTCGAAGCGGATCTGATCCTCTTGGCTAAACGCTTGGGAAAAATCCTGCTCAAACAGGCCCAGTTCATCGGCTTGTTGCAACTGCAGCGCTAACTCAGGATCGCTCGCCGATAGCTCGATCAGCGAGCCGATGCTGGAACTGATCGCGATCGAGCCAGCGTTCATGCGTGTAGCAACACTCGTCGCGATCGCCTCGACAATGGCCGCCAACACCGGAGATTCGGCATTGGCATACAGTTCAATCGTCGATGGATGACTCTCGAAGGTGGTGTAGAGTTGCGACATGTTGGCGCTAAAATCGCTGGGGATGATCAGCGCGGCAACGTAGCGCCCATCATCGACACCCGCGCGCGCCTCGCGCTCATCGGCGAGCAGCACCGCATCGGTCAAGCGCCACACCTCGTTATCGAGCAACTCCTGCTCCGTGGCATCCGCGGGCGGCACAAAGACCTTGGTAAAGCTCTCACCCATCGCGATGCGCTGCTCCCCCTGATCGACCGCTTGGTCGTGGTTCACCAATGCCACCGGGATGTTGCTGATGCCAATCGTCTCACCAGCAACATCGCTGAACGCAAAGCCGATCAGCGATGCAACTGCCAGCGGTGTCAACAACAGAATCAACAGCGCGTTGCGGTCGCTGTAAATCTGAAATATCTCGTTGGAGATAATGGTCCAAAGTTTGTACATACCGCTAATCCCGCAACTGACGGCCCGTCAAGGCCAAGAATACCGCCTCTAAATCGGGTTCCCGCAGCTCAATCGAATGCACCTCAAGTTCTGCATCGTTGAGCAGTTGCAGCAGTTGGGGTAGTTGTTTGCGGCCCTGTTTGGCGAACATTTGCAGGATGGTGCTGTTCTGCTCGGCATCGTGCTGGATATCAAGCCGAACGGGGGCGGGAAACGCAGCGTGAAGCTGATCGAGCAACTGCGGAGGAAGTGTCGGCTGCGCGATCTGCAGCGTGATCCGATCTTCCTCGCCGATCTGCTGAACGAGTTCACGTAGGGTGCCGAGCGCGATCAAGCGCCCGTGATCGACGATCGCGATCCGATCGCTCAGCTCCTGCACCTCCTCCATCAGATGCGAGGTGTAGAACACGGTGATGCCGTATTGGTCGCGCAGATGCTTGATCAGATCGAGGACACGACGACGGTTCTGCGGGTCGATGCCGACGGTTGGCTCATCCATAAACAGCAGCGCGGGGCGGTGCAGCAAGCCAGCCGCGATATTAACGCGCCGCTTCATGCCGCCGGAGAAGGTCTGAACCGGATCGTTGCGCCGCGAGGTCAGGTCAACCAGTTCCAGCACCTCGTCGATGCGCATATCGAGCTCTTTGCCGCGCAGGCCGTAGAGCTTGCCGAAAAATTGCAGGTTGTGCAACGGCGAAAAACGGTCGTACAGGGCGATCTCCTGCGGCACGATGCCAAGCCGCTGCTTGGCCGCGATGGGCTGCCGCGTGATCGAATAGCCGTCGATCGTGGCATCGCCCTCGCTCGGCTTCACCAAGCCCGACAACATCGAGATCGTGGTGGTCTTCCCCGCCCCGTTCGGCCCGAGCAAACTAAAGATCTCGCCGCGCTCGACCGCCAAATCGACATGATCAACAGCAACCAACGGCTCGGCTTTGGCGCGTCGATACACTTTACGAAGCCCGTGCGCTTCCACTAACAATGAAGTCATGTTTCTTCCACTGATAAGTTAAGATCCTGGTTCCGCCCTTTAGTATACGTAGATTACACGAAAAGGCATCACCCTAGAGATGTGATTTTCTAGGGAGATGCCATTTTTTGCAAGTTGGCGCCGTTAGCGCATCAATTTGCCCAACGGCGTATCGAGTTGTTTTGGTTCTCTACGTCTCAAGACGGAAGATCTCGAGCGGACGCAGGCGACTAGCCTCCCACAGCACCACCGCCGCGCTACCGACGGCGATTAGCGTCGAGCCGAGCAGCAACACGCTCAACAGGCCAGGCCGCACGGTGATAGTGTCGATCTGCATCACGGTGCGCAGCCCGAACACCGTGACCACCACACCGATCACCCCGAAGATGCCAGCGATGATGCCGAGCAGAGCGTATTCGCTCAACAGCAGCAGTTGCACCTGCCGCCGCCCGTAGCCAACCGCCTTGAGGATGCCGATCTCGCGGCGGCGTTGCAAGGCGTTGAGGCCAGCGCTATTGGCGATCAACACCGCGCCCGTCAAGAAGGCGAGGCCGCCCAAGGAGACGGCAAAACGGTGGATCGCGGCATACGAGCTACTCAGGCGAGCATTCAGATCGGCGCGGCTAAAGACCAGCGCCTCCGGCAAGGCTTGGCCGAGCTGCGTTGTCGTCGCATCCAGCACGGCGGCGTCGAACATCGCCATCAAGCGAACCTGCGGGTCGAATTGGCGGGCCAGCTCGCGAGAAACGATCAACGCATCGGTGGTTGGCAGAATGCTCTGCTCGGGATCGCTGGAGTAGAAGCCCGCCACCTGCAAATCGAGTGTCTGATCGCCAATAGTTAGCTCGATCCAGTCGCCGATCTGATACTCATCGGCGCGCTCTTCGGGCATCAGCACGCCCTGTTCATCCCAGGTGCCGCTCACGGTGATGTCGTGGTTGAGGTCGGCCAGCGTGCGCCCTTCAAGCTCCACCTCGCTCCCTTGGAGCGTAGCGCTCAAGCTGTCGATCGTGATGATCGCGCGACTCTGCTGGGCTTGCAGCGCGACGTAGGCGACGGATTCGTTGGCCTGCTCGGTGAAGATCAGCAAGTTGTAGCCATCATCGCTGCGCTGCGATTCCGCCAGGGTGGTTTGGGCATCGCTGATCACCGTCACCGCCAGCGAAACCGCGTAGGTGCCCACGCACAAGGCGATCACAGCCAGCGTGGCCGAGTGAATGCGTTTGCGCAGGCTGCTCTGCGCGATCCGCAAAATCGGGCTGAAGGGCTGCGGCAGGCGCAGGCAGCACCACAGCACCAGCCAGAACAGGCCTCGCAGCAGCATCAGCGCCAAGCCACCGAGCAGCACCAAGCCGATCCCGTCCATCCACGAGCCGAACATCATACTGATCACGCTGGCGAACACCAGCATCAGCAGCGCGTACATCCCGAGTTGCCCGATCCGCTCCGCTTTGCCGGGCACGCTCGGCAGATCGCGCAGAATAGAGATCGGGCGGGTATTGCTCAGCCCAAGAATGGCTTGGATGCCGAAGATAATCGCCGTCAACACGCCGACCAACACACCGCCGACCAACACCTGCGGATGGGGCGACCACGTCAGCATCATTGTGCCGCCCGACATCAGCAACTCAAACAGCATGTAGGTGATCCAGGTGCCGATCGCGGTGCCGAGCAGGCCGCCGATCAGACCAAGCAGACCCGCTTCCAGGCAGATCAGGCCGAGCAGATCGCGGCGCTGGAATCCGAGCGTTTTCAGGATGGCGATCTCCTGTTTGCGGCGTTGCAGCATCACTTGCAGCGTGCTGGCCACGCTCATCCCGCCGACCAACAGGCCCATCACTCCGGCGCCCTTGAACATCACATCGAGGATGCGGTAGGTCTCCGATTCCTCCTTCCGCTCCTCGGGCGTGCGCACCAACTGCACACGGTAGCCCAACAGCTCGATCTGCTGGAGCGCGCTGCTCTGGTCGGGCCAGAGCACCACAACGGAGTTGACGGGATTCGGCCCCATCAGGCGCGCGGCGCCGTCGAGGCCCACGTAGACGCCATCGCCACGGTGATCGGGCGTCTCCTTCAGGATCCCGCGTATGCTGAAGGAAGTCGGCGCTTGCTTGCCATTCAGCACAATCGTATCGCCCAAGCGCAAGCCCCGCTCATCGGCCAGTTCGCGGGTGATCAGCGCTGCATTCGGATCGGCTAGCAGTTCCGCGATGGAGGCCTGTGCTGGCTCGCGCAGCCGCAGATTGCCCAGCAGCGGGTAGCGCGCATCGATGCCCAGCACGCCCGAAACAAAGCTGACGCGACCATTATCGGAGGTGCGCAGAAAGCTGGCGGTGGTGAAGGAGAGCGGCGCATAGTCGCTCAGCACGCCCTCGACCTGCCACTGCGCGAAACGTGCTAGCTCTGTTGGGTCGAAGGTCTGCCCGGCTTCAGCGGGCTTGATCTGCGCATCACCGCCGATCTGCTGCCGATCATCGAAGAGCGGGCCGAACAGCAAGTTAAACGAGAAAAGTTGCATGCTGACCAGCGAGAGCACGCCCACGGTGATGCTCAGGATCGCCAAGAAGCTTCTGGTCGCATCGCGGCGCAGCGAGCGCACAGCATAGCGCAACAGCACAGCAAGACGCATCATTGCTGCACCTCGGCCAGCCTGCCATCGATGATGTGCAGACGCTGATCGGCGCGCCGCGCCACCTGCGGGTCGTGGGTCGCAATGATCACGCTCAAGTTCAGTTCGGCCTGCAAGCGCTCGAACAACGCCAGGATCGCCTTGCCCGTCGCGCTGTCGAGGTTGCCGGTCGGCTCATCGGCGATCAGCAGGTCCGGCTGATTGATCAGCGCCCGAGCGATCGCCACACGCTGCTGCTGTCCACCGGAAAGCTGACCCGGCAGATGATGCAGTCGATCACCCAACCCAACCATCTCCAACAGTTCCTGAGCGCGTTGGCGGGTGTTGCGCTGGTTGGCTTGCGCAAACAGCGGCAACTCGACGTTTTCAAGCGCGGTCAGCGTGGGGATGAGGTTAAACGACTGAAAGACCATGCCGATATAGCGGTTGCGGAAGCGGGCCAACTGGTTCTCGTTGAGCCGAGCGATATTCTGGCCCGCCAGCCACACCTCACCGCTGTTGGGCGTATCCAAGCCCGCCAGAATGCCCAGCAGCGTCGATTTGCCCGAGCCGGACGGGCCAGTGATCGCCAACGAATCGCCCTGCTTGAGCGCGAAGCTGATGCCGTGCAGAATCGGCAGTTCGTTGCCCGCCAGGGGCAGGCTCCGGGTGATATCTCGCACCATCAGTGCGGAAGTTACGTTATGTTGTGTCATGCCACACTCCTTCAGATTGTTATTGTCTGTATTGTGGCAGGCACTTGTCGCAAGAACTTTGAAGAATTGTCGCAACTTTGTCGCATCTGTGGCGAACTACGGGGAGTTTGTTGCCTTACGCAGGAGGGCGACTAGGCGCGCGGCAGCGTGATCGTGAAGCTCGTGCCCTCACCCAAGGCGCTCTCGACAGCGATGGTGCCGCCCATCGCGCTCACCAAGGAGTGCACCAGCGTGAGGCCCAAGCCGCTGCCGCCCTGTTCGGGATCGCGGTAGTAGCGCTCCCAGATGTGCGGCAGGTCGTCGGGCGCGATGCCGCTGCCAGTATCGCGGATCTCGATCTGGCCCTGGGCATCGCTGCGCAGCAGGATCACACCGCCTGGCCCGGTGTAGCGCAGCGCGTTGTGCAGCAGGTTAAGGATAATCTGCTCGAAGCGGGTCTGGTCGATCAGCAGCAGCGGCGCGTCGGGCGCCAGTTCGCTCACGATCTCGACCTTCTGCTGCCGCCAAGCCAGCGGCGTCAAGCTCTCGACGATGCGAGTGAGCGCCTGATTGACCGAGGTCGGCTCCAAGCGCAGGCTCAACTGCTCGGTTTCGGTCTGGGCCAGCGCAACCAGATCATCAACAAGCCGCTGAAGGTGCAGCACATCGCGGTGCAACAGTTCAGGATCGATCATCGTGTTCTGGCGCTGGGCCGCCTCGATCTGGGCGCGCAGCACCGCGATCGGCGTGCGCAACTCGTGCGAAACGTTCGCCATCATTTCGCGGCGTGTGCTGAGCAGGCGTGAAACCGTCTCGCGTTCGCTTTGCAACGCGTGAAACTGCTGCTCAAGCTGGCTGCCCATGCGGTTGAAATCGGTCTGGAGCGTGCTGATCTCGTCGTGGCCCGTGACAGGGATTCGCACGCTGTAATCGCCATCGCGCATCGCGTGGGCCGCCGTCAGCAGCGCATCGAGGCGGCGGCGGATACGGCGAGCGAACAGGTACGAGACGATAAACGCGAACGGCAAAAAACCGATCAGAATCGCCACCGCCAGCAGAATCACAATGCCGATCACGGGCAGCAACTGTTGCAGGCGGTAGAGCACCTGCGCAAACAACGCATCGGGCGGATTAGCAGCGAGAATCTGATTGCGAAGCGTGAAGATGCTCAGCGGCACGATCAGCAACAGCTGAAGCACCACCACCACGATCACATGGCTGTTCACCAGCGACCAGAGCAGTGTGCGTTGGCTGCGATCCCGCCACCAGCGGATCAGGCGCACCATCCCACGGAAGAACATATAGGGGAAGAGGAACAGGAAAAAGAACAAGAAGGTGAGCAGATACGAGTTGTAGCGCGGATTATGCTCAAGCAGGGTGAGCCACGATGGGTAAATCACCGTCGCGGTCAGTAACGAGAAGAGCAGGATGCTGGCGGATTCCAGCAGCAGTTGGCGCAACCACGAACCTGTCGGGATCCTCAAGCGCAAGCTGTAGTAGAGCGCGCAGAGCGGGTTGACCAAAAACATAATCGTCGGTTCCCACCATTGCTCGACCTGCCCCTGATAGATTAGGCTACTGAGCGCAACCAAGCAGGCGAACAGGAGCGCGACCTCGCACAGCGTGCGCAACCACGAGGCGCTCAGCAACAATGCACGCATAACACCAACCTCTAGCGCTGCCAACGGTAACCGACGCCCCACACCGTTTCGAGATGTTTGCCGAACGGCTCGATCTTGCGGCGCAGTCGCAGCACCGCGTTATCGACCGAGCGGTCGCCGCTGACGTACTGCTCGCTCCAGAGCGTATCGAGCAGATAGGCGCGGCTAAACACGCGGCCCGGATTGCTCGCCAACAGATAGAGCAGCGCGAACTCGGTGCGGCTTAGATCAAGCTCCCGTCCGCCAATGGTGGCCTGGTGCGCCTGCGGATCGATGCGCAGTTCTCCCAGTTCGAGCACACCCTGATTGCGGCTCTGATCGGCCTGCAGCGTCTGCTCGATTAGCGAGCGACGACGCAGGAGCGCGCGCACCCGCGCAACCAACTCGCGCATGCTAAACGGCTTGGTGAGGTAATCGTCGGCCCCGAGCTCAAGGCCGAGCACGCGGTCCAGTTCGGTGTCGCGGGCCGTCAGCATTAGCACCGGCACACCCGAAACGCCCCGCAGTTGGCGCAGCACCTCGATCCCAGCGATATCGGGCAGCATCCAATCGAGGATCAGCAGATCGTAGGACTGGCTGGCCAGCAATTGCAGCGCCGCTTCACCCTGCTCGGTATGCTGCACCTCGAAGCCCGCAGCGCGCAACTCGGCGCTAATCACCGCCGCAAGATCGAGCGTATCTTCAACAAGGAGAATCTGTGATTTCTGCATAACATCCTTCAAGCCATACCATCGTCAAAGTATTGTAGCGTGAGTTACGATTGCGTGGTAGCATTTCAGAAAAGGCGGCAGAAAGCCCCGTGCCTTTAGGCCGGGGATGCATGCCGTCCTCAATAGCCAATGAAACGCACTGGCACACACGGATAGCACTTGTGTTCTATCCGAAGTTAAGCCATAATAGACGGTATGAGCGTTCTGCCTAAATCCGCATATCAGTACCGTCTGCATCTGACGAAAGGCCAGCAGCGTCTCCTTGAGGAGCAGCTTGAGGAATGCCGCTGGGTCTACAATCAGACGCTTGCGGCCCGTCGTGATGCCTGGGAGCAGCACCAGAAAACGCTTGGACTCTACGACACTCAGGCCATGCTTCCCGACTGGAAAGCCGTACGCAAGTCGCTCAAGCGGGTGCATAGCCAGGTCTTGCAGAACGTTCAGGTTCGTGTCGATCTGGCATTCAAGGCGTTCTTTCGCCGCCTCAAGGCCGG
>Ga0207874_1000055_pt1 | contig 168828 bp, 150 predicted proteins | sample HigsolmetaAR201D_FD_184833 | JGI IMG/M metagenome (GOLD analysis project Ga0207874, IMG submission 184833) | Ionic liquid and high solid enriched microbial communities from the Joint BioEnergy Institute, USA - AR20-1-D (SPAdes) (version 2) ... | reverse complement strand
CGGCAAACCCGGCGCGGTTCAATCCCCATCTCTTTCGTGTGTTCATCAAGAACAACGGCGGGCACGGATCAGCCTGCAATCTCGGCATCGACCGGGCGAAGGGCGAATATGTCACCTTCCTCGATGGTGATGACTATTTCGACCCGGATTCCATCGAGTTCATGTATCGCAAGGCCGTCGAAACACGATGCGATCTCCTTATGGCCAATCTAATGTACCGTTTTCCGGGCGGCTATAAGCAGCCCTTCAAGGCTGTCGCCCTGAAGGAGGAGGCGATGCTGTCGGAAGAAGACAGGGCGCTGCTTTATCGCAATTGGGCGACCCCGTGCGGGCGTCTCTATCGCAAGACCATCTTTGAGGATCCGGAGGTGCGCTTCCGCGAAGGTATCATCTTCGCGGACGCCAACTTTGCGCCCAAGGCCTATCTGGCGGCGAAGCGCATCTACTATGTCGATCGGGAAGTCTACCATTACGACATGACGCGGCCGACGCAGACCATGAAGCAAAGCGACCGCCGCATCCTGGACATCGTTCCATCGCTCATCGACATGCTGGAGTTTCACCGCGGGAAAGGCGAGTTCGAGAGGCTGCGGCCGCATCTTCAGGCCTATACGGTCATGCACGCGGTGGGCTGGATCTCCAAGGTCGAATCGCTGGAAGGCTATGACAAGCTCACGGCGCTGCGTGAGATCTTCGACGTTCCCGAGAAGTACTTCGGTTCGTCGTGGGTGCGCGACGAGATCATCGAGAAGATCTTCGGCAAGATAAGGGCGCGGCGGATTCCCATCGACCGTCTGTTCAATCACCGCTCCGTGATCATTACGTGGAAGCTTACCAGATATTTGCGCCGGCTGGACCGCTTGATCGAGCGGCTGCTGCTTCTGCCTGTGTCAGTCTACCGGCGCTTGAAGGGGTGGACATGGCGAGCGGTTCAAAGAATTGCCTGATCCGTATTCCCGCTTGTCTCTTCTTGTCCGTTCCCGGCTCTGATTTGACGGAAATTCGCCTCAGCTTCCAGCAAGCCGTTTCCGGTAGACCTGCTGGTCCATATCCCGCATGTCGACGCTGATGCTGCCGATCTTTGGAAAGCGTTCGGCGAGCCTCTCGCAGGCGAGTGTCGTGAAGCTCTGCTTCTGTTCGAGCGTCCGGCCGGCAAACAGCGCAACGGTCAGGTGCAGGAACGACGTGAGCCCATCCTTCAGCCGGAAATTGTCGTAGCCGATTGCCCGGACCTGGATGCTGTCCGGATTCATGAAGCCGCAATCGACCCCGGCCTGGAAGGCCGTGTCGATGATCTCGTTGACGTCGTAATCGCTCTCGATATTCCGGCTGTACTCGATGACAAAATGCGGCATGAACTTCGCGCGGACGTCCGCTCTCTCTGTGAAACCCGTTTCATTGAGAGTTGCAGACGGCGTCCGATGAATCAAGCTGCCCGCGCTGTGTTCCGCATAAGGTGTTCCACCGGGTTTTCTTCCCGCTTGCCTCGCGCTAGAGGAGGGAGAGAGATATTGTGCTTGGTTCGGGTTCCCGATGGACGGGGATCCCTTGAGGTGGGGGCCTCACTTGCAGTATGGCAGGCACCGTTCCGGGTAGCGGGTGGGGTGGTCATTGATGGGCGGGATCGAGACGAACGAACACGCGCGTGCGAAAGCCGGCGGTCGCGGGCCGGCCGATCTGCTGCGTCGACTTCTCGGCACCGGCTATGACCGGAGCGTCAAGCTCGCTGCGAGCTCGGCCTTCTTCATCCGTATCGCCAACGCCGGCATCACTTATCTTTCCCAGATCATCATGGCCCGCTGGATGGGGGCCTTCGAGTTCGGCATCTATGTCTATGTCTGGACCTGGGTGCTCATCGTCGGCCTGGTGGCCGACCTCGGTTTCGCAAACACGGCCCAGCGGGTGATCCCGGGTTATCTCCAGCGGGGGCAGCTGGATTACGTCCGTGGCTTCATCCATGCGAGCCGCTGGATACCGGGCATCTTCGTGACAATCCTGGCCATTCTGGCGGCGGGCCTGATCTGGCTTCTGCAGGACCGTCTCGACTCCTATCTGGTCCTGCCGATGCTCATCGCCTGCATTGCGCTGCCGCCCTATGGCCTGACTGACGCCCAGGACGGCACGGCCCGCGCCTTCGGCTGGATCAACCTGGCTCTGGTGCCTCCCTATATCGTCAGGCCTTCGCTGCTGCTCCTGGTGATGATGGTATTCCTCGTGCTGCGCGTGCCGCTCAACGCGGGAAGCGCCATGGAGGCCGCCGTCATTTCCACCTGGCTCACCTCGATGGGCCAGATCATCGTCTTCGACCGTCGCTTCCGCAAACGGATCGAACCTGGCCCGCGCAGCTACGCCAGGCGGGAATGGATCGTGTCGTCCCTGCCGGTCCTGTTCTCGACGCTCTTCCAGTTCATGCTGAGCTATGTCGGTGTGCTGGTCCTTCAGGTCCACAATCCGCCGGACGATATTGCCGTCTTCTATGCCGCCACGAAGCTCACGGCCATCGTCTCCATGGTCTATTTCTCGGTTGCCGCCTCCGCTGCCTACCGCTTCGCGGCGCTCCACGCGGAAGGAAATGTGCAGGGCCTGCAGGCTTTCTACCGCAATTCGGTGAGCTGGACCTTCTGGCCGACGCTGCTGGTAGGCGTGGGTATTGTCGCTTTCGCAAAGCCGTTCCTGTGGCTCTTTGGTTCCGAATTCACCTACGGCTATTGGTTGGTGGTGGTGCTCACCCTTGGGCTCGTGATTCGCGCGTCGATCGGCCCGGGCGAGCAGATTCTGAACATGCTGGGGCACCAGCGCATGTCCGCGATGGTCTACGCCATCTCGTTCCTGTTCAACCTGGTGCTCTGCCTGCTTATCATCGACGATCTGGGCCCCATGGGCGCGGCCATTGCCGCCACCGCCTCGATCGTGCTGGAGACGATGCTTCTGCATCTGGCGATCCGCGACCGGGTCGGCATCGTGGCTTTCATCTCGTTCCGGCGGAAGCTGTCCGGCTCTGCCGGTGAATGACGCCTGCCTTATGGTGTCACGCGGGCCGGAGCAGCCGGTCCGCCTCATGGCGGCTGCGGCTTTTCCCCAAAGGGCAGACCATGCGGTTGACGGAGCGCTCGCCGGTGCCCATATCGGGCAGGGCATACATCAGGAGGTATCCGTTGAAGCGTTCGGTTGCAGTTTCGCTGGTGATCATGGGAGCTGCCGCGCTGGCGGCATGTGAAGACCAGACGGTGGATACGGCCATTTACGGCTCGGTCGATGAGTGCATCGCCGATAGGGTCTACACGCCCGAGAAATGCGAGACGGACTTCAAGGCCGCGCTTGCCGCGCATGAGAAGGTTGCGCCCGCCTTTGCCACCAGGGAAGACTGCGAGGCCGAGTTTGGCCCGGACCGGTGCCGGCAGGCGACCGAGCAGCACGCTTCCGGCGGCTTCCCGTTCCTGCCCCTGCTTGCAGGCTACATGATCGGCAGGACCCTTGGCGGCGGTCCGGTGGTGGATCCCCAGCCGCTTTACCGCCGTGCCGGTTCCGACGCGTATGTGAACGCCCGCGGCACCGAGGTCGCCCGCTCGACCGGACCGGTCAAGGTTTCGACCCGCTCCGGCGTAGCCAAGACGCCGCCTGCCACCACGCGCACCATCGCCCGCGGCGGCTTCGGCAGCCGCTCCATCGGGATATCCGCCTGACCGGCGCGCATGCAGTTTCATCCCGTGACGTGGCAGGCTGAGGAACACACCCTTGGACCGGATCGAGATTGAGGAACGTCCCGATTGGCGGGACGACGCGGAACGCTGCGGCTTCCTGTTTCACACGATTGACGGCGAACCATATTGGGATGAGACCCGGGCCTACCGGCTCAGCCTCGCCGAAATCGAGGACAATCTGGAAGATCCGACGCAGGAACTGCTTTCGCTGTGCTACCGGGCCGTCGAGCGGATTGTGAACGACGGCGCTCTGATGGAGCGCATGGCGATCCCTGAAGAGTTCCACGATGCGGTGCGCCAGTCCTGGACCCGCAAGGACTATGACCTCTACGGCCGCTTTGACCTTGCTTATGACGGCCGCTCGCCCGCGAAGCTTCTGGAGTTCAACGCCGACACGCCCACGAGCCTCTTCGAGAGCTCGGTATTCCAGTGGCGCTGGCTGGAGGGGATGAAGGAGCTCGGACGCCTGCCGGATGAGGCCGACCAGTTCAACAGTATCCACGAGAAGCTGGTCGAGGCGCTTCCGGTCATTGCTGGGCCGAACCGCCGCATGCACTTCGCCGGCGTCTTCGACAGCGGTGAGGACCGCGCAACCGTGGAATACATCGCCGACTGTGCCGTGCAGGCGGGCATCGAGGCGACGCTCATCGACATCGCTCACATCGGGGTGGACGCTGAAGGCTGGTTCACCGACAGCAGCGACTACCGCATCGAAACCCTGTTCAAGCTCTATCCGCTGGAGGACATGGTTCGCGAGGAATTCGGCCGCTACCTGATCGAAACGCCGACGCGCATCGTTGAGCCGCTGTGGAAGCTGGTGCTTTCCAACAAGGGCCTGCTGCCGGTGCTGTGGGAGATGTTCCCGGGTCACCCCAACCTTCTGCCCGCCTTTTTCGAGGGCAGCCCGGCAAGCGACATGCTGGGGGACAGCTATGTCCGCAAGCCGCTTCTATCGCGTGAGGGCGCCAATGTGGCGATCGTCGATCCCTCGCTCCCCGGAGGTGGGATCGCCGTGGATGGCGCCTATGGTGAAGAGGGTTACATCCGCCAGCAGGTCCAGATGCTTCCGCGCTTCGGCGACGACTGGACCGTGATCGGTTCCTGGGTAATCGCGGGGAGGCCAGCAGGCATCGGCATCCGCGAGGACAGAAGCCCCATCACGCGCAACACGTCGCGTTTCGTGCCCCATTTCATTCTGGACTAAGGCGGTTCCCCCCCTTCGAACCGCTGCTCCCGCACGCGCTCCAGGACGGGGAGGGGGCAGCGGAAAGGCATGGCGCGGAAACGCAAGATGGGGCGCGAGGCCCCATCCGTATCGTTCGGAAGCGCTTGAAACCGACCGCCAGGCGGAAGGCCGCGTCAGTTCTCGGCGCTCAGCTTGCCCTGTTCGGCCTTGTAGTAATACTGGCTGGCGACGAGCCAGCCCTTCAGCGGTCTGAGTGTCGGCACGCAGGTGAGCAGCATGAAGGGCAGGGTGGTAATCAGGTGCACCCAGATCGGCGCCGAGAACTCCACCTCCAGCCACACGGCGAGCAGCGCGCTGGGAATGACGGCGAAGATCATCACGAAGAAGGCGGGACCATCGGCCGGATCGGCGAACGAATAGTCGAGGCCGCACACCTCGCATTTCTTGGCGAGCTTCAGGAAACCGTTGAAGAGGTGGCCTTCGCCGCATCGCGGGCACCGCCCCCTGATACCTACTTGAAGGGGGGAGAGCTTCGGCCACTCCTGCTGCTCTGACATGATCATTCCCTCGTCATCTGAAGCAGTTCCGGGAAAGTGGAGATCGTCTTTCTTTCCCGCTCCGCGAAAAACAAACAGAGCACGGTTCCGGGGAAGGTGAAGACCGGTTTCCCAACCGGAACCGTGAAGAATTACCGGTTGGAGCAGTTCAGAGATTCTGCGAAAGTCTGGCCTGCCCCACGCCGCGCTTATGTATGACCCCGCGTCACGGCCGGTCAATCCCGTGTGACGATTTGGCAGGCCGGGCGGTGAAGGTCGGACGGAGCGCCAACAGCGCCTTTTTCCGCCGGATCAGACCCTTGCTTCGAACATTTCCGCGATATGGTCGAGCGCGTGGGCGAGGTTTTCAAGCACGGCGGCGCAGCGGCTGGCGATGTCCTCGGTCGGACGCGTCAGATCCGGCACAAGGAAGGTCCGCATTCCCGCCGAAGTGGCAGCCATGACGCCGAAGGGCGAATCCTCGAAGGCGATGCAGCGGGACGGATGCACGTTGAGCCGCTGCGCCGCCGTGAGATAGGGCTCGGGATGAGGCTTGGGATTCCTGACGTCGTCGCGTGTCACGAGCGTGCGGAAGAAGGGCAGAAGCCCCACTCGGCCCAGGTGCTTCGACGCATGGATCTGCCGCGAGCTGGTGGCGACCGCCATTGGAACGCCCCGTTCGTTCAGGAACGACAGAAGGTCGCGCGCCCCGTGCTTCACGCGCATCGGATTCTGCTCGAGCTCCGCCTCCATGTGATGGGTGCAGCGCTCGACGAACTCCTCGAACGGAAACGATGTGCCGAACGCGTCGAACAACACGCGCTTCGTATGCTCCGCGGTGCCGCCGACGATGGCCAGGTGAACCTCGTCGGTCATCTCGAACCCGAGTTCCGCGCAGGTCGTGAAGAGGGCGGAGCGGAACACGGCTTCGGAATCGATCAGCGTGCCGTCCATGTCGAAGACAACGGCTTCGACCGGTTCCGTCAGAAGCTGGTTTTTGAAAGACATCAGCAAGGAATGTGGTCCAAACAGGCGCGCAGGCGGGGATGCCGCGTTTCTGATGCAGATGTAGTCCGCTACGGGCGATTGATCAAGGCGGCGAGCATCTTCGGCGCGGATGTCGCGCATTCTCACGCATTTGTGCGCGGCGAATTTGTTATCGTTGATAATCATATTCTGGACGCGTTCGCGTCATTGGGTCACCTTATGGGGACTGTGTGCACCGGATCTGGAGGAGATCTGATGAAAGTCACCCGAAGAACGACACTGAGGCTTGGAGCGGGAACGGCGGCTGCGCTGGCCATGCCTGCTTCCCTTCGCCTGGCGCTGGCTCAGGACCGCAGCAGCGACCGTTATCCGACCGATGGCGGCGAGATTGTCGTCTATCCGATCGCTCATGCGTCGATCGTGCTGGAAGTTCCCGGCATGGTGATCTACGTCGACCCGGTCGGCGAAGCCGATGCCTATGAGGGCCTGCCACCGCCCGATCTCGTCCTCATTACCCATGAGCACGGCGATCACTTCAGTCCGGACACGCTCGACGTGACCGTGTCCGCACAGTCCCAGTTCATTACCAACCCGTCAGTGTATGAGAAGCTGTCGGAGGACTACAGGGCCCGCGCGACGGCCATGAAGAACGGCGACACGACGGAAGTCCGTGACGTGCAGATCGAGGCGATCCCCGCCTACAACATGACGGAAGACCGGCTCCAGTATCACCCGAAGGGCAGGGACAACGGCTATGTCCTCACCATCGACGGCCGCCGCGTCTACATTGCGGGCGACACGGAGGACACGCCGGAGATGCGCGCGCTTCGCAACATCGACGTCGCCTTCATTCCCATGAACCTGCCCTACACGATGGACATCGACCAGGCGGCCTCGGCGGTGATCGAGTTCAAGCCCGCCAATGTCTATCCGTACCACTATCGGGGCAGTGACGTGGAAGCTTTCGCCGCGAAGGTGAGGGAGGGGGCTCCGGAAGTGAATGTTATCCTCGGCCCCTGGTACGGCTGAGGGAGGATGGTCTTGGACGAAGGAGGTACCAACTTTTTTGGGGATAGCAGGAACCTTTTCAGGCGGCGATGATTACTTGCTCGACGGTACGCACTTCCCCGCCCCCCCAACCACACAATTGCGTACCGTTGCCGGCTCTGCCGGCATTTTTTTGCCTGCAGTCGGGCCAAGTTTCCTGGGTCGACTTCCGTGAAGCTCGTGGATTTTTCCCTGGGCAACGTCCAGAGACTTGGGGCGCTGGCTCCAAGCCGCTGCGGTCGTCCGGGCCGTTCAGGCAAACGCATTGACCGGAGAGGACAAGGCCGCCCCCTCAGTAATCCTTTTCGTAGAAGATACCGCCGCCCGTGTCCCCGTCGGTGCCGGTCGAGCCGCGCAGGCGCAGGTGTTCGGTCACGTCGAGATTGATCGTGGCCTTGGCGTCGCCCTTGGCGCCCGTCTCCACGCCCAGGTAGATGTTCTCCTGGATATAGCGGCCGGCGCGAACGCCGAAGTTGCCCTCAGCGTCGGTTGTCACGTCGAGCTCGTCGAGGCCGGTGGCGCTGCGCAACGATCCGAGCAGGGACGTGTTGCCGCCCGCAAGCTCCGATGCCGCCACAGCGAGCTGCGCCAGCTGGATGGGCGACAGCTGGTCGATGGAGCGGTTGAAGATAAGCTGCGAAAGCACTTCGTCCTCCGGCAGCGCGGGCTCGGAGGAGAAATTCACGCTCGGGTTGGAGACACGTCCGCGGACCGTGATGATGATGTGGGTTCCGTTCGCCTCGGACGTGGCGATAAAGTTCAGGTCCGGATCGAGATCGCCGGTCAGGGTCACCGTGCCCTCGCTCAGCACGATGCGCTGGCCGAGGATCGACAGGCGGCCGCGAATGAGGCGGAAGCCGCCCACTGGCTCCACCGATGTGATCGGGCCCGTGAGACGGACCGAACCGCCCACTTCGGCATCCAGTCCCCGGCCGCGGATGAAAATGCGGGCTGGAGCGTCGACCGTGAGGTCGAGGCGCATCACGCTCGGGCGGCTGCCCGGCATCGGCGTTCCGTCTTCGGCGCGGGCGCGCTGCAGGGTCTGAACCACCGCCGCCGGCGGATCGATATGCCTGACGTCAATGCTCGCCGCACCCCCGCCGAGGCTTTCGGGCACGACCACTTCGGCCCGCTCGATACGCAGGTTGCCGGCGAGCAGAGGATCGCGGGTAAGGGGGCCGGAGATGCTCATGGCACCGTTGACTGTCGCGGTCACGAGCTCGCCGTCCGTGTAGCGCGCGTTGTCGAGGCGGATAGAGAGATTTGCCGGAAATCCTGACGCCGCGTTGGTCGAAACCGTACCCGAGATGGCGAGCGTTCCCCCGCGCGCGAACGAGGCCGTCGCGGAGCGCAGGTTGACCGTGTCTCCGCTAAGCGCCGCGTCGACAGCCACATTGTTGAGCCGCAGATTGGTCAGCGGGTCGACCACCGAGGCACCCCGGGTCGAAAGCGTGCCGTTGATGAGCGGGCTGGTGAGGCTTCCCGAGACCTGCACGTCGGCTGTCGCGGTGCCGGAAAGCTGTGTGCCCCGGTCGATGAGCAGGCGGTTTCCGAGCGTCAGCGGAATGGTGCCGCGGGCGCTCACCGACAGGCCATTGCCGGCCACCGGGATGGTGCCGCTTGCGGTGAGGTTGAGGCCCGCCGGGCCATCCGCCCTGAGCGACGTGAGCTGCACGCGGTCATTGACGTAGCTGCCTGCCGCCTCGAGGGAGAGCGGTGCGATGCCAAGCTCGGTGAGTTGCAGCGCCGTCAGGCCGCGGCCCTGGATATTGAATTGCGCGGTAGGGCTGGAGGTCGTGCCTCCGATCTTCGCCGTGCCCGTGAGCGTTCCGCCCAGGTTCTGGTTGGGCACGTGCCGGTTGAGGACCGCCAGGGGGAAGGAGCGCAGGGCGATGTTGAGGTCCATCTGGCTGCCGTTGAGCGGCACCGAACCCTGCACGTTGGCGCGCACGCCTTCGGGGCTCGTGATCTCGCCGTTGAGGTTGAGCGCGTTGCCGTCCGTGCTTCCGTTGGCCGACACGGCGAGCGTCGAGACGCCTGCTGCCGCCAGCGCCGACGACCGGATGTCCCGGCCGCGCAGGTCGAAGGTGATCTGAGGCGCCGAACGGGTTCCGCCGATGCGGGCATTGCCGTCGATCGTGCCGCCCATGCCAAGATCAGCGCGGATCGCATTGGCGATGGAGAGCGGAACGCCTGCCATGGAGAGGGCGACGTCGAGCCGGTCGTTGAGCGTTCCCTCGGCGGCGATGCGCCCTCCCGCAACGTCGAGTTCGACCGGCGAGAAGGTGATGGCATCGCCTGCAGTGTTGATCGTGACCGGATGGAGCAGGCGCGCGGCGATCTGGTTCTGCTGCAGCGTGAGCGTGTCGATGCCGAGCCGGAAGCCGTCCTGTTCCGGCGCCAGCGTGCCGCTCGTGACGATATCCGTGCCGTTGGCGAGCGACGTGCGGGCGTTGAAGGCAGTGTTGCTTCCGTTCGACGAGGCATCGGCTTCGAGCCGCGCCACGTCGATTCCGGCGGTCTTGAGGCCGTTTGCGCGGATCGTGCCCTGAATGGCCGGCACGCCGAAGAGATCCGCTGCCGTGGCCTGAATATCCGCACTGTCGAGCGAGACGGTCTCGAGCTCCAGACCGCGAACGGTGCCGTCCAGGGAAGCCCGCTGCTCGCCGTTCTGCGGTTCCAGGCGGATATTGGCTTTGACGGCACCCTTTGCCTGAGTGAGAAACAGCGCGGCAGCATTGGAAATGTCCGATGCGTCGACCGTGAGCTCGCCGGTGAGGAGCCCGGTTGCGTCCTGTGTTACGTTGCCGGTGAGGCGGGCGCCCTCCGCCGAGAAGAGGATATCCCGCATGCTGCGGGTCTCGTCCGCGGTGGCGATATTGGCGGATAGGGTCGCAGCCTTGCCGTCGAGCAGCGCTTCTCCGAAGGCGCTGCCGTCGAGGTCGCCGTCCCGTATGCGCCCGTCGAAGCCGAGCTTCGCCCGGGTGAGGGGGCGGCTGAGCACGCTGCCCTCGGGCACCTCGGCAACGAGATCCACCTTGAGGTCGCTGGCGCTGCCCCTTGCCGTGCCGTTTGCCGTGAGGCGGCCTGAGGCGCGTTCGGAGATCAGGCCGAGATCCGTGATGGCGGTCTCGAAGCGGAAGTCGGCCGCTTCTGTCGAGAACGAGCCGTTGGCCTCGAGTTCCATCTGTTCGTTGGCGACACGGAAGTTCTGGGCCTCGAATCCCTCTGTGGTGCGGGCAACGCGGCCGGTGAGGCGCGTCTCACCCTTGAGAAGGGCATTGGCGGCATCATTGCCTACGCGAAGCCCACTGCCGGTGCCATCGAGCGTCAGGTTGAAGGCGCCGCTGATCGGCTTGAGTTCGCCCGTGGCCGTGAAGCTCAGCCCGCCACCGAGCCTGCGGTCGGCGAGACCGGAAAACGCTGAGATATCCTGTGCTTCAAGCGATACGTTGCCATTGAAGGCGAAATTTTGCACGTCGCCGGAGAGGCGGGCGACGAAGCTCTGCGCCGCAAGCTCGAGGTCCGTCAGCGTCAGCGGCTTGCCCGCATCCCAGTGGCCGCGGCTGTTGAGCCGGATCGAATCGCCCAGCGCCTGGACTAGGTTTGGATCATCGGACGAGATGCCGCTGATTTCGCCCGCCACCAGGTAACTGATGTTGCGGTTCGCCGCATCGTTGAGGTTGCGGGCCTGGCCGTTGAGCCGCAGGCGCGTGTCCCGTGCTGCAAAGGTGCCGGTGTCGAGGTCGTCGATATCGAGCGCCACCTGCCAGGCGTCCGTTCCCGCCTCGCCATAGGTGGCGGTGAGCCGAGCGCTCCGGACAGATGTGTCCCCGCCTGCGACAGGCAGCACCACGCGCTGCTGCTGTGGGTCTGCAATCGAGGCATCGAGCGACAGCGCGGTGAGGAACCCGTCCGGCGCGGTTTCGGCGGCTGCTTCAAGCTGCAGCGCTTCGCTGGAGACCGTGAGGGACGACAACAGCAGTCCGCCTGCGCTGCGCGACACGCCCGCCGCCTGCAGGCGCGTGTCGTTCCCGAAGAAGGCGCGGTATTGCGGCGCGATCAGGCGGCTGATCGGTCCGCCCACGTCGACGTTGAAGCCGATGCCCTCCGGTTCTTCCCGGAACTGCGCCATGCCCGCCAGCGCCCGCGCGCCGTCCGCGTCGAGCGCGAGATTGACATCCAGGTTCTGGACCGGGCCTTCACCTTGAATGGTGAGCGCCAGCGGCGGCCGCCCGTCGATGTTGAGCGCATTGGCCAGTACGCCGTTCTCCGGCTCGGAGAGGCTGACGTTGAGGGCGAGCTGTGAGGTGGAATTGGCATACGCCGCGGTGAGCGAGAGCTGCCCGCCGGGACCGTCGAGCCGGTTGACGTTGAGCTCTGTGTCGAGCGTTCCCGCTTCGAGTTTCAGCCTGCCCTCCAGGGCAAGCTGCGAGGCGAGGCCGAACACCTCCTCTCCGAAGGTGATGGCCGGCACCTCCAGCTCTTCGAGGTTGATGGCGATGGGAAGTTCGGGCACCGAGAAGGAGCGCGCCTCGGGCGAGGGGAGTGCGTCTTCGTCCGGCAGTGGACGGCGCAGCACTTCAATCGACGCCGCCGAAATGTGGGAGATTTCCAGCCGCTGGCTGAAGATCAGCGCCGAGCGGCTCCAGTCGATCGAGGCATTGTTGATCCGCAGCCAGACGCCCTCGCGGTCTGCGACGGTGATCTGGCCGATCGTCGCCTGGCTCGACAGCACGCCCTCGATGCCGCTGATGCGGATGATGCGGTTGGGCGTGGACAGCTGGTCTTCCAGCAGCGAGGTGAAGAACGAGCGCTCTTCCTCGGGCGATTGCTGGGTGGCACTGTCCTGGGCCAGCGCGAAGCCGGCCGTGATGCCAACGACGGATATGAGTACGATCCGGATCAAAACGCCTGACCTATTCCCACGTAGACTGCAACGGACGGATCGCCGGAGCGGCGGTTGAGCGGCGTGGCCACATCCAGCCGGATCGGTCCGAACCCTGTAAAATAGCGCAGACCGCCGCCGACGCCGACTCTGAGATCCTCGGAGAATTTTGGCAGGGCATCCGCGCCGACGTAGCCCGCATCGGCAAAAGCCACAACGCCAATCGAGTCCGTCACGCGGGCGCGCAGTTCGACTGATCCTTCGATCAGCGAGCGGCCGCCGGCCACGCCGCCCGGTGTGTCGACGCCGATGTTTCGGTAGGCGTAGCCGCGTACCGAACCGCCGCCGCCGGCGAAGAACAGCTTGTCGGGCGGCGTCTCGGCGACCGGCGGATCCATCAGGCTGCCCGCCTTGACGCGCGCGGCCACGACGAAGCGGTTCTTCTCGTCGAGGCTCTGATAGCCGCGCACTTCGCCGACAACCTTGGCCGCCGCGTTGCCGTAGTTGAATTCGTAATAGGGCTCGAGGGACAGATCGGCGTAGATGCCTGTCGTCGCGTCCGTCTTGTCATCGCGCGAGTCGTAGGTCACGCCGCCGCTGAGCCCGGCCGTCGTGAACTCGCGCTCACCGAACACGTCGTCCTCGAACCTGTTGTACGACCCGACCGCGAAGACCCGTCCCGACAGTTCCTTGTTGAACTGGTGGGTGAAGCCTGCCTGTCCCGTCACGCCGGTCCGCGTATAGCGTTCCAGCACTTCCCGGTCGCCGAACAGGGAGGCCACGAAATCCGTGTCGGGCGTGTAGACGCCCGGCTTGGTGAACGTCGCCCCCAGCCGGTAGGTGAACTTCTTCGGATCGATGGTCTCGCCGATACCGGCGACCTTGCCTTCGAAGCGTATGCTCTCCGCACGTCCGAACAGGTTGCGGTGGAGCCACGCCGCCTCGAGGCCGAGTCCGTCCACGGTGGAGTAGGTGCCACCCACGCTTATCCTGTGGAGGGGGCGTTCCTGCACATAGAGGTGCAGCGGCAGCCTGCCCTCTGGCGTGATCTGCGCCGCTTCCTCGATCCGGCTCGAGCGGAACACGCCGAGCCGCGCCAGCCGGTCGCGCGCGGCCTGAATCTCGTCCGGATCGTATTCCTCGCCGGGCTTGATGCCCGTCATCCAGGCAACGAAATCCGCGTCCATCCGCTCGGTGCCGTTCACCGTCACCGGCCCGAACGTGGCGTAGCGGCCGGGATCGACCACCAGCGTTGCGTCAACTGTATTCGTGTCGTGATTGGCGACAATCTCCTGCCGGGAGATTGTGGCTTTCGGATAGCCCTGGTGCCGCCACTCCTCAACCGCCACCCGCGCCGTGCCGAGGATGATGCCGCTGAAGGCGGGCTGGCCCGGCTGGAAAGCTTCGCGGTTCGCGTCGTCCACCCGGTCCCGCCGGTTCGTCGGGGCAGGGGCCCGGTTTTCGACCGTGGCCTTCGAGAAGACGAAGGATGGTCCGGGATCGATGTTGATGCGCACTCGCGCGCTGCCGCCGAACTCCTCGTCGGGAAGCAGGCTCGCCGCTTCCTTGCCGTTGATGGTGATGGAAATGGAGGGGCCATATCTGCCGGCCGCATAGCTTGCATCGAGAAGGCGGCGGTAGTCGCCGCGTGCGGCGGCAATGAGACCCGCCGCGCCCGATGCCGGCTTGTCCTTGCCTCTCCAAAGCGAGGATGCGGACCCGAAGCGTTCCTCAAGTTCCTTGTCTTCGCCCGCGACCACGAGCTCGACCTCGTAGGGCTGCGGCGTTCCGATGATGTCGTCGGACTCGCTCTGGTCCTTTGAACTTTCAAAGAATTTGATGCCGAAGAGCTGGAATGCCTCTGCCGGCGGCGGCGCAAGAAGGATCAGTGCCGGAACCGAAACTGCAATCAGACGTCTCAGCATTCCGGGCCTTGGTATTCCTCTCGGCGCTCTGTGTGTCCAGCTCATGCAGCCTGTATCTACACCATCATTAAACGTCAATGATAACCGTCAGAAACCATAAACCTGACCTTAAGCATATGACATTGCAATGCAGCCAGCCGGGGAACCTCGAAACTTGGCTAAAATTTTATGTATCCGGGCGATACAGACGCTTCCCGTTGCCGCTACGGCAACCGGAGATTTCCAGAACTGTTATAACAGGCGCGCCATGATCGTGACGCAAACTTTTATTCCGATGCTTTCATCTCACGTGATTATCGCGCCGAGGTTTGCCGGGTATAGTGCGTCCATGAATGCCCTTTCACCAAAGTTGTATGAGCTTCAGGTATCGGGCGATCTTCCGGTGACCGCCGGCATGCCCGCTGCGTTTTGAATGTTTTATGAATAGGTCGGACGAAGAAATGGAACAGGCTCCCAACACTTCCACGCCCGCACAGCGCAGAACGCCTTCGCGCCGCGTCTCGCTCCGACGGACGGAAGCGATTCGCGGGAGCCGCTCGGCGCCGCGCAGCCAGACCGGGCGCAAGGTCTATATCGTTGACGGGGCGCGCACACCGTTCCTGCGGGCGAGGGGAGAGCCCGGACCGTTCACGCCGGTGGACCTCGCGGTCCAGTGCGGGCGTCCGCTGCTCGGCCGCCAGCCCTTTGCGCCGGATGCGTTCGACTATGTCATCCTCGGCTGCGTGAGCGTGCTTGCCGACGAGATGAACCCGGCGCGCGTCGCTGCCCTCCGCCTCGGCATGGGCGAGGCCATGCGGGCCTTCACCGTGCAGATCAATTGCGGCTCCGGCATGCAGTCGATCGACTCGGGTTTCCGCCTGATCGAGGGAGGGCAGGCCGACCTGATCCTGGCCGGCGGTGCCGAGGCGCTGTCCCATTCCCCGCTCGTCTGGTCGCGCAATGCGACGCGCTGGTTCGGCCGCTTCGCCACCGCCAGGTCGCCGCTGAAGCGCCTCGCCGCGCTCGGGGGCTTCCGCCCGAACATGCTGAAGCCCGTCATCGGGCTGGAACGGGGCCTGACCGATCCGATCACCGACCTGAGCATGGGACGCACGGCCGAGATCATCGGCCACGCCTTCGGCATCACGCGCGAGCAGGCCGACGCCTATGCGCTGGAAAGCCACCAGCGTCTCGCCCGCGCCCAGGAGGACGGGACCTTCGCCGGCGAGCTCATTCCCGCCGTCTCCCGCGACGGACAGCTCTTCGAGAAGGACGACGGCGTCCGGCCCGACACGTCCATGGAACAACTCGCCAAGCTCAAGCCCGTCTTCGAGCGGCCCTATGGCCGCGTGACGGCAGGCAACTCGTCCCAGATCACCGACGGCGCGAGCTGGGTCATCCTCGCCTCGGAGGAGGCGGTGGAGGAATATGGTCTCACACCTATCGCCCGCATCGTCGACAGCGAGTGGTCGGCGCTCGATCCCGCCGTCATGGGCCTCGGCCCCACCATCTGCTCCGCCGCGCTCACCGAGCGCCTTGGTTTTTCACGCGAGGACATCGACCTGTGGGAGATCAACGAGGCCTTCGCCGCGCAGGTGCTCGCCTGCCTTGCCGCCTGGACCGACGAGGACTATTGCCGCGAGGTGCTGGGGCTTGAAGCCCCTTATGGGGAAGTGCCCCGCGACCGCCTCAACGTTGACGGCGGCGCCATCAGCCTTGGCCATCCGGTCGGCACCAGCGGCAACCGGATCGTTCTTCATCTCGCCAATGCGCTGAAGCGGCGTGGACTGAGGCGTGGCATCGCCACCGAGTGCATCGGTGGCGGTCAGGGTGGTGCGATGCTGCTGGAGGTTGCGTAATGTCGGGTATGGTTTGGAAGGTTCTGCAGCACCGCAACACCGCCATGGGACCTGCGGGCGGCGACTGGATGCGGCTCACCCACTGGCGCTGGGCCAAGGATGAGGAAGGCATTGCCTGGCTGATTTTTGACCGCGCCGGCGAGAGCGCCAACACGCTCTCCGTCGAAGCGCTGGCCGAACTGGACAAGGCGCTTGGCGAGATCCACGCCGAAGGCGCGCGCGCCCTGGTGATCCGCTCCGCCAAGCACAACGGCTTCGTGGCGGGTGCCGACATCCGCGAGTTCACCGGCATGCGCGACCAGGCGAAGGTCGAGGCGCTGCTGCGCGACGGCCACGGCGTCTTCGACCGCCTGGCAAGCCTGCCCATGCCGACCGTTGCCGTCATCCACGGCTACTGCCTGGGCGGCGGTCTCGAGCTGGCGCTTGCCTGCCGGTATCGCATCGCCGTCAACGGCGCGAGTTTCGGCCTGCCGGAAGTGCTTCTCGGCCTGCATCCGGGCCTCGGCGGCACCTTCCGCCTGCCGCGCCTCATCGACCCGATCGAGGCGATGACGATGATGCTCACGGGCCGCACCGTCCATACGAAGAAGGCGAAGGCGCTCGGCCTCGTCGATGTGGTGGTCGAGGAGCGCCATGTCATGGAGGCCGTCCGCGCTGCCGCGCGTGGTGAACTGAAGCGCCGCGGCCACGGTCTCAAGGCGGCGGTCTTCCGCTTCGAGCCGGCCCGCACCTTCGTCGCAAAACGCATGCGCAAGGAACTCGAGAAGCGCGCGCCGCGCAGCCATTACCCCGCACCCTGGCGGCTGATCGATCTGTGGGAGGAGCACGGCGCCAACGCCGCCGCCATGCAGAAGGCGGAGATCCGCTCTTTCGCCGAGCTGATTACCGGCGAGACGGCGCAGAACCTCGTGCGCGTATTCTTCCTGCGCGAGAAGCTCAAGGGCCTCGCCAAGGGCGAGAGCCTTGTCGAGCACGTCCATGTCATCGGCGCCGGTGTCATGGGCGGCGACATTGCCGCCTGGTGCGCCGCCCGCGGCCTGCGCGTCACCATCTCCGACCTTGACCGCAAGGCCGTGGCCAAGGCCATCGGCCGCGCCGCCAAGCTGTTCGAGAGCCGCCTGCATTCGTCGCTGGAGCGGCGCGACGCGCTCGACCGCCTGATCCCCGACTTCGACGGCTTCGGCATCGGCACCGCCGATCTGGTCATCGAGGCGGTCGCCGAGCGCGCCGATATCAAGAGCAAGGTGCTGGCCGATGTCGCCGCCCGCATGAGGCCAGACGCGATCCTCGCCACCAACACCTCGAGCATTCCGCTCGAGACGCTGCGCGAGGGACTGCCGGCGCCGGAACGTTTCGCTGGTCTGCACTTCTTCAACCCGGTGCCGAAGATGGAGCTCGTGGAGGTCGTCTCCCACGATGCCGTGAGCGCCGTGACGCTGGAGCGGCTGCGCGCCTTCTGCGGAACCATCTCGCGGCTGCCCGTGCCGGTGAAGAGCGCGCCGGGCTTCCTCGTCAACCGCGCGCTCATGGCCTACATGTCCGAGGCTTTCCTGCTGGTGGACGAGGGCACGAAGAAGGAATCCATTGACCGCGCCGCCCGCGATTTCGGCATGCCGATGGGTCCGCTGGAGCTCGCCGACCAGGTGGGCCTCGACATCTGCCTCGAGGTCGCACGCATGCTCACCGAACGCCTTCCCGACAACCAGCCGGCCATTCCGCAGTGGCTCGTTCACAAGGTGGAGGCAGGCGAGCTTGGCCGCAAGACCGGCAAGGGCATCTACGAGTACGACGCGAAAGGCAAGCGCAAGAAGGAGGAGCCCAAGACGGGCGAGGATCTCGACGTCCAGCTCAAGGACACCGAGATCGCCGACCGTATGATCCTGCCGATGCTGAATACGCTGGTGCGCTGCCTGCGCGAGGGGATCGTCGATGACGCCGACACCATAGATGGCGCCATGATCTTCGGCACCGGCTTCGCCCCGTTCCGCGGCGGTCCTCTCCACTACGCTCGCCGCCGGGGCATCGCCCATGTCCGTGAGAAGCTTCTGGAGCTCGAGGCCCGCAACGGCCCGCGCTTTGAGCCTGACCGGGGCTGGGAGCTTCTGTTCCCCCGCACGGACGAGGAGCGGGCTGAAGCCGGACCGGCTGAAACGGCATCCGCCGACGAAAGCGCCGCGGTTGTCGAGGTGGTCGAAGAGAGCACTTCCGGCACCGCTCCCGCGGAGCCGGCCGGGCCCGCTCCCGCCGAGGTTGCGATTGAAGGGGCTGCAGACGCTCAGACGGGGCCTGTCTCCACCCCGGAAGAGCTATCGACGGCTGAGCCTGTCGCGGAAGATTCCGCTGAATCGGAGCCAGCGCCGGACGAGGCCGCCGAGGGAAAGCCTGTTGCGGAGGAGTCCACCGACGGCAAGCCGGAGGCCGAAGAGACTACTGAAGAAGAGCCCGCTGCGGCTGCCCCGAAAAGGACAGAGCCCTCAGCTTGAGGGCTCGGCCATCGCTTCCTCGTATTCGGCGGAGAGAAGCAGCCACTCCTCTTCCTTCGCTTCGATGAGGCTCACCAGTGTGGCGCGCTCCTTGGCGAGCGTGCCCGCTTTGGCCGGATCGCGGGTATAGAGCTCCGGGTCGGCCATCGCACTGTCGATAACTTCCAGTCGCTTGCGCGCCTTTTCAAGTCCCGTCTCGATCGCCTTGATCTGCCTGGCGAGCGGTTCGAGCGCCGCGCGCTTCTTCGCGTTCTCCCGCCTCCGGTCGGCCTTGGAGACCTTGTCGCCGTTGTCGCCCTTGTCTGTCGCGCCCGAAGCACCCCTTCCGGTGGCGAGCGCCCGGTACTCGTCGAGATCCCCGTCGAACGGTTGCACCGTTCCCTTGTCCACCAGCCACAGCCGGTCGGCGCAGGCGTCGATCAGGTGCCGGTCGTGGCTGATGAGGATCACCGCCCCCTCGAAGCTGTTGAGCGCCTCGATCAGCTCTTGCCGGCTCTCGATGTCGAGGTGGTTGGTCGGCTCGTCGAGGATGAACAGGTGAGGGGCGTCGAAGGCGGCAAGCCCCATGAGCAGCCGCGCCTTCTCGCCGCCCGAGAGATCCTTGGCGGCGGTATCCATCTTCTCGCGCGACAGGCCGAACTGCGCGGCGCGCGCGCGTACCTTCGCCTCCGGCGCGTCCGGCATCAGCCGCCGCACGTGCTCCACCGGCGTTTCGTCCGGGCGCAGGTCGTCGAGCTGGTGCTGCGCGAACATGGAGACCTTGAGGCTCGGCGCCACCGTCATCATGCCGGCTTCCAGCTTCAGCCGTCCGGCGATCAGCTTCGCGAAGGTGGACTTGCCGTTGCCGTTCGAACCGAGCAGCGCGATGCGGTCGTCATTGTCGATCCGTAGCGTGAGATTCTTCAGCACCGGCTTGCCGGGGATGTAGCCCACCGCGCCGCCATTGATGGCGATGATGGGGGAGGCCACCTGCTTCTCGGGATTGGGAAAGCGGAACGGGATGACGCTCTCGCTCTCCATCGCCGCGATGGGCGGCAGCTTGGCGATGGCCTTCAGTCGCGACTGTGCCTGCCGTGCCTTGGATGCCTTGTAGCGGAAGCGCTCCACGAAGGCTTCCATGTGCTTGCGCTGCGCCTCCACCTTGGCGCGCATCTTCTCTTGAAGCTCCGCCTTCTCGGCATACTGCCGCGCGAACTGGTCGTAGCCGCCGCGCCACAGCGTGAGCTTGCGGTGTTCGAGGTGGATGATGCAGTTCACCGCCCGGTTGAGCAGGTCGCGGTCGTGGCTGATCAGCAGCACCGTGTGCGGGTACTTTGCCAGATATCCCTCCAGCCACATCGTGCCTTCGAGGTCGAGGTAGTTGGTCGGCTCGTCGAGGAGCAGCAGATCGGGCTCGGAGAACAGCACCGCCGCGAGCGCCACGCGCATGCGCCAGCCGCCGGAGAAGGAGGAGGCCGGCCGCTTCTGCGCCTCCGCATCGAAGCCGAGGCCCGCGAGGATCGAGGCCGCTCGCGCTTCCGCCGAATGCGCGCCGATGTCGGCAAGCCGCGTCTGGATTTCCGCGATGCGGTTGGGATCTGTCGCTGTCTCCGCTTCCTTCAAAAGCCGCTCGCGCTCCACGTCGGCGCGCAGCACGATGTCGATCAACGGCTCGTCGGTTCCCGGCGCTTCCTGCGCAACCTGGCCGATCCGGAGCCCCTTGGGCAGGCTGATCGAGCCCGTTTCCGGGGCTATTTCACCCATGATGGCGCGGAACAGCGTCGTCTTGCCGGCGCCGTTGCGACCGACAATGCCCGCCTTCGTTCCGGCGGGAATGGTGAGCGAGGCGTGCTCGATCAGAAGACGCCCGGCGATGCGCAATGAAAGATTATCGATGACAAGCATCAGGCGCTTTTGAACGAGGCTGCGCGGCGTTTCAAGGGGTAAGTGTGGCCGGGCAGGGCAGGCGGGCGCATTAGGCGAACTGCGCGCCGTCCGCGCTTCTCAGAAAATAGATAATGTCGAGCTGCGGCGGGTTCTTGCCGAGCACCGACAGGCACATGTGCGCCTGGCCGCGGTGGTGCGTCTGGTGGTTGAACATGTGCGCGAGCGCCGGCGCCAGCCGCTGCGTGATCGGTGTCGGATCGGCGATGCGGCGGTACGTGAAGCTTTCCGCAAGCCTTTCGTCGGAAAGACCGTCCACCCAGGCGCAGATCCGTTCGTCCTCGGCTACCCGCGCCGCGCGCAGCTCCTCGAAACCCTCGTGGAGGATGGCGTCGAGCTGCTTTGGCGCCTCGCCTTCGCCGGTGAAGCGCTGCATCCAGATCCGGTCTGTCACCAGCAGGTGGTTGAGCGTGCCCATCATCGACCGGAAGAAGGCCGACACGTCCCGCGTGAATTCCTCGGCCGAAAGCTCCGCCGCCGCGTCGAAGAGAATGCGGTTGGCCCACCGATTGTAGGCCGCCATCATGGAAAAATACTGCCTGTTCATGTGCCACCTTCTCTGTGATGATGCAATTTAGACTGCCTCCTCGGCGACTTGTGAGACGGAATCTGCGCCGGATCGATGGAAAATTCTGATGCAAGGCATTTATGAAAGGCATGGAATGCCTGCTGGCCCTTCACAGGGAGCCGCGGTGACGCTATAGACGCCCATCCTGATTTTTACCGAGTTGTGAAGGACCAGAAATGGCAATCGAACGCACCTTTTCCATGATCAAGCCGGACGCGACGAAGCGTAACCTGACCGGCGCCATCACCAAGATGCTGGAGGATGCCGGCCTTCGCGTCGTCGCTTCCAAGCGCGTGTGGATGACCCGCCGCCAGGCCGAGGCTTTCTATGCGGTCCACAAGGACCGTCCGTTCTTCGGCGAGCTCGTTGAGACGATGACCTCCGGCCCGACCGTCGTCCAGGTTCTCGAGGGCGAGAACGCCATCGCCAAGAACCGCGAGGTCATGGGTGCCACCAACCCGGCCGAGGCTGCCGAGGGCACCATCCGCAAGACCTTCGCCCTGTCGATCGGCGAGAACTCGGTCCACGGTTCGGATGGCCCCGAGACGGCGGTCCAGGAAATCCGCTTCTGGTTCTCCGAGACGGAAATCGTCGGCTAATCTGCAGGATTGCCGATGAAACGGAAAAGCCGGGGCTCACGCCTCGGCTTTTTTCGTTTCCGGCTCGCCCTGGCTCCATTCCGGCAGCGGGAAGATCAGGTCATAGGCCCAGTTGAAGACGAATGCGTAGGCCATGTAGAAGAGCGAGTAGGAAATATCCATCACGAAGGCCTCGATGAGGCCGATGCCGAGATACCAGGCGATGAAGGGCAGCAGCATGACCAGAAGCCCGCCCTCGAACAGCGCGCTGTGCAGGACGCGGATGACCGGCCCCTTCCGCGTGGTGCCCGCAATCCGCTGCATCGCGTGGTCGAAGATCAGGTTGTAGACGTAGTTCCACGCCGTCGCGACCACCGAGGTCACGGCGCCCACCACGCCGATATCCAGTATCGGATGGTGGAACACCCAGGCCGCCAGCGGCGTGGAGATCAGGAGACCAATGATCTCGAAGCTCAGCGCATGGCGGATCCGGTCCAATGTCGTGCGCAACACGCCCTCCTGATATGGTCTGAATGAAAGGGACGGAACTGGATGGTGGAAGATATGGCCTGGCGGTCAGGTCTTTTTCCAGGCGGCCAGCGCCTGTTCGTCGCTCTCTTTCGCCTCGACCCAGCCGCCTGCCGTGCCGTCGGCGCGGTGTTCCTTCTTCCAGAAGGGCGCGCGCGACTTGAGATAGTCCATGAGGAAGTCGGCGGCCTCGAAGGCGGCCTTGCGGCTCTCCGAGCAGGCGGCCACCAGCACGATGTTCTCGCCCGCCGGGATCTTTCCGTAGCGGTGGATGACGGTGAGCCCCTTGAGACGCCAGCGCTCGGACGCCTCGCGGGCGACCCGGCCGATCTCCGCTTCAGCCATGCCCGGATAATGTTCGAGCTCGAGTGCTGCGAGCGTCCCGCCTTCGTCCCGGCAGCGGCCGGTGAAGGTCACCACCGCGCCGATGTCCTTGCGCCCGGCGGTGAGCCGCTCGATCTCGGCAGCGATATCGAAATCCTCCGCCTGGACGGAGATGCGCGGCGCCACCGTCATCTCATCCCCCCGTCATCGGCGGGAACAGGGCGATCTCGCCGTCCTCGGGCAGAACGGTGTCGTGCTCGACATGCTCGTGGTTGATCGCCACACGGATGACCTCCGGTCGCTCCAGCGCCGCCGCGTAGCCTTCGCCGCGGCTGGCGAGCCACGCGAGCAGGTCCGCCACCGTCTCCACCGTCTCCGGCTTCTCGATGGTCTCCGATGCCGTGCCGATGCGTTCGCGCACCCAGGCGAAATAGACGAGCTTCATCCGCTATTCCTCGATGATGTGCTTGAGCCCCGCCCGGAAATAGTCATAGCCCGTGTAGAGCGTGATGATCGCCGAGATCCAGAGCAGGGTGATGCCGATCTGCGTGGTATAGGGTACGATCTTGTCACCGGCGGGGCCGACAAGCAGCGTCGCGATGGCGACCATCTGGATTGCCGTCTTCCACTTGGCGAGCCGCGTCACCGGCACGCTCACCTTCAGAGCGGCAAGGTATTCGCGCAGGCCAGACACCAGAATTTCCCGGCAGAGGATGATGATCGCCGCCCACAGCGTCCATCCGGCGATCGTGTGGTCCGTATCCGCCGCGAGCAGCAGCAGGCAGGTGGCAACCAGCAGCTTGTCGGCGATCGGGTCGAGCATGCGCCCGATATTGGAGGTCTGCTTCCAGGTGCGGGCCAGGTACCCGTCCAGATAGTCGGTGACGCTGGCGGCGATGAAGATGGCCAGCGCCGTCCAGCGGGCGAAGTCGCTGGACTGCAGTTTTCCTTCAAGGAAGAAGCACAGCACGATCATCGGCACCGCAAGGATGCGGGCATAGGTGAGCAGGTTCGGAAGACTGAACGCAATGCGCTGCTGCTGGACGGTCGGTTGGCTCATTTCAGCCCTTCAGATCAATCGGGACGGCGACTTTGAAGCATTCATAGCAGGACTGCCGGAAAAGTTTATGCCCTCTCATGGAAATGGTTATGAATAAGTCGGGCCATGGCTTCCGAAATCCCTTCGACGGCCATCAAATCTTCGACACCGGCGCGGCTCACCGCCTTGGCTGTGCCGAAATGATGGAGCAGGGCACGCTTGCGCGCCGGCCCGATGCCCGGAATTTCATCCAGGGGGTTCTTGACCATTTCCTTCTTCCTCCGCGCCCGGTGGGAACCGATGGCGAAGCGGTGCGCCTCGTCGCGCAGCCTCTGAACGAAATAGAGCACCGGATCGCGCAAGGGTAGCGTGAATGGTTCCCGGCCCTGCATGAAGAAGCGTTCGCGGCCCGCATCGCGATCCACGCCCTTGGCCACGCCGATGGCGGTGACCTGATTGGCGATCCCGAGGTCTTCGAGGATTTGCCGCACGGCTGACATCTGCCCCTGGCCGCCGTCGATCAGGATCACGTCCGGCCAGGCAGGAAAGGTATCGGCGTCCTCATGCTCGGCCGCTTCCGGCCGCAGCCCTTCCTCCCTGATGAGGCGGGAGAAGCGCCGCTGCATGACCTCGCGCATCATGCCGAAGTCGTCACCGGGTGTGATGTCGGTCGAGCGGATGTTGAACTTGCGGTACTGGTTCTTCACGAACCCGTCCGGTCCCGCCACGATCATCGCTCCGACGGCATTGGTGCCCATGATGTGCGAGTTGTCGTAAACCTCGATGCGCCGCGGCACGCGCTCCAGCCCGAAGGTCTGCGCGAAGCCCTCGAGCAGACGCGCCTGCGTGGAGGTCTCCGCCAGGCGGCGCCCGAGCGCTTCCCTGGCGTTCTGCAACGCGTGGTCGACCAGATCCTTTTTCTCGCCCCGCTGCGGCATGGACAGGGTGACCTTGTGTCCGGCCTTTGCCGACAATGCCTCTGCGAGCAGTTCCTGATCCTCTACCTCGTGGGAAAGCAGCACCAGCCGCGCCACCGGCTTGTCGTCATAGAACTGGGCAATGAAGGAACCGAGTACCTGTCCGGGCTCCAGCGCCGGGTCCGCCTTCGGGAAATAGGCGCGGTTGCCCCAGTTCTGGCCGGTGCGGAAGAAGAACACCTGGATGCAGTTCTGCCCACCCTCCTGATGGATGGCGAACACGTCCGCTTCCTCGACCGACTGCGGGTTGATGCCCTGATGCGACTGGACGTGGGAGAGGGCGGCAAGACGGTCGCGGTAGACGGCCGCCCGCTCGAAGTCGAGCGCGTCGGAGGCCTCCTGCATGGCCCGCGCCATCTCTTCCTTCACCTTGACCGAACGGCCGGAGAGGAAGTCCTTTGCCTCCTTCACCAGTTTCGCATAGTTGTCGAGGCTGATCTCACCGGTGCAGGGACCCGAGCAACGCTTGATCTGATAGAGCAGGCATGGCCGCGTGCGGCTCTCGAACACCGAGTCGGTGCAGGTGCGGATGAGAAAGGCGCGTTGCAGCGCGTTGATCGTGCGGTCCACCGCGCCGGCCGAGGCGAACGGGCCGAAATAGTCCGCCCTGCGCGTTCGCGCGCCCCGGTGCTTGAAGATGCCCGGCGCCTTGTGATCCGTGGACAGCATGATGTAGGGGAACGACTTGTCGTCCCGCAGCAGCACGTTGAAGCGGGGCCTGAGCCGCTTGATGAGGTTCGCCTCGAGCAGCAGCGCTTCCGTCTCGGTGCGGGTGATGACGAACTCCATAGACGCCGTCTCGCGGATCATCCGCTCGATGCGGTTGGAGTGGCCGCGACCCTGCGCGTAATTGCTGACGCGCTTCTTGAGGCTGCGCGCCTTGCCGACATAGAGCACGTCGCCTTCGGCATTGATCATGCGGTAGACGCCGGGCGCGTTGGGCAGGCGCTTCACGATTTCCTGAATCACGGCAACGCCCGTCAGCGCCGAGTCGCGTCCGGCGCTGTCCCAGGCGATCGTTTCGTCCGTTGCTGGAGAATTCATTCCGCAATACCTGCTATGTCCGGCGTCTCCCAGGCAAGATGCTGTCCGCCATCGAGCGCGATCATCTGACCGGTGATGGAGGGCGTTTCCCATAGATAGCGGATGGTCGCGCCAAATTCAGGCAGTTCCGGGCCGCGCTGCAGGAGGAGTCCCCTGATCTGCCGCTGGAAATCCTCTGGAGACTGGCGGTCGTTGGCAAGCGTGGGGCCGGGACCGATGGCGTTGACACGGATGTTGGGCGCGAGCGCCTGCGCCATGGTCTTCGTTGCCATCCAGAGCGCCGCCTTCGACAGCGTATAGGTGAAAAAGCGTGGATTCGGCCGCCACACCCGCTGGTCGATCATGTTGACGATCAGAGCATCCATATCGCCGCCGGCGTAGCGCGCGAAGGCCTGCGCGATCTGCAGCGGCGCCTTCAGATGCAGCGCAAAGTGCCGGTCGAACCGGTCGAGCGTGAAGTCGGTAACTGAATCGTCCTCGAAGATCGAGGCGTTGTTGACGACGATGCCGATCCGGCCGACGGCCTCGACCGCCTTGTCGACCAGGCTGGCGGCGGCGGTGGGATCGGTAAGGTCTGCCTGCACGACGCGCGCAAAGCCCCCGTCGCGGTTGATCACGCTGGCCAGGGCTTCCGCTTCCTCCCCCGATTCGTTGTGGTGAATCACGACGGCAAACCCGTGGGCGGCGAGGTCGAGGGCGATGGCCCGCCCGATGCGCCGCGCGCCACCCGTGATCAGCACTCCTGTTCCTGATTCCAGCATCCCAACCCGATCCAGCCAGTCAATCGCTTATATATGAAGTACTGGTTCGAATTCATAGCTGCGTGATGACCCCGCCGAACACGCCGAGTTGACTGCCAGCGATTCTCCTTATCGCCGACCTGAACGTCTGTGCATGACGCCTGTCCGGCACCGGGCTGGGCCCGCGGAATCTGCAATCTCTTCATATATTTACGTTTAAGAAACCATAAACTGTGCCTTAATCGCAACAGTACCGGGGCAGAACAATAAATAAGGCAACAATTTCAAAATTGAGCCATGTTGGCGCCACGTTTGGCTTCTTTTTGGTGGCTCAGGCGGAACCGCACGACGGCTGGATCGTTCGGCCTCGTCGGTAGGGGCGCCGGGTACCCTCTCGGATGACCCAGTAAAGGAATTCGTTGACTAAGGAGTCACCAGGAATGAACACCAAGACAAGTTTCAAGCTCGGCGCTGCTGTTGCAGCTCTCTTCGCAGCCACCGCTGCTTCTCAGGCCGCTGACGCGGTGTTCGAGGCACCTCCGGCTCCGCCCGCTGCTCCGATCGTTTCCGCGCCCGTAAACACCTGGGAAGGTGGCTACGCCGGTCTGTCGCTCGGCTATGGCTTCTCGGGCAAGTCTGACATTGCCGGCCAGGGCGATGTGAAGACCGACGGTTTCGTCGGCAACGTCTTCGGCGGCTGGAACTGGCAGTCCGATCAGTTCGTGTACGGCGTCGAGGGTGACATCGGCTACAACGGCATGGACGGCAATGACTTCGGCTACAACGTCAAGCATGGCGTTGACGGCACGCTCCGCGCCCGTCTCGGCGTTGCTGCCACGGACAACGTCCTCATCTATGCGACCGCCGGTGGTGCAGGTAGCCGCGTGAAGGTGACGGAACCGGCTGGCGTTGCCGAGTCCAAGACCCTGTGGGGCTGGACCGCTGGCGCCGGTGCTGACGTCAAGGTCACCGACCAGGTCTTCGGCCGCCTCGAGTACCGTTACACGGACCTCGGCGGCAAGACGTTCGACAACGTCGGCGGCAAGGTCGACTCCACCAGCCACAAGGTTCTGGTCGGCGTCGGCATGAAGTTCTAAGGCTTTATTGCCTCGGACATCTGAAAAGCCGGGCCTCGCGCCCGGCTTTTCTGTTTTGACGGTCGGTCTTCACTCCAAGCCTCTCACCCTGAGGCTGTCGAAGGGGAGGGATCAATCGCCGGCCATTCTTCGTCTTCATCCTGAGCCGGTTGAATGGGGAAGGCGAAGAGAGCTGTCGCTCACAAACTCACCGCACTGGCGGCATCAGCGCCCGGTCGAGCCGGCAGCTATTGCGGTTGACCCACTCGCAATCCGTGAACTTCAGGTCCTTCGACAGGCAGATGCGCACCTCGCGCAGGTATCGCCGGTCGCAGGTTACGGCGATCTGTTGGGGCCGGAGCCCCGGATTGGCGGCGATGAACTTCTCCTCGACTTCGCGTGGCGAGATCAGGATCGGCGCGGATGGCAGCACGAATTCCCTCGGTATTGCCACTGCCTCCATGGCTCTGCGGGATAGCTGCAGATACTGCTCCTGCGTCAGCCCGGTGCAGGACCCGTGCTTGCGCCACTGGTGCCCGATCAGGCCGGGCGAGGGGATGATGTCGAGATAGCGGCGCGCCAGCGAATCGGGCACGCGACTTGGCTGGTTGGTCGGACAGAATTCCGGATAGCCATGCTCATACTGCGGCCACAGGCCGTGCAGCAGGAAGGCGTAGGGCCGCGAGCACTGAACCGACCGGGGCGAACCTTCCGTCGCGCAATAACTGGGTGACCAGCTGAGCGAAAGGACGAAATGGTCGAAGGCACCCGGCTCTGCGCCGCGATACTGCGCCTTCGCAGGCGAAACGAAGGGAAGCGCAACCAGGCTGAATGCGGAGAGCGCCGCACCCGTGAACCGCCTCATCTGAGAGTGCTGCACTTGCTGTTGTAGACGTTCCAGCGGTCGAAGCCCGAGACGCAGAACTCGACGTTGTCGCCGATCGAAGCAAAGCCCTGGCCATACTCGATCACGTACCAGACCTGCCGCGTGTAGCCGTCAGACAGTGAGACACTCGCGGAGCAGTAGCGCCGTTCGATCGGGCTGTCCGGCGTCGAGGGTTCGTAGCGGGTCACGCGCGCATCATGGAAGGCGACTATGTCCACATTGGGCAGATGCGGCACATGGGTCACCTGGTGGCGGAAACGGTTGGCGATTGTCGACCGCACACTCGAGTGGCCGCAGATCGGATCGTCGGCGCCATAGCTGGCTTCGGGGTAGGTTCCCAGCATATCGGCCGCCTGCGCGGTGGACAGTGGAGTGGTTGCGGCAGCAGAAACGGCAATGGTCGCCAGAAGCTTTGCGATGCGCGACATTCGGAATCCCCTCTCGTGATCTTGCATTACAGTTTCAGCTACGGCGTTTGCCTGGTCAAGATGCAGCCGGCCGGTGCTCGTCCGCCAGTCTTTCGATTGAATACCGTCCCCGTCCGTTCTCGCCGAGGATCCGGGCGAAGGCGGGCAGGATCGTCTTGAGCTGTTCCTGCAGCACGTAGGGTGGGTTGACGATGATCATCCCCGTGGCCGAAAGCTTTCCGTCCGGATGGACCGGCGCAACCTCCAGCGTGACGTCGATGATGTCCGGTATGCCGCTTTCCTTGAGCCCCTTGCGGAAGGCGGCGACCTCCTTGAGGTTCTTGATCGGATACCAAAGCGCGTAGATGCCGCCAGGCCAGCGTCGGTGCGCCTTTTGCAGACCCGAAAGCAGCCGGTCGAACTCGCCTTCCTTCTCGAAGGGCGGATCGACCAGCACCAGCCCGCGCTTTTCCTTGGGGGGCAAGTGGGCGCCGAGCGCCAGCCACCCGTCAAGCTCGATCACCCGTGTCTGATAGTCGCCGTCAAATTGCGCGCGCAGGCGCTTTGCGTCTTCCGGATGCAGCTCGATCGCCGTCAGCCGGTCCTGCTTGCGCAGGAGCTGCCGCGTGATCACCGGCGAGCCGGGATAAAGCTTCAGTTGAGACCCCTCGTTAACTGATTCAACAGCGTCCATTAAGGCGCTGATAATGCTTGCTTCTTTCTCGGATAGCTTCGCGTCGCGCAGCGCTCCGATGCCGCCCAGCCATTCGCCCGTCCGCTGCGCCTCGTCGGAAGAAAGATCGTAGAGACCGGTCCCCGCGTGCGTGTCGATCACCCGAAATGGTTTCTCCTTCCGCTTCAGGTACTCGATGACGAGGGTCAGCACCGTGTGCTTGAGCACATCGGCGAAATTTCCCGCGTGATAGGCGTGACGGTAGTTCATGGTGGCTCCGGCCCCGGCTGAACCCTGGATGGCAGCTGGTGTCTCTTTATTTCTGCGCGGGTCTACCTGATCGGATGGAAATCCGCTAGGTTCCGGCCATGAATATTCAGCCCAACATGATGATCGGGCATACGGTTTGCCCGCACGACTGTCCTTCCACCTGCGCGCTTGATGTCCAGATCGTCGGCGGGCGCGTCCAGCGCGTCCACGGCGCGAAGGACAACAGCTACACTGCCGGCGTGATCTGCGCCAAGGTCGCCCGCTATGGCGAGCGCATTCATCATCCCGCCCGCCTCTTGAAGCCGCTGGTGCGCGCCGGCGCCAAGGGCGAGGGGAAGTGGCAGGAGGCGAGCTGGGAGGCGGCCCTCGACCGCGTGGCGGAGGCTTTCCTGCGGGCAGAGGAAAAATACGGCAGCGAGACCGTCTGGCCCTATCAGTATGCGGGCACCATGGGACTGGTGCAGCGCGACTCGATCCACCGCCTGCGCCACGCCAAGCGGTATTCCTGCCAGTACGATTCCATCTGCACCAATCCGGCCTGGACAGGCTGGGTCATGGGAGCGGGCACCCTGCGCGGCCCCGACCCGCGCGAGATGGCCAAGTCCGACTGCGTCGTCATCTGGGGCACCAATGCGGTGGCAACCCAGGTGAACGTGATGACCCACGCCGTGCGAGCCCGCAAGGAGCGCGGCGCGAAGATCGTCGTCATCGACATCTACGACAACGCGACCATGAAGCAGGCGGACATTCCCGTACTGCTGCGGCCGGGCACTGATGCCGCGCTCGCCTGCGCGATAATGCACGTCCTGTTCCGGGACGGCATGGCCGACTGGGCCTATCTCGAAAAATACACCGCTGACCCGCATGGCCTCGAGCAGCACCTGCGCACGAGGACGCCCGAATGGGCGGAGGCCATCTGCGGTGTCCCGGCTGATGAGATCGTCCGGCTCGCCCATCTCTTTGGCACGACCAAGCGGACCTATTTCCGTCTGGGCTACGGCTTCACCCGCAACCGCAACGGTGCGGTGAGCATGCATGCGGCGCTCAGCATTGCGGCTGTCACCGGCGCCTGGCAGTACGAGGGTGGCGGCGCGTTCCATTCCAATTCGGACATCTTCGGCCTTGACAAGTCGCTGATCGAGGGCCGCGCCTACCGCGATCCCTCCATCCGCTCGCTTGACCAGTCGAAGATCGGCCGGGTGCTGACGAACGACCCCAATGAGCTTTACGGCGGCCCGCCCGTCACCGCCATGCTGATCCAGAACACCAACCCTGCAAATGTCGCGCCGGAGCAGCGGCTGGTGAAGCAGGGCTTCCTGCGCGAGGACCTGTTTGTCTGCGTTCACGAGCAGTTCATGACCGACACGGCGAAGCTTGCCGATGTCGTCCTGCCCGCAACCATGTTCATGGAGCACGACGACATCTACCGCGGCGGTGGCAACCAGTTCATCCACCTCGGCCCGAAGCTGCTCGACGCGCCGGGTGAGGCGATGCCCAACCTCTATGTCATCGAAGAGCTGGCCAATCGCCTCGGTGTCGCGCACCTGCCGGGCTTTGGCCTCACGGCCCGCGAGCACATCGACTGGATGCTGCAGCGCCGGGGCCTGGGCTCCTTCGAGACGCTGAAGGAGCAACGCTGGGCCGACGTCCAGCCAGACTTCGAGACGGCGCATTTCCTGAACGGATTTGGCTTTCCTGACGGCAAGTTCCGCTTCCGTCCGGATTGGACCGGTACGCCCGCGCCAAACCGTCCGCCGGAGGGGATGGGCATTTTCGGCGATCACCGGTCGCTGCCCGCGTTCCCCGACTACGTGAACCTGATCGAGGAGGCGGACCCGGAGCATCCGTTCCGTCTCGCCACCTCGCCGGCGCGCAATTTCCTCAACTCGACCTTCACCGAAACGCCGGAGTCCCAGTCGCGCGAGCGCCGTCCGGAGCTCATGCTGCATCCGCAGGATGCGGCAGCCCTTGGCGTTGCTGACGGCGGCCGCGTGGAGATCGGCAACCACCGCGGCGAGGTCGTCCTGCACGCCCGCCTGTTCGACGGCGTGAAGCGCGGCGTCGTGGTGGCTGAAGGCATCTGGCCCAATAGCGCCCACGAGCGGGGCGAGGGCATCAACGTTCTGGTCGGCGCGGATGCGGTGGCGCCCTATGGCGGCGTCGGCTTCCACGACACCAAGGTGTGGGTGAGGGCGCTTCCCGGCTGATTGCCGGGAAGACGGCCAGCCTGGTCCTGCGCTCCTGCGGGGCCTTCCGGAACGAACGGCCGCCCGGGGAATTGAACTCTCTTCCAGGAGGGTTCGATGGCTGAAGCGCGCGACATGCCCCACGCTGCCGGAGGGCGGTCCGGCGACAATGCCCGTTCGCCGGCGGAACTGTCCACGCATGGGTGGCGGGCGGTGCTTGTCCGCGTCTGGCGGGAGATTTCCGAGGACCGCGTGCTGCTCGTGGCGGGAGGCGTGACCTTCTACCTCGTGCTGGCGCTGTTTCCCGCGCTCGCTGCCTTCGTCTCGATCTACGGCCTGCTCGCCGACCCGGCCGCTGTCTCCGGCTACCTCGGCCAGCTTCAGGGCATCGTACCCGCGGCCGGGATCGAGATCATCGGCACCCAGCTCCGCACGCTGGCGGGCCAGAGCGCCGACGCGCTCGGCGTCAGCTTCATCCTCGGCCTGCTCGTGGCGTTCTGGAGCGCCAACGGTGGCGTGAAGGCGCTCTTTGACGCAATGAACATCGCCTACGAGGAGGAGGAAAAGCGGGGCTTCATCAGCCTCAATCTCGCCGCCTTCGCCTTCACGCTCGGCGCTTTCCTGCTGGCGGTGCTCTTCATCGTTGCGGTCGGCATCGTGCCCGTGGCGCTTGCCTGGCTGGGCCTCGGACCGGTCACCGAGCTTCTTGTCCGCGTGATGCGCTGGGTTCTGATCGCCCTCGTTGCGCTCGCAGCCATTTCGCTTCTTTACCGCTTCGGACCCAGCCGCGCGCCCGCGCGCTGGAGCTGGGTAAGCGTTGGTGCGGTGATTGCCACGCTCGGCTGGTTCGCTGTCTCCTGGGGCTTCTCGCTCTATCTGCAGAATTTTGCCGACTACAACGCCACCTACGGCGCTCTGGGAGCGGTCATGGGACTTCTGATGTGGCTCTGGATCTCGACGGTCGTGGTGATTGTCGGCGCAGAGCTCAACGCCGAGATGGAGCGACAGACCCTGCGCGACTCCACCACCGGCCCAGAACAGCCACCGGGCCTGCGCGGCGCTGTCGTGGCCGACAGCGGACCGGAGAGTCACCCGGCCGGTTAGGTGCCACCCGAAACCGGTCAGGACCCACCCCCCGGAAAAAAGAGAAGGCGGGCTCGTGGCCCGCCTTCGCTGAAACTGGCTTGTGTCTGTCGCCGCGTCACGGGGTCCGGCGGGCGAGATCCTCGAGGTTTACGATCTCCTCGATGGAGGAGGGTACCATCAGGCTCGTGGTCGGTCCCCAGCCGATTTCAAGCGACGCCACGTAGACGGCGCGGTTGTTCTCCATCCGCACCTTGCCGGAGGCGAGCATCGAAAGAGCGAGGGGATAGATCTTGTGCTCCATGTTGAGCACGCGCGCGGCGAGCTCTCCCTCCGTGTCGTCAGGCAGCACCGGCACAGCCGCCTGCGCGATGATCGGCCCGGCGTCCATCTCGGCGGTCACGAAATGCACCGTGCAGCCGTGGATGCGCATGCCCTGCTGCAGCACCCGCGCATGTGTGGTGAGTCCCGGGAACAGCGGCAGCAGCGACGGATGGATGTTGATGATGCGTCCCTCCCAGCGCTTCACGAAATCCGGGCTCAGGATCCGCATGAAGCCTGCGAGGCAGATGAGTTCCGCGCCGCTCTGTTCAAGGATGCGCTGGATTTCCGCCTCGTGCGCGGCCTTGCTGGGATGCCCCGCGCGCGGCGCGACGAACGTGGGAATGCCCGACGATGCGGCGACCGCGAGGCCCGGCGCCTCGGGCTGGTCGCTGATGACGCAGCAGATTTCCGCCGGATAGTCGGGTTCGCCCGCCGCGCGGATGAGCGCGGTCATGTTGGAACCGCGGCCGGAAATCAGGATGGCTGTGCGCTTGCGTTTGCTCATAGTTCAAGGCTTCCCCTGTAGACCACGCCTGCATCACGCCGCGGCACGATCCGCCCCAGCGTTGTAACCTTTTCGCCTGCCCTTTGCAGCACGGCGGCCACCTGGGCAGCCTGTCCGGAGGCGACGACGATCACCATGCCGATGCCGCAGTTGAAGGTGCGCAGCATCTCCTGTTCCGCGATATTGCCCTGGCTCGCCAGCCACGAGAACACCGCCGGCGCGTTGATAGCGTCGAGGTCGATCTCGGCGGCGTAGTCCTTCGGCAGCACGCGCGGAATGTTCTCGGTGAAACCGCCGCCGGTGATGTGGGCCAGCGCCTTTATGCCATGCGTCTCGCGGATGGCGGAAAGGATAGGCTTCACATAGATGCGGGTCGGCTCCAGCAGCGCCTCCGCCAGCGTCCTGCCCTCGGCGAACGGGGCGGGGTCGGTCCATTTGAGCCCGCTCTGGCTCACGATCTTGCGCACCAGCGAGAAGCCGTTGGAATGCACGCCGGAGGAGGCAAGCCCGAGGATCACGTCGCCCTCGACCACGTCAGGCGTCGGCAGCAGCGTTCCGCGCTCGGCCGCGCCCACGGCGAAGCCGGCGAGGTCATAGTCGCCGTCGCTGTACATGCCCGGCATCTCGGCGGTTTCTCCGCCGATGAGCGCGCAGCCCGCCTGGCGGCAGCCCTCGGCTATGCCGGAAATGATGGCTGCGCCCTGTTCCGGATCCAGCTTGCCCGTTGCGAAATAGTCGAGGAAGAGCAGGGGCTCCGCGCCCTGCACGACCAGGTCGTTCACGCACATGGCCACGAGGTCGATGCCGACCGTGTCGTGCTTGCCCGACTCGATGGCGATCTTGAGCTTGGTGCCCACGCCGTCATTGGCGGCCACCAGGATCGGATCGTTGAAGCCTGCCGCCTTGAGGTCGAACAGCCCGCCGAAACCGCCGATTTCGGTGTCGGCTCCCGCACGGCGCGTCGAGCGAACGAGGGGCTTGATCTTCTCGACAAGCGTATTGCCCGCGTCAATGTCCACGCCGGCGTCGGCGTAGCTCAGTCCCTTTTTCTCGTTGCTCATCCTGGAGACCTTTCCGCGCAATTCAGTGGTCCGGGGGAACCGCCCCTTGGCCAGCGGTCGGGGCAGTCCGTTCGATGGCGTCGCTCGACGCTGGCGCTCTATTGGCACGCCGGGGCGTGCAACTCAAGCTCCCGCCAGCGCCACGCACAGGCATCAGCCACAGACTTCAACCTTAGCAAATCCGCGGCAATGAGGAACGCCGCATCTTTGTCCGGTGATAGATGGTTCGCGCCTCTTGAAGCCGTAGCCCGACGCCTTCATATGCTTGGACGTATCGTTAGCTGGAGTGTCCGTTGACCGTCCCCAACGTCATCACCCTGTTCCGTTTTCTTCTGGTTCCCCTGATCGTCTTCTTCCTGCTCAATGGTGAATGGCTCTGGGCGCTCTGCGGGTTCGTGCTTGCCGCCATTTCGGACGGTCTGGACGGCTTCATCGCCCGTCACTTCAACCAGCGCAGTGTCCTGGGCTCATATCTCGATCCCATTGCCGACAAGCTGCTCCTGGTTACGGTCTTCGTGATGCTGGGCTACATGGGCCAGCTTCCCCTGTGGCTGGTAATCGCCGCCGTGTCGCGTGACGCGCTGATCGTGGGCGGCGTGGTGCTGTCCACGGTAATGGGCAATCCGGTGGCGATGCAGCCGATCTTCGTGTCCAAGGCGAACACAGCGGTTCAGCTCGTCCTTGCATCTCTGGTCCTGGCAAGTCTCGCCCTGCAGGTTTCCCCCGGTCTTGTGCTTGATGCACTGGTCTGGCTCTCGGGCATCTTGACCGTCGCTTCCGGCGCGGCCTATCTCCTTGCCTGGATCAAGCACATGGGTGGCTATGTCGACGCAGGGACTGCCTCGGACAAGTGAATCGGACAGCGCGTTGCGTCGGTCGGCCTACCTGCGCAACGCGGGCTTCTGGCTTGTCGCTGGCGGCGGCCTGATCCTTTTCCTCTACGTCTTCAGCTCGATCCTGCTGCCGTTCCTTGCCGGCATGCTGCTTGCCTATTTTCTCGATCCGGTGGCTGACCGGCTCGAGACTCTGGGCGTCTCGCGCCTGTGGGCGACGATCCTCATCCTGATCGTCTGCGTGCTGGCGCTGATCCTTGCCCTGATGATCGTGGTGCCGGTCCTGTCCACCCAGCTTTTCGATTTCGCGGCCCGGCTGCCTGACTACATGTCGCGTCTGCATGCGCTGATCGTGAGCTTCGACCCCGAATGGTTCGAGCAGGAGCTCGGCATCAAGGCCGACACGCTTCAGAACGGTCTGGCGACACTCCTGTCCCAAGGCACGGGCTTCATTACCAGCCTGATCGCCTCGATCTGGAGTTCGGGCCTGGCGCTCGTCAACCTGGTCAGCCTGTTCGTGGTCACGCCGGTCGTCGCCTTCTACCTGTTGGTCGACTGGGACCGCATGGTTGAACAGATCGACAACCTGGTCCCGCGCAATCACCTCGACGACGTCCGCCGGATCGCCCGCGACATAAACGCCGCCACGGCGGGCTTCGTGCGCGGGCAGGGCACCCTTTGCCTGATCCTCGGCATCTACTACGCGACGGGACTGACGCTTCTTGGCCTCAATTTCGGCCTGCTGATCGGCCTGTTTGCCGGCCTCATCAGCTTCATTCCCTATGTCGGCTCGCTGGTCGGGCTTGCGCTCGGCCTCGGCGTGGCTATCGTCCAGTTCTGGCCGGACTGGTACTGGATCGCCGGAGTGCTGGTTGTCTTCTTCAGCGGCCAGTTCATTGAAGGAAACATTCTGCAGCCGAAACTCGTGGGCCGGAGCGTTGGCCTGCACCCCGTGTGGCTGATGTTCGCCCTGTTTGCCTTCGGCTATCTGTTTGGCTTCGTGAGGCTCCTGGTGGCCGTGCCGGCCGCCGCCGCCGTCGCGGTGCTGGTGCGCTTCGCCATCGCCCGCTATCTGGAATCCCCGCTTTACAGCGGACATGCTCAGCACTCGAGTGCCGGAGACTTGGAACACCGATGAACGACGAGACATTGCCGCGGCAGCTTCCCCTTGCCCTGGTTCACGGCGAGGGCAGGTCCCGCGATGATCTTGTGATTACCGAGGCGAACGAGCAGGCTGTCGCGCTGATCGACAGCTGGCCGGACTGGCCTGCGCCGGTAATGATCCTGGCCGGCCCCCCCGGTTCGGGCAAATCCCATCTGGCCGAGATCTGGTGCGAGGAATCGGGTGCCTTCCGCGTCCGTCACGACCGTATCGGCCAGGAGGCGATTGACGCGGCTTCCGAAGGCCCGGTCCTGGTGGAGGACGCCGATTCCCCCGGCCTCGACGAGACCGGTCTGTTCCACCTGATCAACATGGTGAAGTCCTCCGGCACCCAGCTTCTGTTGACCGCCCGCAAGTTCGCGGGCGCCTGGGGCGTCGAACTGCCGGACCTTGCCTCGCGCCTGCGCGCCGCCGCGACCGTCGAGATACACGAGCCAGACGATCATCTGCTCGCCGGCGTGATCGTGAAGCTCTTCGCCGACCGCCAGGTCGTCGTGGAGCCGCATGTCGTGCAGTTCCTCGTCCGCCGCGCCGAACGCTCGCTCTCCTCTATGCGCGAGCTCGTCGCCCTGATCGACCAGATGGCCATGGAGCGCAAGGCGAAGATCACGCGCACTCTCGCGGCCGAGGCCGCTGCCATCCTGGAACAGCGCCGCAGCGGCTGACGGATCGTGTCGCTTGGGAGCGGGCCTCTTTCCGGCCCGCGGCCAACCGGCCCGGCTGTCACGGATCGGCCGTTCCCGCAGGCGGTATGTGATTGGCCGTTCCGCCCCATCCTTGATAGAAATGGGGCGAGCGTTCGCTTTCTACTGAAGCGGCTGATCGATAGCGCGTGAGAGCGCGATCCCGGTGCAGCCACGGAAACGCGGTGACCGTCTTTCCGTGAGGGACTGCACAGTACCAGGATCTCCCGCAAACGGCCGCGGCCGTGACGGCGCTCGGACAGTCCGGCCGTATTCTGCTTGATGCCCTTCGCCATCAACAGGGAAACCTGCGCTCAATCCGACACATCGCGTGCCCGCCATGAGCACGGTTTGCATCCATGGGAGGAGAAGGCGCATGAGCATGCTGCTGAATACGGCTGCCGCCGCGGCAGCCATCACGGTCGGAGCAGGTCTTCTGGCCGCACGGGCGCAGGAGAACGTGAATCCCGTGGACGTCACCTGCGCGGAGATTGTCGGCCTGGATCGGGCACAGACGGAGAGGGTGCTTTATTTCCTTGCCGGATTGAACGAAGCCCGCATCCTGGCTGCCCGGCAAGGCGCCCAGCCGGAAACTCCGGCAGACGCCATGCCCGCCCACAGCGTTTCGGTGGATCCGGATACGAGCATTGATCCGCTGGCGCGGCGCGGCTCCGCCCCGGACGATGCTAGAGTCTCGTTCGACCAAGCGGCCGGAGACCGCATGGAATCCAGCGAAAAACTGCCCAGGGACGCAATGAGTTGGCCGAGCCCGAACATCGACTGGTCTGACCATATCGGTGACGGCCAGTCGCAGACGGTGGAAGCCCGCCGCGAAGCAGAGGGACGGATGCGCGGGGAGGAGGTGAGGGCCCGGGTTCAAGCCATGGCTGCCGCCCGCAATGCTGAATCCGGCAACGTTGAGACCGTGTCGGAACCCGCTCTATCGGCAGTCGACACAACGGTCACGGGCGCGGTCGGCAGCGCTGGCCTGGCTGCATTGGGTGACGCCGGCTTCTATCGCATCCCGGTGGAAATGGTGATGACCGACTGCCGCGATACCCCCGGCGCCAGGCTCGCCGATGTCGTGAATCAGTACCGCCGTTAGCGCCCCGGCTCTCCAGCCACACCCCCTCGCGCCCTCTGGCGAAGCTAGGCGCGAGGCAAACACTGACCTGGCGCAGGAACTGGAGCACGAACGCTCTGGTGCTGTCCCGTGGCCCGACTGCTCGGCCGGTCGTGCTCCGGCGCCCCCTCATGTCCTCACGCGTATGGCTCGTTCTGTCGTGCGGCGGACGCCCCTGATGGGCGCGGACACGGCCGATCCGGGAAAGGGGCATGCCGCCGACATTCTTATCCGGCTTTGCAACGGGAGAGGCCGTTCCGGCGTTGTGGGTCAGTTGCAACCTCGGGAGGCATGGAGATGGCGGACGTGACCGGGGGACCGATCCGGTTCCCGAAGGTATCCTATACGGGCGCGCCGGGCCTCTCGGGCACCCCGATCCTTCAATCGCTGCTGCTCATCTGCCTTGCGGTCGTGGCGCTCTATTTCGCCCGCGAGGTGATCCTTCCCTTCGCCATAGCCGTGCTGCTGTCCTTCGCGCTGCAGCCGGTGGTGAGCCGCTTGCGGCGCATCGGCTTGCCGCGCGTGGTGGCCGTCGTCATCAGCGTGCTGCTCGCCTTCCTGATCATCCTGGCGATCAGCGTGGTGGTCGTGCTGCAGCTCAACGAGCTTGCCCGCGAGCTTCCAACCTATCAGAGCAACATCATCGCCAAGATCCGCTCCCTCAAGGAACTGGGTGCGGGCAGTGGCAGCATCGAGCGGCTGAGCGGCGTGGTGGAGCGCGTGGGCTCCGAACTGAACCAGCTCGGCGAGAGCGCGGGCCCCGTGGAAACGGCTGACCGCCGCAATCCGATCCTGGTCGAGATCTTCTCCCCCCAGCGGCCGATCGAGATGCTGACCGAGCTGATCGCCCCGCTGATCGAGCCGCTCGCCACCACCGGCCTTGTCATCGTCGTGGTGATCTTCATGCTGCTCGACCGCGAGGAGCTGCGCGATCGCTTCATTCGCCTGGTGGGCTACAGCGACCTCCACCGCACCACCGAGGCGATCCAGGACGCCGGCCGCCGCGTGAGCCAGTACCTTCTGACGCAGCTGGTGGTGAATGTCACCTACGGCGTGCCCATCGGCATTGGCCTCTGGCTGATTGGGGTGCCCAACGCACTGCTCTGGGGCCTGCTCGCCACCATCCTGCGCTTCCTGCCCTATATAGGCCCGTTCATCGCAGCGGTACTGCCGCTGGTGCTGGCGCTCGCGGTGGCGCCCGGCTGGTCGCTGCTCCTGTGGACAGCCGGCCTTTTCCTCACCATGGAGCTTATCAGCAACAACATCGTCGAACCGCTCCTATACGGCTCGCGCACAGGCCTATCTCCGCTTGCCATCATCGCCGCCGCCATCTTCTGGACCTGGCTTTGGGGACCGATCGGACTGGTCCTGTCTACTCCGCTGACCGTCTGCCTCGTCGTCCTCGGCCGCCATGTGCCGCAGTTCGAGTTCCTGCAGGTGATGCTTGGCAACGAACCGGTGCTTGATCCCAAGGAGCGGCTTTACCAGCGCCTTCTTGCCGCCGACCCCGACGAGGCCACGGACAATGCCGAGGAAATGCTGGAGGAAGACTATCTGGTGGACTTCTATGGCACGGTGGCGATCCCGGCGCTTCTGCTCGGAGAGCACGACCGCGCCCGTGGCGTTCTCTCCGGCGAGCAGATGCGGCAGGTGGCGGCAAGCGCCTCCACGCTCCTCCGCAACCTGGAGGAAATTGCCGAGGAGGAGTCGGAGGAGGAGGATATAACCGCAACCGAGGAGGGGACTGTCGCCGGCGCGCCCGAGGCGGGTCAGGGGGATGAGGTCGAGCTTCCCGATGGCGAGGGCAGGCGCATCCTCTGCATCGGCGGCCGCACGGAACTCGACGACGTCTCCGCCGCCATGTTCGCTCAGGTACTGGACGTTCAGGGCGCGGAGACCGAGGTCGCCACCCATGTTCAGATCCAGCCGCGCAACCTGCGCGAACTCGCTGTCCGCGGTTTCGACACCGCAGTGATCGCCTTCCTGAACCCGAACTCCCTCGGCCACGGCCGCTTCCTCGTCCGCCGCCTGAAGCGGGCTTCGCCGAGACTGCGCGTCGGCATTGTCCTGTGGGACGCCGAGGCAATGGACGGGACCGACCTCGAGGTGCTTGCCCACGAAATCAGTGCGGATTTCGTTGCCACCAGGATGACCGATGCGGTCGTCCGTACACTCTCGAACGAACCGCCCGTGAAGCTCGACGCGCCCAAGCTGATCCGCCGCCGCCGTCCCCAGGTCCGCGAGCATCTGGCCGAGGCGGCTATCACCCGCGCGCCGTCGTGACCGACTGTTATTGCGCGGGTGCTGCCTGCCTTGCCGGTATGATTGGTGAAATAGGCGGGCAGGGCGGTTATCCCTCTGCCCCTGACCGCCTGGTGGCCGATTACATCTTCACGCTCGGCAGTTTTGCCGCCTGCTTGACCCAGTCGACGAACTGCTCCGTGTCGAATGGTTCGTTCTCGTAAATGTGGAAATACCGCACCTCCTTGTGTTTGGAGGCGACAGGCGGCATCGGTTCGAGCGACGTGCCCCGGAAGAACGCGACCTTTATGTACCGGGCGATGCAGTGGAAGTTGAGGAACCAGCCGTCGTCGTCCGCGCCGTAGAAGGGCGAGTTCCATTTCACCGCCTTGCGCACGTTGGGCACGGCCTGTTCGATGAGCTGGTCGATCTGCCGGCCGACGGCCTGCTTCCATCCCGGCATCGCGGCGATGTAGGTCTGCACGGGCCGGTTCCCGTATCCCTTTGGGATCTGTGGGTTGCCCCCGGCAAGAAGGCGTGGTTTCGCGGGTTCAGTCCTGTCGTCCATTCCTTCCTCCCTCGATCCTGGAACGGGAGGAAATGTATACGCCGCGGGGCATCAAGTTAATCATCGGGCCGTTTCCTGCTGACAGGCACTGACGCGATAGTCCCGTCTTCCCTGCGGGTTCGGAGAGGCGGGAGCGTCTGGAATTGTCCACGCCTACCCATTATCTATCCACCGGGTGGCTTTGGAGGCTTGGAAATTTCTCCGCAAGCCCCTTGCGTTGAATCGTCATCCTCTCTAGAGGACATTGCTGTCGGAGCGTAGCGCAGCCTGGTAGCGCATCTGGTTTGGGACCAGAGGGTCGCGGGTTCAAATCCTGCCGCTCCGACCAGGAATTCGAGTGTGCCGCGCGAGCGGCATGAGAGGCAGCAGCGAGGTCGTCTAGAATGTCCGCGCGAATTTACAGCCCAGCAAGGACAGCGATGCAATCCGGTACGGCAAAGACAGGTCATTGGGTCTTGGAGTTTGAGCCGGAAGCGCCCCTGACGATCGAGCCCCTGATGGGTTACACGTCGTCCTCCGACACGCGCCGTCAGGTTCGTCTGACCTTCGCGACGAAGGAAGAGGCGATCGCCTATGCCGAGAAGAACGGCATCGCCTATCGCGTCGAGCCGGAGCGCAGGCCCAAGCGGCGTCAGATTTCGTACGCGGATAACTTCCGCTATGATCGCAAGATGCCCTGGACCCACTGAGGGTTCAGGACTGGCCCCGTAGCTCAGCTGGATAGAGCGTCAGCCTTCTAAGCTGAATGTCGCAGGTTCGAGCCCTGCCGGGGTCACCAAAATTTCCTCAATGATTTCAATATGTTGGCGACTTCCACTCCCGCAGAGGGTGTTAGAGAGTTACTCTATTGACCCAATCTTGCAGACTTTTCATGCGTCGTATGCTGCCTGTCTCAGCGTAGTGACCATCGAGGCGATGCCTTTGAGGGTTTCGACTGGTCCGGCAGAAGCGCGGGTAGGGCAGGTCAGGCGGTCGCCACCAGTACGGCGCCGGCGGCGATGAGGGCAACGCCCGTCCAGCCCTGGATGGAGAGCCGCTCGCCGAGGAAGATGGCCGCGAAGATGGCGACCATGACGACGCTGAGCTTGTCGATCGGAGCCACCTGGCCGGCGTCACCGAGCTTTAGCGCGCGGAAATAGCAGAGCCACGAGGCGCCCGTCGCAAGTGCCGAGAGCGTCAGGAACTGCCACGTCTTGCCGGGAATGCTGGACGGGCTCTGCCAGTTGCCGAACATCAGCACGATCGCGAGCGTCACCGGCAGGATGATTGCCGTGCGGATGAAGGTCGCCATGTCGGAATTGATGCCGGACACGCCGATCTTGCCGAAGATGGCCGTAAGCGCGGCGAAGGCGGCGGACAGCAGCGCCCAGAACTGCCATGACTGAACCACGTGGACTCACCCGGAAAGAAGCATTTCTTTGATCAGCAATTGAACCCGGGTTCAGTCAGGGTCAATCGGCAAATGCGCACAGGAACGGCCATGCAGGGCTTATGCGTGGGAAGGAAAGGGGCCACCTCGTGGCCCCGCCCAGCCGTCCGCTCCCGGGAAAGGCGCGAACCGTTTTTCGTCCGGCGATCTGGTTGTTTCCATGCTTCCGGAGGAAGCGCAGATACCACCTAGTGCTTGTGCCCGTGGTCCTGCGGCTGTGCCTCGTGCCCACCGTGCGCCCCATGGTTGCTGGAAGGGCGGGCAGCTTCCACTGCCAGCTCGACGTCGATGGAGCCGGCCTTCTCGAAGGTGAGCGTGAGCGGCACGCGCTCGCCCTCCTTGAGGGGTTGCTTGAGCTCCATCAGCATGAGGTGATAGCCGCCGGGGGCCAGCTCCACCGTGGCGCCAGGCTTTATCTCGAGGCCGTCCGCGAGGGGGCGCATGCGCATCACGCCGTCCGTCACTTCCATCGAGTGGATCTCGACCCGCCCAGCCACAGGGGATGAGGCGGAAACCAGGCGATCGGCCGCTTCGCCCTTGTTCTCGAGCTTGAGGAAGCCGCCGCCGACCTGTGCGGCGGGCGGAGTGGCGCGCGACCAGGGATGAACGATGTGGATGTCGCCCGCGTGATAGTCATGCGCCAGCGCGGCGTGGCTCATGAAAAGGGCAGATGCAGCAACAAGATATGCAGCGAATTTCATAAGTAGAGTCTCCAGGTCTGACGATCGCCGCGAGGGCGGCGGTACGATGGCGGAGCCGGAAGCGGCACCGTGCTTTCGGTCAGATGGAGAGAGTGGGCGGAGCCCGGGCGTGCCTCGCCTTGACGGCTCTGACCGGAAGCGGCAGAGGCTCAACCGCCGCGGTCCGGCCGAGAGGAACAAGATGCGGAGCGGAAATCCGCGGATGGGTTTCGGGGGTGCAGAGGGGGCCGGTTCCGCAGGCCATCTGGCAGGCGGACGTGCAGCAGTCGCGGTCCAGTCCCGCAAGCGGATGATCGTGACCGGAGCCGTCCTCCGAGGAAGGCAGGCAAAGGACGAACTCGTAGGTCAGGTCATGGGCCGCCATCGTGCCCTTGGCGTAGGCTGCGACCGCACCCTGCAGGGCCAGCAAATAGCCCAGCAGCGCGGCGACCAGCCACGCGAGCAACGGATCCCGTTTCAGGCGCATGAACCTCTGCATGGGCTTCCCATGGCACGCATCGGGCGCAATGTCACGAAGTCACTTTGTCATCCTTGGTAACATACCGCGGATTGACCTCCGGCGCATCTTCCAATGCCCGGGCCAGGCGCTGCGCGAAAGGGCAGTCCCGGCCGCTCATCTCCGCTCGTTCAAGGCCCAGCCAGGCAGCCATTCGTCCGAGTTCCGCGGCGAGCCGCGCGGGGGTCTCGTCCGGCGCATCGTCTTCCGGATGGGCGGAAAGCACCCTGAGCACGCCGGCCTTCCGGTCAGCCTTCAGGTCCACCCTCGCCACCAACTGGTCATCGAGCAGGAACGGAAAGACGTAATAGCCATGCACGCGATTGTGAACGGGTGTGTAGATCCCCAGCCGGTATCGGAAATCGAACAGCCGTTCGACCCGGCTGCGTTCCCAGATAAGAGGATCGAAGGGGGCGAGCAGCGCGGCTGCCCGGACTTTTCGGGGCGTCCGGGCCTCCCGGTGCAGGTATGCCGTCTGCGACCAGCCCTCGACCCTGACGGGAAACAGGGTTCCGTCTTCCACGAGCTCCTCGATCCGCGGATAGGCGTCGTCCGGACGCAGGCGGAAATAATCGCGGAGGTCGCTGCGCGTGGCGATCCCCAGCGCCCGCGCCGCCCGTTCGATCAGGCCGCGTTTTGCCTCACGCGGCTCCGGCGTGGGAAGCGCAAGGATCTCGCGCGGCATCACGCGATCCGGAATGTCGTAGAGCCGCTCGAAATTGGGCCCGCGCGAATGGGTCGTCACCAGTCCCGCCCAGAACAGCCATTCGAGCGCGCGTTTGGCCTCGCTCCACTGCCACCAGCCGGAGGCGCCGCGATGGCCTTCGATGGCGGCGGCCGTCAGCGGGCCGTTTCGCTCGACCTCGGCCAGCACCTGGTCGATGAAATCCCGCATCTCCCGGCCGAAGGTTGCGAGCCCCTTGTAAATGCCCCGGCCGGCGCGCCCCTCCTCCATGCGCCAGCGCAGGAGCGGATGCACTTCCGCCGGGAGAAGGGAAGCCTCGTGCGCCCAGTACTCGAAGGCGCGTCTCGGCTTCCGGCTGAGCGACGCATCGACGAGCTGCGCTGGATAGGGGCCCAGCCGCGAGAAGGCCGGCATGTAATGCGCCCGGGTGACGACATTCACCGAATCGATCTGGAACGCGCCGAGCCGTTGAAGAACTCGCACGATATGCTGTCGCGTGGGTTCGGCACCTTCCGGCCGCGGGCGGGTGCCGAACCCCTGCGCGGCGAGGGCGATGCGCCGTGCCTGTGCCAGTCCGATCGTGTCCCGGGTCAATCGAGCGCCTCCCTGTCCGGTTGAACCTTCCTGTCCAAAGCCGACTGTGGCACGGAAGAGGAGGGCAGGGAACCGTGAGAGCCCCCCTGGAGCGTGGCCGGGGCCCCATCCCTGGTGGAGATCTGATGAGGATGTAAGCCAATAATTATGGTCAGGCCCTTGGTTTGAGGAGAGAAAGCATCAAGTTGTTTCTTGAGCCTGATCAAAAAAACACGAAAATTGGGGGGAAGCAGACCCGAGTCTGGCTCAACTACATAACGTTGGACTTGCTTCCTGGAGACGGCTGCGCTAACCCTCGCCGCGTTGCAACACGGGCCTGGCTCACTGCCGGCACTCCTGCCAGCAAGCGACTCGCCCTGTACGAACCTGCCTGGCAGGTCACGGAAAGTCGGACAATGAACGAGCTTCTGAGTTCATACTTACCCATCGTCATCTTCATCGGGGTGTCGCTCATTATTGGCTGCGCCCTGCTGGTTGCGCCCTTCCTGGTCGCCTATCGCAATCCCGACCCGGAAAAGCTGTCCGCTTATGAATGCGGCTTCAACGCCTTCGACGACGCCCGCATGAAGTTCGATGTGCGGTTCTATCTGGTCGCCATCCTTTTCATCATCTTCGATCTGGAAGTGGCGTTCCTCTTCCCGTGGGCCGTGTCCTTCGGCGACATCGGGATGTTCGGCTTCTGGTCGATGATGGTGTTCCTCGCCGTCCTCACCGTAGGCTTCATCTATGAGTGGAAGAAGGGGGCTCTCGAATGGAATTGAACGGCACGACGATGGTCGCCCCTAAGCCCAAGGGAATCATTGATCCGAATACGGGCCGTCCGGTTGGCGAGAACGATCCCTTCTTTGGCTCCATCAATGAGGAGCTGACCGACAAGGGCTTCCTGGTGACGTCGTCGGAAGCCCTGATCACCTGGGCCCGGACCGGTTCGCTGATGTGGATGACCTTCGGTCTGGCCTGCTGCGCCGTCGAGATGATGCAGATGTCGATGCCGCGCTATGATTGCGAGCGTTTCGGCTTCGCTCCCCGCGCTTCTCCCCGCCAGTCCGACGTGATGATCGTAGCGGGAACTCTCACCAACAAGATGGCCCCTGCGCTGCGCAAGGTCTACGACCAGATGCCCGAGCCGCGCTACGTGATCTCCATGGGGTCCTGCGCCAACGGCGGCGGCTACTACCATTATTCCTATTCCGTCGTTCGCGGCTGTGACCGCGTGGTCCCGGTGGACATCTATGTACCGGGTTGCCCGCCGACCGCTGAAGCGCTGCTCTATGGCGTGCTGCTTCTGCAGAAGAAGATCCGCCGCTCTGGCACCATCGAGCGTTAGGAGTGAAGATGAGCGACGCGCTGAAGGACCTCGGAGCCTACATTCAGGACAAGCTCGCTGGCCGTGTGCGGGAGAGCATCGTCGCCTACGGGGAACTGACCCTGGTGGTCGAGCCCGACGACATCGTCGAGGTTCTGACCTTCCTGAAGGACGACGTGCAGTGTCAGTTCATCTGCCTGATCGACATTTGCGGTGCGGACTACCCGTCCCGCGAGAAGCGTTTCGAGGTGGTCTACCACCTCCTGTCGCCGCGCCAGAACCAGCGCATCCGCGTCAAGCTGTCGACGGACGAGGACACGCCAGTTCCCTCGGCTGTCGACGTATTCCCTGGCGCCAACTGGTATGAGCGCGAGGTCTACGATTTCTACGGCGTGCTGTTCACCGGCCATCCGGACCTCCGCCGCATCCTGACCGACTACGGCTTCGAGGGCCATCCGCTCCGCAAGGATTTCCCGCTGACCGGCTATTCCGAAGTCCATTACGACGAAGAGGCCAAGCGCGTCGTCTACAAGCCGGTGTCGCTCCGTCAGGAATTCCGCAACTTCGATTTTCTCTCGCCCTGGGAGGGTACGGAATACGTGCTGCCAGGTGACGAGAAGGCCAAGCAGTGACGAGGAAGGTGTCGCGTGGCTGAAACCTCTGTCCGCAATTTCAACATCAACTTCGGCCCCCAGCATCCGGCCGCCCACGGCGTTCTGCGTCTGGTTCTGGAGCTGGACGGCGAGGTGGTGGAACGCGTCGATCCGCACATCGGTCTGCTCCATCGCGGCACCGAGAAGCTGATGGAGTACAAGACCTACCTCCAGGCCTTGCCCTATCTCGACCGCCTCGACTACGTGGCGCCGATGAACCAGGAACATGCCTGGTGCCTGGCCATCGAGCGTCTGCTCGGCATCGAGGTGCCGAAGCGCGGCCAGCTCATCCGCGTTCTCTATTCCGAGATCGGCCGCATCCTGAACCATCTGCTGAACATCACCACGCAGGCCATGGACGTTGGCGCGCTCACCCCGCCGCTTTGGGGCTTCGAGGAGCGCGAGAAGCTGATGGTCTTCTACGAGCGCGCCTCCGGCGCCCGCATGCATGCGGCCTACTTCCGCCCGGGCGGCGTCCACCAGGATTTGCCCGAGAAGCTGGTCGAGGATATCGGCAACTGGATCGACCCCTTCCTCAAGACGGTCGATGACCTCGATGAACTGCTGACCGAAAACCGCATCTTCAAGCAGCGCAACGTCGACATCGGCGTCGTGAAGCTCGAGGACGCCTGGGCCTGGGGCTTCTCCGGCGTGATGGTGCGCGGGTCTGGCGCGCCGTGGGACCTGCGCAAGAGCCAGCCCTACGAATGCTACGACGAGATGGATTTCGACATCCCGGTCGGCAAGAACGGCGACTGCTATGACCGCTATCTCATCCGCATGGAGGAGATGCGCCAGTCGGCGAAGATCATGCGCCAGTGCGTCGAGCGTCTGTTGAGCACCGAGCGCACCGGGCCGGTTTCGGCCGAGGATGGCAAGGTCGTGCCGCCGAAGCGCGCCGCCATGAAGCGCTCGATGGAAGCGCTCATCCATCACTTCAAGCTCTACACGGAAGGCTTCCGCGTTCCGGCGGGCGAGGTCTATGCCGCCGTCGAGGCGCCCAAGGGCGAGTTCGGCGTCTACCTGGTTTCCGACGGCACGAACCGGCCCTACCGGGTGAAGCTTCGCGCGCCGGGCTTTGCCCACCTGCAGGCAATGGACTTCCTTTGCCGGCATCATCTTCTGGCCGATGTCACGGCTGTGCTCGGCTCTCTCGACATCGTGTTTGGTGAGGTAGACAGGTAATGTCAGTCCGCCGTCTCGCAGACGAAGCTGTTCAGCCCGCAAGCTTCGCCTTCACGCAGGAAAACCTTGAGTGGGCGCAGCGCACGATCGCCAAGTATCCCGAGGGGCGCCAGCAGTCTGCCGTCATCCCGCTCCTGATGCGGGCTCAGGAACAGGAAGGCTGGGTCACCCGCGCGGCCATCGAATATGTGGCTGACATGCTTGGCATGCCTTACATCCGCGTGCTGGAGGTCGCCACTTTCTACACCCAGTTCCAGCTCGCCCCTGTCGGCAAGCGCGCGCACGTTCAGGTCTGCGGCACCACGCCCTGCATGCTGCGCGGGGCAGGGGACCTGATTGAGGTCTGCAAGCGCAAGATCCATCCCGAACCGTTCCATCTCAACGAGGACGGCTCCCTCTCCTGGGAGGAGGTCGAATGCCTGGGCGCCTGCGTGAACGCGCCCATGGTGATGATCTTCAAGGACACCTACGAGGACCTGACGCCCGAGCGGCTCGAAGAGATCATCGACGCCTTCCACGAGGGCAAGGGCGACACCATCAAGCCCGGCACGCAGATCGACCGTTTCAACTCCGCGCCTGCCGGCGGCTTCACCGCCCTGGCGAACGAGGCGGACGTCATCAAGGTCCCCAATCCTGATCTGCCGGCGCGGTTCGCTTCGTCGCCGTCCGCCACGGTTCCGCCCACCGAGGCTGGCCGTCCGCGCACCGACGCCATCGAGACCAATCCTGCCGTGAGCTCGCCGTCCGCCGCCAAGGTCAGCGGTGCCGCGGAATCGGCTGCAAGCGTCTCCGCCCCGGCTGAAAATCCGGCCCAGGCGGATCGCGTGGCCGAGGAGGTTGAGCGCACGGTTCGCACCCGCACCCACAGCGGCAAGCCTGAGGAACAGCAGCCCAAGCTGCGCGCGCCGGAGCTGAGCAGGGTGGATCCGATCCCGGACCTGTCTGACGACGACCGTCCGGTTGCGCTTCCGCGCCCGGAGAAGCCGGACAACCTGCAACTGATCTCGGGCATCGGCCCGAAGATCGAGGCCATCCTCAACGAGCTCGGCATCTACACCTACGTGCAGATTGCCGCCTGGGGTCCGCGCGAGCGCGCCTGGGTGGATCGTCACCTGCAGTTCCACGGCCGCATTGAGCGCGAGAACTGGGTCGGCCAGGCCGAGGCTCTGGCCCGTGGCGGCGAAGCCGAATACGAGCGGGTCTTCGGAAAGAAACCGCGCTAGGAGAGCGAGATGCTTCAGGACAAGGACCGCATCTTTACGAATATCTACGGCCGGTTTGACCGTTCGCTGCGCGGCGCCATGATGCGCGGCCACTGGGATGGCACCAAGGCCATCCTGGAGAAGGGCAGGGACCGGATCATCGAGGAGATGAAGGCTTCCGGTCTCCGCGGCCGCGGCGGCGCGGGCTTCCCGACGGGCCTCAAGTGGTCGTTCATGCCGAAGCAGAGCGACGGCCGCCCGCACTACCTCGTCGTCAACGCCGACGAGTCCGAGCCTGGCACCTGCAAGGACCGCGATATTCTTCGCCACGATCCGCACACGCTGATCGAGGGCTGCCTGATCGCCGGTTTCGCGATGGGCGCGCATCATGCCTTCATCTACGTCCGCGGCGAGTTCATCCGTGAGCGCGAGGCACTGCAGCGCGCCATCGACGAGTGCTATGACGCGGGACTCATCGGCAAGAACAACCGCCACGGCTGGGACTTCGACATCGTCGTCCACCACGGCGCCGGCGCCTACATCTGCGGCGAGGAAACCGCGCTGCTCGAGAGCCTCGAAGGCAAGAAGGGCCAGCCGCGCCTGAAGCCGCCGTTCCCGGCCAACATGGGCCTCTACGGCTGCCCGACGACGGTCAACAACGTCGAGTCTATTGCCGTTGCGCCGACCATCCTGCGCCGCGGGGCGGCCTGGTTCTCCTCCTTCGGACGCGAGAACAACAAGGGCACCAAGCTCTTCATGATTTCCGGTCACGTCAACACGCCGTGCACCGTCGAGGAGGAGATGGGCATTCCGTTCCGCGAGCTGATCGAGCGCCATGCCGGCGGCATCCGCGGCGGCTGGGACAACCTTCTGGCGGTCATTCCCGGCGGCGCGTCCTGCCCGGTCGTCAAGGCCGAGGACATCATTGACTGCCCGATGGATTTCGACGGCCTTCGTTCCGTGAAGTCCTCCTTCGGCACGGCCGCCGTGATCGTCATGGACAAGTCCACCGACATCATCAAGGCGATCGCCCGCCTGTCGCAGTTCTTCAAGCACGAGAGCTGCGGTCAGTGCACCCCGTGCCGCGAAGGCACCGGCTGGATGTGGCGCGTTATGGAGCGCTTCGTGCGCGGCGAGGCGCACAAGCACGAGATTGACATGCTGCTCGACGTGTCGAAGCAGATCGAGGGTCACACGATCTGCGCCCTTGGCGATGCGGCCGCCTGGCCGGTCCAGGGCCTGATCCGGAATTTCCGGCACGAGATCGAATGTCGCATCGATGAGTTCTCGCGGAATGCGCACCGCGTGGAACCGGTTCTGGCGGCGGCCGAATGAGAATGAATGTGTCGATAAGGCAAGCAGTTAGCGGACGGCGATAATGGCAAGGTTGAAAGTCGACGGCATAGAGATCGAAGTTCCCGATCACTACACGCTGCTGCAGGCTGCGGAAGAGGCCGGTGCAGAGGTTCCGCGTTTCTGCTTCCATGAACGGCTCTCGATCGCCGGCAACTGCCGCATGTGTCTGGTGGAAGTGAAGGGCGGTCCGCCCAAGCCCCAGGCGTCCTGCGCCATGAGCGTCCGCGATCTGCGTCCGGGCCCGAACGGCGAGCTGCCGGAGATCTTCACCAAGTCCGCGATGGTGAAGAAGGCGCGCGAGGGCGTGATGGAGTTCCTGCTCATCAACCATCCGCTCGACTGCCCGATCTGCGATCAGGGCGGCGAGTGCGACCTGCAGGACCAGGCCATGGCCTATGGCGTGGACTCCTCGCGCTATCACGAGAACAAGCGCGCGGTCGAGGACAAGTACATCGGCCCGCTGGTCAAGACGATCATGAACCGCTGCATCCACTGCACGCGGTGCGTCCGCTTCACGACGGAAGTGGCCGGCATCGCCGAGCTCGGCATGATTGGCCGCGGCGAGGACGCCGAGATCACGACCTATCTCGAGCGCGCAATGACCTCGGAGCTGCAGGGCAACGTGATCGACCTCTGCCCGGTCGGCGCGCTGACCTCGAAACCCTACGCTTTCAAGGCCCGTCCGTGGGAGCTCACCAAGACCCAGTCCGTGGACGTGATGGACGCCGTCGGCTCGTCGATCCGCGTGGATACCCGCGGCCGCGAGGTGATGCGTATCGTGCCCGTCATCAACGAGGCGGTGAACGAGGAGTGGATCTCCGACAAGACCCGTTTCGTCTGGGACGGCCTGCGCACGCAGCGCCTTGACCGTCCGTATGTCCGCCGCGACGGCCGCCTCTATCCGGCGACCTGGAGCGAGGCCTTCGCAGCCATCGCCGCTGCCATCAAGCAGACCTCGGGTGACCGCATCGGCGCCATCGCCGGCGACCTCGCCTCGGTGGAGGAGATGTACGCGCTCAAGCTGCTCATGCAGTCGCTGGGCTCGGCCAACATCGACTGCCGCCAGGACGGCACCGTGCTCGACCCGTCGCTCGGTCGCGCAACCTACATCTTCAACCCGACCATCGAGGGCATCGAGGATGCCGACGCGCTGCTGATCGTGGGCTCCAACCCACGCATCGAGGCGGCGGTGCTCAACGCGCGCATCCGCAAGCGCTGGCGCGTTGGCCCGTTCCCGATCGGCGTGGTCGGCGAGGGCGGCGAGCTGCGCTACCAGTACACGCACATCGGCTCCGGTCCGGAGTCGCTCAAGGCTCTCCTCGACGGCAAGCATGAGTTCGCCGAGGTGCTGAAGACGGCCCAGCGTCCGCTGATCCTGGTGGGGCAGGGCGCTCTTGCCCGTCCGGACGGCCGCGCCGTGCTTGGCAATGTGGCGAAACTCGCCACTGCCGTCGGCGCCGTTTCCGAGGACTGGAACGGCTTTGCCGTGCTCCACACGGCGGCTGCGCGCGTTGGCGGTCTCGACCTCGGCTTCGTGCCGGGCGAGGGCGGCCGGGACGTTGCCGGCATGATGGGCAACCTCGACGTGCTGTTCCTGCTCGGTGCCGACGAGATCGACATGGAACGCATCGGTAACGCCTTCACGGTCTATATTGGCTCGCATGGCGATGCCGGCGCCCACCGCGCCGACGTGATCCTGCCGGGTGCAGCCTATACCGAAAAGTCCGGCACTTATGTGAACACGGAAGGCCGTGTCCAGATGGGTAACCGCGCCGCCTTCGCGCCGGGTGACGCCCGCGAAGACTGGGCGATCCTGCGCGCGCTCTCGGACGTGCTCGGCCATCGCCTGCCGTTCGACTCGCTGGCGCAGCTGCGTGCGCGGCTCTATGCGGACTACCCACATTTCACCGCCATCGACACGATCGCGCCCGGTTCGGCGGCCGATGTCGAGGCGCTGGCCTCGCTCGCGGGCGCCATGGACAGTGCGGGCTTCGCCTCCACCATCCGCGACTTCTACCTAACCAATCCGATTGCGCGCGCTTCGGCCGTGATGGCCGAGTGCTCGGCACTGGCGCGCGGCGAGATCAAACAGGCGGCTGAGTAGGTCTACTATGGAATCGTTCCTTACTGACTACGTGGTTCCCGGGCTGATCATCCTGGCTCAGTCGGTGCTGTTGCTGGTCATCCTGCTGGTTGGCCTTGCCTATATCCTCTATGCCGACCGCAAGATCTGGGCCGCCGTCCAGCTGCGCCGCGGTCCCAACGTGGTCGGCCCCTGGGGCCTTCTGCAGTCCTTTGCGGACCTTCTGAAGTTCGTCTTCAAGGAGCCGATCATCCCGTCGGGCGCCAACAAGGTGGTGTTCCTCCTGGCCCCGCTGGTCTCCTCCGTTCTCGCCATGTCGGCCTGGGCGGTGGTTCCGGTGAGCTTCGGCTGGGCGATCGCCGACATCAATGTCGGCATCCTCTACGTGCTCGCCATCTCATCGCTCGAGGTTTACGGCGTCATCATGGGCGGCTGGGCCTCGAACTCGAAGTACCCGTTCCTCGGCGCGCTGCGCTCCGCCGCGCAGATGGTGTCTTACGAAGTCTCCATCGGCTTCGTGATCGTCACCGTCCTGCTGGTGGTGGGCTCGCTGAACCTCACCGACATCGTGGTTTCGCAGCAGGACGGTCTGGGCACCATGCTCGGCCTGCCGAACTCGTTCCTCGACTGGCACTGGCTGCCGCTCTTCCCGATGTTCATCATCTTCTTCATCTCCGCGCTCGCGGAGACGAACCGTCCGCCCTTCGACCTGGTGGAGGCGGAGTCGGAGCTCGTCGCCGGTCATATGATCGAGTACTCGTCGACGCCGTTCCTGCTCTTCTTCCTCGGTGAGTATGTCGCCATCGTTCTGATGTGCGCGCTGACCACCATTCTGTTCCTCGGCGGATGGCTGCCGCCCTTCGACTTCGCCCCCTTCACCTGGATCCCGGGTGTGGTGTGGTTCGTGCTGAAGGTCTGCTTCGTCTTCTTCATGTTCGCGCTGGTGAAGGCTTTCGTGCCGCGCTACCGCTATGACCAGCTGATGCGGCTGGGCTGGAAGGTGTTCCTGCCGATCTCGCTGGCGATGGTCGTGATCGTGGCAGCGTTCCTCAAGATCACGGGTCTGGCATGAACATGAATAAGATGTCGCAACTGTTTGAATTTGCAGGAGAATGACGATGTCCGCGCTTGCACAGGCCGCCAAGTCACTGCTCCTGAAGGAGTTCTGGGGAGCGATCGTGCTGTCGATGCGGCAGTTCTTCGCGCCGAAGGCCACGATCAACTACCCCTACGAGAAGGGCCCGATCTCGCCCCGCTTCCGCGGCGAGCACGCGCTGCGCCGCTATCCGAGCGGCGAGGAGCGTTGCATCGCCTGCAAGCTCTGCGAGGCGATCTGCCCGGCGCAGGCCATCACCATCGAGGCCGGCCCGCGCCGCAATGACGGCACGCGCCGCACGGTGCGCTACGACATTGACATGGTGAAGTGCATCTACTGCGGTTTCTGCCAGGAGGCGTGTCCGGTGGATGCGATCGTCGAGGGGCCGAACTTCGAGTTCGCCACGGAGACCCGCGAGGAGCTTTACTACGATAAGGAGAAGCTTCTCGCGAACGGCGACCGCTGGGAGCGTGAGCTGGCCCGCAACATTGCGCTGGATGCACCTTACCGCTGAGGCGGGGGGCAGCAGGGTGAAGCGGTCCCGGGAAGGGAAACGGTTTCCGACCGGGGCGCGAAAAGATGAATGGTGGGAGCGTTTCGGAATTGCCGTGAGGGGCTGGAACGCTCTGACGCGGCGGGGGAGGCCCCGCCGAAACGATACAGGCAAGAGCCGTCATGGGGACGGCGGCGGCCCGCTCCGCGAGGACGGGCCGGGAAAGAATCGAGGTAATCGATGCTGACAGGACTAGGGGCGATCTTTTTCTACCTATTCGCCTTCGTTGCGGTCGCGGCGGCGTTAATGGTCATCTCCGCGCGCAACCCGGTACACTCGGTGCTCTTTCTCATTCTCGTCTTCTTCAACGCCGCAGGCCTGTTCCTGCTGGCCGGGGCAGAGTTCCTGTCACTCATCCTGCTGATCGTCTACGTCGGCGCTGTGGCGGTGCTCTTCCTGTTCGTGGTGATGATGCTGGATGTGGACTTCGCCGAGCTGAAGCAGGGCGCGCTGCAGTACGCGCCGGTGGGCGCCCTGGTGGGGCTGATCCTCGCTGCGGAGCTGATCATCGTGCTGGGCGGCTACGGCTTCTCCCCGCAGCTTGCCTCCACGGTCGCGGAGCCGATGCCGTCGCTCGCCGAGAGGCAGAACACGGCCGCGCTCGGTGACATCCTCTATACGGACTACGTCTTCTTCTTCCAGATCGCTGGCCTGGTCCTGCTGGTTGCGATGATCGGCGCCATCGTGCTGACCCTGCGTCACCGTCCGCACGTCAAGCGCCAGAACATTGCCGAGCAGGTCGCCCGCACGCCTGCGACCGCCATTGAGATCCGCAAGGTGAAGACCGGCGAGGGAATTTGATCATGGAAGTGGGTATTGCACATTTTCTCACTGTCTCGGCGGTGCTCTTCACGCTGGGCGTGTTCGGCATCTTCCTGAACCGGAAGAACGTCATCATCATCCTGATGTCCATCGAGCTGATCCTGCTCTCGGTGAACATCAACTTCGTGGCGTTCTCCTCGGTGCTCGGGGATCTCGTCGGCCAGGTTTTCGCATTGTTCGTACTAACAGTCGCCGCGGCTGAAGCCGCGATCGGCCTTGCAATCCTTGTTGTCTTCTTCCGCAACCGCGGCTCCATCGCCGTTGAAGACATCAACACGATGAAGGGCTGAAGAGGGGACTTTCATGTATCAGGCGATCGTATTCCTTCCTCTCGCCGGCTTCCTCATTGCCGGGCTTTTCGGCCGCGCCATCGGGGCGAGGGGAGCGGAGCTCATTACCTCCGGGCTGCTGGTCGTTTCGGCCGTGCTGTCCTGGGTGGCGTTCTTCTCTGTCGCCCTGGGCGACCAGCAGGCGTTCACGGTGCCGCTGCTGCAGTTCATCTCCTCCGGCAGCCTGGACGTGAACTGGGCGCTGCACATCGACACGCTGACGGCTGTCATGCTGGTGGTCGTGAACACGGTATCCGCGCTGGTTCACATCTACTCCATTGGCTACATGCATCACGATCCGCAGCGGCCGCGCTTCTTCGCGTACCTCTCGCTCTTCACCTTCGCGATGCTGATGCTGGTGACGTCGGACAATCTGGTCCAGATGTTCTTCGGCTGGGAAGGCGTGGGTCTGGCCTCCTACCTGCTGATCGGCTTCTGGTACAAGAAGCCCTCCGCCAATGCCGCCGCCATGAAGGCCTTCATCGTCAACCGCGTCGGCGACTTCGGCTTCGTGCTCGGCATCCTCGGGGTCTTCATCCTCTTCGGCTCGGTGAATTTCGACACGATCTTCGCCAACACGCAGAACTTCCTGCCGGATGCGCCCGCTTCGGCCGAGCCGGTGCTGACCTTCCTCGGCTACGCGCTCACCACCCATGACGCGCTGACGGTCGTCTGCCTGCTGCTCTTCGTGGGCGCCATGGGCAAGTCGGCCCAGGTTCCGCTGCACACCTGGCTTCCTGACGCGATGGAAGGCCCGACGCCGGTGTCGGCCCTCATTCACGCTGCTACCATGGTGACCGCCGGTGTCTTCATGGTCGCGCGCCTGTCGCCGATCTTCGAGCTGTCGTCCACCGCGCTCATGGTCGTCACCCTGATCGGCGCCATCACCGCCTTCTTCGCGGCGACGGTCGGCTTGGTGCAGAACGACATCAAGCGCGTGATCGCCTATTCGACCTGTTCGCAGCTCGGCTACATGTTCGTGGCCCTGGGAAGCGGCTTCTACGGCGCCGCCGTGTTCCACCTTTTCACGCACGCCTTCTTCAAGGCGCTGCTCTTCCTCGGTGCCGGCTCGGTCATCCACGCCGTCTCCGACGAGCAGGACATGCGCAAGATGGGCGGCCTGCGCACGCTTATCCCGCAGACCTACTGGATGATGGTCATCGGCACGCTGGCGCTCACCGGCGTCGGCATCCCCGGCACGCTCATCGGCATGGCCGGCTTCTTCTCGAAGGATGCGATCATCGAGGGCGCCTTTGCGACGCACACCTCGATCGGCCAGTTCGCCTTCGTGCTGCTGGTGATTGCCGCCGTGTTCACCAGTTTCTACTCCTGGCGTCTGATCTTCATGACGTTCCACGGCAAGCCGCGCGCCTCCGCCGACGTGATGCACCACGTCCACGAGTCGCCGCTGGTCATGCTGGCGCCGCTTTATGTGCTGGCCGTCGGCGCGGTCTTTGCGGGCGGGGTCTTCAGCGAGTACTTCGTCGGCCACCACTTCACCGACTTCTGGAAGGGTGCGCTGTTCGTCCTGCCGGACAACCACATCCTGCACGACTTCCACGATGTGCCGCTGTGGGTGAAGTGGTCGCCCTTCGTGGCCATGCTGCTCGGCTTCCTGGTTGCCTGGCGCTTCTACATCAAGTCGCCGGAGAGCCCGAAGCGTCTCGCCGAGCGTCACCGCGGCCTCTACGCCTTCCTTCTCAACAAGTGGTATTTCGACGAGCTGTATGACTTCCTGTTCGTCCGGCCTGCGATGCGCCTCGGCCAGTTCCTCTGGAAGAAGGGCGACGGCTGGCTGATCGACGGGTTCGGTCCTGACGGCATCTCCGCCCGCGTCGTGGATATCACCAACCGCGTTGTGAAAATGCAGACCGGCTACCTCTATCATTACGCCTTTGCGATGCTGATCGGCGTCGCAGCACTTGTGACCTGGATGATGCTCGGGAGCTCGTTCTAAACCATGACGGATTGGCCCATTCTTTCCACGGTCACCTTCCTGCCGCTGGTAGGTGCGTTCCTCATTTTCCTGATCCGGGATGATGGCCAGAGCGCCGGACGCAACATCCGCAACGTTGCGCTGCTGACGACGGTCTTCACCTTCGTGCTGTCGATCTTCGTCTGGGCCGGCTTCGACTATTCGACGCCGGGCTTCCAGATGGTCGAGAAGCACGACTGGTTCGACGCCAACATCTCCTATCACATGGGTGTCGACGGCATTTCGATGCTGTTCGTCATCCTCAGCACCTTCCTGATGCCGTTCTGCATTCTCGCCAGCTGGGAGTCGGTGCAGAGCCGCGTCAAGGAATACATGATCGCTTTCCTCGTGCTGGAAACGTTCATGATCGGCGTGTTCTGCGCCCTCGACATGGTGCTGTTCTACATCTTCTTCGAGGCGAGCCTCATCCCGATGTTCATCATCATCGGCGTGTGGGGTGGTCCGCGCCGGGTCTACGCGAGCTTCAAGTTCTTCCTCTACACGCTCGCCGGTTCCGTGCTGATGCTGCTGGCCATGATGGCCATGTACTGGCAGGCCGGAACGACCGATATTCCGACGCTGCTGACCTATGCCTTCCCTGCGCACCTGCAGTACTGGCTGTGGCTTGCCTTCTTCGCCTCCTTCGCGGTGAAGATGCCCATGTGGCCGGTCCACACCTGGCTGCCTGACGCCCACGTGGAGGCACCGACGGCGGGCTCGGTGATCCTGGCCGCGATCCTCCTGAAGATGGGCGGCTACGGCTTCCTGCGTTTCTCGCTGCCGATGTTCCCGGTCGCCTCGGCCGACTTCGCTCCGCTTGTCTTCGCCCTGTCGGTGATCGCCATCGTCTACACGTCTCTGGTTGCGCTCATGCAGACCGACATCAAGAAGCTGATCGCTTACTCGTCGGTCGCCCACATGGGCTTCGTGACTATGGGCATCTTCGCCATGAACGAGCAGGGCATCCAGGGTGCGATCTTCCAGATGCTCTCGCACGGTCTGGTCTCCGGTGCGCTGTTCCTCTGCATCGGCGTGATTTACGACCGCATGCACACCCGCGAGATCGCGGCCTATGGCGGCCTCGTCAACAACATGCCGAAGTATGCCGTGGTCTTCATGATCTTCACGATGGCGAACGTGGGTCTGCCGGGCACCAGCGGCTTCGTGGGCGAGTTCCTGACGCTTCTGGCCGTCTACCGGGTCAATACCTGGGTCGCTCTGTTCGGCGCCACCGGCATGATCCTTTCCGCGGCCTATGCGCTGTGGCTGTACCGCCGCGTGATCTTCGGCGCGCTGACCAAGGAGAGCCTGAAGCAGCTTGCCGATCTGTCCACGCGGGAGAGGGCGATCCTGTACCCGCTGGTCGCGCTCGTCATCTTCTTCGGCGTCTATCCCAATGCGCTGATCAACGTGACGAACGCCTCGGTCGGCGCACTGCTCGACCATCTGAATGCGTCGCTTGATGTGGCCTTGCTGGCCGGAGCCAATTGAACGGAAGAGTGGATTCCATGACGTTTGATCTCACTTCGAGCTTGGCTCTAACCCTGCCGGAACTGGCGCTCGCCGTTGGCGCCATGGTGCTGCTGATGATAGGGGTGTTCTCCGGCGAGCGGGCCAACACCACGGTCACCGGCCTGGCCGTGGCGCTGTTCCTGGCGGTCATCGCCTGGATCCTGGTCTTCCCGTCGGAAGGCGAGGCTTTCGGTGGCGCCTTCATCAGCGACGGTTTCGCCCGCTTCATGAAGCTGCTGACGTTGGCGAGTTCTGTCGTCACGCTGGTCATGTCCGTGGGCTTTGCCCGTGCCGAACGCTTCGACAAGTTCGAGTATCCGGTCCTGATCATCCTTTCGACCGTCGGCATGATGCTCATGGTTTCGGCCAACAACATGCTGACGCTGTACCTGGGCCTCGAGCTCTCCTCGCTCGCGCTCTACGTCGTCGCCGCCATCAATCGCGACAGCGTGCGTTCGACCGAGGCGGGCCTCAAGTACTTCGTGCTCGGCTCGCTGGCTTCGGGCATGTTGCTCTATGGCATCACGCTGGTCTACGGCTTTACGGGCCAGACGGGCTTCGAGGGCATCTCGGCGGCGCTTGCCGGCGGTGAGCGTCCGCTCGGCCTGATCTTCGGCCTTGTGTTCATCCTAGCCGGCATTGCCTTCAAGATCTCTGCCGTTCCGTTCCACATGTGGACGCCGGACGTCTACGAGGGTGCTCCGACGCCGGTGACGGCCTTCTTCGCCGCCGCGCCCAAGATGGCCGCCATGGCCATGCTGGTCCGCGTCACCATGGAGACCTTCGAGCCGGTTGCGCGCGACTGGCAGCAGATCGTCGTCTTCATCTCGATCGCCTCGATGGTGCTCGGCTCCTTCGCGGCCATCGGCCAGCGCAACTTCAAGCGTCTGATGGCCTATTCGTCGATCGGCCATGTCGGCTTCGCCCTGGTGGGCCTTGCCGCCAACTCCGAGGCTGGCGTGCGCGGCGTCATCATCTACATGCTGATCTATCTCGTCATGACGCTCGGCACCTTCGCCTTCATTCTGGCGATGCGCCGCAACGACGAGAACGTCGAGCAGATCGATGATCTGGCCGGTCTTGCCACGACCAATCCGGTCATGGCGGTGATCCTGACGCTGATGATGTTCTCGCTTGCGGGCATTCCGTTCCTCGCGGGCTTCTTCGCCAAGTGGTACGTCTTCCTCGCCGCGATCGAGGTCGGACTGGTGACGCTTGCCGTCATCGGTGTGCTGGCTTCCGTGGTGTCGGCCTACTACTACCTGCGCATCATCAAGATCATGTGGTTCGACGAGTCGGTTGGCGGCTTCCAGCCCATGGCAGGCGAGCTGCGTCTGGTGCTGGGTCTGAGCGGTGCGTTCATCACCCTCTACGTTCTGTTTGCCGCTCCCGTCGGGCGTCTCGCCCAGGCGGCCGCGCAGAGCCTGTTCTGATCGATGTTTGCGCTTGCGCCTTCGGCTCTCTCGGACGGCTACCGGCTGGAGGCGCACCAGTCTGTGACTTCCACCAACGCGCTCGCTCTCGAGCGGGCGCGTGAGGGTGACCCGGGCCGTCTCTGGATCGTTTCGCGGCACCAGACCGGGGGGCGCGGAAGGCGGGGGCGCGCCTGGGAGACGCCGGTCGGAAACCTTGCCGCCACCGTCCTCCTCGTGGAGAGCTTCGACCCCGCAACGGCCGCAACGCTGGGCTTCGTTGCGGGGCTTTCGCTTTCCGACGCCCTCGACGCAACGGCACCGGATGCGCGGATCGATATCGGACTCGATCACGGTTCCGGCTCCGGCCACCGCTTCGAGCTGAAGTGGCCGAACGACGTGCTCGCCGGCGGCGCGAAGCTCGCAGGCATTCTGCTGGAGTCGACTTTGCTGCCTGATGGCCGCCTGGCACTGGCCATTGGTATTGGCGTGAACGTGGTCGCCTATCCACCGGATCTTCCGTATCCGGCGACTTCGCTGGCAGCCCTTGGCAGCAAGGCCGATGCGGGCGGTCTGTTCCTGGCCCTGAGCGACGCCTGGGTCGACAACATGCGTCTGTGGAACGGGGCGCGCGGCTTGCCCCTGATACGCGAACGATGGCTCAAGCGCGCGTCAGGGCTTGGCGGCAGGGTCGCCGTGAGGGTAGACGGACGGGTCGCTTCCGGCTTATTTGAGACCATTGATGACGCCGGACGGCTGGTGATCCGCGAGGACGATGGCAACCGGCTGTACGTTACCGCCGGCGATGTCCACTTTGGCGCGGTCGCATCCGAGCGCGCCCGATAAATGATTGGTAGTATTAGAGAACAACGAGTTAGGCGCAGTTGTTGATTGATCGAATCAATAATCTGCTAACGAAATTGGAGAGGAATTCCGGACGTGGCATTGGGGCAAGAGGAATTGGTGTTCTGTCCTTTGGGTGGTGTCGGCGAGATCGGCATGAACCTGGCCCTGTATGGATATGGTCCGGCCAACAATCGCAGCTGGCTTCTGGTTGACTGCGGCGTGTCGTTTCCCGGACCGGAGCTTCCCGGTGTCGACCTCGTCCTGCCGGACATCCGTTTCATTACCGAACATCTGCCCAATCTGAAGGGCATCGTCATCACCCATGCCCATGAGGACCATTTCGGCGCGCTGCTCGATCTTTGGCCGATGCTGCGCACGGAGGTTTGGGTAACCCCGTTCACCGCCGGCCTGATCGAGGCCAAGCGCGAAAGCGAGGTCGACGCGCCGGAGATCCCGTTACGCGTATTCCGGGCTGGTGACCGGTTTGAGATCGGCCCGTTCGGGATCGAGGCGATCGCCGTCAGCCACTCCATACCGGAGCCGGTTTCGCTTGCCATTACGACGCCGCTCGGCCGCGTGATCCACACCGGCGACTGGAAGATAGACCCGGCTCCCGTTCTCGGGCCCAGCACGGATGAGGCGCGCTTCCGCGCGCTGGGCGACGAGGGCGTTCTGGCTCTGATCTGCGACTCCACCAACGCGCTGCGGGAAGGGGACTCGCCTTCTGAGCAGGATGTGGGCAAGGGGATCCGCGAGGTGATCGAGCAGGCGCCTGGCCGCGTCGCCATCACCACCTTCTCCTCGAATGTCGGCCGCATCCGCGCGATCGCCGAAGCGGCGCGCGATGTCGGCCGGTCCGTGCTGGTGCTCGGCCGCTCGCTTCAGCGCGTGATCGATGTTGCGGCTGAACTGGGCTATCTAGACGGGCTGCCGCCGTTCCTCACGGAAGACCAGTATGAGCAGATTCCGCGTGAGCATGTGGTGGTGCTCTGCACCGGCAGCCAGGGCGAGGCGAGGGCGGCGCTGGCCAAGCTCGCGCGGCAGGAGCTGCGCAACGTGCAGCTTGCTCCCGGCGACACGGTTGTTTTCTCCTCCCGCGTCATCCCTGGCAACGAGAAGGCCATCATCGGCATCAAGAACCTGCTGATCGAGCAGGGCGTGAAGGTCATCGAGGACTCCGACGCGCTCATCCACGTCTCCGGCCATCCCCGCCGCAACGAGTTGCGGAAGATGTACGAGTGGGTCCGTCCCGAGATTCTCGTGCCCGTCCACGGCGAGGCCGCCCATCTGGTGGCCCACGGCTCGCTCGGCGCCATGTGCGGCATTCCTCAGGTGGCCCAGGTGCGTGACGGCGAGATGCTGCGGCTCGCGCCGGGACCTGCCGAAATTCTGGAGCGCGTCCACTTCGGCCGCATTTTCAAGGACGGCAAGGTTATCGGAAATGACGTGGAGGTGGGCGTCCGCGACCGCCGCAAGCTCTCCTATGCCGGTCATGTGGCGGTGAACGTCGTGTTAGACAACCATTACAATCTCGCCGGTGATCCGGACCTTGTCGCCATCGGCGTGGCGGAGAAGGATCCGCAGGGCCGTCTGATGGAACAGGTCATGCTCGATGCGGCCATCGGCGCGATCGAGAGCATTCCGCGCAAGGGCCGCCGCAATCTGGACCTGGTGGCGGAGGCCGTCCGCCGCGCCGTGCGCGCCTCGGCCAACGAGGCCTGGGGCAAGAAGCCGATCGTGACCGTCTTCGTCACTCAGTAAGGGGGAGCTATGCTGAAGAGACTGAATCATGTGGCGATTGCCGTGCCGGATCTTTCCGCGGCTGCGGCGATCTATCGGGATACGCTGGGCGCGAAGGTCTCGGCGCCCCAGTCTCTGCCGGAGCATGGCGTGACGGTCGTCTTCGTGGAGCTCGACAACACCAAGATCGAGTTGCTGGAGCCGCTGGGCGAGAAGTCGCCCATTGCCTCTTTCCTTGATAAGAGCCCGTCCGGCGGCATCCACCATGTCTGCTACGAGGTGGATGACATCATCGCTGCGCGCGATCATCTGAAGGAAAAGGGCGCGCGCATCCTGGGCGACGGCGAGCCGAAGACCGGCGCCCACGGCAAGCCGGTGCTGTTCCTGCATCCGAAGGATTTCAACGGCACGCTCGTCGAGCTCGAGCAGATCTGACCGCGCCACTCGTTCCGCCGCCATCGCTCACACTGAGCTTGTCGATGGGTGAAGCCTGTCGGAGGGCGGGCCTGACACCGCGTGCGCGTCCGAAGCCGGAATGCACAAGGCCGGTCACGATTGCGGCATGGCCCTTTGACAAGTTCGCGCCGCGGTGCCACGAGTGGGGCGGATTCCGGACGGAAGGAAGATGGGAAGTGTCCGCTCCGGATCTGTGCGGGCCCGATTGCGCGCCCCGTCCCCGGCCCGTGGGTGAGGTGAGGGGACCGGCGCCAGGGGACCGCTGAAATTGCGATTGGAGTGCACATGACCTGGGTATCCCTTGCAGCCGTCTATTTCATCATCTGGTGGATCATGCTGTTCGTGTCGCTGCCACTGGGATTGCGGACGCAGGACGAGGAGCAGGAGGTTGTTATGGGAACGACCCCGAGCGCTCCCGCTGGCAGGCACATGCTGCGCGCCATCATCATCACCACGCTCCTGTCCTTCGTCGTGATGGGCCTTTTTCTGCTTGTCACCCGCGTGCTCGGCTATTCGTTCGACGACATCCCGAACATCATGCCGGATTTCGGGTTCGGCGCCCGCAACCGCTGATCGCTTGCACTGCAGGCGAGTTCACCGCGAGCCTGTCGGGGGCGAGCTGTCGAGGGTCGAGCCTTCGTGGGCCAGTACGGTCGGCTTCACGGAGAAATGATGTCTCCGCTTTTGCATCCAGGCACTCGGGCCCTCCGCTCTGCTCGACCAGGACGCCGAAAGGGCATTCTCTCCCGCAAGGGGAGAGATAGGGGCGTCGCGTCAATGCTTCCGCAACCAACAATGCCGGCGTTCTGCACCGAGGGTGAGGCAAGCATTATCTCCCCTTCTTTAGGGAGAATGAAAGGCCGGCATCCTGGCACAGCCCAGCGCCCAGCTTTTCAAGCGGGATTTGATTTCGACGGAGACGCAGGCCGCCGAGCTTCGCTCGTTCGGCGGCGCAACTCGGAGTGACGCTTCAGCCACCTGTGCTGCGCTGCTTGTCGCTAGCCTGGTTCTGCCAGAGCAAATACGCCTTGTCCCTTGCAAGGCAGCTCATCGTCCTGTCCAGACTTGCAGGCAAAAAAAAAGCAAGGCACGAGGCCTTGCAGCTTAACGCGTTTGATCCCTTCTCCGTCCTCGGACGGCGGCTGCGGATGAACGCGCCGGGACCAACTTCCTCCCAAGACAATTGACCGCGTTACGAACTGGATTGCTAGTCCATGTTCTTGTTATGTGGCGCACACTTTAGACTAATTTCTGTCGTCATGTCACGACAAATTTTCACCATCTGGTGAGTTATTGGCTTGAAATCGTTCATGACCGCTGGAAGGGACGCCAAAACGGCAGTGCGGGGTGCCCGCGGGTTTTCAATCGCGCCCGAACTGGCTAAGAAGCAATGCAAATCCACAGTGCGCGGTTATGATTCCGCGCTTCCTCTCGTGCTGGACTGACCTATGCGACTGTCGCGCTATTTTTTGCCAATTCTCAAGGAAAACCCGCGTGAAGCGGAAATCGTGTCCCACCGCCTGATGCTGCGCGCCGGCATGATCCGGCAGCAGGCCGCCGGCAGCTTTTCCTGGTTGCCGATCGGCAAGCGCGTGCTGGACAAGGTTTGCCAGATCATCCGCGAGGAACAGAACCGCGCCGGCGCCATCGAGATCCTGATGCCGACCATCCAGTCGGCCGAACTCTGGCGAGAGAGCGGCCGTTACGACGATTACGGCAAGGAAATGCTCCGCTTCAAGGACCGCCACGAGCGCGAGATGCTCTACGGTCCGACCAACGAGGAGATGGTCACGGAGATCTTCCGCGCCTATGTAAAGTCCTACCGCGACCTGCCGCTCAATCTCTATCATATCCAGTGGAAGTTCCGCGACGAGGTGCGCCCGCGCTTCGGAGTCATGCGTTCGCGCGAGTTTCTGATGAAGGACGCCTATTCCTTCGACCTCGATTACGAGGGCGCCAAGGCGGCCTACAATCGCATGTTCGTTGCCTATCTGCGCACCTTCGCCCGCATGGGCCTGCAGGCCATTCCGATGCGCGCCGACACCGGCCCGATCGGCGGTGATCTGTCGCACGAGTTCATCATCCTCGCCTCCACCGGCGAGAGCGCCGTCTTCTGCGAGAAGAAGTTCCTGGATCTGCAGGTGCCGCCGGCGGACATCGATTTCTTCAACAATGAGGAGATCGCGCGCGTCGTCACCGAGTGGACCACGCCGTATGCGGCCACCGAAGAGATGCACGACGAGAGCCAGTGGGCGTCCGTTCCCGAGGAGCAGCGCCTGTCGGCCCGCGGCATCGAGGTCGGCCATATCTTCCACTTCGGCACCAAGTACTCCGCGCCGATGAAGGCGGCCGTGATGGGACCAGACGGCAAGGAGCACTTTGTTTCCATGGGCTCCTACGGCATTGGTCCGTCGCGCCTCATTGCCGCGATCATCGAGGCGAGCCACGATGATGCCGGCATCATCTGGCCGGAGGCGGTTGCTCCCTTCCACGTCGCGCTCATCAACATGAAGGCGGGCGACGCCGCCTGCGACGGCGCGGCCGACGAGCTCTACAGCAAGCTCACCGCCGCCGGCATCGACGTGCTCTATGACGACACCGAGGAGCGCGCCGGCGCGAAGTTCGCCATTGCCGACCTGATCGGCCTGCCGTGGCAGATCATTGTGGGCCCGCGCGGCATCGCCAACGGCGAGGTTGAGGTCAAGAACCGCGCCACCGGCGAGCGTGAGACCATGTCCGTACAGGCTGCAATCGACAGATTTGGCAAGGGCAAATGAGCGAAGCGGGAGCTAGGGCGAAGGGAGCGGGACCGTTCTCCTACTATGAGCGGCTGGTAGCGTGGCGCTATCTGCGCTCGCGGCGCAAGGAGACCGCGGTTTCCGTCATCTCGGCCATATCCTTCATCGGCATCATGCTGGGCGTGGCGACGCTCATCGTCGTGATGGCCGTCATGAATGGATTTCGCACTGAGCTCCTGACGCGTCTGCTGGGCATCGAGGGGCACATGACCGTGCTGCCCATCGACCTGCCTCTGGACGATTACGAGGAACTCGCCGATCGGCTGGCGAAAGTGCCGGGTGTGCGCCTCGCCGTGCCGATGGTGCAGGGGCAGGTGCTCGCCTCCGGCCCGCGCGGTGCGGGCACCGGCGCCATCATCCGCGGCTTCCGTGCCCGGGATCTGGCCCAACTGTCCATGGGCCAGAACATCCGCCAGGGATCTCTTGAGAATTTCGATACGGGCGAGGGGGTCCTCATCGGCTCCCGCATGGCCCAGCGGCTTGGCATCGGCCTCGGTGACAACATCACCCTCTTCTCGCCCGAAGGTGACGTCACGCCCTTCGGTGTAACGCCGCGCGTCAAGGCCTATCCGGTGAAAGGCATCTACGAGGTCGGTATCTCGGACTACGATGCAAGCTTCGTGATCATGTCGCTCACGGAGGCGCAGCTCTTCTTCAATGTCGAAGGGCTGGCGCAGCAGATTGAAGTCTTCATCGACGATCCTGACGACGTTGCCGAATTCTACCCGCTGATCGAGGAGGCCGCGCAGCGTCCGGTGCAGATCACCGACTGGCGCCAGCGCAATCAGGTTTTCTTCTCGGCGCTGGAGGTGGAGCGGAACGTCATGTTCATGATCCTGACCATGATCGTTCTGGTCGCCGCCCTCAACATCATCTCCGGCATGATCATGCTGGTGAAGGACAAGGGGCACGACATCGCCATTCTGCGCACCATGGGCGCCACGAGCGGCTCCGTCATGCGCATCTTCATGATGGCGGGCGCCTCGATTGGTGTTGCGGGAACCTTCGCGGGTCTGATCCTCGGCACCATCATCTGCCTCAATGTGGATTCCATCCGCCAGTTCTTCTCGTGGCTTTCGGGAACCACGATCTTCAACCCGGAGATCTACTACCTGAGCAAGCTTCCGGCCGACATGGAGTCGGGTGAGACGGTGGCGGTGGTCCTGATGGCGCTGCTGCTGTCGTTCCTGGCCACGCTGTTCCCGGCCTGGCGCGCTGCCCGTCTCGATCCCGTCGACGCCCTGAGATACGAATAGAATGGCTGACAGCATCCTCGAACTCAAATCCATCAGTCGCCGCTACATTCAGGGCTCGAAGGAGCTGGTAATCCTGAACAACGCCAGCTTCACCCTGAAGCGCGGCGAGATGGTTGCGCTTGTGGCGCCTTCGGGCACGGGCAAGTCGACCCTGCTGCACATTGCGGGCCTGCTGGAATACCCCGATGGCGGTGACGTGATCGTCAACGGCCAGCCCTGCGCCGGCCTCTCCGATGACCGCCGCACCGAGATCCGTCGCCGCGACATCGGCTTCGTCTACCAGTTCCATCACCTCCTGCCGGAGTTCACCGCGCTGGAAAACGTGATGATGCCGCAGCTGATCGCGGGCCTGAAGCCCTCCGAGGCGCGCGAGCGCGCCGCCCAGCTGCTGAACTATATGAAGGTTGGCAAGCGGGCCGAGCACCGCCCGGCGGAGCTTTCGGGCGGCGAGCAGCAGCGCGTTGCCATTGCCCGCGCGGTCGCCAACGCGCCGCTTCTGCTTCTGGCAGACGAGCCCACCGGCAACCTCGATCCCGCAACGGCGAAATACGTCTTCGAGGCCCTGGAGGCGCTGGTGCGCCAGTCCGGCCTTGCCGCTCTCATCGCTACCCATAATGAGGAGCTTGCCGCGCGCATGGACCGCCGCGTGACCCTGCGCGACGGCAAGGTGGTGGAGCTTTCCCGCGCTCCCGCTGCAGGAGCGTCTTCGGGCACTTCGGCCGCCGCCTCTGCCGGCACGCCCGCCGCTGCTGCTTCTTCCACCGGCACGTCGTCGGCCAAGTAACGGCAGCGATCGGCCTGAGCTGCCAGATCTCCGTTCGTTCCTTCCGCGTACAATGGCTAGCGCCAGAACATACGCAGGGCGTGGCGAACGCGGGCAGCGAACCTGTTGGGGAGGGCAGGGGCCGCATGACTTCCCGGGCAATGGCTTTTCTTCGCCGCATCCCGCGTCTGTCGTGGGAAGGTGAGGAGCCTGCGGCATCCTCTGATCGCTCGCCCTTTGACGCGCCCGCGGTGGGCATCTCGGTAGCCGTCAGCGGAAAGCCTCACATCTCCCCCGGCCACCGTTACCGATGCGGCCAGCCCCCGGAGGCGGTCGCTCGGCATCATCCCGGCTGAACGTTCCGCCCAGATTGTTGTCATCCGAACTGCCGGTAACGCTTTCTTTACCCCTTCTTCAAGCGGGAATCGGATTCGCGGCTATGCGGTTGACGTGAACAAAAAAAGAACACACAAAGATCATATCAAGATCAACGGATGTTCTGAGGAGGATTCCATGGCAGATCTCTTTCGCGATCTCGCTTCGTTGCTGGCGATCAGCTCGTTTGTCATTGCCGTGGCCTCGTGGATCAGCGTCATTCACTGACCGCGTGTGAAACGTTTCTCGGGGCGCGTCAGGGCGGTGCCTCGACAGCCGCACCGGCGAGTTGCCCTGCCAGGCGCATGGACGGGCTACCGTTGTCAGCGGTGATGCGCCCGCCCTTACACCACTCTTGCCAGGTGTTGTTTGTCCGAGGGCAAACCGTGCCGGGAAAACCGGGCTGAGGTGAGGAGTGCGCTCCGGCCGGATGTGCGCGGCGCGAATGTGTCTCGCAGAAGCGGACGCGAGTGCGTTTCCGGCCGGATTTGGGGCGATGAGTGGCGCTCAGAAGAGGGCGGTCAGCGTCTCCAGCCGGATTTTTGGGGCGACGAATGCCGCTCAAAATCAAAAGAAGAGGGCTCGCTTAACCAGCCGGTTTGGGCGACGCCTCCGGTGGAAGGCTGGCTTGCCACGCGGCAGTCTTGGAGCAACGCCGCAGCGCACGGCTGGGTCTCCGCAAGCGGCTGGCGTGTCGGCCCGGCCGCGTGATGCGGGGTGGTCAATGCGTGGCGTGAGGACACACTGACGTGGAGATGGCTTCGGCCGGTGGAGCCGCCATGCTTTCCGGGGAAGGCCTGTTTCTACGGCCTGCCTGTCCCAGACCCGCCACGCCTGTTTTGTGGTGTCTGGAACGCCGCCGTGGATGCCGGTGATTCTCTGCTTCCTGGTGCTGCTTGTTTCTCCGCACCCATCGCTGTGTGGGCAAGTCACGGTCGGACTAGTTTTATATGATTTGTTTCAAGCGCGTGATTATACTGTGAAATATCAAACATTTGCTTCGCTGGTGCTGATCGAACTTTTGGCCGATCTGCGGCGAAATTGTGGATGTATCCGCAAGGGGGGATTATAATTGCACTAAGGCGAAAGGTTTATGCTTGTACCGACCGGTCTGCCAGAATATATAGCATCGGCTTTGAAGCAGTGGGGTTGCTAATGACCGATCTCGTCGATGCTGACTACGTGCCTTCAGAGGACGAACCTTTCATGAACGAGCGCCAGCGGGCGTACTTCCGCCGGAAGCTGCTGAAGTGGAAGGAGGAGATTCTCAAGGAAGCACGTGAGACGCTGGAGGCACTTCAGAGAGAAAGCGCAAATCATCCCGATATCGCTGACAGGGCATCTTCGGAGACTGATCGCGCAATCGAGCTGAGAGCCCGTGATCGCCAGAGGAAGCTGATCGCGAAGATCGATGCGGCATTACAACGGATAGAGGATGGGACCTACGGCTACTGCGAGGAAACCGGCGAACCCATCTCTCTGAAACGTCTCGAGGCTCGCCCGATCGCGACGCTTTCCATTGAGGCGCAAGAGCGCCATGAACGCCGCGAAAAAGTCTATCGCGACGACGTGTGATAGTAAGTCTCCCATTAGAAAGCCCGGCGGGAACCCCTCTGCCGGGCTTCTTTTTTCTTATGATCCCGTCTGTCTCGTCCGGCAGCGCGGAGTGCCAAGGCGGGCAGGCGGCGCCTGCCAAAGTCCGGTGACCAGGGAGCGGCGCGCACCGCCGCGATGAGGCATCGGTTTGGCGTGCCCTTCAGAATTGATCGGTCATCCTGGCGGGCGGCGGGTCGGAGCTGCTGACCTGGAGGGCGCCCACAGTGGTCGCCGCTGCGCGTGTCGGCGCTGCGCTCCCAGCGGCTGTTTTCCGGCGTATCTCGATCCGCGTGGCCGCGCCCGAAGGCGAGGGGGCCTCACCTACCGCCAGCCTTTCCCGGGCGATGGGCACTTCCGCGCGCATCTCTGTGGCGGGCTGCATTGACAATTGGGGGCCTATCGAAAAGATTGCTCGATCGGGAGGCGTTCCTGAAGTTGGCCGCCGTCAGCCGCGGTCTGGTTGCCTTCGGGGGGGCTTGTCTTGGGCAACAGTCATCGGAGTAATCTCACATGCGTAAACTTCTCGTTATTGCGGTCGCGAGCCTTCTCATGTCGGGAAGCGCAATTGCACAGTCGGCGAAAGTGGCTGTCACCGCAATTGTCGAACACCCGTCGCTGGATGCTGTGCGCGACGGCGTGCGGGATGGCCTCGAGGAGGCGGGGTACAAGGTCGGCGACAATCTCGAGTTCATCTATGAATCCGCGCAGGGCAATCCGGCAACGGCCGCCCAGATCGCCCGCGAATTCGCCGGCAGCTCGCCCGATGTGATCGTTCCGATTGCCACGCCGTCGGCCCAGGCTGCCGCCGCTGCGACCCGTACCATTCCGATCGTCTTCTCTGCCGTGACCGATCCGGTCGCTGCCGGTCTCGTCAAGTCGAATGAGGCGCCGGGCGCCAATGTCACCGGCGTGTCCGACCTGACGCCGGTCGCCGATCACGTCGCCCTGATCAAGGAGATCGTGCCGGACGTGAAGGCCATCGGCTTCGTCTACAACCCCGGTGAGGCCAATTCGGTCGTCCTGCTGGAGATGTTCAAGAAGGCCGCGGAAGCCGAGGGCCTGACGGTGGTCGAGGCCATGGCAAACAAGACCGCTGACGTCCAGAATGCCGCCCGCAGCCTGGTCGGCAAGGTTCAGGCCATGTACGTCCCGACCGATAACACGGTCGTCTCCGCCTTCGAGGCACTCGTCGGTGTGGCCGATGAGAACGATCTGCCGCTGATTTCCGGCGATACAGACTCCGTCGGCCGCGGCGCCATCGCCGCCGTCGGCTTCGACTACTACCAGGTCGGCCGTCAGACCGCAGACGTGGTCCTGCGCGTGCTGAAGGGCGAAAACCCTGGTGAAATCCCGGTAACCTTCGCCTCCGGCTCGGACCTCGTCGTGAACAAGAAGGCGGCCGAGGCACAGGGCGTGACGCTGCCCGACTCCGTCCTGCAGCGCGCCAACAAGGTCATCGAATAGCCATTCCAGCCGCTCCGGCTCGCCGGAGCGGCATTTTTCCGAGTATTTCTGCCCGTTACTGCGTTTTTTCGCTTGCCTTGAGCTCCAGCTTGGGGTCACGCAACGGGGGCAGGCGTGCAGTTATTCTGGAGCAAAGTTTTATGTCCGCTATTGCCTTCTGGGGAGCCGTCGAGCTTGGCCTGATTTTTGGCTTCGTCGCGCTCGGTGTCTTCCTGGCGTTTCGCGTGCTGGATTTTCCGGACCTCACGGTTGACGGATCGTTCCCGCTTGGAGCCGCCACGGCGGCGGTGGCGCTGAGCAACGGCATCGATCCCTGGACCTCGCTTCTGATCGCGGCGGCGGCCGGTTCCGTTTGCGGGCTTGTGACCGCCTTCCTCAACGTGCGTTTCGGAATCCTCAACTTGCTCGCCTCGATCCTGACCATGATCGCGCTCTTCTCCGTCAATCTGCGCGTCATGGGGAGGCCCAACATGTCGCTCCTCAATCAGGATACGATCGTCACGCCCTTCTACGATCTCGGCATTCCGGACCACATCGTCCGCCCGCTTGTGCTTCTGGTACTGGTGGTGATCGTGGCGCTGCTGCTCGGCCGCTTCCTGGCAAGCGACTTCGGCCTTGCGATGCGGGCCGCCGGTGCCAACCCGCGCATGGCTCAGGCCAATGGGGTCGACGTCGGCCGCCAGATCTATGTCGGCATGGCGCTCTCCAACGGCCTTGTCGGCCTTGCAGGAGCGCTTTTCGCCCAGATCGCCGGCTTTGCGGACGTCACCTCCGGCGTCGGCACCATCGTTGTCGGCCTTGCCTCGGTGATTGTTGGCGAGACGCTGTTCCGCAACCGCTCCATGCTGATCGCGCTGTTCGCCTGCATTCTCGGCTCGGTCGTCTACCGCGTCGCCGTGCAGCTGGCGCTGTCCGCCGATTTCCTCTTCCTGAAGGCTTCGGACCTCAACCTCGTGACCGCAGTGCTTGTGACGCTGGCGCTCATCCTGCCGAAGCTCAAGGCTCGCCGGAGGGCTGCCTGATGATCGCCGCCGAAAACATCCACGTCACCTTCAACCGCGGCACGCCGCTGGAACACAAGGCCCTGCGCGGCGTGAGCCTCACGCTTGCCGATGGCGAGTTCGTGACGGTCATCGGTTCCAACGGTGCGGGTAAGTCCACGCTCCTCGGCGCGATTGCCGGTGACGTCACGCCCGAGAAGGGCGTTATCCGCGTCGGCGCCGATGACGTGACCCGCGAGAAGCCGGCGCTGCGCGCCCGTCGCGTGGCGCGCGTGTTCCAGGATCCGCTTGCCGGCTCCTGCGCCAACCTTTCGATCGAGGAGAATCTGGCTCTTGCTGCCTGTCGCGGCGTACGCCGCGGCCTGGGACTGGCGCTCAACGGCGCCCGCCGGGCCCGCCTCCGGGACCGCGTCGCCGAGCTTGGCCTTGGCCTCGAGAACCGCATGGGCGACCGCATGGGCCTTCTGTCGGGCGGTCAGCGCCAGGCGCTGGCCCTGGTGATGGCCACGCTTGCCGACGCGAAGGTGCTGCTTCTTGACGAGCACACGGCTGCCCTCGACCCCGGCATGGCCGAGTTCGTGGCAAATCTAACGGAGAAGCTGGTCGTCGAGCACAAGCTCACCACGTTGATGGTGACCCACTCCATGCGCCAGGCGCTGGATCACGGCACTCGAACGATCATGCTGCATGAAGGCCAGATCGTGCTCGACATATCCGGCGAACGGCGCCGGACCATGACCGTGGATGATCTCGTCGACATGTTCCGCCGCGTCCGTGGCGGCGCCGAACTCGACGACGATTCCCTTCGCATCGGCTGAGCTTCGGTTGCCGCGCCCTTCAGGGGAGGGGCTTGGCGCCATCCTGACGAGGAGATCGCACGCGCCCAACACGGGCGCGTTGCTGTTTCAAGGGGACGCGTTTCAAAGGGGAGTTCGCGACAGAATTTCTGTTTGGCGGGCAGGGAAGGCCCTACGTCTCGGTGTCCCGTTCCTCGCCGGCCGATCTGCCACGCGTGATGGTGAAGCCTTGCGCGCCGATGTGGAACGTTTCCGTCACGTGCTCGCCGTTTGGTCCGGCCGTCGTGCCGGCGCCGCCCGTCCCGGCAGGCGGGTTGCTCGCGCTGACCGGAAGGGCCCGTGGGCCGTCTTGCGAACTCCGTTTCTTGAGCATGAGGAACCCAACGCCTGCCGCGATCAACCCGGCGAGGATGATCCAGATGCCTGACATGTCGGTCCGTCCTCCCACTGCCCTCCAAGGGGCTTGTTCCTCCAACCTGCACTGTAACCGCATGGCGGGCGGGTGCGAAAGGGAGGATTTGGCGCGAACGGATTGGCTGCGGCGGTGAACGATCCGCGCGCAAACGAACAGCGTGCACGACGGCCGCGCAAGCGCTCCAGACAGGCAAAGCGGTCGCGCGTACCGACTGCCGTGTGGGAAGGTGATGGGAAAGGAAAGAAAGGAAAGAAAAGGCAAGGAAAGGAAGGTGGAGGTTTCTGTTGCCAGGTACCTCCGAACCCCGCCTAAAGGAGCGAACCCTCAGGACTTGATTTGAAGCAGTCGCGCTGCATTAAGCAGCGAGACGAGCCTCCGCATAGTTGTCGTTGGCAACTATAGTGTTCGGTCCGATAACGGCGGTACCATACCGGGCGAAAGTACGATCTTTACACCCTCGTCGATCCTGTTTCGCCCCCATCACAAGCCGCCCTTGGCGTGCCGCCGGCGGTTTGTGGTGGAGGCGCCGGGTCCTGCCCCCGGGTCCGATAGGCTTATTCCATCGTCCATTTATCGCCATAGTCAGCTCGAGGCTGACGCCGCATATATAGGGGTGTCCTCTTCGCAATGGAAGAGGGGAGTTTGATGATCCTTGCGCGCCGCCGGGAGCAGGGAGAGCCAGCGGGGGATAAGCCCGATTTCGATTGACATGTCTACGTCGGTGGGGAACCTTCAAGTCAGGGCGAAGCTCTTGTTCCATCTGTCAATGGGAGGCTTGCATGGCAGATTATCTCGCTGATGTGCAGAAATACGACGCTTCGGCGAAGGAAGCGGTGGTGTCCAGCATTGTGAAGCATTTGGGCATTGCCCTCCGCAATCGTGACTCGGCCCTCGTGTCGTGTTCGGATCCGGCGGAGCTGGAACGCGTCCGGGAGAGCTGGTGCAAGAAGAAGCTCGGCGTGACGGACGACGCCAAGGCCGACGCAGCCATCGAGAAGGTCTGCCAGGCGATGTCGGGCGACAGGACCAAGGATCGCGTGACCTTCTACTACCTCGTCGCCAAGGAACTGGGAAAGCTCGACGCGCTGGCCTGATCCGGCCCGGTAGCGCATGGATTGCGGCCCGCCCGTCGGGCCGTTCCACCTGTCAGCTCGGGTACGGTGGAAGATTGCTGGGGACGGGGGCGTTTTCCGGTTTGCGAACTGACGCGTCTCCGGGCTACAGAGCGGTCCCTTGAACGGTGGGCACCGGACATCCATCCTGGAGTGCGAGTCAGTGTCGGGCGGTTCGGACCCTCTGGGGGATAACGGGACTGCCTCGCATGCGTGTGGCCGGACCGCCGCGACCGTTCATTCGGAAGCTGCATGATCAGACGGGAGCACGCTTCGATGCGCCAATATCTGGACCTTCTCTCGCATGTTCTCGAGAATGGAGTCGACCGGCCTGACCGCACCGGCGTGGGCACGCGCGGCATCTTCGGTTACCAGATGCGCTTCGATCTGTCCGAGGGCTTTCCGGTCCTGACCACTAAGAAGCTGCACCTGAAGTCGATCATTCACGAGCTCCTGTGGTTCCTGAAGGGCGACACCAATATCCGTTACCTGAACGAGAACGGTGTCACCATCTGGGACGAATGGGCGGACGAGAACGGCGAACTCGGTCCCGTCTACGGGGCGCAGTGGCGGTCCTGGCCTGCGCCAGATGGTCGCTCAATCGATCAGATCGCCAATGTTGTCAAGAGTTTGCGCGAAAATCCTAACTCGCGGCGTCATGTCGTGACCGCCTGGAATCCGGCGCAGGTGGATGAGATGGCCCTTCCGCCGTGCCACTGCCTGTTCCAGTTCCACGTGGCCAATGGAAAGCTCTCCTGCCAGCTTTACCAGCGTTCGGCAGACATCTTCCTCGGCGTGCCTTTCAACATCGCGTCTTACGCGCTGCTCACGATGATGATGGCGCAGGTGACGGGCCTGCAGCCGGGCGAGTTCATCCACACGCTGGGTGACGCGCATCTCTACCTCAACCATTTCGACCAGGCGCGCGAGCAATTGACCCGCACGCCGAAGCCCTTGCCGCGCATGTGGATCAATCCCGAGGTCCGCGCGCTCGAGGATTTCAGCTACGAGGACTTCCGCCTCGAAAACTATGTCGCGGACCCGACCATCCGCGCGCCCATCGCGGTTTGACGCTTGAAGTTCGGGAAGGGACGGGAAATATGGCCATCGCCCTGGTAGTCGCAGCGGCACGCAATGGCGTGATCGGACGCGATGGAGACATGCCTTGGCGCCTGTCCTCGGACCTGAAACGGTTCAAGTCGATCACCATGGGGCGCCCGATCATCATGGGGCGCAAGACGTGGGAAAGCCTCGGCCGCCCGCTGCCCGGACGTCAGAACATCGTCATCACCCGGCAGCCGGATTTCACGGCTCCCGGCGCCGAGGTGGCAAGCTCCCTCGATGAGGCGCTCGAACGCGCCCGCGCGCTCGCGGGAGAGGGGGATGTCTTCATCATCGGCGGCGGCGAGATCTACCGTCAGGCCATACCGCAAGCCGACCGCCTGCACGTCACCCATGTCGAGGCGGAGGTCGAGGGCGATACGGTCTTTCCGGAGATAGGGCCGGAGTGGAAGCCGGTCCACGAGGAGCGCGTCCCCGCCGGCGAGAAGGACGATTTTCCCACCCGCTACGTGATCTACGAGCGTTAGAACAGCCCGGCCCGTCGCGGGAACCCGAGTGTCCTGAGGTTCCCTTTTCCGCCGCTCTGCAAGGAATTGCAGGTCACAGCATTTCGCGGGAGGGCTTCGCGTTATCCTCCGCCTCATGCGGGATACGAGGCTGAAGAGCGAGAATCTTGTCCTTAAACGGCTTTCGCGTCCTTCGCCGCGTTGAAAGCGGGCCTCCGGCTTCCTATAAAGGCCTCATGCTCAACGTCGGGAGGGCGCACTGCCCTGGCAATAAAGGAAGCTGAATGCCTTGGAATAATCAAAGTGGCGGCCCGTGGGGCGGCGGAAGCGGTGGAGGCGGTCCCTGGGATCAGGGGCCAAGGGGCCCTTCTGGGCCGCAGGGAACACCTCCTGATCTGGAAGAAATCATTCGCCGCGGGCAGGACCGGCTGAAACAGGCCTTGCCCGGGGGCGGCGGCTTCAGCCCCGCGATGCTCGGCCTGGTTGTCCTGGCCGTGATTGTTCTGTGGCTGTTCAAGGCCATCTACACTGTGCAGCCTGACCGGGTTGCCGTGGAGATGCTTTTCGGCAAGCCAAAGCCTGAACTGTCCGAACCGGGCCTGCATTTCCACTGGTGGCCGATCGAGACCGTCGAGGAGGCAACCATTGCCGAGCGCCTGATCGAGATCGGCGAGGCGCGTGGCGGCTCCACCTCCGGCCTGATGTTGACCGGCGACCAGAACCTGGTCTCGGTCAAGTTCTCGGTCGCCTATCAGGTGGACGACCCCATTGCCTATCTCTTCAATGTGGACGATCCGGACGGCATGCTGCGGCAGGTCGCTGAAAGCGCCATGCGTGAGGTCGTTGGCCGTCGTCCGGCCCAGGACATCTTCCGCGATGACCGTCAGGGCATCGCCGATGACGTCCGCGCCACGGTCCAGACGGCCCTCAACAACTACGGTGCGGGCCTGACCATCAATGCCATCTCGATCGAGGACGCTGCGCCGCCGCGCGAAGTGGCCGACGCGTTCGACGAGGTGCAGCGTGCCGAGCAGGACGAGGACCGTTTCGTCGAGGAAGCCAACCAGTACTCCAACCAGAAACTCGGCCAGGCCCGTGGCGAGGCGGCTCAGATCCGCGAAGCCGCTGCCGCTTACCAGAGCCGCATCGTTCTGGAGGCGCAGGGTGAGGCGCAGCGCTTCATCTCGGTCTACGAGGAATACGCGAAGGCGCCGGAAGTCACCCGCAAGCGTCTCTACATCGAGACGATGGAGGAAGTTCTGAAGGGCTCGAACAAGGTGATCATGGACGAGGGAACGCCCGGAGTGGTCCCGTACCTGCCGTTGAACGAACTGCGGCGCAACCCACCCGCGCAGCAGCCGCGCGCCAACGGTCAGGCCGGCGGAGCGCAGAGCACTGGGGGAAATAACTGATGAGCAATCGTCTTCCAGCTTTTCTGATCGCGCTCTTCGTGGTCCTGTTCCTGGCCTGGTCCTCGGTGTTCGTGATCAACGAGCGCCAGCAGGCGATCGTTCTCCGCTTCGGTGAGATCGTCCGCGTGATCCGCGAGCCGGGCCTCTACTTCAAGCTGCCGTTCTCCTTCGTGGGCGCCGATAATGTCCAGATCATCGAGAAGCGCATTCTCCGCTTTGATCTGGATGACATCCGCGTCCAGGTCTCGGGCGGCAAGTTCTACGAGGTGGACGCCTTCGTCGCCTATGCGATCGACGATCCGCGCCTGTTCCGTCAGACGGTCTCCGGCAGTCTGCAGCTAGCCGAGCAGCGCCTGCGCACCCGTCTCGACGCGGCCCTGCGCCGGGTCTACGGTCTGCGCGGTTTCGAGGCGGCCCTGTCGGAGGAGCGTGCGTCGATGATGCGCGAGGTGGCCGACCAGCTCCGGCCCGACGCGGCGACGCTTGGCATCAAGATCGTCGACGTCCGCATCCGCCGCACGGACCTCACCGCGGAAGTCTCTCAGCAGACCTACGAGCGCATGAAGGCCGAGCGTCTGGCTGAGGCCGAGCGCCTGCGTGCCCGCGGCCGTGAGGCTGCCGCCCGCATCCGCGCCCGTGCCGACCGCGAGGTGGTGGAGATCCTGGCTGCCGCGCAGCGTGAATCGGAGATCATCCGCGGTCAGGGTGAAGCCGAGCGCAACGCCATCTTCGCCGATGCCTTCCAGCGCGATCCGGACTTCTTCGAGTTCTATCGGTCCATGTCGGCCTACCGCCAGGCGCTGGATCCGAGCGGCACCACCATGCTGCTGAGCCCGGACAGCGAGTTCTTCCGCTACTTCAGGACGCCGGAAGGGCTTCTGATACCGCAGCCGCAGGGCGGCACCGCGGCTCCGGCCCAGGCGCCGCAGCAGTAAAGGATGGCGATGCTGTCCGCCTCGGTCAGGCGCGAGAGGGGCGTTCGTCCGTGAACGACTTTCTCACCGCAGTTGGACTTGTTCTGGTTCTGGAAGGCCTCCTTTACGGGGGCCTTCCGGGTTTGGTGAAGCGCATGGCGATCGACATCCTGCGCATGCCCGAAAACGTGATGCGCTATGTCGGCCTGACGGTGATGGCGCTCGGCGTTTTCATCGTTTGGCTCGTGCGCGGTTGATTTTCGCCATCACGGCCTCATGTTTTTCCGCATTTCCCGTGTAATGTTCATGCACGGCGCATGGCTCCCGTTCCTTCTGGCGCGGGAGTCATCCCCGCTTTATCATTGCGATTTATCCTTGCGCTGACGCAGTTTGCGCCGATACTTCGGGTTTGTCGCTCAACGGAGTTGCCACATGCTGACGACCAAGTGCTTCAAGTCGCGTTCCAGCAACTGTGCAATCGCCATGGTTGCCGCGGTGGTCGTGGCGGTGTCGTGTCCGGCTCTGGCGCAGCGGGCCGCTCCGTCGCAGCAGCAGCAGACCGTCACCCCTGCCGGCCCGCAGTCTGTGTCCGCGCTGGCCGAGCGCCTGCTTCCGGCCGTCGTCAACATTTCGACCACCCAGAAGGCCCAGCGTCGCGGCCAGGGCAGGGTGCCAAGGCCCCGCGTGCCGGAGGGATCCCCGTTCGAGCAGTATTTCGAGGAGTTTTTCGGCGATGGCGACCGCCAGCCGCGCATTCCGGGACCGGGCTCTTCGCTCGGCTCCGGTTTCATCATCGACGCGGAAGAGGGCATCATCGTCACCAACAACCACGTGATCGCCGACGCGGATGAGATCGTCATCAATTTCCATGACGGCTCGAAGCGCACCGCGGAGCTGGTCGGCGTGGACACCAAGACGGACCTCGCCGTCCTGAAGGTGGACCCGTCGGGCAAGAAGCTGGTGGCAGTTCCCTTCGGCGACTCCGACCAGATGAAGATTGGCGACTGGGTTCTGGCGATCGGCAACCCCTTCGGCTTTGGCGGTTCCGTCTCGATCGGCATCGTGTCCGCCCAGAACCGCCAGATCGGTTCCGGCCCCTATGATGACTACATCCAGACCGATGCCGCCATCAATCGCGGCAACTCCGGCGGTCCGCTGTTCAACATGAAGGGCGAGGTGATCGGCATCAACACGGCCATCGTCTCTCCGAGCGGCGGGTCGATCGGCATCGGCTTCGCCATTCCGTCCAACCTTGCCCAGCACGTGGCGGGACAGTTGCGCGAGTTCGGCGAGACGCGGCGCGGCTGGTTGGGCGTGCGCATCCAGTCCGTCACCGACGAGATCGCTGAAAGTCTCGGCCTCGAGCGGGCCGCCGGGGCGCTCATCAGCGGCATCGAGAAGGGCGGGCCCGCCGATGGCGGCGCCCTTGCGGCGGGCGACGTAATTCTTCGCTTCAATGGAAAGGAAATCAGGGATGTCCGCCACCTGAGCCGCGTCGTCGCCGACAGCCCGGCAGGCGAGGAGGTGACGGTCGAGATCCTCCGCGACGGGCAGCCGATGACCGTCACGGTCGTTCTAGGACAGCTCGAGGAAAGCGAGGCGAAGACCAGCGATTCGTCGGACGATCAGTCCGGCGACACGGAAGAGCAGCTCACATCCGTGACCGTACTCGGCATGGAAATCCGCGAAATCAACGACGAGACGCGCGCTGAATTCGGCCTGTCCGAAGACGTGACCGGCGTCGTGATTGCAAAGGTGGAGGCGGGCTCTTCGGCTGCCGAGCAGGGCATCACGGTGGGCGATGTCATCGCCGAGGTAGATCAGCAGTCGGTTTCCAGCCCCGGCGAGGCCCTTGACCTGATCAATGATCTCAAGAACCAGGGACGTCGCAACGCCTATCTCCTGATTGTCTCTCCCAACGGCGACACCCGCTTCGTGAACGTGCGTATCCGTTAAAAGCGGTTCCTCGAAAAGTGGGTCCCGGTTTTCCGTCCGGAGCCGCGATCCCCGACAGGCGGATCCGAGCGGCTGTGCGCTTCGTGGCCCTTTAGCCGCCCAGCAACGTTCCGCCGTTGGGATGCAGCACCTGCCCGGTCATGTAGGAGGAATCCTCACAGGCCAGGAACAGCATCGCGGGCGCTACTTCGTTCGGCTGGCCCGGGCGGCCGAGCGGCACGTCTGCGCCGAAGGAGGCAACGTGTTCGGCCGGGAAGGACGCCGGAATGAGCGGCGTCCAGATCGGCCCCGGCGCCACGCCGTTGACCCTGATGCCGCGTGAGGCGAGATTGCCGGACAGCGCCCGCACGAAGGCGAGGATCGCTCCCTTCGTTGTCGCATAGTCCATCAGCACCTCCTGACCCTTGTAGGCCGTCACCGAGGTGGTGCAGATGATGGACGAGCCCTTGCTCATGTGGGGCAGGGCGGCACGGGTGACGTAGAACGTCCCGAAAACATTGGTCCGGTAGGTCCGCTCCAGCTGTTCGTCGGTAATGTCCGTCAGCGTCTCCTGGTAGTGTTGCTCGCCGGCATTGTTGACCAGCACGTCGATCCGGCTCCAGCGTTCGACCACCCCGGCGATGAAGCGTTCGGCGACTTCCGGCTCGCCGATGTCTCCGGCCATGGACCATACATCCGCGCCTTCCTCCTGGACGAGGCGTTCCGTTTCCAGTGCGTCTTCCCGTTCCTCCTTGTAGAGAAAGGCAACCTTTGCGCCCTCGCGGGCGAACAGCACTGCCGTTGCGCGTCCGATGCCGGAGTCGCCGCCCGTGATGACGGCGATCCTGTCCTTGAGCCGTCCGGATCCGGGGTGGCGCGGGTGGAATTCAGGCCTCGGACGCATCTCATGCTCGTTTCCCGGCTGGTGATCCTGGTGCTGGGGCGGCAGGGTCGTTTCGCTCATCGATGGCTCCTTTCGGCGGGAATGGATCTGCGGACCCAACCCGCGGACAGCTCGACTGTTCCGCTGGCGAAATGATCGCCAGTGATCTCTTTGGAACATTGGTCTGTCGCGGCGATTGGAGGGCACAGGAAAAGGAGAATGACACCATGCCCGCACGATCCCAGTCGCAGCAGAAGGCCGCCGGGGCAGCATTGGCTGCCAAGCGTGGCGAGATTCCGAAGAAGAAGCTGAAGGGCGCCTCGAAGGAAATGGAAAAATCAATGACGAAGAAGGAGCTGGAGGAGCTTGCGTCCACGAGCCACAAGCATTTGCCCGACAAGAAGGACAAGTCCTGACAGGGGCTCGCGGCGCCGGGACCGGCTCGCGGCCGGTCCCGGCCCTCATTCGGCCATCCGTCACGAAAGAAAGGAAGGGCTCGCGCAGCCCTTCCACGGATGGGTCTTGGATAGAGAGAGACAGCCGCTTAGGCCGGCACCGGGTTCCGGTTCTCTAGCGCGTCCATGAAGCTCTTGAGCCACCAGTTGGCGTCCTTCTCGCGAATGCGATCGATCAACGCCTGCTGCCGCTCCTGACGCTCTTCGAGCGACATCGTCAGCGCCCTGTTCAACGCGCGCGCCATGTCGTCGCTATCGTAGGGGTTTACGATCAGGGCTTCACGCAGTTCTTCAGCGGCGCCTGCGAATTTCGAGAGCACCAGCACGCCCGGATCGTCCATCGACTGCGCCGCCACATATTCCTTTGCGACCAGGTTCATGCCGTCGCGCAGTGGCGTTACGAATCCAACCTGGCTCACGCGGAACAGGGCGGCCAGCGCGTCGCGCGGCACGGTGCGGTACATGTAGCGCACCGGCGTCCAGTTGAAGTCGGCATAGCGGCCGTTAATGGCGCCGGAAAGGGCTTCGAGTTCGCGGCGGATGTCGGCGTAGGCTTCCACCTCCTCGCGTGTCGGCGTGGCGATCTGGATCAGCGCCACGTTCTTCACGTGCTCGGGATAGAGTTCCAGCAGCCGCTCGAACGCCCGCAGCCGGTCGGGAAGGCCCTTGGTATAGTCGAGCCGGTCGACGCCGATGATCTGTTTGCGTCGCAGCACCCGCCGCCGGTGGGTCTCGATCTGTACTTCCTCGTTGGGCCGCTGGGCCATCTGCGAAAAGGCGTCCACATCAATACCGATGGGGAAGCAGCCGGAAATGACTTCCCGCTCTCCGGTCCGGATCACGTTGCCGCTCATCTCGCAGCCGAGCTGGTCGGCCACGTAATGCTGCAGGTTGCCGAGGTCGGTATTGGTCTGGAAGCCGATCACGTCGAAATCGAGCAGGCATTCCACCAGCCACTTGTGCCGGGGCACGGCGGCAAGGATTTCGGGCGGCGGGAACGGGATGTGCAGGAAGAAACCCATCCGCTGCGTGCAGCCGCGCCGCCTGAGTTCCGACGCCAGCGGGATCAGGTGGTAGTCATGGATCCAGATGACGTCGTCGGGTTGCAGGATGGTCATCAGCGCGTCGGCGAACTTGCCGTTCACGCGCCGGTAGCCCTCCAGGAATTCGGACTTGTAGTCGACGAGGTCCAGCCGGTAGTGGAACAGGGGCCAGAGGACGCTGTTGGAAAAGCCGAGATAATATTCATCGTAGTCCTGCTGGGTGAGGGGAATGGTTGCGAGGCTTACCGGACCCATTTTCCGGATGCGGGGTTCAGGCGGTTCCTCATACTTCAACCGCTGACCATCCCAGCCAAGCCAGACACCCCCGCGCTGACGCAGGGAATCGCCCACGCCCACGGCAAGTCCGCCCGCCTGGGCCGTATTGGTCAGATCCGCAACGCGATTGGAGACGATCACAAGCCTGCTCATCGAGCGATCTCCTCCGGACCGGCATGGATCGTCTCCTCAAAGCGAAAACATGGATTATATCCTTGAGGCTCAACGTCCCTTGCTTTTCCCATGAGTAAGCTCATTCTCCCTTTCAAGCGATTGCATGGTGCGGGCCAGTGACATCAGCCATTCGGCGAAGGTCTCCGGTCCCGCGCAGCGGTAGCGGGCAGCGGTTTCACCGGGCCCGATCTTCACGGTAATCGCGTCGGACGCCTGAAGCGCCGAGAAGGCGGCTTCGTCCGTCACGTCGTCGCCCGCAAAGAAAGCTCTGCGCCCAACAAAAGGCGCCTCGTTCATGAAGGCCCGAAGTGCGTCGCCCTTGGTCGCGGCTCCGGCCTTGATGTCGAGCACCATCTTGCCGGGAACCACCGTGAGCGCGTCCCCGTGGGCGGCGGTGGCTTCCCGGACGCACTCCGCGCAGGCCTCCGCCAGCTCAGGCCGCTTGCGGAAGTGAAGCGCTATGGAACCCGGCTTGTGCTCCAGCAGAAGGCCGGGATTTTTCATGACGAAGGGCGACAGCGCCTCGCGCACGGCCTCGAGTGCATCGTCCGCGATCGGAACGCGATGGATTGTCCCGTCGGCGCTGCGCCGTTCCAGACCGTGGACGCCCGCGGCGGGGAGCATGAGCGGCGAAAGGAAGCGGTCGAGATCGTGGATCGGCCTTCCCGAAAGGATGGCGAGTGGCACCTGCTCCGCCAGGGCCGCCAGGGCCTTCATGGTCTTCGGAGGAACGGCAACGGCGTCGGGATGTTCGGCGATTGGAGCGAGAGTTCCGTCGAAGTCGAGGAATAGCGCAATGCTGTCCGGATGGAATGCAGTGGGAGCGAGGGAAGTAAGGAGGCTTGGTGTCTCTGACATTGCTTCCGGTTGTGCTGGCCTCAAAAAAAGAACGGAACTCGGCTATGAAGCATAACGTTCCAACCGGTCCATGGTTCCGGTCGGGAACCAATGGGCCGGCGTGAAGGAGCACACGTCCAATCTCTTAGATGGGTATGCGAGGCCCGGCAGACAAGTCGTCCCTCGAGGGCGTGCTTCGGATTGCTCTGGAACAACGGCGCCGGGTTCACGTCATGGAAGATTGAATTGTCGGTCGGGGCGTGGGATTTCATCGCAAGGTGTCTGCCTCGCGGCAGCCAAGAAGGAGAGACCGTCCATGAGTGGGAATTTGCGACGGAAGGCTATGAAGAAGGGGCTTTTCGGAATTGCGGGCTTGAGCCTCGCGGCGGTTACGCTGTTTGCGCCGTTGCAGGCTGCGGCACAGGGGCGCCGTCCCGACGTGCGGCAGATGACCTGCGAGGAGGCAAAAGCTCTGGTGCAGCGGGCGGGCGCCATTGTTCTGACCACCGGCCAATACACTTATGACCGCTATGTCTCCGGGCAGCAGCACTGCCCGATGGGGCTCTACACCAAGGATGCCTGGGTCTCCACCAGGGACGGGCAATCCTGCCGGATCGGTTACACCTGCGTGACGGAGCCGCTGCGCTTTCCGCTGTTCAGGCGCGACTGAGGGCTTCGGCTGAAGAAGCGGGCGCGCACGGCATCCTGCGCAATCTTTACTGGTGGGGGGATCAATGGCGTGGGGGAAGGAAACCGGCGCTTCTGCAACTAACTGGCGCCGGATATCTGCTCCCAGGGTTGCCGGCGTAATCTCCCTCCAAACGTCGGGGGAAACACCTTCCTGGACTTGGGCCAGCCCAAGCCCGTGGAAAGAATAGGAGGGCCGCCCCAGCCGTCGGCCGGGGCGAGTGGCCTCCGGGCTACTCCGCCGCCCTCTGACGCCTCACGTAATTCTCGGCGAAGCGGCGCACGCGCTGTGCAGCCTCCTTCAGCACCTCTTCTTCCTGGCACATGGAAAAGCGCAGGTGGCCCTGCGCGGCCTCACCGAAGCTGGTGCCCGGCATGGCGGCCACCTGTTCCGCCTCCAGCAGGCCCCATGCGAAGGTTTCCGCGTCCGGCTCCACGGCCGATACGTCGACCATCACATACATTGCGCCCTCGGACCCGCGAATGGAGATGTTGTTCGCCCCCTTGAGTGCATCCATGAAGATCTTGCGCCGCGCCTTGTAGCGCTCGGCGATCTCCTCGACTCCGTGGCCCTTTTCGACCGCTTCCGCCGCGGCATGGGAGATGAAGTCCGCCATGCCGTAGCTCGAGACAATGTTGAGGTTGGTGAGGTAGCGGATCACTTCCTCCGGCGCGGTGAGCCAGCCCAGGCGCCAGCCGGTCATGCCGTGGCTCTTGGAGAGCGAGTTCACCACCAGCGTCCGCTCCTTCATGCCCGAAATGGAGCGCGGCGATATGTGCTCACGGCCCGCGGCAAGCGTCCAGTACACCTCGTCGGACACCACCCACAGGTCATGGCGCTTCGCGATATCGGCGATCGCCTCGATGGTCTTGCGCGAATAGACGGTGCCGGTCGGGTTGTTTGGCGAATTGATGAGCAGCATCCGCGTGTTGGGCTGGATAGCGGCCTCGATGTCCTTCGGGTCCGGCTCGAAACCGTTCTCAGCGAGGGCCAGCACCTCGGTGAAAGTTCCGCCGGCGGCGCGGATCGTGCCGGGGTAGGTGGCGTAGAAGGGCGCGATGATGATCGCATGGTCGCCCTGGTCGAGAAGCGCCTGGCAGGCGCCGAAAAGCGCGCCCTGGCCGCCCTGCGTGACGATGATCTCCTCCGGCGCGGTCTCCACACCCGTGCACTGCGTTGAAAGCTTCGCCAGGCCCGTGCGCAGACGCGGCAGGCCAGCAAGCTGGATGTAATGGTGATGCCCCTTGCGGAGAGCCTCGACGCCCGCCTCGACCGTACCCTCCGGTGTATCGAAATCGTGATCGCCCACCGACAGCATGAGAATGGGCTCACCGGCCTGCTTGCGCGCAAGCGCCGCGAAGTGGACCTCCCAACCGTCCTTTCCGGAAGGCATGATGCCGGTGATGCGAGTGGAAAGCTTGGGCATGATCAATATGCTCTCATTCTAATACTGCTTGATGATGGCCCCGAATAGGCCGCCTCCGTGTCAACACGAAGGCATCCGCGAGGTGGCGTCCGGTAGCGGAAGGCGCATCTGACCGGGCGCATCTTACATAATTGTAATGATTTGGCCACATCGCTGTAATGTTCGCCCCGCTACAACAGCAGCCATAGGGACGCCAAACCGCCGGGTTCGGCGGAAAGAATTGGAGACACATATGCTTCGCAAGATCCTCATGTCCGCAGTCGCTCTGTCGATGGTTGCTGGGCCGGTCGCGCTGGCGCAGGGAAACGCTGAGCAGCCCGCCGACAAACCTGCCGCCGAGAAGCGCCTGCCGCGCGGCTTTGAGGCGCTGGATGCGAACAAGGATGGGTTCATCTCCCCCGACGAGTTTGCCAAGCGCCGCATTGACGCGCTGAAGTCCGCCGACACCGACGGCGACGGTGTGCTGTCGCAGGATGAACTCGCAGCCTACATCCAGAAGCGTGATCTGGAGCGCCGTGCCCGCGCCATGTCCCGGATGCTGGACATCGACGGCGACGGCAAGGTTACCATCGAGGAGCTCGAGAAGCAGAATGCCAAGCGTCTCGCCCTCATGGATACCAACGATGACGGCAAGCTGAGCCCCGAGGAGCTCCAGCGCGCCCATCGCTTCATGGGGCCGCGCCACCCGGGATTTGGTCCCCACGGCATGCGCGCCCATCATCGCGGTTGGCATGGTCCGCATGGCAAGTTCGCGCCGCACGGCAAGTTTGGCCCGCACGGCAAGGCCTCGCCTGCCGGTCTCCGCGGGGCGGCGGATGAAGCTCCCGCCGCTGCTCCGTCCGAGCAATAAGTCCTTTTCCTCGTCTCTTTTCCGATTTCTGACCTTCATTCACTTGCCGCCCGCCTCCGCGGGCGGTCTTTTTCGTGCCGAGCAAACGGGGGCGGGCCCAGCCCCCGGGCCGGCTCTCGTCTCTTATGCCGGTGTGGAAGGCGTCTCGGCGAAACGCGCCGCGGCCGGGCGCCCCAGGTCTGACCCTCCCATCATTGACTGCTACGGCGGTAGCAAAAAAGTGATCGCTCTTCCGGAGAGTGCGCGGCTGTGGCGTATTGCCACAGGTCGCAGCTTGCACCAGATTTCAGGCATGGTGTCGTATCGAGCAGCCTGGAGGGCAGCAATTCTGTGCACTTTGCTGGCGGCCTCGCCGGCGAGGGCGCAGGAGCCTGTCGACGTCGAGCTCATCCTGGCGGTCGACGTTTCGCTCTCCATGTCTCCCGGCGAACTGGAGATCCAGCGCCGCGGCTATGCGGAAGCGCTGACGCACGACACCGTGATCAGGGCCATACAGAACGGTGTCCACGGACGCATTGCTCTTGCCTATTTCGAATGGGCGGGCGCGCTGTCACAGCGCGTCGTGGTGCCCTGGACGCTCATCGGCTCCGCTGAGGATGCAAAGGCGGTGGCTGAGCGGCTGACGGTCAATCCGTCCAACAGTGCCCGCCGCACCTCCATCTCAGCGGCCATGGACTTCGCGCTCGATCTCTTCGGTGAAAGCACCTTCGCGGGCCTGCGGCGGGTGGTCGACATTTCAGGCGACGGGCCGAACAACGAGGGCCGTCCCGTGCTTCTGGCCCGTGAGCGGCTTCTGAACGCCGGCGTCACCATCAACGGTCTGCCGCTCATGACGTCCTCCGGCTACCGGTCGAGTTATGACGTCGAGGACCTCGATCTTTACTACAAGGAATGCGTGGTGGGCGGTCCCGGCTCGTTCACGATTCCCGTCAACGACTGGACGCAATTCCCTGAGGCCGTTCGGCGCAAGCTGGTCATCGAGCTTGCCGGCCAGCCACCGGAACGCGAACGGCGTAGGGCGGAAATCGTGAAGGTTCAGGCCAAGGCGTCCTATGATTGTCTGATCGGCGAGAAGATCTGGGAAAACCGGATGCTGCGCTGGCAGCCTTAGGCTGTGTGGCCGCACGGGCACGTCAGCACTGGCAGGTATGGCGGAAGCTTGAGGAGCGAGACGGACTGAGCGGAGCGTTCCACACTCTCGGTTTTCGTGGACGTTCAGGAAGACCGTCATGCCATCGGGTGCGGCCCGCCGGGCAGGACGCTGCCATGAAACCTGGCGGCTCCGGCAGGAGAAATCGGTCCGGGGCATTTTGGTGGAGGCCCCGGACCGAACCGGTCGGCAGCGCATGGATCAGTCCGCCCTGCATTCCTTGCCCCGCGGCTGCTCCGTGGGCCAGGGAATTGTCGTCGGCCACCCAATGTCCTTGCGTACCTCCGGGGGCAGGCTCCCGAGAAGGTATTCCGTCTGCCGTTGCCGCCACCGACGCCGGTGACGCTCGATGATCTGCGCGATGAAGTGAACCACCAGCATCTCTGTATCCTTTCGTTACATCGGATGGACTTGACTATGCGCGTTCATGGAGATTCCATCAAACGAAACGATCTGATGTTTTAGATCAATGAAATTGAAGAGGTTAGAAATGAACGCGCCGTTCGCCCAGCCGATGCCGCTCCTGGAGCTTGATGTCCTGCGCACCTTCGTGGCGATTGCCGAGACCGGCAGCTTCACGACGGCCGCCTCTGCGGTGTTCCGCACGCCCTCGGCGGTCTCCATGCAGATCAAGAAGCTGGAGGAAACGATCGGCAGGCCGGTCTTCAACCGGGATGCCCGCTCGGTGACGCTGACGGCCGACGGCGAGGTTCTTCTGACCTATGCCCGGCGCCTGCTGGCGCTCAACCGCGAGGCGGTGTCGAAGTTCGTGCGCTCGGATATCAGCGGGGCAGTGCGCTTGGGATCTCCCGACGACTACGGCGAGCGGATCCTGCCGAATGTGCTGAAGCGCTTCGCAATTTCGCATCCCGCGATCGCGGTGGATGTCATCATCGACACTTCGACCAATCTGCGCCACCGCATGGCCTCCCGCATGCTCGATATCACGCTGATCACCTGCACCGACGCCGTGACCGATCCGTCGGCGGAGATACTGTTGAGCGAGCCCATCGTCTGGGCTGGCGCGCGCGGCGGCTGCGCGCACCTGCGCGATCCGCTGCCGATCTCGATCTGGGAGGAGGGGTGCGCCTGGCGCGCTTCAGCCCTCAAGGCTCTGGCGGAAGCCAACCGTTCCTTCCGCATTGCCTACATGAGCGCCCATGCCGCCGGCCAGAGGGCGGCAATTCTGGCCGACCTTGCCATCGCGCCTCTCCCGAAGTCGTTCCTCGGCCCCGAGCTCGTGGAGCTTACGGAGGACGACGGCCTTCCGCCCATGGGGAACTACCACATCGGCATGCTGGTGGCGCCGGAAGCCTCGGCGCCGGTCCGGGCAGTGGCGGACCATATCCGCGCAACCTTCGAGATGATGTCTGAGGTGCCTGCCGCCGAGCGGACACGGCGGCTGAGCGTGGCTGTGTAAATGGACCACAATATCCGAACGATTGCTTTGCGGAGTGGGTGGCGCAGCCCTCGCGGAAGCGCTCTGCGCGGCCGATCTATCGGAAGAACATGCTCGCCATGAAGCCGGCTGTTCCGAACACCGCGCCAAGAACGGCGAACGAAATGAGAATGGTGATGCCGGCGGCAATCAGCATCAGTCCGTCGCGTTCCGAAAGCGCAATGCCGAGCAGTGCGCAGGCAAGTGCCGGGAACCAGTTGCCGAAGGGAATGGGAAGCGTCACCAGCGTACCGAGCACGAGGGCCACGATGCCGATCACCCGTTCCGCTGTTTTCGGATTGCTGAACGGCCAGTAGCGCGGCCTGACGATTTCCTCGAGCTGGCGCAGCCTTGGCAGCATCTTCTCGGCAAGCTTGCGGAACTGTTCCGCCGTGAGCGATTTTGTCAGCAGGAACCTGGGCAGCCACACCGCCCGCTTTCCCGTGATCATCTGCATGGAGATGAGCATCAGCGGCAGTCCCAGCACGAGTGTGGTTCCCGGCGGCAGCGGCAGCAGGTTCAGCGCTGCGAAGAAAAGGAGAAGTGTCGAGAAGCTGCGGTCGCCGAGCGCGTCGCGGATCTGCTGCACGGAAACCGGGCCTATGGCTCGTGCGCTCAGTTCTTCGACGATGGTCGAGAGCCGGCGTGGCTTGTTCGTCTTGTAATACTGCGCCGGCACGTGGCTGGCCATGGAGCTGTCATGGATGTTCAATGTGGTTCTTTCGGCTGTCCCGCTGTTGTCAGCGCTCGTTTTTCCTAGATGGGGCAGAAGTGCGTCGGAATTCAAGGATGTCGAGCCTTGATTCGCGCGCCGGGAGTGGAAATTCGATGTGCCATTCGTTCTCGCCCGTGCGGAAGGCATATCCGGTCTGATCCGTATCCTCGCCAGCCCCGTAGGGTGGCGGCTTGTCTCCCGCCACGAAATAGGAGCCGAGATAGATCAGCCTGTCGTCACCATCGGTGAAGAAGCGTCCTTTGGTGCGCTGCGAGCCGCTGAGCTTTTCGAGCATCCAGCCCGCTCCGTCGTCGTTCACGCGGCATCGGAACCAGCCATAGACCACGAGCGGCACGAGTCCGCCGGCCTTGATCGTGCGGCATTCCCATTCGCCGGCGAGATCTGCATCCGAAAAGGAGAGGTGAGGCTTTGCGAGCAGCGCCTCCAGCACCGCCACGTCCTCCGGCGCGCCACCGGCGCGGGCTTCCGTGAGAGCCTCGTTGCGCACGGCCTCATGCCTGTCCAGCCGCTCACGGTCGGATGGCGTGATGATCCGGAGGATTTCGCCGTCGGCACCTGCGGGAGCCGCGGTGAGCACTGCCAGGATGACCACCATCCAGAACCGTATCTTGGAACTCGGAATCTTGTTCATGGGCGAACCTGCTGCGGATTCGATCATTGGACAGTGTCACCCGATCCGCCGGATCGTTGAACCCGTTATCGACAGATGAAGGCATGAATTGGTCAGACCCAGCGGATTTTTCTGCCGATGAATGGTCGCGGGGCGTGCGCGGTCATCGGCGCGGAAGATGATCGTGCAGAAATGAAATGACCGCGAACCTTTTCCGTTTGCCGGCGTTCCAGTGACGTCACCAGCGAACGGAAGGAGAGTTTCGATGTTGTTCAAGCGTGTCATTTTGCTGGCACTTGCTGCCGGCCTGATTGCCGGCTGCTCGAATACGATTCGCGGCGTGGGACGCGACACGGCCAATGTTGTGGATGCGACTCAAGCCGCAGGCGAAGACGTTGGCGAGGCGGCATCCTACTAGAGCAGGTCCTGGAACTGCGACAAACAATTGCTCTAGTGGTGCTACCGCATCCCCGGGAGCCGCCTGATCGGCCTCGACATCAGGGCCTTATCACTCCGAAAGGTTGAAACGAGGCCAGAAATGCGAGAGGGGCCTTACGGCCCCGCTACGCTGAACGCATGTACTTTTACGCTTACGCCGACCTGCCGATGGAAGGGCGTTCTGCTCCGGTACGCGAGACCTGATCCGGAGCGGGAGGCTTCATCGGCCGCCGTGTTCACAGATATAAAGGGGCAGCGTTACCAGATGGTTAGCGGAAGATATCCGTTGTCTGATTTTTTGCGGGCGAATGTGAGCCGGTCGCCGTAATCTGCGTTGTCCGGGCTTCGGAATGGGCTGAACCTGCCGGGCGAAACGGCTTGACGCACGGGGCACGACGATGCCTCGGGCATGAGCCTGTTGTAGCCAGACACAGGGCCGTTTGATGAAGAACATGCGGGATGGCCGTCTGACCAGAACCTGCGCTCAGGCGAGGCTGCCGCATATCATCGCGCGGCCTCCAGCGTCCGCGACGGTAACACCGGGGGTCGCGGTGTCCCCGCACAGGCGGTCACGGTTTCCCCGAAGAGACGGGGAGGTGGGCTCCGCTTCAGGAGCGTGCGCGACGGCGTGTGCAGGCCAACGCCGTCACATGAAGCGGCAACGCGTAATCGGGCTGAGCGACCGAATGGACCTGCGCATTCGGCGCAGAACGTCACTCCTCACTATAGACCTGGAACGATCGTCGAGATGGCCAGCACGACGTAGGCCGCCGTCATGATCCAGAACGGCTGTACCGGCAGGGCCGGCAGGACGGCGAATGCGGCCAGCAGGGCAACAACAGCTATGACCAGCGCAACGAAGAACATGACCTGGGTTGGTGCGTTCAATTTCATGTCGGCCTCTTGGCTATAGTTGAACAAGAGGCAGTTTACGAAGCGGCGCGGCTTATATGCCAATAAAGGTCCGGATCGGGTTTTCCGGATTGAGCAGCAGCCGCACCGCCAGCAGAATGCACACGACCACGAGCAGCGGCTTGATGAGGGTCGCGCCCTTTTTCATGGCGAACATGGCCCCGAGCCGCGCGCCGGCGAACTGCGCCACCCCCATGATCAAGCCGATCTTCCAGTGGATCGCGCCGACGAATGCGAAGGTGAGGAACGAACCGACGTTTGAGGCGAAGTTGAGTGTCTTGGTATGAGCGGTGGCCTTCAGCACGCCGTATCCGGCCAGCGAGACGAAGGCCAGCATGAAGAAGGATCCGGTTCCGGGGCCGAAAGCGCCGTCATAGAACCCGATCAGCGGCACGATGGTGAGGGCGAAGAGGGTGGGGCCCATCCTCTGCGCCCGGTCGATGTCCCCCATGTTTGGCTTGATCAGGAAATAGATCGCGATGCCGATGAGCAGGATCGGCAGCAGGGCGTTCAGCACATCGGCGGGCAGGACAGTGGCGAGCAGCGCCCCCGCCACCGAAGCGAGCCCCGAAGCCAGCGCCGACAGCCACTGCTTGCGGATGTCGACATGTCCGTTGGATGCGTAGGCGAGGACGGATGAGCCGGATCCGCACATGCCCTGCAGCTTGTTCGTCGCCAGAGCCTCGACCGGCGGCAGTCCCGCCAGCAAAAGAGCGGGAACGGTGATGAGGCCGCCGCCACCTGCGATCGCGTCGATGAAGCCGGCGATGAACCCCGCAAGCGCGAGCAGCAGGAGGATCTGGACGGACACTTCAAATATCATGGGAGGACTGCCGGAAAGGAGGAGAACCGTTCGTTTCCATCACAGCCGCGGACCGAGTGCAAGCGTCTTCGCTGCAACGCTCGGCCGAAGATTCGCATCGCTTCCCTGGAGGACCTGCGCGCGGGACCGGCGAACGAGCCAGATCGTCTTGCAGGGCGTGGGAGAGAGGTCGGCGGAAAGAAAGGGCTTCGCGGACCTGGGGCAAGCCCCCGTTACGGAAAATTGCGCGGGTGGGAGCGGCCGGCTGCAGCATGGTGCCGGCCGCTGTTCGTCCGGAACTACGACCGGTCCAGCCGGGCGATGAGCGAGGACGTGTCCCAGCGGCCGCCGCCCATCTCCTGGATTTCCTTGTAGTATTCGTCAACGATCCTGGTGACGGGCAGCTTGGCGCCGTTGCGGGCTGCTTCCTCGAAGCAGATGGCAAGGTCCTTGCGCATCCAGTCCACCGCGAAGCCGAAGTCGAACTTGCCTTCGACCATGGTCTTGTACCGGTTCTGCAACTGCCATGAGCCGGCCGCGCCGCCCGAAATCACCTCGACCACCCCGTCGATGTCGAGTCCGGCCTTCTTGGCGAAGTGCAGCGCCTCCGACAGGCCCTGAACCAGGCCGGCGATGCAGATCTGGTTGACCATCTTGGTGAGCTGGCCGTTGCCGTTGGGGCCCATCAGCCGCACAGTTCGGCCGAAGCATTCGATCACCGGCTTGGCGCGCTCGAAGGCTTCCGGGTCGCCGCCGCACATGACCGAGAGGATGCCGTTTCCCGCGCCCGACTGGCCGCCGGAGACCGGCGCGTCGATGAAGTGGAACCCGCGCTTCTCAGCCTCTGCCGCGAGTTCCCGCGCCACCTCGGCAGAGGCCGTCGTGTTGTCGATATAGACCGACCCCGGCTTCATCGAATGGAAGGCACCGTTCTCGCCGATCGTCACTTCACGCAGGTCGTCGTCATTGCCAACGCAGGAGAACACGAAGTCCTTGCCCTCGGCCGCTTCGCGCGGTGTGGCGGCAAACGATCCGCCATGCTCCTCCACCCACTTGGCCGCCTTGGCCTGCGTCCGGTTGTAGACGGTAACCTCGTGTCCGCCGCGGTTCTTGAGGTGCGCGGCCATCGGATAGCCCATTACACCCAGACCGATGAAAGCAACTTTCGCCATTGATTCTTCCATTCTTCACTTGCGAAGGGCAGTCCGCTGGAAGGCTTTCTCCCGTCCGGAATGCCCAGATCCGATCCGGCCGTTCCTGCGCAGGGCCGGGCAGGGCGGTCGCGCGCCTCGACCTGCCTTACGACCGCTTGAGGTGGCGCGTGAGCCGCGCCTCGATCTTTTCCGTGCTCATGCGCAGGAGCTCCACCAGCGAAAGATAGATCAGGGCGGCCCAGATGTAAGTCTGGAAATCGAAGGTGCGCGCATAGGCGCGCCGCGTCTCGCCCATAAGGTCGAACACGGTGATGATCGCGACGATTGCCGATCCCTTGAGCAGCAGGATGATCTCGTTCACGTAGGGGCGCAGCGCGACGATCATCGCCTGCGGCAGGATGATCTTGCGGATGGTCAGGCTGCGTGGCAGGCCCAGCGCGGCTGCCGCTTCCCACTGGCCGCGCGGCACCGCGGCAATCGCCCCACGCAGGATCTCGGCCTGATAGGCCGACGTGTTGAGCGTGAAGGCAAGCAGCGCGCAGTACCAGGCGTCGCGGAAGAACCACCAAAGTCCCACCGCCTCGAACTGCGGCCGGAACGATCCGAGGCCGTAGTAGATCAGGAACGTCTGCGCCAGCAGCGGCGTGCCGCGGAAGAAATAGACATAGCCGTAGCTGAGCGCCTGGGCGATCCTGTTGTGCGAGTTGCGCCCGACCGCGATGGGCACCGAAAGCACGGCGCCCGCAAGCGCCGACAGAACGACCAGCTGGACGGTGATCCAGAGACCGGAAAGATAGTTGGGGCCGTAGCGCCGCACCAGTTCCGGATCCCACGAGGCAATGAGGAAGGCGGCAAGGCCGATCGCGCCCAGAATCCAGAGTGACAGCACGGTCACCCCGGCAATACGCTTGCCTTTCCATTTTGCTCGAACGGCGGGCGGAGCGGGCTGCGGCGGGATGTAGTGCGTGCTGATCATCGCGTCATCCCCGGAGTGGCGACCTTGCGCTCGATGCGGTTGAAGGCGATGGATGACAGCATCGCGAGCGCCAGGTAGATCAGGCAGGCGATCAGGTAGAACAGGAACGCCTGGCGGGATACGCGGGCGGCAATGCTGGACTGCCGGAGCAGATCCGACAGGCCGATTACCGAAACCAGCGAAGTTTCCTTGAGCAGGATCAGCCACAGATTGGAGAGACCGGGCAGGGCCACCCGGATGAGCTGCGGCAGGATCACCAGCCGGAGCGTCTGCCGGCGACCGAGACCGAGAGCGGCCGCGCCTTCGTATTGCCCTCTCGGGATGGCGGTGAAGGCGGCGACGAACACTTCGCTCGCGTAAGCCGCGAAGACGACGCCGAGCGCGACCATGCCGGCGACGAAGGCGTTGATCTCGAAGCCTCCCGTCACACCGACATAGATGAGCATGTGCTGGAGCGCGATCTGCGCGCCGTAATAGACGAGGAAGAGTGTCAGCAGCTCCGGCAGCCCGCGGAAGATGGTGGTGAAGATGTCGGCCGAGAGCTTGAGGTAGCGGTCGCCCGAGATCTTCGCGAGCGCGATGAGGAAGCCCAGGGCCAGGCCGAAGGGCAGGGTGGCAAGTGCCAGCGAGACTGTGACCAATACGCCGGATGCAATCTCATCCCCCCAGCCCGAGGAGCCAAAGCTGACCAATTCAAGCACGCGCTCCATTGTCCGTTCCGTCAAAAACTACAATCGCCTGGTCCGCGACTTTGGCAAGCGCGGCTCAATAGAATACTCAAATGAAATGGCGGCCCGGACCGGTACTACCGTCGGGCCGCCATTGAAATCAACCGCCGTAAACGTCAAATGCGAAGTACTTATCGTTGATTTCCTTGTATTTTCCGTTTTCGCGGATGGCCTTGATCGCGGCGTTGAACTTCTCGCGCAGCTCGTCGCTGCCCTTGCGCAGCGCGATGCCGATGCCCTCGCCATAGATCTCGACCGGCGGCGTCACGGTGTCGAGGATGTGGCAGCACTCGCCACCTTCGGAATCCAGCCACTCGTCGAGCACGATGACGTCATCGACTACGGCGTCGAGACGGCCATTGGCCATGTCGAGCTGGTATTCCTCGGCCGTGGGATAGAGCTGGATGGTGCTGTCCGTGTAGGTTGCCTCGGCGAAGGCTGCGTGCGTGGTGGACGCCTGCGCGCCGATCACCTTGCCCGCCAGGTCTTCCTTCGTCACGCCCTTGATGTCCGAAGACACCGGCACGGCGATCGCCGGCGGGGTGTTGTAATACTTGTCGGTGAAATCGACCTGCTGCTTGCGTTCCTCCGTGATGGACATGGAGGCGATGATTGCGTCGAACTTGCCCGCCTGCAGGGCGGGAATCATGCCGTCCCACTCCTGGGTCACGAACTCGCATTCGGCCTCCATCTCCTCGCAGAGTGCCTTCGCGATGTCGATGTCAAAGCCCTTCAGCTCCCCACCCGAGTCCAGATAGTTGAACGGCGCATAGGCACCTTCGGTGCCGATCTTGATCTTCAGCTTTTCCTGAGCACTACCCATATTCGCGCCCAGTAGAGTGGCCGCTGCCATCAGACCGGCAATAGAATACTTTATCATTTTCATTTGCATTCCCCATGTAGCTCCCGCGCCAGATCATTCCGATTATTGGCGTAGAGAGTGATACCTCTAACGTTTAAGCGGGAAATGCAATCGTGCAAAGCCCAGATGAGGGACTACCTCGGGATTCCGTGGAAATCCGCAATGAATTTGGCGATGCCTTCGATGTCGTCGAGCGAGAATGCAGGCGGGTCGGCGGGCTCGGCCAGCGGATCGTCGCTCGCGATGGCGACGATGTTCGAGATGCGTCCCGCCATCGGTGTCCGCTCCTTTGCTCCCGCGCGGCGACACTCGATCTTGGGATGACCGTCATTCTTGAACCCCTCGACGAGAATTAGATCGCAAGGGCTTAATTTTGAAATGATTTCATCCAGTCCGGGCTCGGTCGCTCCCCTGAGTTCATGCACGATCGCCCACCGCGCCGATGAGACGATCGCCGTCTCCACGGAGCCCGCATGGCGGTGCCGCCAGGAGTCGGTTCCCTCGTGGTCGATGTCGAAACTGTGATGGGCGTGCTTCACGGTGGCGACCCTGAGGCCGCGGGCCGCGAAATGGCTGACGAGCCTCTCGGTGAGGGTGGTCTTTCCGGAGTTCTTCCAGCCGGTGATGCCGAAGATGCGTCTGTTCAAAGCTTTGTGTTCCTTCTTGCCGCAATCTCCCTGGCGAGGGTGAGGTCGCCAGGCGTGTTGACGTTGAAGAAGGGGTCGAACCCATCTTCCAGCGGAAACTCGGCGATGGCAGCCCGTCCTTCCCCCTCGGCGAAACGCCGGACGGAGGCGGCGCCCGCCCGCGCCAGGAACGCCCCGAGCGCCTCGAGCATGGTCACCGGCCACAACCCGAAGACAGGATGCACCCGTCCGGCCGAGGCTGCCAGCGCGACGCGATCCATGCCTGCGGCCGTCTCCGTCAGCCGGTTCGTGAGGTCCAGGGGAAAGAATGGCGTGTCGGCGGCGGCGGTGACGATATGGGTGAAGCCGGAGGGATGTGCTGCAGCCCACTTCAGGCCGGCGTGGATCCCGCCGAGGGGCCCGAGATCGGGCATTTCATCGGGAACGATCTGCGTCATCCAGGGCGAAAAGCGGGCAGGGTCGCCATTGGCGTTCAGAACCAGCGCTTCGCTTTGGCCTCGCAGCCGTTCGGCCACATGCGCGAGCAACGGCCGGTCATCGAGCAGTTTCAGGCACTTGTCGCCGCCGCCCATCCTGGTGGACTGTCCGCCGGCTATGACGACCCCTGCAACCCGCATCGGCATTCGCCCCTCGATGGTTCACCCTCGAACGGTTCACATTTCCTCGCCCACCTGCCGCGATACACGGATCACGTAGAGCGTCGACAGGATAGCCATGAAAAGCGCCGCGGTCATGACCGTGAGCAGCGGGTAGACCCCGGCGTCCCTGTCCAGCATGGTGCCGGCGATGGTCGCAAAGCCCGCGCCCCCGGCGATCTGGATGCTTCCGCCGAGGCCCGAGGCCGAGCCGGCGAGGCGCGGGCGCACGCTCACCATGCCGGTTGCCGCGCTGGGCTGCGTCAGGCCCGCGCCCAGGCCGACCAGGATCATCGGGGCAAACAGCGAAAGCGGATGGTGGAGCCCCGCGAGGAACAGGCCGACGCAAAGGAGCATGGCACTGAAGCCCAGGCTGTTGCCCGCAAGCATCATACGGTTGATGCCGACCCGCCGGGTGATCCGGCTGGACAGGAAGTTGCCGAACGCATAGCCGATGCTGATGCTGGCGAAATACATGCCGTACTGGGTGGGCGACAGGCCAAGCACCTCCGTGGAGACGAACGGTCCGCCGCCGATGAAGGCAAAGAACGCGCCCGACGAGCAGGCGGCCGTGATCGAGTAGCCCCAGAACCTGCGCGACCGGATCACCTCCGGATAGGCCTTCATCTGGGCCAGCATGCTTGGCATCTTGTTCGCGTTGGTTTCGCCCAGGTCCTTGTAAACGATCGCGATCGTGAGGACGCCGATTGCAGCCATCAGCCAGAACGAGGCCCGCCAGTCGAACATCTCGTCGAGGAAGCCGCCGATCATCGGGCCCACCATGGGCGCGACGGTCATGCACATCATGACATAGCCAAGCTTGCTCGCCGCATCGGCCGGCTCCGATGTGTCGCGCACGATCGCCCGCGCCAGAACCATCCCGCAGACGGCAAACGCCTGGAACAGCCGGCAGGCGATGAGCACGTGAATGTTGGGCGCCCACAGCGCCGCGAGCGTCGCCACAAGGAACACGCCAAAGCCGAACAGCATCACCGGCCGCCGCCCGAACCGGTCCGACGCCGGCCCAATCCCAAGCTGCAGCACCGCCTGCGCCGCCAGATAGAGCGACACCGTGAGCTGGATGACGCTGTACTCGGTTCCGAAATAGGCAGCCATGCCCGGCAGCGAAGGCAGGAACAGGTTCGTCGACAGCGCCGCCGTCGCCGTGGCGCAGATCAGCGTGATGATGTGCGGCGGGGTCGAGGCATCGAGAAAGCGCACCTCTCCTGCGGCTGCGGCGCCGCGTGTCTGTTCGGTCCTAGAGTCCATCGGGAACCACGCTCGTGCTGGTGGACTTCACTACCGCCATGGCTCTCTTGGTGATGCGCTCGCGGTAGATGACGTAGAGGCCCGACCCGACGACGATCGCCGCGCCGATGATCGTGTAGCGATCCGGAATATCGCCGAAGACCACGAAGCCGAGGAACGTCGCCCACAAGAGGCCGGTGTAGCGGAACGGCGCCATGAATGAGATTTCACCCTCGCGCATGGCCACGATGAGATAGTGATAACCGGCGATCAGGAAAACGGCCGCGGCGAACACGATCGCCAACACTTCCGCCGATACCGGCTGCCAGCCTCCCAGCGGCTCGATGGCGATGAAGCCGGCGATGGCGACCAGGAATGCTGTGACCGTCGAAAGCACGGCCGTGCTGAGCTGTTTCGGTACGTTTCGTGTGCTGAGGTCGCGCAGCGCCGAGCAGAACACCGAGGCAAGCGTCGCCAGTGACCAGACGTTGAAACCCTCGAGACCCGGCCGCACGATGATCAGCATGCCGACGAAGCCTACGGTGACCGCCAGCCAGCGCCGCCAGCCGACCGGCTCGCCGAAGAACAGTGCGGCGCCCGCGGTGACCGCCAGGGGTAGCGCCTGGAAGATCGACGTCATGAAACCGACGGTGAGATAGATCAGCGAGATCAGGTAGAAGAAGGTTGCGGTGAGCTCGCCGATGGTGCGCAGAACCACGGCCGGGTGCCGCATCAGCCGGAGCTGTTCTAGCCGGAGCGACCGGTGGAACACCGCCACCAGCATGGCCGTCGCCATCATGCCACGCAGGAAGATGATCTGCCCGAGCGTCAGCGATCCCAGCGCCACCTTGACCAGAGTGTCGTTGATCGAGAAGCAAGCCATTGCAATGCACAGGAACAGTGCGCCGCGAACATTGGCTGACAAGGCGGAAGCTCCAAACCGAAATGATAAGCAATGCTTATCTTTCTGTCCGTGACTCGGCAAGCGGGGCCATGAACCGGCAAATAGGATTATGCACCGGACTCTACCCGAGGCGCGGAAGCAAGCCGAAGCGAAGGGGCCGCAGGGTCGGCAAGACACTGGCGGCGATGGCATCGTGGTTGGGAACGGGTTGTGCGCGTGGCGCGCGGTCTCATCCTGAAGCGCGGCCGTGATGCGGATCGCGGCGGTGCTCTCAGGACTCTTGCAAGAGGGTAAGGTAGCCGGTGCCGAAGCCCTTGTTCTAACCGCCGGTAACGCTCATGTGGCGGGCGATTGAAGGCCGCTTGGTGCGACGGTCGATGACGAAGTCGTGGCCCTTGGGCTTTCGACCGATCGCCTCGTCGATCGCCTGCGAGACAAGCTCGTTGCTTTCCGACATCCTGAGCGGCGTTCTGAGGTCCGCCGCATCCTCCTGGCCGAGGCACATGTAGAGCGTGCCGGTGCAGGTGAGCCGCACGCGGTTGCAGCTTTCGCAGAAATTGTGGGTGAGGGGGGTGATGAACCCGAGGCGTCCGCCGGTTTCCTCGACGCGAACATAGCGCGCGGGGCCGCCCGTCTTGTAGTCGATGTCGGTCAGCGTGAACTCGCGCGCGAGCTGCGCCCGCACCTGCGAAAGCGGCAGGTACTGCTCGGTCCGGTCGCCGTCGATGTCGCCCATCGGCATCGTCTCGATGATGGTCATGTCGAAGCCGCGGCGATGCGCCCAGCGCAACATGTCCGGCAGTTCGAGTTCGTTGAAGCCCTTGAGGGCAACGGCGTTGATCTTGATCTGGATGCCCGCCGCCTGCGCCGCGTCGATCCCGCGCATCACCTTGTCCAGGTGCCCCCAGCGGGTGATGGCGTGGAACTTCTCCGGATCCAGCGTGTCGATCGACACGTTGATTCTCCTGACGCCGCAATCGGCGAGCTCTTCCGCGAAACGTTCAAGCTGCGACCCGTTGGTGGTGAGCGTCAGTTCCTCCAGGGCGCCGGTCTTCAGATGTTGGGAGAGCTGGCGCACCAGGTGCATGATGTTCTTGCGCACCAGGGGCTCGCCGCCCGTGAGTCTGAGCTTGCGCACGCCCTTCTCGATGAAGACGGTGCACAGTCGCTCGAGCTCCTCGAGGCTGAGCAGGTCCTTCTTCGGCAGGAAGGTCATGTTCTCGGCCATGCAGTAGACGCAGCGGAAGTCGCACCGGTCGGTGACCGAAACGCGCAGATAGGTGATCGCCCGTCCGAACGGGTCGATCATGCTGCTTCCGGGCTTCACTTCTGTCATGGCGCCGCCTTCTTTCCTCCCAACCGCCGTTCGCCGGCTTCGCAGCCGGCCCTTGCTTTTCCTCCGCAGCCCAATGTGGCCATTGCACCGGCTTTTTCAACCGGGTGCGGATGTTCTATCATTGTTTGCACATGTTGCCAGCACGAGTCTTGAAGGATTGCGGGATTGTGAGAGCGCCGAGCGAGCTGAGGGTATCAAGGGAGCGAAATGTCCTGACCGTGGCCTTTCCGGGCGAGGAACCTGTCGGGCTTTCGGCGGAAATGCTGAGGGTTCTGTCGCCGTCTGCCGAGGTGCAGGGGCACTCCCCGGAACAGCGCGTCCTGGTCACGGGCAAGGAAAACGTCACCATCACGAACATCGAGCCGATCGGCAATTACGCTATCCGCATCGTCTTCAGCGACGGCCACTCGACCGGCCTCTACACCTGGGCCTATCTGGAGGAACTGGCCCGCAAGCGCGATGAGCTTTGGGCCGAATATTTGCGGGAGCTCGAGGAAAAGGGATTGGCTCGCAAAAGTTGATCGTTGTCACGAAATTGTGACTGGAGAACGCCGTAAGGCGCGGGGGCGCTTACTGTTCATTCACCTTAGACTCGTAGTTAACGTCCGATGGATCAGCCTGACGTGCATGCCGGCCGGCGTGCTTCGCGGGCAGGTCGGCGACACGCAGGGGCGCAATAGATGACAAGGACGGTTAGAATGAAGGGCGCGGCGTCGGTATTGGCATTGGCCGCTGTCCTTTCTGCTGTAGCTTTTCCGGCCAGTTCCCAGACCTTCTTCGACCGGCTGTTCGGCGGACGCGCCCAGCAGCAACGGACGGTTCAGCCGCAGGCGGAAGTTTCGCCGCCTGCCACCCCTGCCGGAGCCACCCGGGCGATGAAGCCCGTGCCTGTCAAGAAGGTTTCCGCCCCGTCGTTCTACAACTACAAGCCTGCAGCGCTGGTCGCCCTTGACCTAGCGTCCCTGAAGGCCGCGCTCAAGCCTTTGCCGGAAACAGGCGCGGCGAGCGAGGCGGAGCAGGAGTTCCGCGCCGCCCTGGACGCTCTGCAGGCATTCGACCTGCGCGTCGAGAAGGCGGTCGCTGAGGCTGTCGTTTCCCACTATGCCAAGCATCCGCAGTTCGTCTGGGTGGATGCGAACGGGCCGACCGAACGGGCAGGGCGAGTCCTGGACCTGCTCGACCGCGCCGAGGAATACGGCCTGAACGGGTCCGACTACTCTGTCTCGAAGCCGCGTCTCGCGCAGGCATCGGACGAGGAAGGGCGCTCGCGCCGACTCCAGGAAATGCTGCGCTTCGAGCTCGCGCTGTCGGCAAAGGCCCTGCGTTATGCCCGCGACGCCCGCATGGGGCGGGTTGACCCGAACAAGCTCTCCGGCTTCCACGATTTCAAGCCGAAGGCGATGGATCCCGGGGTCGTGCTCGGAATCCTGACCGGATCGGGTTCGCCGGAGCGCTATCTGCAGTCCCTGCATCCGCAGAATGAGGAGTTCGCCGCCCTGAAGGCAGAACTCGCCCGTCTGCGCGCCGAGGCGGCCGATGACGACGAGGTGGTCGTCGATGCCAACCTGTTGCTGAAGCCGGGCGGCAGCCATCCGGACTTTCCCAAGCTTCTCCGTCTCATCGACCGCCGCGCCGACGAAAACATTCGCGAAGAGCACGGCGCCGTGCTGGCAGCCCTGGCCGGATCGGACACCTATTCGAGCGAGCTGGTGCCGGTCATCAAGGCCGTCCAGCGCCAGCACAACCTGAACCCCGACGGTATCATCGGCCGTCGCACCGTTTCGATGTTGGCCGGCGAGAACCGCTCAGCGAAGATTCAGAAGATTCTCCTGTCCATGGAGCGCCTGCGCTGGCACCCGTCCCATCTGGGTTCCACGCGGGTGGTGCTGAACGTCCCGTCGTTCACGGCTGTATTCTTTGAGAACGGCCAGGAAAAGCTCAACATGCGGACGGTGGTCGGCTCCACGACCAACCAGACCTATTTCTTCCATGACGAGATCGAGTACGTCGAATTCAACCCCTATTGGGGCGTTCCGCGCTCGATCCTCGTCAACGAGAAGCTGCCACGCCTGCGCAGCGATCCGGGCTACCTGGACCGGGCCGGCTACGAGGTGTTCGACCGGAACGGCAAGCGCGTGTCCTCCGCCTCGATCGACTGGAACCAGTACGGCAGCAACGTGCCCTTCAGCGTGCGCCAGAAGCCGGGACCGAGCAATTCCCTGGGCGAACTGAAGATCATGTTCCCCAACAGCCACGACATCTACATGCACGACACGCCGCAGAAGCATCTCTTCAGCCGTGACGTGCGCGCCTTCAGCCACGGCTGCGTACGGCTCGAGGACCCGCGTGCGATGGCCGCGGCCGTGCTCGGCGTCAGCAAGGAAGAGGTCGGCAAGATGATCGCCGGCGGCAAAAACAGCCGCCGCAACGTCCCGGTGAAGATCCCGGTCTACGTGGCCTATTTCACCGCCTGGCCGGATGCCTCGGGAAACATCGGGTATTTCGACGATATCTACGGCCGCGACGCGCATCTCGCCAAGGCGCTGACCGCGGTTGCGGACCTGCGCTCGGCGGGCTCCTGACGGATCGGTTGCCCGCGGGATGGGAATGCCGGGCCGGGGACGCGTTCTCCGGCCTTTTCATTTCTTGCGGTTGCGCTGCTACGCCTTCGGTGTGAATGCCTTGGAACGCTGATACCCGGAAACGCAGATAGGCCTCCCTCCGGAAGGGCGGCAGCCGAATCCTTTTGCGCGAATCTATTCCAGCCCGTGCGAAAGAAACCGTGCTAGGTGGTCATGGCGCGGGCGGCGAGGGCGTGCGGACGCAGGAAAGCGTGAAAGCACATCTGCTTTGCGGGAGGTCAGGAATGCTTGAGGAGGAGAGGAGGAAATGGTGGGGGATACTGGGATCGAACCAGTGACCTTTCGCGTGTGAAGCGGACGCTCTCCCTCTGAGCTAATCCCCCACGAACCATCGTGTGATGGCGTTCCGTGTTTCAGGAACGGCCCGGATATAGTGCTTCGGTTCCGTCCAAGTCAAGGCCCTTCGCAACGCTGTGGATTTTGTTGCCGGAAACGGCTTTGTCCCCGGGCCCTTGCCGCGGTGCTATCACATGGCGGAGCGCTGGTCTCGCACGGGAATCACGGCTGTCGGACCGCTGCTCAGGTCCATGTGCGCTCCCCGGTTCGCAGACTTTCCGTCTTCAGGGCTGCCCGCTCTCGGCGCACGGGATGCCCGGGGAGGGGTGCCTGGCGCCGATTCTGTCAGGACAGGAAGGGCGGCCGCGATGGACATAAATCATTTGCTAATATATTTGTTAGCCGACGCGTGGGGGCACTGAGATGGAAAGACACACGGGACTTGGCCGGCAGGTGGCGATGTTTGTTTTTGTCGCGCTTGTGTGGGCCAGCTTCGCTGTGACGATCATTCAGGTGCGAAAGCATGCTCCCGACATCGGGGCGCAGGCCTCGCCGGAAAGCTTTGCGCACGCGTCGTCCGCTGCCGATTCTATTGGCAGTCTTTCCACGGAGGGGCTCGGCGGAAATATCCGGTGACACCTGTGGCGCTTGAACGGCTGGACTGCCGGTGGTCTTTCCGGATGCGGGCTGTCGGTGACCGGGCGGCCTGCTGGATTGGCAAGAAACTGCATGATGTGTGGCGTCGGGATGGGCTGGCGTCACCGATCCACGAAGGAGAGAGGAAAAAATGCGTAGTATCGTGATCGCAGCCGTCGCTGCTCTGGCCCTGACCGGATGCACGACCACCGAGAAGGACGTCGCGATTGGCACCGCCACGGGCGCGGTCGTTGGCGGAATCGTTGGCGGTGGACGCGGTGCCGTGATCGGCGCGGGCGCCGGTGCGCTCGGCGGCCTGCTGGTTCGCAACCTCCGCAACGGCTACTGCGAGTATCGCGATCGCCACGGCCGCATCTACACGGCGCGCTGCAACTAAGCGGATCCGGGAAACCGGGATCCTGCATCTCGCAACGATCTTCGGAAGGGCGGAACCAAGGTTCCGCCCTTCTGCTATTTTCCGCGCGAGAGACGCGTCTGCAGTTTCACCGCATGAGAAACACATGCACCTCCGCGCCGAAGCTCTCTGAAAGACATGGCCAGGCGGCTGGATGGCCTGACGCGGCGATGTTCGCAACCTGCTGGTACTCCCTCATTTTGCTGCCAGAGAGGGGCGGCTGGACCATCGATCTTCTTGGATTTTTCAGGTGATTTACATATAAATAACCACATTCCCAGGTTGTAGGTAATCCTACTCCATCTGGGGGTGGAAAAAATCAGCAGAGGTAGTAACTACAGGTCATCAAACATTCAGTGGGGGTTCCCGTGAGACTCGTAATTACCACTGCGCTGGTTGCGCTTGCTTCTTCGGCTGCCTATGCGGCGGATGCCGTTTATTCTTATGACGCCGCTCCGGCGGCGCCTGCTATTCAGGCACAGCATGACTGGACCGGTGGCTATGTCGGTCTGAACGCCGGCTACACCGGTGGCAAGGCCAAGGGCTCCTTCGAGGGTGAGTCGGCCTATGTCACCGGCAGCGGCTTCATCGGCGGTGCCCAGGGTGGTTACAACTTCCAGTCCGGCAGCTTCGTTTACGGTGTCGAGACTGATATTCAGGCTACCAACGCCAAGGCCGAGGTCAAGGATCCGGATGACAAGGGTGGCGTCAAGCACAAGTGGCTCGGCACGACCCGCGCTCGCGTTGGCTTCACGCCGACCGACAAGGTTCTGACCTACGTGACCGGTGGTGTTGCTTACGGCAACATCAAGAGCATCGGTGACGATGTGCGCTTCAACAAGACCAAGGTTGGTTGGACGGCCGGTGCTGGCGTAGAGTACGCCGTCGACAACAACTGGTCGGTCAAGACCGAGTACCTGTACACCGACCTGGGCAAGACCAAGGTTGATGGCGTCGACATCAAGTTCCCGACCCACACCGTCCGCGCCGGCGTGAACTACAAGTTCTGATCCGGACAGTCGGGTTGCAGATCGAAGCCGCAGACCGCAAGGTCTGCGGCTTTTCTGTTTGATTGGTTGGGGAGGGAGGCGCGCCGGCTGGCCCCGTGCGTGCCTGATCGCGGGGAGGGCGGACCGTCAGGCCGTCTCGGATCGGACGGACTGGATGAGCCGCTCGGCCAGCTCAACCGTCAGCTCGTCGAAATGCGAAATCACCTTCGACGGCCCGAACATGTGCACCGGCTGGTCGGTGTAGCCGAAGTCCACGGCCACGACCGGAATGCCGGCATTCTTGGCGGTATCGATGTCGGTGCGCGAATCGCCAACCATCACGCAGCGTTCCGGGTCTCCGCCAGCCATGGCGATGGTTGCAAGCAGGTGCCGCGGGTCCGGTTTCCGGTGCGCGAACGTGTCGGCGCCGCAGATGGCGCTGAAATAGTGGTCGATGCGAAGGCCCTCGAGCAGCCGCCGTGACAGGCCCTCCAGCTTGTTGGTGCAGACGGCGGCGAGATAGTCCGCTCCTTGGAAAGCTTCGATCGCCTGGATGACGCCGGGGAACGGATATGACCTCCCGGGCATGTTCGCCCGGTAGTGCTCCAGAAAGATCTGGAAGACGTCTTCGAGCTCGTCCGGGCCAAGGCGGTGACCGTGTGCCTCGCAGGCGCGTTCGATCATCACCCGCGCCCCGTTGCCGACATAGTTGCGGACTTCGGCCGGGTCGACTTCCCGGAGCTTGAGATGGCGAAGGCAATGATTCAGGCTGTCGAGCAGGTCGGGCGCGGTTTCCACCAGCGTCCCGTCGAGGTCGAAGACGATGATCGGCTTGGTCATGACGGATCCTTCTGCGCATCTTAGCTGTGGAAGGCGATAGCCCCGATGGGGGAAATGCGCAACAGCGGGTGGAACCATTTGCCCGAAGCGGTGAAAAAAGATAGTGATCCAGCCGAACAACAGGAACGGAACGATGGCAGCTGACCCCAAGGCGTTGAAGATCGCGGCCGCCCGTGCTGCGCTTGACTATGTCCAGGATGGAATGAAGCTTGGTCTAGGCACCGGCTCCACGGCCGAGGAATTCGTGCGTCTTCTTGCGGAGAAGGTGGCCGGCGGCCTGAAGGTGGTCGGCGTGCCGACCTCGGTGCGCACCGAGGAACTGGCCCGCAGCCTCGGTATTCCGCTAGCCACGTTGGATGACGAGCCGAGCCTTGACCTCACCGTCGACGGCGCCGACGAGATCGGCCCCCACCTGGCTCTCATCAAGGGCGGCGGCGGTGCGTTGCTGCGCGAGAAGATCGTTGCCGCGGCGTCTTCCCGGATGATCGTCATTGCGGACGAGAGCAAGGTGGTCGAGACGCTTGGAGCCTTCCCGCTACCCATCGAGGTCAATCCCTTTGGTCTCAAGGCCACGGTTCTGGCGATCGAGCACATTGGCCGCCAGTTTGGCCTCACCGGCGAGATCCGCCTGCGCATGAAGGATGGCAAGCCTTTTGTTACGGACGGTGGGCATTTCATTGTCGACGCATCTTTTGGCCGTATTCCGGCTACAAAAGCATTCGCAGACGAACTGAACATGATCCCTGGAGTCGTGGAGCATGGCCTGTTCATCGGACTGGCAAGCCTCGCGATCGTCGCCGGCGAAGGTGGCGTCAGGGTGATAGACGGGAAGAACTGATTTGAACCGAGGACATGGAGTAGGATCGAAGATGACTTTGGCAAAACGCGCACGCCTTGTTGCCATTGGCGCCGTTATGGGCTTGGCGGCGCTGTCGCTGCCCTCGCTTGCACAGGAGTTCTCTGAAGAACATCTCAAGGCCGCGCGTGCGACGATTGCTGCTCTTGGCGCCACGGACGAGTTCGACAATGTCCTGCCCATCGCGGCGCAGCAGCTGAAGGCGGAGCTGATCCAGCAGAGCCCGAACCTGGTCGACGAGATCAACCGGACCGTTGACGAGAAGGCCCTCGAGCTTGCCTCCCGCCGTGCCGATCTCGAGAAGGAAGTGGCCTCGATCTACGCCCAGGCCTTTTCGATCGAAGAGCTGAATGCCATCAATGCCTTCTACTCTTCGGAAGCCGGCAAGGCGCTGATCACCAAGGGCCCGCTGGTGTCGCGCGAGACTCTGGCTGCAGCCGAGATCTGGCGCAATGGCGTCATGCGCGACCTGTCCCAGCAGGTGATCCAGGCTCTGGGTGAGGCGCTCCAGAATCAGGGCCAGCAGCCTGCCGAGAAGAAGGACTGATCGTCCGATCAGCTTCCGCGTGCCGGATTCGAAAGCCTGGCCCTGCGCCGGGCTTTCTGCGTTTTGTGACCGGCTCTGCTGTTGATGGAATGTATTGGCGCGAACCGTCCCGATATTGGTCGAAAAGGGCTTTCGGAAGGTGGGCCGGCAGGCTATTGCACCAGGCGGGACAGGAAACAGGGTGTCGTCGCTGTAGCGCGATTCAAGGCAGTGCGGTATTGGTCCGCCCGGAATTGCGCAGCCCCTCCGGCGCGAGGGCCCGGGCGGCACGTGTGCCCCTCAGCACGCCGCGGGACAGCCACGTCCGCGCGAATTTGGTGTTTCTGGCCGAGAACGAGGCTTCAGATGGCTGATTACGATTTTGATCTCTTTGTCATCGGCGGTGGTTCGGGTGGCGTTCGCTCAGCCCGCGTTGCTGCCTCCATGGGCAAGCGTGTCGGCATCGCCGAGGAATACCGGTTCGGCGGCACCTGCGTGATCCGCGGTTGCGTGCCGAAGAAGCTCTACGTCTATGCCTCGCAGTTCCCGGAGCACTTCGCCGATGCGGCGGGCTACGGCTGGACGGTCGGCGAGACGTCCTTCGACTGGCCAACCCTGGTGGCCAACAAGGAGAAGGAAATCACCCGCCTCGAAGGGCTTTACCGCAAGGGGCTGGAGAACGCCGGCGCGCGCCTGTTCGAGGCGAGGGCGGTCCTGCTCGACAAGCACACCGTCCAGGTTGGTTCCGAGACCGTGACCGCCGAGAGGATCGTCATTGCCACGGGCGCCCGACCCAACATGCACCCGGACCTGCCGGGCAGCGAACATTGCATTTCCTCGAACGAGGCCTTCGACCTTCCGGAGCTGCCGCGCTCGATCGCCATCGAGGGCGGTGGCTACATTGCCGTCGAATTCGCCAACATCTTCCACGGCCTCGGCGTCGAGACGACTCTCATTTACCGTGGCAAGGAGATCCTCTCCCGCTTTGATGGCGACCTGCGCCGCGGCGTGCACGAGGCGATGGCTGCCAAGGGCATCCGCATCCTCTGCCAGGAGCTTATCACCAGGGTCGAAAAGCGTCCTGACGGGCAGCTCGACGTGACCTTGAAATCCGGCGGCACGCACACGTTTGACCGCGTCATGCTGGCGATCGGCCGCGTGCCCAATACGGAAGGGCTCGGCCTCGAGGCCGCGGGCGTGAAGACCGGGCCGCTGGGCGAAATCATCGTGGACGAATATTCGCGCACCAATGTCGATAACATCTGGGCGCTGGGCGATGTAACCAACCGCGTCCAGCTCACGCCCGTCGCCATCCACGAGGCCATGTGCTTCATCGAGACGGAGTTCAAGGGCAATCCCACTCCGGTCGATCACGAGGACATCGCCACGGCCGTGTTCTCCCAGCCGGAGATCGGCACCGTGGGCCTCTCCGAGGAAGCGGCCGCCGCGCGCTATCCCGAGATCGAGATCTACCGCGCCAGCTTCCGCCCAATGCGGAACACGCTCGCTGGCCGCGACGAAAGGATGATCATGAAGCTGGTCGTGGACGCTGCCTCGCGCAGGGTGGTCGGTGCCCACATCCTCGGCCCCGACGCCGGCGAGATGGCGCAGCTTCTGGGCATCGCGGTCAAGGGCCGGCTGACCAAGGACGTCTTCGACCGCACCATGGCCGTTCATCCCACTGCCGCCGAGGAGCTGGTGACCATGTATCAGCCGACCTATCGAATCGTGAATGGCGAGCGGGTGGGCTGAGGTGTAATCTGAGGAGACATCCTCGGCCCATAAATGCTGGAATATCCTGCCCGCGTCGTGTAAAGGAGCCTCAGCCGCGCAAGGGCACATACTTATTTCGGGTGATAACGATGACGAAATGGTCGCCAAACTCCTGGAGAAACAAGCCGATTCTGCAGGTGCCGGCCTATCCGGATCCGGAACTTCTCGCCGAAGTCGAGGGTCGCCTGGCCACCTATCCGCCGCTTGTTTTTGCCGGTGAGGCCCGCAAGCTCAAGAAGCAGCTCGCTGCCGTAGCCAACGGCGAAGCTTTCCTTCTGCAGGGGGGCGACTGTGCGGAGAGCTTTGCGGAGCATGGTGCGGACAACATCCGCGACTTCTTCCGCGTGTTCCTCCAGATGGCCGTCGTTCTCACCTTCGCCGGCGCCAAGCCGGTGGTGAAGGTCGGCCGCATCGCCGGCCAGTTTGCCAAGCCGCGCTCGTCGGACATGGAGACCAAGGACGGCGTGTCGCTGCCGTCCTATCGCGGCGACATCATCAACGGCATCGAGTTCACGGAAACCGCGCGCACGCCGGATCCGAACCGGCAGGAGATGGCTTACCGCCAGTCCGCCGCGACGCTGAACCTGCTGCGCGCCTTCGCGCAGGGCGGCTACGCCAACCTCGAGAACGTCCACAAGTGGATGGTGAGCTCGCTGGCTGACAGCCCGCAGGCCGAACGCTATCGCGTCATAGCCGACCGCATCACCGAGACGATGGACTTCATGCGCGCCATCGGCATCACGGCCGAGACGCATCCGTCGCTGCGCGAGACCGACTTCTACACCAGCCACGAGGCGCTGCTGCTCGGTTACGAGGAGGCGCTGACCCGCGTCGACTCCACCTCCGGCGACTGGTACGCCACCTCCGGCCACATGCTCTGGATCGGTGACCGCACGCGCCAGCCGGACCACGCCCACGTCGAGTACTGCCGCGGCGTCAAGAACCCTATCGGTCTCAAGTGCGGTCCGTCGCTGGATCCGGACACGCTCCTGTCCCTCATCGACATCCTGAACCCGCAGAACGAGCCGGGCCGCCTCACGCTGATCGCCCGTTTCGGGGCCGAGAAGGTGGGCGATTACCTGCCGAAACTGATCCGCGCCGTAAAGCGCGAGGGCCGTTCGGTCGTCTGGTCCTGCGACCCGATGCACGGCAACACAGTCTCGCTCAACGGCTTTAAGACCCGTCCGTTCGATCTGATCCTGGCGGAGGTGCGGCGCTTCTTCGAGGTCCATGCCGCCGAGGGCACCTATGCAGGCGGTATCCACATCGAGATGACTGGCAAGAACGTCACCGAATGCACGGGCGGAGCCCGCGCCATTTCGGGAGAGGACCTGCAGAACCGCTACCACACGCACTGCGATCCGCGGCTCAACGCCGACCAGGCCCTGGAGCTCGCCTTCCTGGTGGCGGAGCTCATCAAGGAGACGTCGGCCGGCAAGCCGCAGCCGATGGTCGCCGCGGCCGCCGGCTGATACAGTCGGCCTGAAGGCTGGGATCAAAACTTTTCGTTCGGATTGCAGGGCCCGCCATGGCACACGTGGCGGGCTTGCTGTTTGAGCGGTCCTTTTCCTGGAGGGAATCATGTACGAATTGAGAAGCGGCCGCTGCCTGTGCGGCAGCGTGCGTTTCAGGATCAGCGGGGAGGTGGGGGGCGTCACCTACTGCCACTGTTCCATGTGCCGCCGGCAGGCCGGCCATCACTATGCCACGGTGAACGTCCAGCGCGATCAGCTGTCGCTGGACGCTGACGGGACACTCACGTGGTACGAATCCTCGCCCCGGACCTACCGTGGCTTCTGCGGCCGCTGCGGCTCGAGCCTGTTCTGGCGGAGTGACGACTGGCCGGGGATCGCCGTTCTCATGGGTTCGCTGGACCAGCCAACCGGTCTCAAGGGCCTTCACCACATTTTCGTTGCGGACAAGGGCGACTATTACGAGATCGACGACGGTCTGCCGCAATTCGCGCAGTCGAACGCCGGCTGAATTCTGCAGGGAGGGGTGCTGCTGCAAAATCCGGTTCCGAACCGGCGTGCGATGCTGTAGACGGTCGTTGCAAGTTCGCAGGGGACCGAGATGGACAGACTCACTGACACCTTCCGAATTGCCGTCGCGCAGCTCAATCCGACCGTGGGCGACATTGCGGGGAATCTCGCGATGGCCCGCAAGGCCCGCGCGGAGGCGGCGGCCCGAGGCGCCGACCTGGTGCTGTTCACCGAGCTGTTCATCGCCGGCTACCCGCCGGAGGATCTGGTTCTGAAACCCGCTTTCCTCGTCGCCTGCGAGGAGGCCATCCGGGATTTTGCCAAGGACACCGCCGACGGCGGTCCCGGCGTGGTCATCGGCACGCCTCTGAAGCGCGCGAGCGGCATCCACAATTCCGTGGTCGTGCTCGACCATGGCGAGATCATCGCCGAACGCTACAAGGTTGATCTCCCCAACTATGGCGAGTTCGACGAGAAGCGCGTCTTCGTCGCCGGCCCGCACATCGGCGGTCCTGTCAACTACCGCGGTGTGCGCATCGGCCTGCCGGTCTGCGAGGACATCTGGGGCGATCTCGGCGTCTGCGAGACGCTGGCCGAGGCCGGAGCCGAAATCCTGCTCGTCACCAACGGCTCGCCGTATCATCGCGGCAAGGTGGACCGCCGCCATCAGGTGGTCATCCGCCAGGTGATCGAGACCGGATTGCCGATCCTCTATGCCAACATGGTGGGCGGCCAGGACGAGCTCGTCTTCGACGGCGCCTCCTTCGCCATCCAAGCAGACAAGTCTCTGGCCTTCCAGATGCCGGAGTTCGCCGAGGACCTCGCGCTCACCGTCTGGAAGCGCGAGGGCGACACCTGGATCTGCGCCGAGGGGCCGATGGTGCGGCTGCCCGAAAACGAGGAGGCCGACTACACCGCCTGCGTGCTCGGCCTGCGCGACTATGTGAACAAGAACGGATTCCCCGGCGTCATCCTTGGCCTGTCGGGCGGTGTCGATTCCGCGCTTTGTGCGGCCATGGCCGTCGATGCGCTCGGTGCGGAGCGGGTGAGGGCGGTCATGCTGCCCTATCGCTACACGTCGCAGGGTTCCGTCGAGGACGCCGAGAAATGCGCCCGCGCGCTCGGCTGCAAGTATGACTACCTGCCGATCCACGAGCCGGTGGAAGGCTTCATGCGGGCGCTCGAGCCCTTCTTCGAGGGCACCGATCCCGGCGTCACCGAAGAGAACCTGCAGAGCCGCACGCGCGGCACGCTGCTCATGGCGCTTTCCAACAAGTTCGGCTCGATGGTGATCACCACCGGCAACAAGTCCGAGATGTCGGTGGGCTACGCCACTCTCTACGGCGACATGAATGGCGGCTTCAACCCGATCAAGGACCTCTACAAGATGCAGGTCTACGCGCTCTGCCGCTGGCGCAACGCTCATGTGCCCGTGGGAGCGCTGGGACCTGCGGGGGAGGTGATCCCGGTTTCCATAATCGAGAAGGTGCCGTCGGCGGAGTTGCGCGAGAACCAGACCGACCAGGACACGCTGCCGCCTTACCCGGTTCTCGACGACATTCTCGAGTGCCTGGTCGAGAACGAGATGAGCGTCGACGATATCGTCGCCCGCGGCCACGACCGCGCGCTGGTGCACCGCGTCGAGCACATGCTCTACGTGGCCGAATACAAGCGCCGGCAGGCCGCCCCCGGCGTGAAGATCACCCGCAAGAACTTCGGCCGCGACCGGCGCTACCCGATCACCAACAAGTTCCGTGACCGCTCCTGAGGCGCGCTGCGGCGTCACAAGAATAACGGCTGGAGGCTGTCAGGACGCAATGACCATCACTGTTCGCTTCGCGCCCTCTCCGACGGGGCAGATCCACATCGGCAACGCGCGCACGGCCCTGTTCAACTGGCTGTTTGCGCTGAAGAATGACGGCCGCTTCATTCTGCGCTTCGACGACACCGACCGGGAGCGCTCGCGAAAGGAGTATGCCGACCAGATCGAGGAGGACCTGGCCTGGCTCGGCATCCGCCCGGATTACGTCTGCCGCCAGTCGGACCGCTTTGACCTCTATGAACAGGCGGTGGAGAAGCTCAAGGCCGCCGGCGTCCTCTATCCCTGTTACGAGACACCGGAGGAGCTCGAGCGCCGCCGCAAGATCCGCCTTTCGCGCCGCCTGCCGCCAATCTATGGTCGTGAGGCCCTGAAGCTGACCGATGAACAGCGCAGGGCTTACGAGGCGGAAGGACGCAAGCCCCACTGGCGCTTCCTTCTGCCCAACTTCGATACGGACCCGTTCGAGCCGCAGCGTACCGAGGTCCATTGGAACGACCTCGTCCGCGGTCCCCAGACTGTCGATCTTGCCTCCATGTCCGACCCGATTTTGGTGCGCGAGGACGGCACGTTCCTCTACACGCTTCCCTCGGTGGTGGATGACATCGACCTCGGCATCACGCACATCATCCGCGGCGACGACCATGTGACCAACACCGGAGCGCAGATCGCGCTCTTCCGCGCCCTCGGCGCGGAGCCCCCCGCCTTCGGCCACCACAATCTTCTGACAACCTCGACAGGCGAGGGACTGTCCAAGCGCACCGGGGCGCTCTCCATCCGCAGCCTGCGCGAGCAGGGCATCGAGCCGATGGCCGTCGCCTCGCTCGCCGTGCTGATCGGCACGTCCTCGGCAGTCGAGGCCTGCCCGACCATGGAAGCCTTGGCGGAACGCTTTGATCCCGCCTCGAGCTCGAAGTCGTCCGCGAAATTCGACCCGGCCGAACTCATGGTGCTGAGCCGCGCGCTCGTGCAGGCCATGCCGTTCGGGGAGGCGTCGGACCGCCTGGCTGCCCTCGGCATCATGGGCGAGAAGGCTGAAACCTTCTGGCTTGCCGTGCGCGGCAACCTCGACCGCGTGGCGGACGCCACCGAGTGGTGGACCATCGTCAATGATGGGCCCGCCGCCGTCGGACTGTCGGAAGAGGATCGCGCCTTCGTGCGCTCCGCGGCTGACCTCCTGCCCGACGAGCCCTGGGACGAAGGCACTTGGCGTACCTGGACCAGCGCCGTGAAGGCGGCCACCGGTCGCAAGGGCAGGGAACTCTTCCATCCGCTGCGCCTGGCGCTCACCGGCCGCGATTCCGGGCCGGAACTTGGTCTGCTGCTACCCCTGATTGGCAGGGAACGCGTCCTGGCCCGTTTGCGGGCATGAGCAGGAAAGCAGGCCCGCGGCGGGCACCTACGAGGTCTCGCCGGAAGGCTTGTCCGTATCGGTGACGCGGATCCTGTCGTCCGTTTGCTCTGCCTGAACCGGCTGTGTGCCGGCTTGCGCCCCCATTGGGGCTGTGTCCGCTGCCTGCAGGAAGGCCGGCCCGACCTGCCGGATATGCGAAGGGATTTCCGCCCGTGGAAGGCGGGTCGACTTGTCGAACTGCAGGATGAACTCGGCGCCATTGAGATGACCGGATTGATCCCAATGGGACGCGGCTGTTATCGCATGGCTGGACTTGGTGAGGATGCAGGCAACCTTGGCGGCGTAATCCTCATGTGCCGGGCAGCTTCTTTCCGCAAGGATCTGCTGAAATCGCAACCCGTCGAGGTCGTTCGGACGGGGTCTGCCGTTGCGGGAATTTTCGTGGGCAATGTTACTGATATGAACAATGGCTGCTGCAATGACGCTCAACATGATACTGTAATGCACAATAAATAAACACGCGATGCATGTTCTATAGGATAAGCATCATTGAGAATCCGTATATATCCTGCATTTGCGCGGGTTTTGCGAAGTCGCAAACAGCCATATATGCCGAAATATTGATCCGGCAGAGCAATCATTCTGGCTGTGCGGAAGGCGAGGTGGCCTTTAACTGATTGTGAATGCCTCTAGAAATGTGGTCGGTTGAAATCTTTCGTGCTTGACCTCGTTCATATTATGAAATTCGATGTAGAAAGTGGCTTGGAATGGGAGGATCGGTGGGAACGAGGCCGGTCTTTCGCATGGTCGTCGGGCAAGCCCTAACTGAGAACAATAAGGGGAATGAACATGAGGAACCTGATCAAGACACTTCTCGGTGTTTCGATCGTCGCTCTCGCAGCAAGCACTGCCAGCGGCGCTACACTGGACGACGTGAAGAAGGCGGGCGTCCTGCGCTGTGGCGTCAACACAGGCCTGCCGGGCTTCGGCTATCAGGATGACGATGGCTCGTGGAAGGGTTTCGACGTCGATTACTGCCGTGCGGTTGCAGCGGCGATCTTCGATGGCGACGCATCGAAGGTTCAGTTCACGCCACTGTCGGCTGTTCAGCGCTTCCCCGCGCTGCAGAACAACGAAGTGGACATGCTGGCCCGTAACACGACCTGGACCATGAACCGTGACACGGCGCTGGGCCTCAACTTCGTGGGCGTCAATTATTACGACGGCCAGGGCTTCATGGTCCGCAAGGATCTGAACGTGACCTCGGCCCTTCAGCTTTCCGGCGCCACCGTATGCGTGCAGAGCGGCACCACCACCGAGCTGAACCTGACCGACTACTTCCGTTCCAACAACATGGAATTCCAGCCGGTCGTTATCGAATCGCAGAATGACGTGAACTCGGCCTACGAGCAGGGCCGCTGCGACGTGCTGACGACGGACGCGTCCGGTCTCTACGCGAGCCGCCTTGAGATGGCCAATCCCGACGAACATGTCGTTCTGCCGGAAATCATCTCCAAGGAGCCCCTTGGTCCTCTGGTGCGCCAGGGCGACGAGCAGTGGTTTGACATCGTCAAATGGGTGCACTTCGGCCTCATCAATGCCGAGGAGCTGGGCGTTACCCAGGCCAACGTGAAGGAGATGGTGAACTCCGACAATCCGGACATCCGCCGTCTGCTCGGCCAGGACGGCAATTTCGGTGCCGACATCGGCCTGTCCAACGACTGGATGGTCAACGTGATCTCGGCCGTCGGCAACTACGGCGAGATTTTCGACCGCAACATTGGTCCCGACACACCGCTCAAGATCCAGCGCGGTCTGAACGCGCTCTGGACCAAGGGTGGCCTGCAGTACGCTCCGCCCGTTCGCTGAGTGAAGCCTAACCGGAGCCGCGCGTCCTGCGCGGCTCTTGTGTTTGAACATGCGGGGGCAGTTCGCTTTCCGCAAGCGTTCTGACCCCGCCTTGAGCGGCAGGTCCAATGACGGTCTATAGCCACAGTATCGAGAGACCCCGCGAGCGGGTATCGCTCATGCGGGATCCCAGAACACGCGGTCTGATCATTCAGATCGTGCTGATCATAGTCATCACCGCCTTCGCGGCATGGCTTGTCAGCAATACCATGGCCAATCTGACGCGTTCCAAGATCGCGACCGGATTTGGCTTCCTCTCAAATCGCGCCGGTTTCGACATCGGGCAGGTGCCCATCGACTACACGGCCAATTCCACCTATGGACGGGCGCTGCTCGTCGGCATCGTCAACACCATCATCGTGTCCGGCGCGGGCATCGTGCTTGCCACTATCGTCGGATTCATCATCGGCATTGCGCGCCTGTCCCGGAACTATCTCCTGCGCGGACTGGCGACCATCTACGTGGAGACCTTCCGGAACATCCCGCCGCTGCTGGTGATCCTGTTCTGGTACTTCGGCGTGCTGACGGTCCTGCCGCTGCCGCGAGATGCGATCCAGGTTTCCTTCCTCGGCGCTTATCTGAGCAACCGCGGCCTGCAGATTCCGGCGGCGCGCTTCGACCCGTCGGCCATCTGGACGCTGGCCGCACTTTTCATCGGCATTGCGGGCGCCTGGATTCTCGCCAGGCGCGCGAAGGCGCAGCAGCTTGAGACGGGGCATCGCCCATCCGTCGTCTGGCCCTCGCTGGGCCTGATCGTCGGCCTTCCGCTGGTCGTCTTCGCAGTCACCGGTTTCCCGATGACCTTCGAGATTCCGCAGGCGACCCGGTTCAACCTCACCGGCGGCTGGCACATCCGCCCCGAGTTCCTTTCGCTTTTCCTGGCTCTTGCCTTCTACACGGCGGCCTTCATCGCGGAGATCGTCCGCGCCGGCATTTTGGCCGTTTCCAAGGGCCAGACGGAAGCGGCCTATGCGCTGGGCCTGTCGCGGTCGCTGACGCTGCGTCTGGTCGTGGTACCGCAGGCTCTCCGGATCATCATACCGCCGCTTACAAGCCAGTATCTCAACCTGACCAAGAACTCCTCGCTGGGCCTTGCCGTGGGCTATCCGGAACTGGTCGCCGTGGGCTCCACGGTGCTGAACCAGACCGGCCAGTCCGTCGAGGTCGTGGCGATCTGGATGCTGAGCTACCTGGGCCTGAGCCTGTCGGTCGCGGCCTTCATGAACTGGTTCAACGCGCGCACAGCGCTGGTGGAACGCTAGGAGGCGGGCAATGAGTGAACATTCCGTTGCTTACGTTGCCCAGCGGGAAGTGCCGCGGGTTCCCGCCCCCCGCAAGGAAACGGGCTTCTTCGGCACGCTGCGCAAGAACCTTTTCGCAACGTCGCTCGACAGCGCCATCACCATCGCGCTCGCCATTTTCGTCATCTGGGGCGTCTGGCGGCTCGTCCACTGGGGCATTATGACGGCCGTCTTCACCGGCGACAACCGCGAGGCCTGTCTGCCCACCGAGGCGCAGCCGGTCGTCGGCGCCTGCTGGGCCTTCGTCAACGCGAAGTTCGGGCAGATTATCTACGGCCTGTATCCTATCGACCAGCGCTGGCGCATCGACATCGTCTATGCGCTGCTGGCCGTGCTTACGGTTCCGATGCTGATCCCGTCGGTGCCATGGAAGCGGCTGAACGCCATTCTGTTGTTCGTTGTCTTTCCGTTCGTCGCGCTGGTGCTTCTGACCGGCGGCAACTTTGCCGTGAGTGGCGCCTGGGTCGGCTTCCTGCTGGCCATCGCGGCGCTGGCTTCCGTGCTGGTCGCGGCATCGAGCGTGATGCCTTCGGAGCGCCTGCTGCGCGTTGCGCGCTGGTTGGCGGTGGTCTCCATCGTGGTGGTGTTTCTCAACAACATCATCCCGAGCGGCTCTTTCCGCCTTCTTGGGCTGAGCTTCACGACGCTGGCGCTGATTGCCACGCTTCTCGCGCTCGGCGCCGTCGCTGCCTGCGTCGCCGCCGCCGACACGCAAGCGCGCAAGCTTTACGTGCTGATACCGCCGGCGGCCGTCGTCGCGCTCGTGGTGCTGCTCGCCGCCAACTTCGGCCTTACCGAGGTGCCCACCCATCTGTGGGGCGGCCTGCTGCTGACGCTGGTGGTGGCGCTGGTGGGTATCGTCGCATCCCTGCCGCTTGGCATCCTCCTGGCGCTCGGACGCCGGTCGCACCTGCCTGCCGTCCGGCTGCTGTCGATCATCTTCATCGAGTTCTGGCGTGGCGTGCCGCTCATCACGGTGCTGTTCATGTCGACCTTCATGATTCCGCTGCTGCTGCCGGAGGGCGTGACCTTCAACAACCTGCTGCGGGCACTGATCGGCGTGGCCCTGTTCACGGCCGCCTATCTCGCCGAGGTCGTGCGCGGTGGCCTTCAGGCCATCCCGAAGGGACAGTTCGAGGGAGCGCAGGCGCTCGGCCTGAGCTACTGGCAGATGATGCGGCTGGTAATCATGCCCCAGGCGCTGAAGCTGGTGATACCGGGCATCGTCAACTCCTTCATCAGCATGTTCAAGGATACAAGCCTGGTCTACATTATCGGCCTGGCCGATCTGCTGGGCACTGTCCGCCGCGGCTTTGCCGACCCCAACTGGATCACGCCCACCACGGCGGCGACAGGTCTGGTTTTCGCAGGCTTCCTTTACTGGGTGTTCTGCTTCGGCATGTCGCGCTACTCGCAATTCCTGGAACGCCGGTTTGACACCGGTTACCGCCGTTAGGAGAAGAGAAGAACATGGTTGCAACGAACACGGCTCAGGCTCCCCAAACCGGCAAGCTCGCCATTTCCGATACGGAGGTGGCGATCGAGATCATCAACATGAACAAATGGTATGGTGATTTCCACGTCCTCCGCGACATCAATCTCAAGGTGATGCGCGGCGAGCGTATCGTCATCTGCGGTCCGTCGGGGTCTGGCAAGTCGACCATGATCCGCTGCATCAATCGCCTGGAGGAGCACCAGAAGGGCAAGATCATCGTTGATGGCATCGAGCTTACCAACGATCTGAAGAAGATCGACGAGGTGCGCCGCGAGGTCGGCATGGTGTTCCAGCACTTCAATCTCTTCCCGCACCTGACGATTCTGGAGAATTGCACGCTGGCTCCGATCTGGGTGCGCAAGATGCCCCGCAAGGAGGCGGAGGAGATCGCCATGCACTACCTGGAGCGTGTGCGCATTCCCGAACAGGCACACAAGTATCCGGGCCAGCTGTCGGGTGGCCAGCAGCAGCGCGTGGCCATCGCCCGCGCGCTCTGCATGAATCCGCGCATCATGCTCTTTGACGAGCCCACCTCGGCGCTCGACCCCGAGATGATCAAGGAAGTGCTGGAAACCATGGTGGATCTCGCCGAATCCGGCATGACTATGCTCTGCGTGACCCACGAGATGGGCTTCGCTCGGCAGGTGGCGAACCGCGTCATCTTCATGGACCAGGGCCAGATCATCGAGCAGAACACTCCGCAGGAGTTCTTCGACAATCCGCAGCACGAGCGCACGAAGGTGTTCCTGTCGCAGATCCTGCACTGACATTCGGGAGGGGGCGCTTGCCCCCGTTTCCGGAAAGCCTTTGCGGCCGCTTGCGCATGGAAGCGGCCGCCTTTCATTTGAGCTGGAGAGGCGAGGGAGCCGTGGGCAGTTTGCAGTTTTCGCGACCGGTTGAACTGCAGTAGCGTTACCGCCCGAATCCCGGTTGACGAGGCGGAAGGTCGCAAACCCATGCAGTTCCTGATCGACGATCCCGAAACGAACGGCGACGGCCAGGCGGTGGCCACCATTCTGCTTGCGCACGGGGCGGGGGGCCCCGATGGATTCGCCCGCCATGGACGCGCTGGCGCGGGCGCTGTCCGTCCACGGTTTGCGCGTTGCCCGCTTCGAGTTTGGCTACATGGCCGCACGCCGCTCCGGCCAGCGCAAGCCGCCGCCGCGCGCGGAGACACTCGTTCCTGAATATCTCGAGGCCGTGGAGGCCCTGGGCGGCGAACCGCTCTTCATCGGTGGCAAGTCGATGGGTGGCCGTGTCGCCTCGCTGGTGGCTGACGACCTGTTCCGGGCAGGGCGTATCCGCGGACTGATCTGCTTCGGCTACCCCTTCCACCCGCCCGCGCAACCGCAGAAACTGCGCACCGGTCACCTGAAACGCCTCGAGACGCCCGCACTGATCTGCCAGGGCACGCGCGATCCATTCGGCGGCCGCGGCGAGGTGGAAACTTACGGCCTCCCGGGTAGCGTGGAAATTCTCTGGCTTGAGGATGGCGACCACGACCTGAAACCGCGCAAGAAGGTGTCTGGCTTCTCGGTCGCCGATTATCTACGCACGGTTGCCGGGGCGGCGGCAGCCTTTGCCGCCCGCCTGCGCCGGTGAAAAGCGATGCCTCTCGCGTCTCAGATCGACTCGATCGTTTGCTCGCTCAGGTCCGGCAGCACCACGATCGGTGCGCCCACATCCACCCGGTCATAAAGGTGGATGATGTCCTGGTTGATCATCCGGATGCAGCCGGAGGAGACAGCCCGCCCGATGGACCACGCCTCGCGGCTGCCGTGGATGCGATAGATCGTGTCCTTACCGTTCCTGAAGATGTAGAGGGCCCGCGAGCCGAGCGGATTGTTGATACCCGGTGCCATGCCGCCATTGGCGCTGCTGTAGGGTTCCAGGTCCGGCTCGCGCGCGATCATTTCCGCCGGAGGCACCCAGCGGGGCCACTTGCGCTTGTAGCCTACGTTGGCGCGCCCGGACCACGAGAACCCTGACCGGCCGACGCCGATGCCGTAGCGCGTGGCGCGACCGTCCCCGTGCACGTGGTACAGATACCGGTTCGGCGTGTCGACGATCAGCGTTCCCGGCCGCTCATCCGTCTCGAAGTCGACCTCCGTCCGGATGTAGGCGGGGTTGAACTGGCTCATGTTCACTTCGGGAATGTAATGACCATCATCCTCCATGGCGAAATACATGGGCGGGGTGGGAGGCGGTGCCGGAGGCTCTGCGATCGTCCGCCTTCGTTCCGTCATGCAGCCCGAGAGGGCTGCGGCCCCAATTCCGAGCAGCAACTGCCTGCGAAACATCCGGGCGGCCGGGAATTCAGACGGTGCAGGGTGGCTGTGGGAATCGTCCGGCATGATGTCCTCCAGGGTCGGACCGAAATCCCTGGCGCGATGCTCGAGGTTCGCAGGCGCCGCCGACGTGGCTGCAGTGATCGAAAGAAATGCGTGGCTGGCCTGAAATCGGGCTGCATGAACAGGATTTCTGAATCCGCTTAAACTATTGATAAAATAGCTAGCAATATGCCCCACCTGAGCCGCCGGCCCAATCAAAATTGATTACGAGATGGTGTTTGGCAGGGTGGCCGGCCCGCACGCCGGGCTGGGATAGCCTTTGAACCGCGCGCGGTTCATAAGTTTGCACTATAATCGCATAAGGCAACTGGCGCGCGGCTGGATGTGGGATGGCGGCTGTGCAAGCCTCTGCTGGGAACGTGTATACATCGGCGCAATCCGCCGATGACAGCACAACAGAAAACACATAATCTCGCTCGGGACTGGCGCGATCAGGGGGAGGAGCTGCAGGAAGGCTGGAGGAAGCCTGCGGCGAAGGCAATGGCCATCGCGACACGGACATTCGGTATGATGGGATGAGGGAGGAGCATCATGCAGAGACGCATGTTCATGGCATTTGCTGCGTCTGTCGCGGCATTTGCGTTGCTGGGCGGCGCCGCTGAGGCGCAGGAGGTTCTCAAGATCGGCGCGAGTGCGCCCAAGACCGGCCCGCTGGGCGGTGGCGCGGCCGTCACCCACTGGCCCAACGTCAAGCTCTGGGTGGAGGAGGTCAACGGCCGCGGCGGCATCAGGATTGGCGACCAGCAGTACAAGATCGAGCTGGTCGAATACGATGACCAGACCAATCCCGAGGTCGCCATCCAGAACATTCAGCGCCTGGCGACGGTCGACAAGGTTGACTTCATTGTCACGCCGTATTCCACCGGCATCAACGTCGCGACGGCGCCGATGATTTCGCAGCACGGCTTTCCGCATATCACCACCAGCGCGGCGACCGACGGCATCGAGGAATTCGCCAAGCGCTGGCCGAACTCCTTCTGGATGCTCGGCACCGCCACCCAGCTTGCCAAGGGTGCGGTCGACTCTCTGGTGAAGCTTCGCGACAAGGGCGACATCGGCAACAAGGTTGCGCTGGTCAACGTGACCGACGCCTTCGGCATGGAGCTTGTCGGCGCGGCCAAGCCCGCGCTCTCCGAGGCGGGTTTCGAGATCGTCTATGAGGCCTCGTTCCCGCTTGGCACGCAGGATCTGGCGCCCATCATCTCGGCGGCCAAGGCGGCCGCGCCGGATGCCTTCATTGCCTTCTCCTATCCGGGCGAGACTTTTGCGCTCACCGAACAGGCGCAGATCCAGGGCCTCGACGTTGGCGCCTTCTACGTCGGCGTCGGCACCGCGTTCCCCAGCTTCGCCGAGCGATTTGGCAAGGCGGCGGAGGGAATCCTCGGCATCGGCGGCGTCAACATCGACGACCCGAAGGTCAAGGACTACATGGATCGCCACAAGGCCGTGACCGGCCAGAGCCCCGACTTCTGGGCGAGCGCCACCACCTATGCTGGCCTGCAGGTGCTCGAGCAGGCCATCGAAAAGGCCGGCACCAAGGATCGCGCAGCCGTCATCCAGGCGATCAAGGACAATACCTTCGACACGGTCATCGGCCAGGTGAAGTTCAACAACAACATCAACCCGAACGTCTGGACCGTGGGCCAGTGGCGCGACGGTAACTTCGTCGCCGTGGCCGCCGACGGCATGGAGATATCGCAGGAGCCGGTCAGGAAGCAGGGCTGGGAGTGACCGCTGCTCCCCCTCGTGGCAATGCGCTGGCGCGGACCGGTCCGCGCCGGCCACCCTTCGGTGGACGTGTTCCATGCAGATCCTTGTAACCGGCATATTGCTGAGCGGCACCTACGCGCTGATCGCGCTGGGGCTCACTCTGCAGTACGGCGTCGCGCGCATCATGAACATTGCCAACGGCGAAACGCTGGTGGCGGGCTGCTTCATTGCCTTCTGGCTCTATGTTTCGCTGCAGATCAATCCGATCCTCGGCCTGTTCATTGTCGCGCCGCTGGCCTTCGCCTTCAACTGGGCGATCTATCAGGTGGCGCTGCGGCCGCTGGTGCAGCGGGCGAAGAACCGCGGCCAGCTGGAGGTGGACTCGATCCTCGCCACCTTCGGCTTGATGTTCCTGCTGCAGGGCCTGATGCTGCTGGGCTTTGGCGGTGAATACGTCAACTATCAGTTTCTCGCCGAGCGCTTCATGCTGTTCGGCTCGGCTTACGGTTTGAACCGCGTGGTGGCCTTCTGCGCCGCCGTGGTGATCGCTGGCGGGCTGTATGTCTTCCTCTACCACACGCGGCAGGGAACGGCTGTGCGCGCCGTGGCGGCCGATCCCGCCTCTGCCAATCTTGTCGCTATCGACGTCGGCCGCACATCCGCCATGGCCTTTGCCCTCGGCGGGGCGCTCACCGCCTGCGGCGGCGCGCTGCTGTCGACCTTCTACACCTTCAACGCCAACATGGGCATCGCCTTCACCATGAAGGCTCTCATCATCGTCATCATGGGCGGGGTGGGGGATGTCCGCGGTGCCGTCCTAGCCGCTCTCATGCTGGGCGTGGCGGAGACGGCGGTCGCGAGCCTCATCGATCCGGGCCTCACCATCGCGGCAACCTATGCGCTGTTTGTGCTGGTTCTGCTTTTCCGGCCGCAGGGCCTGTTCGGGAGGCGCGCGACATGACAGGGCTTCCCTTCGATCTGACCCCGCAGGAGCTGAAGACTGCCAGCTGGGCGGCGCTTCTCGCGGTGGCAGCCGCGCTTCTACCGCTATTCGATGAGGCCTATTATCTCGCGCTCGGCGTCAACATCATGCTCTATGCCGCGCTCTGCACGGCCTGGACGTTGTTTTCCGGCCCGACGCACTACATTTCGCTCGCCACCGCCGCCTTCTTCGGCCTCGGCACCTATGCGGTGGGCCTTGGCATCGACCATCTGCCGTTTCCGCTGCTGGTGGCGATCGGCGCGGTCTGTGGCGCGATCCTGGCCGGCATCGTCGGCGTGGCGACGCTGCGGCTCTCCGGCGTCTATTTCGTGATCTTCACCCTGGGCCTTGCGGAGCTTGTCCGCCAGCTTGTGAGCTGGGGCCAGTCGAAGATCACCACCCGCATGGGCCTCTACGTCTTCACCGATTTCACCGAGAAGCACATCTACTGGATGCTGCTGGTGCTGACCGTGGCAGTGTTCCTGACGGGCTGGCTCATCAACCGTTCGCGCCTCGGCTTTGCCATGCAGATCATCGGCAATGACGAGACGGTGGCCCGCCATGTCGGCATCGATACGGCCCGCGCGAAGATCATCCTCTTCATGATCTCCGGCGCCTTCATCGGCATCGCCGGCGCCATCTGCGCCCCCCGCTATGCCTATATCCAGCCGAATTCGGGCTTTAACCCGACGATTTCCTTCCTTGTCGTCATCATGGCGCTCCTGGGCGGCACGCGGAAACTCTGGGGCCCGCTGGTGGGCGTCATCCCGTTCACCATCGTCATGGATTTCGTGACGGCGAAGTTCCCCAACCACACCTCCATCGTGATGGGCATCGCCTTTCTTGCCATCGTCTATTTCATCCCGAATGGCGTCACGGGACTGATCGAGAAGGCGCGTGACCGCATCCGCGCCAGGGCGAGGGCAGCGCTGGCCAGCGTGAAGGAGGCGCGGCCATGACGGCGGCCGTGCTCTCGGTGCGGATGGCCCGCAAGGCCTTCGGCGGTCTGATCGCCGTCAACGACGTGTCCTTCGACGTGAAGGAGGGCGAGCTTCTGGGCCTGATCGGTCCCAACGGCTCCGGCAAGACGACGCTGCTGAACCTCATCTCCGGCGCGCTGAAGCCCACGTCCGGACAGATCCTTCTGGGCGGGGAGCCCATCGGCGGCCTGGCCGCGCATTACATCGCCCGTAGGGGCGTGGCGCGCACCTTCCAGCTCGTGCGTGTCCTGCCGTCGCTCGATGCCGAGCAGAACGTGATGGCAGGCACCGTTTTCGGTCACCAGCGCTGCTGGGGTGAGGAGGCGCGCAGGCTCGCCCGAGCGCTGCTCGAGCGCGTCGGACTTGGCGACCGCGAGCACATGCCGGTCTCCGCCATGACCTACATTGACCAGAAGCGTATCGAGCTTGCCCGCGCGCTGGCCTCCAATCCGCGCATCCTGCTGCTGGACGAGTGGCTCGCCGGCCTCAACCCGACGGAGCTTAAGGTCGGCATCAGCCTGATCGACGAGCTGCGCCGGGAGGGCCGCACCATCATCATGGTCGAGCATGTCATGGATGCGATCCGCACGCTCTGCGACCGCTGCGTGGTCATGTCGAGCGGCGTGAAGATCGCCGAGGGCGGGGTGCAGGAAACGCTGTCCGATCCGGAAGTCGTCCGTGCCTACCTGGGGGACGAGGATGCTTGAGGTCAGGGATCTCTCCGTCAGCTATGGCCGCCACCGTGCGCTGGAGAGTGCCAACCTGCGCGTCGAGCCGGGTGAGATTTGCGTCATCCTCGGGGCCAACGGCGCCGGTAAGTCCACGCTTTTGAAGGCAATCGCCGGCATGGTTCGTGCTGAAAGCGGCGTGGTGCTCATGAATGGCAAGCCCATTTCCGGGCTCAAGCCGCACCGCATCGTCGAGGAAGGCATTGCCCTGGTGCCGGAAGGCCGTGGCATTTTCGGAGACCTCACGGTGGCAGAAAACCTGCAGCTCGGTGCCTTTGCGGCCCGCGCCCGCGATATCGAGGCCGCGCGGCTGGAGGAAATCTATCGCCTGTTCCCCCGCCTTGCCGAGCGCAAGCGGCAGGTTGCGCGCACCATGTCGGGCGGCGAGCAGCAGATGGTGGCCATCGGCCGCGCGCTCATGTCCAACCCGCAGATCCTGATGCTGGACGAGCCGTCGCTCGGCCTCTCGCCGCTTCTCAGCAAGGAGCTTTTCCGCGCGCTGAAAGAAATTGCCAGGACCGGCGTCGGCATCCTGCTCGTGGAGCAGAACGCGCGCCAGAGCCTGAAGATTTCCGATCGGGGCTATCTGATCGAGAACGGCCATGTGGCAGGCGAGAACACCGCCGAGGCGCTGATGAACAACCCGGCCGTGATCAACGCCTATCTGGGGGGAGCGGCGTCCCCGGCCGCCCACGAGCCGCGTCCGCAGGGGCTCATTTCGGCGGCGATCCACGAGGGATTGGGTGCTGCCGGCCGCGTGGTTGAAGAGCTGACCCGCCGCGCTGCGGAAATCCAGGCGCGCTTCATCCGCGCCCTGCGCCGCGAATGCCCGGTTCCGTCCGCTTTCGCCGGGTTGTATGATCCAGACAGGGATGAAGTCGGGGAGGCCGGTCCGATGCCGCCAGGGCTTCGTGTTTCCGAGGATGCAAGGGCTCTGAGCGGCCGCGCGGCCGAATTTGCCGAGCGGGCGGCGGAACGCCTGGCGCGTCACATTGGCCGCTGCCGTGGCGCGGATCACGTGTCCCCGCCGCTCCGCATTGCCGCCGATGCGCGGGCCCTGAGCGAGCGCGCCAGCGAACTGGCCGCCGAGGCTTCGGCGCGGTTGGCCCGGCACGTCAGCGCGACACGGGAAGCGGCAAAGACGCGGCTCTCCGAACGGGTCGATCCGCGAACCCTCGCGAACGGCGAGGATCAGGCCCAAATCCAGCCTTCTCCGCTGATCGGCCACAACAGCCGCTTTGCCGTCGAAGACGAGGCTTCCGCCGGGGAGGATGAGGTGGCGCGCAAAAATCATCCGGAGGCGGCTGCCGGCACTGCCGCCTGGCCGGTGAGTGATGGCATAGCCGCGCTGGTGAAAACCCTTTCCGTGCGGCAAATGATGCGCGCGGAGGGCGGGGGGACCGTTGGATGGCCGGTCAGCGACGGCATCGCTGCACTGGTTGCGGAAGCCGCGAAGAAGCAGGCCGTTTCCGCGCCCGTGCGCGGCAGGCAGCTCAAGGCCTTCAGGGTGAAGCCGGAAGAGGCGGCAGGTCCAGCGGGAGATGGGACGGACGGTGTCGCCGGGGGCGCCAGCGACCGCTGGCCCGTAGCGGATGGCATCGCCGCACTTGTGGAACAGGCGCGGAAGACGCAGTCTGGTCTCCAGCCCCCTGACCCAGATGAGGATCGAGACCGTGCGGAGCCGAAGCGGCCCTGACGGCATACCGAACAAGAGAGGAGACGTGACCATGGCCCGAGTGTTTGAAGGCATGTATATCGGCGGCAGCTGGTCGGCGACGAAGAAAACTTTCAAGGACTACAACCCGTCCGACGGTTCCGTCTGGGCGGAAGTTCCCGATTCCGGACGCGCGGAAACGGCCGCAGCCATCGAGGCGGCCCAGGCCGCGTTCCCCGAGTGGTCGCAGCTTCCGTTCTCCAAGCGCGCCCATTACCTGCACAAGGCGGCCGAGATCTGGGAACGCCGCCGTATGGAGATCGTCGAGGCCATCCAGGCCGAAGGCGGCGGCTGGTTCGGCAAGGGCATGTTCGAGACGGGCTATGTCCTGGAAGTCTTCCACGCCGCCGCTGCCTCCGTCTGGCAGTCGACCGGCGAGGTGCTGCCCTCTGAATACGGCAAGATCTCCATGGCCGTCCGCCGTCCTATGGGCGTCGTGGCCGTCATCAGCCCGTGGAACTTCCCCTGCATCCTTTCGGCCCGCGGCTTCCTGTTCCCGCTTGCGGCCGGCAACACCATCGTCCTGAAACCCTCGGAGGAAACCCCCTATCTCGGCGGCCTGCTGTTCGCGGAGGTCTTCGAGGAGGCCGGCCTGCCCAAGGGTGTTTTCAACGTCGTGACCTGTTCGCGAGAGAACGTGGCCGAGGTGGGCGACGAGCTGATCGAGCACCCCTACGTGAAGGGCGTTTCCTTCACCGGCTCCACCGCCGTCGGTCGTCAGGTCGCGGCCAAGGCCGGCGCGCACCTCAAGAAGTGCTGCGTGGAACTCGGCGGCAAGGACTCTCTCATCGTGCTGGAGGATGCCGACATGGAGCGCGCCACCCAGGCCGCCAACTTCGGCTCCTTCATGCACCAGGGCCAGATCTGCATGTCCGTCGAAAAGGTGCTCGTCCAGGAGAAGATCTTCGACGAGTTCCTTGCGAAATTCGTCGAGCGCGCCCGCAAGCTCAAGGTCGGTGACCCCACGAAGAGCCAGGAGCATGTCATCGGCCCGCTGATCAACGACAAGCAGGCCGGCAAGGTGCGCGAGCAGCTGGAAGACGCCATCGCCAAGGGCGCCAAGGTCGTGCTCGGCGGCAAGATCGAGGGCCGCTTTGTGGAGCCCACGATCCTCACCGGTGTGACGCCCGCGATGAAGATCTACCAGGAAGAGACCTTCGGCCCCGTCGTTCCGGTCATTCCGTTCCGCACCGACGAGGAGGCGATCCGCATCGCCAATGATACGGAATACGGCCTGTCGGCCGGTGTTTTCTCGCGGGACGAGGCGAGGGCGCTCGCTATCGTGAACCGTCTCGACACCGGCAACTGCCACGTCAACTGTTCTTCGGTGAACGACGAGCCGCACGTACCCTTCGGTGGTATCAAGGCTTCCGGCGTCGGCAAGCACGGTGGCCGCTGGTCGCTCGAGACCTTCACCGAGACCCGCTGGATCACGCTCGACCGCGGCGGCCGTCCGTTCCCGCCGGTCTTCTGACCCGCTTTCGGGGGGGCGCGGAGCGCCCGCGCAAGTCCGGTCTGCTCCGGCGCCGAATGCCTGTTATGGCAGGGGGCGGCTGGCTCGCCTAAAATGCCAAAGGCCGGCGTGGCCGGCCTTCGTGCTGCGGATACCGTTCGAGAACCGCTACCTGGTCTTCTTCCCGGACTTCTTCACGGCTTCGCCCGGAATCTCCGACTCTCCCTCAAAGCTCGCGTAGAGATGCTCGGGCAGGCCCTTCGGCGCGTCATAGGCCCGCAGACACCAGGGGCAGCGGCGTGCGGCCGATGGTCGGGGTCCCGAGCACGAAGGACAGCAGTTGAGCAGCATGAATTACCTCCACCATTCTGCATGCCGGTCAGGGCACGGAAAAATGTCCTCTCTGGCCGTCGGGTGACGGCAATCCTTGTTGTGCGTGTGCAGCGAAGAACGGGGGAACCGTCCGTCCGCGGCAACGCGCTGGTTTATTCGGCAAACAAAGCGGCAAAATAATGCCGCGCGGTGGGACATTACGTCCCGTTCGGCGGCTATATAGGTAATCCTGCGTAATTGTTCACGGGCCAGGCGCGGCCATCCCCAGATAAGATGTGAGTTCCCGCGCGGCCGCGCCGCCTGCGCGATTGGCGCCGATGGTGGAGGCAGACGGCCCGTAACCAACCAGATGGATACGCGGATCCTTCGCCACTTGGGTTGCCAGCCTGCCTGTCATGGTGATGCCACCGTTACTGTTGCGTATCTGGAGCGGCGCCAGGTGGTCGAGGGCGCTGCGAAAACCGGTACACCACAGGATTACGTCCGCATCGAGCGTGCGACCGTCATCCCAGCGTACACCCGTTTCCGTGATTCCCGTAAACATCGGCTGCCGCGTGAGCACTCCGCGCGCCCGCATGGCTTCGATGGCAGGCGATTTGGGGATTCCCGTCACCGAGACGACCGAGGCGGGCGGCAGGCCCTGGCGCACGCGCTCCTCGACCTTCGTCACCGCTGCGCGGCCGAGCTCCGGCGAGAAGGGCACGTCGAGAAACTCCGGCTCCCGCCGCGTCACCCACGTGGTCCGCGTCACCCGGGAAACTTCGTCCAGCAGCTGCAGGGCGGAGATCCCCGCGCCGACGACGATCACGTGCTGACCGGCGAACTCCTCCGCGGTGCGGTAATCGCGCGTGTGAAGCTGACGGCCGCGAAACCGCCCGGCGCCGGGGATCTCCGGAATGTACGGCGCTTCCCACGTTCCCGTCGCGTTGATGATCCCGCGCACCGAGAACAGACCCTTGTTTGTCTCCACCCGGAGCCGCTCCCCGCGATCGCAGACGACCTCGACATTCACGGGCCTCAGCACGCGCAGGTCGAACCGCTCCTCGTAAGCTGCGAAATAGGCCTTCATGGCTGTGGCGGCCTGTATGCTGCCGTCGCCGACATCCACCGCTTCGGCAAGGCCAAGTCCCGGCAGGTCATGGATCCCGTTGGCGGCTGACAGCGTGAGCGACGGCCAGCGGAACTGCCAGGCCCCGCCCGGCTCCGGCGCGCGGTCGAAGACGATGAAATGGCGCAACGGTTCGAAGCCAAGGCGCCTCAGGTGGTAGGCGGCCGAAAGGCCAGCCTGTCCGGCGCCGATGACGGCGATGTCCGTCTTGACGAGAACCTCGGCGGGGCGTGCGGCGCTCATGGCTGGTACTCCGTGAACACCCTTCGCCGCCGGTCCCGCATGCTACTTATCCGTTTCGTCCAGAGTGTTCTCGATCGCGGCGATGTTGAGTTCCAGCATGGCGATCCGCTCGAGCGTCTGGGCGGGCGGAATCTGCCCGCTTTCGGCGGCGACTTGCAAAAGCCTGCGCTGTTCCTCGCGGATGAGCTGCGCAAGATGTTCCAGCTCTTTCTTCATCGTTGATCCCCCGTTTGGTCTCCGCACCCTTAGTATAAATGCCCCGGACATTCCACCCTTACTCCCAAGGCGGCGGGCAGGAGGACGCGAACGCATATCCTTTGCACGGGACATACTGCGTGATCCGGCTGTCCGGCGGCAGAACATCGGGACGCGGGGCATCGGCACAGGAGAGAACGCCTTGGGGCGCCCGAACGCGCGGAAAGGGGAAACGGGCCGGAACCGGCCGGCCCGCGGTGTGAAACGAAGCGGAACCCCGTGGCCCTCAGTCCTTCGGACCGTTCTTCTCCTCGGCGAGGATGTTTTCGATCGCGGCGATGTTGAGCTCGAGATAGGCGATGCGCTGCAACGCGTGGCCCGCCGGAACGCGTCCCATGGCCCCGGCGTCTTCCAGAAGCCTGCGCTGCTCGTTCCGCATCAGCCGGGCGAGTTTTTCAAGTTTTTCCTGCATGACCGATGATCTCGACTCTTGAAGGCGGGTTCTTTCCCGTTGCGATTATTACCGCATCCGTGGCTGTTCAAGGGCACTGTACTCCGCAAAGCGGGCAGCGCCGCCGCGCTCGCCCCTTATGCGGACGGGTCTGGTGCGAGCGATGCCAATTGCTGCGGGCAGCCCTGCGCACCTCTGAACGGCTTTGACATTGGCTCCCATAACCAATAGGAACGGCGAGACCCGTTGCTGCGTTGAACGCAGCCAGACGCGCATCACGCATGCGCCACTCCGAAAGAGACTTGTATGACAGATTTTTCCGGCGTCGTTCCCGCGCTTGCCCGCGCTTTGGCAAATCGCGGCTATGAGACGCTTACCCCGGTTCAGCAGTCGATGCTGGACCCGGCGCTCGCCCGATCCGATGCCCTGGTTTCCGCCCAGACCGGTTCCGGCAAGACGGTGGCCTTTGGCCTTGCCATGGCGCCGACGCTGCTGGATGAGGCGGAACGCTTCGGCCCTGCCGCGGCGCCGCTCGCCATGGTCATCGCGCCGACGCGCGAACTGGCGCTGCAGGTGCGCCGCGAGCTCGAATGGCTTTACGCCGAGACAAGCGCGGTGATCGCGAGCTGCGTGGGCGGCATGGACATTCGCAGCGAGCGCCGCGCGCTCGAACGGGGCGCCCACATCGTGGTGGGCACGCCCGGCCGCATTTGCGACCACATCCGTCGCGAGGCGCTCGACCTGTCGGCGCTGAAGGTCGTGGTGCTCGACGAGGCGGACGAGATGCTGGACCTGGGCTTCCGCGAAGACCTGGAATTCATCCTCGAGTCCGCCCCGGACGACCGCCGCACGCTGATGTTTTCGGCCACCGTTCCCGCGGCGATCGCCAGGCTTGCCAAACAGTACCAGCGCGATGCGGTCCGTATCGCCACCCAGTCCGAGACCCGCCAGCACGGCGACATCGAGTATCGCGCGCTGCTTGTGTCGCCCTCCGACCGCGAGCACGCCATCTTCAACGTGCTGCGCTATTACGAAGCGCCGATGGCGATCGTCTTCTGCTCGACGCGCGCGGCGGTGAACCACCTCACGGCCCGTTTCAACAACCGCAACGTCTCGGTTGTGGCGCTGTCCGGCGAGCTTTCCCAGAACGAGCGAAACCACGCGCTCCAGTCTCTGCGCGATGGTCGCGCCCGCGTCTGCATCGCCACCGACGTGGCGGCTCGCGGCATTGATTTGCCGGGTCTCGACCTGGTGATCCACGCGGACCTTCCAACCAATCCCGAGACCCTGCTTCACCGCAGCGGCCGCACGGGTAGGGCAGGGCGCAAGGGCATCTGTACGCTGATCGTGCCGGCGAACCAGCGCCGCAAGGCCGAGCGCCTGCTGGAGTCCGCCCGCGTCACCGCCACCTGGGCCAACGCCCCCTCTGCAGATGAGGTGCAGCGCCGTGACGACGAGCGTCTTCTGGCCGATCCCGTCTTCGCCGAAGACGTGCGCGAGGAGGAAGAGGCGCTGGTGCGCACGCTGGTGGAAAGCCACGGCGCCGACCGCCTGGCCGCGGCCTTCGTTCGCCTTTACTGCGACCGTCATTCCGCGCCTGAGGAACTCACCGAAGTGCCGCTTGACGCGCGCGGCCCCCGCGTGCGGACCGGAGAAGCGGGAAGCGCCCCGCGCCGCGATTACGGCTCTTCCGCCTGGTTCTCGCTCTCGGTTGGCCGGCGCCAGAACGCCGAGCCGCGCTGGCTCATTCCGATGCTTTGCCGGGTGGGCAACCTGTCCAAGGCCGAGATCGGCGCGATCCGCATGCAGGCGAACGAGACCTTCGTGGAGATCGCAGCATCCCACGCCGACGCCTTCCTCTCGGCTCTGGGCCGCAACAGGACGCTTGAGCGTGGCATCACCGTCCGCTCGCTGGACGGCGCCCCGGACCTCTCCCGCCGCGCCGACACCCGCTTCCCCGGCGGGCGTTCAGGCGGACGGTTCGCAGGGGATCGTTCCGAAACTGCGCACTCCTACGGGGAGCGCTCCACCGCGACGCGCAAGCGCAGGGATTTCTATGAAGCATCAGCCGGACCCGCCTCCGCTGCACCGAAAAAGCACAGGGCACGAAGCGAGGATGGCAAAGCCTCAAGCAAGCCTTTTCGCAAGAAGGAAAAGCCGGCCAGCCCAAAGGGATCTGAGAATCTGACATGAACGTGCTGGGGCGGGTGTGCCCGTTCCAAGGGCTGGGCGGCAGCGTCACGGCGGTGCGGCTAGCCCTACAAGGCGGCGCTGTCCAGGATGCGCTTCATGGCCTCTGCCGTCCAGGGCGTCGGATCCGACGCCTATCGGGAGATCCTGCCGCTGCGCCGTGATAACGCCTAGGGGGAGGTGTTCCTCATCGACGGCGTCGACGAGAACCACCGCGCATCGGACATCCTGGGCCGTGAACCCGCTGGCGTGTGAACTTCTGCGGCAATGGCCGGAGTGCGGAAAGGCAGGAGACGGCGCGGAGAGTTCCGCCAGCCGGGATTCACCTGCCGACCCGGGTCTGGCCAGGACTGTTGCCATGCGGATTCAACAATGGCCCGATCACTTCGATGCGATTGGTCCACACATAGCCATCGAAATTGTCGGGCACGAGCGCCAGTTGCCCGGCGTGATCAATACCGGCGGTGAAATCGCCGCCCTGATAGGGACCCATCAGGATGACCTCGCTTCCGGCAGCCTTCATGCGCTCGATAAAGCGGTGCGGCCAGCCCCACAGCATCCAGGCGTAGTTTAGCGGCACGATCACCAATGTGTTTCGGCAGGCGGCGGGAACGAAGCCGCTCCATCCCAGCGCAAGGTACCGGCTGAGACAAGAGATGATCGACGTCTTGTCATAACCCCGAAGACCGGGAACGAGCCGCAGGCTTTCCCGAGTGGGGATCTCTCCGCCATAGACGCCGAAAGTCGCTTTCCGCCATTCGGGATTCTTGTTCAAAAGGTCGGCGAGAGCTTGCCCCTCATCGGCCCGCTGGCTCTTGAAGTTGATCAGGAATTGCCGGCCCGGAAAGGCGCGAAACACCTCATCCAGTGCAGGTATCATGCCGATACCCTTGCCGCGCAGCGGGAAGGTCCTGCCGCCATCGGCGGTGTAGCCATGACCGATATCAAGCTCCTTGAGCCGGCTCATGGGCGTCTCTTCGGTCACGCCTGTTCCGTCCGTGCGGCAGTCAAGCGTCCAGTCGTGAAAGACCGCGAAGGCGCCGTCCGGCGTGAGGTGAACGTCCAGCTCCACGACCGCCGCCCCATGCTCGAAGGCGGCGCGCATCGAGGGGATTGTGTTTTCGATGTAGTCATGCGTTGGGGGCAGGATTCGTTCCGCCGTGCAGGTATCATTCTCCAGGTCCTCCGCGCTGAAGGTTTGGTGAACGCCGCGGTGCGACAGAAGCCGTGTCTTGCCCGCTTCCAGGGTTGGTCCAAACAGCGAGGTGTTCGTGGCCCACAGCGCGGCTACGACTGCTGCCGTTCCAATCAATAGCTTGCGAAGCACGAAACACTCTCCTTGACGTCCGCGACCAGTTCTAACGCCAATTGAGGCCGGAACGGGGAAGGGAGCGTGTCACGTCATCGCGCTGCAGTTTTTCCCATCCTCAGTCTGGCATGCCTCGCCCGTGGCTGAAGGACACGGATTGCATTCCGGGTCCAGCAGTCTGGGCCCCGGTCCCTGTTCCCCGAGCTCGTCATAGGGGTTGCGCAGCGGACAGTGTTCCGTCGACAGGCAGCCGCAGCCGATGCAATCGGTCAACTGATCGCGCAGTCGCGTGAGCCGTTCGATTCGCAAGTCCAGGTCCGCCTTCCAGCGCTGTGACAGCCGCCGCCAATCCGCCGCGGTCGGCGTGCGTCCCTCCGGCAGGGTGGACAGCGCCTCCTTGATCTCCGCAAGCGGTATGCCGGTGCGCTGGGCCACCTTGATGATGGCCACGCGCCGTAGCACCTCGCGCGGATAACGCCGTTGGTTGCCCCGATTGCGGTTGCTGCGGATCAACCCCTTCGATTCGTAGAAGTGAAGCGTGGAAACGGCCACGCCGCTTCTGGCTGCGACTTCACCCACGCTCAGTTCCCTCTGCAGTTTTCCCGGCGTTGCTTTTGTCATGAGCTTGCCCCTTGACCTCAACCTTAGTTGAGGTTTTATCAGAATGTCTCCTTCGATATCAACCAAGGAGACTTTCCCAGATGACTGAACCAACAAGGCTCACGATCATTCTCGGCAGCGCGCGCGAAGGCCGCTATTGCGACACCGTTTTCAGATGGGTTCTGGCCGAAATCGGCAGCAGCACGGACTTTGTGGTCGACGTGATCGACCCGGCCAGTCTCGACCTCGGCAGCCTGGGGCGGGGCAACGGCGGGGAGTCGGTCGCCGCGTTGCGCCAGCGCATCGACGAAGCTGACGCCTTCCTGGTCGTGACCCCGGAATACAATCACGGCTATCCGGCTGCCCTGAAGGCCGTGATCGATTCGGCCTATATCGAGTGGCAAGCCAAGCCTGTGGCGTTCATTTCCTATGGCGGAATCTCGGGCGGCTTGCGCGCCGTCGAACAGCTGCGCCTGGTGTTTGCGGAGCTGCATGCGGTAACGCTGCGGGACAGCGTGAGTTTCCCTATCCCCTGGCGGCGGTTCGGCGCAAACGGCCTGGCGGATGCGCACGAGGAGCGAAAGGCTCTGGACATGCTGTTGGCGCGTCTTCTGTGGTGGTCACACACCCTGCGCAGCGCACGCCTGGCGGCCCCTTACGCTGAGGTGGCGGCATGAGCTCTGCCAACGCTTCTCTGTCGGGATCTGAGTCCGCTGAGCTCCGTCCGTCCTTAGCGACGGCGGCAACGCTCCTGTTCGTCAGCTCTCTCACCATCATGGCGGCAACGGTGATCTCGCCCGGTCTTCCTGCCATCGAGGCACATTTCGCCGGTACCGAGAATGCCGCTTTTCTGACGCGCCTTCTGATCACCATGCCGGCGCTCGCCATCGCCTTCATCGCACCGTTCGCGGGAAAGTTCACCGACCGATTCGGCCGCCTGCGCGTGCTTTCGGCCTCGGTGCTGCTCTACGGTCTTGCAGGCACGTCGGGTCTAATTGCCGACACTCTTTATGCGCTGCTGTTCGGACGGGCCCTGCTCGGCGCAGCCGTCGCGGGGATCGTTACCGCTACCACTGCTCTGATCGGCGATCTCTTTGCGGGGCCAAGCCGCGACCGCTTCATGGGTTTGCAGACAGCGTTCACCGGCATTGGCGGCCTCCTGTTCATGAGCTTCGGCGGGCTGCTCGCAGGGGCAGGATGGCGGGCTCCCTTCGCCATTTATGGCCTGGCCCTTCTGATCCTGCCGGCGGTGTTGCTTTGCCTCACGGAACCACGGTACGAACGACAGGATTCCGGTGCCAGCGGGCCTGCCCGGGTTCCACTGCTCGCCGTCAGCGTCCTGCTCCTTGCGGCAGTCTTCAACAGCATTTGCTTCTATCTTATCCCTACCCAGATGCCGTTCCATCTGTATGCCCTTGGCGTGAATTCTCCAGGCACGGTGGGGATTACGCTTGGCGCCTTCAACCTCGCTGTTGCCGCTGCCTCGCTCGGCTACGGCCGCCTGCGCGCCATGGTCGGCCTGCCGGGAGGTTTTGCCGTAGGTTTTGGCGTGATGGCTGTAAGCTTTGCAATTATCGCAATGTCGTCTTCGCACGCCGCCGTCGCCGTCGGGCTCATGGTGGGTGGTGGGGGCCTGGGCTGCATCATGCCGGGACTCGCGGCAAGCGCCATGACGCTCGCTCCTCCGGCTGCCCGAGGCCGCGTCGCAGGTGCGCTGACCGCCAGCATCTTTCTCGGGCAGTTCCTGTCACCCGTTGTCAGCCAGCCGCTCGTCAGCTGGATTGGCTATGCCGGGGTTTTTGGCCTCACCAGCGTGTTCCTCGGAATTGCAGCAGTGCTTGCAGCCTTGTTGGCGCTTTCCGGACGGTCGATGGCTGCAAAGGCCGCACAAGGCTGAAACGACACAGATGCTGGCGGGAGCGCACGGAACTCTCCCGCAACCACTGGGGATGCGAGGCCCGGAAGGGCGCGCATCCCGCTGATTTCGCAAGATGACGCAGCTGCCTTCCACTCAGTGCAATGACTGAGAAGACAGATTTTTGCCAGCCTTTGGAGGGAAAACCTGATCGGGGAGGGGGTGTGTCGACGAAATCGGACCTCCTCGAAGCTTCCTTGAGAGTGTGAAACATCTGAGAACGGGCTTCGGTCTCTCCCCGGTCTCATCGCCACCCCGGCGCGAAGCGCTTCGACACGGCATCCGCGCTGCGCCTGTATTCTTCGAATCCGAGGCTCCCGTAGAAGGCCTGTGCCCGGGCATTTTCTTGTCTTATCGTGGCGTCGATGAAGCGCACCCCTGCGGCCTCGGCCGCGGCGGCAGTTCTCTTGAACAGGGCCTTGCCGATCCCGCGACGGTGATGCCCGGGTTGCACGAAGGTCGAGACGAGAGCCCAGTCCGCAGGCAGCCGGTCTTCGCCCGGCCACTCCGGGTCCGACCATTCGAGCGCCTGGAAGCCGCGCACCTGCAGGCCATCGAGTGCCACGAAGCAGGAAATGCGGCGCACGGGATGGATGAAGGTGCGCCGTATGCGCTCCGCATCGAAGCGGGTTAGGTGCGCCGTAAGCCCGCCGATTTCGATGATCTCGTTGAGGATGGCCGCCATCTGCACCGCGTCGCCATCCTCGGCCTCCCGAATGCCGATCGTCATCAGTCCTCTCGTTCCTTCGCCCCTCGACTCGGCGGGCAGGATAGGATAATGCCAGTCGCCAACTCAGTTCAAACGGGGCACGTCATGGGAGACGGCAAGTCCGCAGACAGGTGAGCCGCAGCAACGGCTTTCGTTGTTGCGGCGTTCTTTAGAGCCAAATCGTTCGATTTTCTGGTGAACGAGCGCCGCTTTGTTCTCTGTTCAAGCGGATGTTTCGTCATGACTTCCCCAAGACCTGCGTGGACTTACACGCTGCCGGCAGCCTTGCTGCTGATGGCGCCCTTCGACATTCTCGCCTCCCTGGCGATGGACATCTTCCTTCCCGTCGTGCCGGCTATGCCGGCCATCCTGAACACGACGCCCGGCGTGATCCAGCTCGCGCTGAGCCTTTACATGGTTATGCTCGGGGTGGGGCAGGTGGTGTTCGGCCCGCTCTCTGACCGCGTCGGGCGACGGCCAGTGCTGCTTGCGGGCGGCGCGCTGTTCGCTGCGGCCTCCCTCGGTGCGGCCTGCTCCTCCACGGCCGGAGATTTCCTGGCGTTCCGCCTGCTCCAGGCTGTCGGGGCGTCGGCCGCACTTGTGGCCACCTTCGCGACAGTGCGCGACGTCTATGCCGACCGTCCGGAAAACGCCGTCATCTATGGCCTGTTCAGCTCGATGCTGGCATTCGTCCCGGCCATTGGTCCGGTAGCTGGTGCCCTGATCGCGGAAAGCTTCGGCTGGCGCGCGATCTTTGTCACGCTTGTGCGCTCGCAGCGCTGGCCATCGCCAATGCCAGCCTCCGGTGGCATGAGACGCGTCCGGCAATCGGCACGGGCCCGCGCCCCTCGGTGCTGCCGATCTTTACGAGTCTTCCGTTCTGGGTCTACACCCTGGGCTTCAGTGCGGGCATGGGATCGTTCTTCGTCTTCTTCTCGACGGCCCCGCGTGTCTTGATCGGCCGGGCAGGCTACACCGAATTCTGGTTCAGCCTGACCTTTGCGACCGTGGCTCTGGTCATGATCACGACGGCACGATTCGCCAAAGCCTTCGTTGGCCGATGGGGTGTTGCGGGTTGCGTGGCGCGCGGCATGGTGATGCTCGTCTGTGGCGCGCTACTGCTTGCCGCAGGCGAAGCGCACGCTTCGCCGTCATTTCTCACTTTCATCCTGCCGATGTGGGTGATGGCCATAGGCATCGTTCTCACCGTTTCGGTCACCGCCAACGGCGCGCTGAGGGGCTTCGATGTCATCGCAGGCTCGGCTGTCGCGATCTACTTCTGCATTCAGAGCCTGATCGTGAGCATCGCGGGCACCCTGGCAGTAACGCTTCTCGACGGTGCTTCCGCCTGGCCCCTGGTCTGCTATGCGACGGTGATGGCTGTGGTGGTGCTCGCCGGCTTGGCACTGGTGCGGTCACGCGAAACCCGTGCAGCAGCGTCTACTGGCGCTTCCGCCGCTCCGCGTCGCTGAGGCGATTTTCGCGGAATTCAAGGCCGATCCCGGGGGGTCGGCTTTGTCTTTTCAGGCGTTCTTTCGCCTGTTTCCTTTTCGTTCTCTTTGTCATTCCGGCCCGGTCTTTCGACCGGGCCGGGCTGTTCCTAGCCTGACGCGTCATTAATTCTCACTCACATCTTCTTGTAACAACTTGAAAACAAACAATATTTTTCATGGGCGTGTCATACAAACTCATGGTTTGCTTGCATGAAGATTGCTCAGATCCTCCACCTTTCCGAACTGCCAGTTCGTCCGACATAAGAAAACCCCCGGCCCGCATGAGCCGAGGGCAACGGCGATGCCGGAAGTGCTCCGGATTTATGGGATGTCGGACCGACGGTAGAGGGTCAGTTTCAGCTCTGTCGGATCGGCAACCGGGTAAACCCCGGCGGCGACGAGCGACTTCTTCACCCGCGCGAAATGCTCCCCGCGCTCCCGCGCCAGGTTGTTCAAAGAAACATACTCCCGCCTGAAGCGCGCCAGTTCCTCCCTCCGCACGATCGGCTGCATCCACCCCGTCACCGGATTCTTCACCGTCTCAGTCATGAGGAAACGCTTCTCGATCAGAGCCTTCACGGCGGCGGACTTCGCTGGCAGTAGCCTCTCGACGTCGCGCAAGGAATAGCCGTCATAGGCGGGCCCGGTCACGAGGGGCCGGACCTCTTCAGCGTCGACAAGGACGGAAAGAAACCCAATCTGGCCAGGATCGCGGCCAATGCGGGAAAGCTTCCTGTCGAGGACCAGCGCTACCACATCCATCACGGCGCAACATGAATGCTTTGCGGCGGCGATCAGTGGAACCATGGATGGAACTTCGTGTAGCGCCGGATCGGCATCGCGCAGAAGCCGCGCCAAGAAGTCATCCAGGTCGCTCTTGCGGAACGCATGTCCGCCCTTGGACCGGCCGCCGGCCACCATGGGCTTGATGAAGCCCCGCTCTACGAGTCCCCGGTCGTGCGGGCGAGGGACGTTCAGGTAGTCCCGGAGCTTCTCCAGGCTCATGGATTCCGCCAAAGCTTTCAAGAAAGCGTCGGCTTCGGCCGCGTTGAAGATGATCTTGTTGTTGGGTGCGTTCTGTACGTCGCCGGTTAGCTTCGCGCGTTGAACCAACTTGCGCAGCCGCTTCGGATGCAACCCGAACTCCTCTGAAGCCGACCGGACTGAGTGTTTCCGTCTCACGCCGACCTTGCGGCCGAAAAGCACGTCGTTTGGCCCGAGTGCCAACGTGTCGAGCGAATGATCAATGATGATTTCGCGAACTGGGTCGTAGGCCCGGTCGCGACATTCGTGTGCCAGCCAGTCGTAGAGGCGTCCGTACATGACTTTCGGACCCCGAGACGAGCGGCTGTCGCGGTGCGGCGCCTGGAGTTCGTCTAGGAACTCACGGATGCCCTCAGCGCCCTTGTCCACGATGTTGAATCCGGCTGCTTCACACCGCCATGCTTCATCGGCGTTCATCTCATCTAGCGTCACGCTCGGACCATGAACGGCGACCGCGCCGGCGACGAGGGTGAGGTGCATCGCTGCGTACATGGGCAGCCCATCGAGCCATGAACCGTTAGTCTCGCCATCCAGCCGCTGGAGAAGGTAGCGCTCGAATCGCGACGGGTCGCGAAGCACGGCGTGATCCATCATCCAGCGCAGCCGGGGAATGGCTTCAGCGATGACGCGGCTCGTGTCGTGGAGCACGCGTGGTCCGTCAAGCTTTCCCACTTCCCGGAGCACCATCCCATGCTTCGCGCAGGTTCGTACGCCGCGGATAAGCCACATGCTGCGGCGGTGGGGCCGTGCTGCAAGGCGGCAGTCGAGGCGCTCGATGTCCTCGGCCATGCAGGCAGGGCACATCCGTACCCTGTTGCGGACGAGGCTGGATTGAAGAAGGACTTGCTCTCGATGCCGAAACTGTCGCTTTGGGCAGCCGATGCGGCTGAACGCCTCGTGTAACAAGGTGGCACCATCCACGCGCGCGAGGTCCGCTAATGCCTGGATCGCATCCGGATCACCGTTGATGATCGCTTGCGGGTCGATTCCGAAGTCGTGACAGAACTCGCGCATGTCATCCCTGCAGGCGCGCGTGGAAAGCCGTGAGGCGAAATCGGACGGAATTTCCCGGTCTCCGAGTTCCAAGGTCAATGCCAGTCTCATTCTGGTGCGCCCTTGGTTCTGCGCGCCTTTGGTTTGCGTACGCCGGTGGGAGCGCCTCTCCTGTCGAGAACATCCTCGTAGAGCGCTGCTTCCACTGGGATCGCAGTCCAGTCATCGGCGACGAATGGGTTAACGTCGTCGTCCACTGCGCCCGTGCGGATTGCATACACATCGGCAAAATGACCTAATTTGAGTTCGCCGCCACCTTCCACCATCAGACACTCTTCGATCGCGTCCTGGACGTATTCGACGACGATTCCGAATTGGTATGTCGAAGCGTGTAGGAGGCGGTGCGCAAAACTGGGTGTAAGAACCTCGCCGCAGCCAACGGACGGGCAGAGCGCCACAAGATTCCGTACCGTCTGCAGGACAGACCCAGCGTGGTCAGGAAAGGCGAGGTCATCGAAATGGAGGACATGGACGCGACGGCGCATGGAATCATCGTTCTGGCAGAAGCGTGACAGCTCGGGTAGTCCGGAGAGGATCAGCCAAATGGGCCAGTCGGCTTCCTGCATCATCCTCTTGAGCGTGTTTTCAACTTCTTTGGCCATCTTTTCACTTTGGATCTCGTCGCCATGCTGGGCCTCGTCGATGTGGAGGATTCGCACGCCACATTCGGCCATGAGCTCGCGCACGAAGGGCCAAACCTTGCTGTGGGGGATTTCCCGTTGTCCGCGGTAACCGAGCTTTCTGGCGATCTCGTTGCCGAGCGCACCGAGCGTGAACGGCGAGGGGGCGACGACTGAAAGCAGCGGGCACCATTCGCCCGGCTTTCCGAAACCTTCGAATTCTGGGCGGGTGGCAAATGCATGCGCCAGCGCGCGGCTCTTCCCGGCGCCCGCCTTCCCTGTTACGAGAAGCGCCCGTCCGCCACGGATCATCCCCTCAGGTGTCACAACGCGAGGCTGCCCACCCAGTTCGCGCACCATGGAGTCGAGCAGCCAGTCAATCTCCTCCATGAGCCTTCGATCGTAAGCCGTAGGAAGGTAAGCCGCGAAAACTCGACCGAGAGCCTCGTTAACTTCACGACGCTTGTCGGTCTGGTTCGACACGATCCGCTTGAGGAATTCGGCCGACCGCCCGCCCGCCGATCTGGTGTTCATCATGTTCATGGGTCAGTCCTTCGTAAGGAAATCGGGGCCGAGACGGCGGCGGCGCCGTGAAACAGGGCGCTGTTGCTCGTGACCCTCGCTCTCGTCGCCGATCCTCAGTGGAGTGTCCCCAGAAGGTCCGGCATCATCATCGACATCGGCGCTGTCGCCCTCCAAGCCGTCGAACGCGTGTCCGCGCTCACTCGACACCGTGTAGTCGAAGTGCTCGAGCAGTCTTTCCTCCAGCAGCTTAAGCTGGTTGCTGGACATCACAGACGGATCAATCCCCCCGGCCTCGGCTGAATGCCTTCCGGTTTCACGTAGGTCACGAAGGGCGGCGTGGACGATGTGTTTCCGCAGCTTGGCAACGTCGACATGCTTACGGCGTAAGGCGGCGGCCGTCTCCAACCAGAGCGCGGCGGAGACACCTTCCATGTCCAATTCACACGGGACAGCAATCCACTCCGCGCCAGGTACGTTCTTGGAAACCCAGATCGTCCCGAGGTTCTCCAGATCGGCCCGCATCTTGATGTCGGCTTGTCCAACCGACTTGCGAAGATGTCCAAGGGCCTCCGATCGGTAAAAGAGACCAAGGAAGCGCACACCTCTGTTCTGAATTCGCCTGTTGTCCGAGAAGCCAAACACGGTCCTGATCACGTGTGGCGCTGGGGGCGGCACCACCTTGTATAGTGCGGCTCGCTCTTCCCACGCATCGTTCGGGGTCTGTCCACCCAAGCCGGCGTGCGGCGAGTTGTGATAGACGTCGACGATATAGCGGACCAGCGCCTTCGAGAACTCTTCCGCAGTCATGTGCGCGGCCGCATCCGCATCGTAGTCACCCTTGTCATAGACGCCTGAGAACGTGCGGCCTTGGAAGAACTGCAATAGTTGCATGTCCACGGTCTGGAAGAACCGCTCTACGACACCACGTGCGTCCGGATGAGACGCCGGACCAATCTCATTGGAAGAGCCGATGTCTCGGACGGCAAAGCGGAAGCCGCTGTCGATGAACTCGGAGCCTGAGTCCGTCGCCACCATGGTTGGTGTGCAGGCGTGGTGCCAGGTGGATCGGCAACCTGCCGCCGAAGCGATCTGGGTCTTGTCACGGCACACCAGCTCCAGCGTGCGGATGGCTGTATCGGCGTCAGCCGTCCAGTTGACCCGAGCCCCAAGTACGATCTTCGTCGCTTCATCGATGGCCACGCACAGGATGAGCCTGATTTTGGCGAGCTTGTTAGTGAGATCGTCTGGCATGCCCTCCCACGACTCGTGCGGAAGCTTCAGTGTCTTAAGCTGGACACGCCAGCAGTCTACTAAGACGCGCTCGCCTGGGAACAGGACTGACCTGCGCTTACCACTGATTTTATGTTTCCTGCGCGCATAGGCTTCACCTCGCCGCGCTGCGGCGACTGCAAAGCTATCGAGTCTGCGGATCGCACGTTCGAAGGTACTCTTCGAAGGTACTGGGAGCGGCGGGATGCCTTTCAATGCGCGTTCGGCGTTGACTGCGGCAAAGGATGGTGCATCGGTCCCCTTGAGGGGAAGATTGCCCTGCCTTTCTCTGCGAAGGTTCTCCTCTTCGAGAGCGATCGAGCCAACCATCAGCTTGTAGAGCGTCGACACCGAGGGTCGGCTAAGGTCGAGATAGGCCTGTACCCATCTGCTCATTAGAGCCACGGCATGTGGATCCGTGATCTTAGGTGCGCGGCAGCCCACGCGGCCCTTGCGGTGATCGCGGAGTGCCAGGATATCCCATTCGTGCTCTTCGAGCTTACGAATCCAGTGGCGGAGCGTTGCAGGTGAGACCAATTCAGCTCGCTGACGATGCTTTCGAGCCTTGATCTTCCGCTCACCCGGGGCGGGGCAGGCGTCGTCCGCGTCAAGGTCGATTCCATGCTCGAGCTTCATGAATGCCTTTGCAATAGTCTTCCGGAGTGCCTTGTCCGTAAGGCTCGTCTTGCCGTCGTGATACATCTGCACGACATGCCGACAGAGCTTCCAGTTGAACTCGAGTTGATCCCGCTCTGCATCCGGCAGGTCTCGCAACGACTTGATGTCAGGTGATCGCGCGAGCAACTTCTGGCGCGAGATTTGGTTCTGCTCAATCCGAGGATCGAGCCTGCCTCCCTGGACCAGCTGATGGATCTGTTCCTGAGTGAAGACCTGGCGAAGCTCAGGGTTGGCCAGAGGGCTAGCTGTAAGCACATGCCTGTCATGATGGATGTACTTGAACAGGACCTCATCGACGCCTTCCCTGATTGCAAAGACGTGGCCCGGGTCGAACCCATAGGTGGTTGGAGCCGAAGTGCGGAATGGGTTTCCATTGAAGACGTTCATGGTGTTCCTCCTCTTGACTGGAAGTCAGGCGCGGGTGCGCCTGACAAAACATTCGTAGGAAATCGGATCACAGTCCCGGACCTCGAGGACGCCATCCCCGATCAGGCGCACCGCTGCGTTGAACCCATCGGCGCCAAGACCGGACGCTGCCACCAAGTCGCGCAGCCGGCACCAGCCATAAAGGCGTCCCACCAGACGCGCGATCGCGGCGTCCGACGTGGCGCAGGCAAACTGCCGGGCACGCAGCAAGACCTTGGCGTCGTGGACATCATCGGGATGAATGTGATCCTCCGACCTAAGCAAATAAACGTCGGCAAAGGCCGTCCCGACCTGCTCCTCAACCAACCGATGAATTTCCCGAACCCGAGAATGCCTGATCCGGCATTTCGGCTTCACGTCCACCGCCGCCCGGGAGCCATTCGTGAGAGTCACGAGGCCGTCGAATGTGTGCTCGCCCATCCGGCCATCCTCCCACATGATGGTGACCCTGGGTGGCTGATCGAAGTAATCCTTCACCAGCCGGCTGGCCAAACAGACGTAGATGAAGTCACGCTCGAGCTGGCTTTCGTAGAAATACTCTCGATTCCCGATTACCACCGAGCCCCTGTACGAGGCGATCGAGCGCAGCGGAACCCGCCGAGAGGCACGGCTGGGCTCTGGTGGCGTCCAGGACGCGGCGCCAGTATCCGCTACCCTATGTGAAAGCCCCTCACGGAAATGGTGCCCTCAGCCTCCGCACAATTGCGCGGCGACGCTGTTGACAACCAATGTGGATGGAGTTCCGCAGGCAGCGGTGCCCGCGGAAGGAATCGATCAATTCGAACCTTCTTGCGCATGGTGAGTCCCTCGTTGCATGCAGATGTCCGCGACCCGGAGCGTCGCGAGTGCTGCTGTCAAGAAATCGAGGGGAGGGTCGGGAAGCCGGGATGAGGATTCCCGGCGGAACATACCGGGAGCCTCAGCTCCGCACTTCGCGGCCTTCCCGCATTGGTATCGGTATGTCCGTCATCTTCATTCTACTTCTCCAGTGCCGCTCTGAAATCGAGCGGGCAGGCGTCTACCGGGGCGCGTCTTAGGATCCGGTTAAAATCGCTAGCGCAATTTTTCAGATCCGAAACTTTCCGATCGCACTCCGGCAACCGTGCAGGTGTCTCGAATACGGCGCCGGAACGGAAGGCGTCAAAAGCAACGTTAATTTATGGTTAATGCGCCACTGTGCACCGCATCCAAATGCGAGGGCTACCATGTATCCCTTGTAGCTCCGTCGGCGGACTTGTCGGGCGGACGAGGTAGGCTAGGTCCACTCCGGTAACCAAGGTGAGTGAGAAAGCTGATACCGGTGACACGACCAACTGGTCGCCACAGCGCCCTCCTCGGCGCGCCCAAAGCGTGTCTCTGTGCCTTAAGGGCGCGGCCGCGGACTTGGGTTACGGTTCGCCACGGTGAAGACGAACATTCGGGGCCGGTCTTGGAGGCGTTTTGCCACCGCCGGAGAAGGCTTAGGGAACAAAGGGCGCTCCTGCTGGCCAACGGCATGGTTTGGTTGGTCCCGTTTGACGTGATTACTTCATGGCAAAGCCGGAAAGTCGCACCGTTTGTAATTTGCGACCATTTCACGAAGCCGATTGGGCGACACGACTTCCACCTTGTCACCCCACATGTACAGGTGCCACGTCATCTCTAAATGGCCCGAAGCATAGAAGCGGACTTCCAGTCGACCGTCGGGCAGGTCGGTCACTACTTGCGATGGATGGAATTCGTAGGAGCGCGCCTCGCTGGCCGCGGCAGCTGAGAACCGCAACACGACCTCTCCGAACTCGTCTTCCCGCTCAAAGACGCCGAATGCCCGTTCGGCGAACCGTCGTATGTCAAAGGCTTCGGGACGCGAGAAGGGGCAGTTGGTGTTCCGCGCATCCGACATCCGGTCCATGCGGAAGTGCTTCGGCCGGCCGTCCTCATCATGCGCGTCGCGGCCGACCAGATATCTCCTGCTGCCGATTAGCACTCCAAGCGGTGCCACTTTTCGCCTCCGGGTCGTCCCGTCGTTCGATTTGTAGTTGAATTCGAGGATAGTGCAGCCTTTGATCGCTTCGGCAACAACAGCAACGAGGGTCTCGTTAACGAGCGGACGAGGGCCCGGCCTCGCTAGCAGGCCCATTGCCTCAAGCAGTGCTTCGTGATCGGTTTCGATGCGGACGGCGCGAGTATCCGGAACAAGGGCATGAACGGTGTCTCGGACTGTCCGGAGGTGCGATGCCTCGGCGATCGCGCCTTCACGAACCATGGCATCGATAGCAACATCGAGCGCGGCCGTCTGTTCTGCGGTGACAGTCAGGAAGTCCCGGAGGGAACCGCCTCTCATCCGCCATCGCTTACGGCCGAAGTCATCGATGTAGGATTCCACATCGATGAAGATCTCTTCGAGAGCCCGGACCATCCGTTGGGCCGTTCGCGTGGCCACGTTGAATCGGTCAACGATGTCATCGAGGGTCACGCCCTGACGATGTGCGCGAACCATAGCGGCAAGCTGGATAAGCGTTCTCGCTTTTTCAAACGACATCCCCCTCCTGACAGAAATTGTCGTTCGACAAATTTAGCGAAGTTTAGCGCATAGTACCCCGAAATCAGGCTGGGGGATTTCTCATGAGGCTGTCAGCGGCGAGCGAGATCATACTGTCGCCAACGGATTTGATGCGGTTCCAGGACTGTGAGCACTCCATCGCACTTGATCTGGCATTCCTGCGTGGCGAGTCCATCAACCCGGCGGAGGAGAGCGAGGATGCGCAGCTCCTGCAGAAGAAGGGGCACGAGCACGAAGCCGCATATCTGGACTCGCTGATGGCAGCGGGCAGGCGCGTTGCGGTCATCGACAGTGATGGGCGTGCCTTTGAGGCGGCCGCAAGAGCGACGGAGGCTGCCATGAGAGGCGGAGTCGATGTCATCTACCAAGCAGCCCTCCGGAGAGGACGATGGCAAGGCTATTCCGACTTTCTTGAACGAGTGGAGAGGCCATCAGCGCTTGGGGATTTCAGTTACGAGGCGGTCGATACGAAGCTCAAGCGGAGTGCGGACCCGAAGCACGTGCTTCAGCTGAGCATCTATTCACAGGCTGTCGCAGAAGTTCAGGCGGTTCTTCCAGCAATGGCCCATGTGCAATTGGGGAACGGGGAGCGGTCGACCTTCCTGGTGAAGGACGCTGTCTACTACGCCAGCCGGCTTGCCGAACGACTGGAAACGTTTGTGGACGCGCCTTGGCAAACGGTACCAGAGCCTGTCGCCGCTTGCAGCCTCTGCCGGTGGCGAGAGCATTGCGACGTGGTTTGGACCGAGGCTGACAGCCTCGTCCAGGTTGCTGGGATGACGCGGCAGCAGCGCCGCAAACTCAAAAACGCTGGCCTCGCCACCATGAGGTCTTTCGCTTCATCCGAGTGCCAAGTTCCGGGCATTCAGGAGGACGTGCTGTGGCGCCTGCGGACGCAGGCGCAGCTTCAGACTCGGCGTCGTGATGGGGCCGCGCCATCATACGTTCTGCGGCCATTGGAAACTGGTCGCGGCCTCTTAAGGCTTCCACAGCCTTCACCAGGCGACCTCTTCTTCGACATGGAAGGCGACCCGCTGATCGACGGCGGGCGTGAATATCTGTTTGGCGTGTACCATGAGACAAGGGGACCGGAGTTCCGTGCGTGGTGGGCGCACGACGAAGAGCAGGAGCGCAAGGCGACGGACGAAGTCTTGTCCTTCTTCACATCTCATCTTGACCGAAATCCCGGCGCCCACGTCTATCACTACAACCACTATGAGGTAACCGCCTTGAAGAGGCTTGCGACGAAGTACGGCGTTGCAGAGCACCACCTCGACCATCTGTTGCGCACATTGAAGTTCGTGGACCTGTACCGCGTCGTCCAGCAAGCTTTGATCGCCTCGGAACCGGGATATTCGATCAAGGACCTTGAAGCGTTCTACATGGAGTCGCGCGAAGGGGAGGTGGCCACGGCCAGCGCAAGCATCATCGCGTATGAACGGTGGCTGGAAACCGGGGACGAGACAATCCTTGATCATATCGCCGCCTACAACGAGGTTGACTGCCGATCGACCAAACGGCTGCGTGATTGGCTGGTGGAGGAGGTGCGGCCTCACCATCTTCCGTGGTTCGTGCCGACGGCGCCTGAATCGTCCACACCGACCGAGGAGCCGGAACGTGCCGCGCTGCGAGGAAGGATTGAGAGCCTCAGGCCCGAGATCGGTGATCGCCTGGCTGATCTCGTGTTTGAACTGAACGGATTTCACAAACGGGCCGACAAGCCTGCTTGGTGGGAATATTTCGATAGGCAGCAACGTGAAACAGCAGAGCTAGTCGACGACCTAGAAAGCATCGGCGGACTGTCCGCTATCGGTCCGGCGTCCGGGCAGGAAGCGCGGTATCGCTATCCGGCACAACAGACAAAGATGCGGGCCGGAACCCGCGCGGCCATGCGGGGTCTCAAGGGAATGGCGACGATCGTTGAGCTCGATCGGGAACGGCGCGAAGTCGTCGTGAAATTTCCTAAGGCCATCAATCCCCCGACCAGCCTTGATCTCATTCCCGAACCGCCCGTCGACGCTAGGGTGCTACGCGCTGCCGTTGCTCGTGTGACGGATGGCCTGATCGCCTCCGGCGTGAGGGGGTCGGCCTTCGCCGACTTCCTTAGACGTGAGCCCCCTCGCATCCGGGGCGTGGCGCCGGGGTGCCCCGTGATTCCAGGCAGGGAGCGGGTGGAAGAGACGATGGTTGCCATCCGGAACCTCGACCACGGCTGCTTGCCGATCCAAGGTCCTCCCGGCACTGGAAAGACCTACGCCAGTGCGAAATCCATCTTGGACCTAGTGCAACGTGGATGCCGGATTGCCGTCATGTCGCATAGCCACAAGGCGATCAACAACCTTTTGATCGAGGTGGCAAAGCGCGCACGCGAGGCCGGAACACGCATCCAGATCGCCAAGAAGGTTTCCAAACCAGAGGACGTGCCCGAAGACCCGTCAATCATCTCGACGTCAAAGAACGATGACCCGGTCCTCATGACGGCTTCAGTCGTCGGCGGGACGGTGTGGCTATTCGCGCGACCCGAGTTCGCGGGAGCGTTCAGTCACATCTTCGTGGATGAGGCCGGACAGGTATCGATCGCGAACCTGATGGCTTCGTCCGGCTGCGCCAGAAACATTGTACTGGTTGGCGACCAGATGCAGCTTCCGCAGCCGATCCAGGGAGTTCATCCAGGTGAGACAGCTCTGTCGACGCTGGAGTACCTTCTCGGTGACCAGCATGCAGTAGCGGCGGACCGAGGCATTTTTCTTCCCGTATCTCGGCGAATGCATCCGGACGTTTGCGGGGTGGTTTCTCGGCTCGCCTACGACGGCCGGCTTAAAAGCGATGAGAACGCTGCGCGGCAGGCCATTCTCTTTCCGCATGGTGGGTTACCGTCGAGTGGAGTTGCCTTCGTGGATGTCGCCCACGTGGACAATTCGCAGGAGAGTCAGGAGGAAGCGGATGCTGTATGCGCTACCTTCAACCGCCTGCTGAACGCCTCGTTCATCGATCGGGAAGGGGTGGAGCGGAAGATGACTGTCGACGACATTCTCGTGGTCTCGCCCTACAACGCGCAGGTCAACCTGCTTGCCTCTAAGCTACCGGACGGCGCCCGCGTTGGAACAGTTGATCGGTTTCAGGGGCAGGAAGCTCCAGCCTGCCTGATCTCGTTCGCGACTTCCAGCGGTGTCGAGTTGCCCCGAGGCATCGACTTCCTGTTTAGCCTCAATCGGCTCAATGTAGCGATCTCGCGTGCGCAGGCACTGGCAATGTTATTCTGCTCACCCCGGCTGTTGGACATCCAATGCACAACGCTTGAGGAGATGCGACTCGTGAACGCGCTGTGCATGGTTCGAGAGGCTGCTTATCGGCCCCCTCGAAACAAGTTCGACTGATCACAGACCCATTAACGACATGAAGGAACCAGGGTAGTCTAATGAGTTTACTTGCGGTCAACGCATTGCCGACATTCGGCACACAACGTCTAAGAGGGAAAAGGTTTCGCCGCTATACTCGCACGAACTTGAATCCTTGGAAGTTCCGGAAGCAGTCATGCTCCAGAGGATTCGCGTCAAGCGCCGTCATGCTCCATATGGCGGACTTTGCCGTGAGCCCCCACGAAGATGGTTAAGATCATTCGCGGAGCGCTCGACACAGACCGGGGGATTTCAGATTGAATGGGATTCCTCGAGCATGCCATCGTTCCGCAAGGAGCCTAGGCGGCCAGGCCAAGCAAACATCGCGGGTGATCCTCCAGTCAGAACTCTTGGGCCTCAGGCAGTGAATGACGCCGACCGCTGCGCTGACTTCCGTTTGAAAAACTCGACGACCCATGTGCGACTTGCGGGATCAAAGACGCCTGGCAGGGGGAAGTACCTGTGAATCCGGACGAAGTCCTTGATGTTCAGCGTTGCGATCGGCGCCTCGACGACGATCGCGGTGGCGGCAATCGCGAGGTCTTGACCAAGATGAGGTTTCTTTGCCATCGGGTTCGTCATCCAAAGGTCGTGCAGCGCAGGCACCATCGTCATCTTCGCGAACTGGCGGGCTATCTCGGCGTCCATTCCCAGGACCGGCATGTCTGACGCAAGCAGGGATTCCAGCCACTCGGCGAGCTGTCTTTGTCTGAGCGGATTACGGCCCGCGAGGTTCTGGATACCTCTTTCAATTTCTATCACTGCACTGAAGGGGATGCTGACTGCTGACGTAGTGCTTAATATCCAGGCGATGACGTTTGGGTTCGGCCTCTTGTGCGCGAGCGAGCTTAAGACGTTCGTGTCGAGGACGAACATTTCGGGTTCTGGACTCATCGGTGTGGGCTCGTCCGTAGGTTCCGTGCTATAGCCCTAGGGAACCTATGACAAAAGCCTCCGGAATTTAGTTAACGAATCCTTGGTGCGTCATCTCGCAGGGCCGTGGAATGAGTGAGAAGCAGGGTAATCAGCGCCGGGAGTCGAAGCATCCTCGAGTCTGGGATGTCCTTGATGCTGAGAACCGTTTCCGCGAACTTCTTGCTGCGGCTGCGACGTCGGGGCCGCAGCAAATCATGGACGGACATCGGCGCTTCGCGTTGACCCTGGTGCGCGCCAAGGATTCTCCGCAAGGCAAGAGGCTCCTGTCCGAGGGCGGGCCTCTCGAGGGAGACGAATTCCCAGGCTGAAGATCGGGATTCTACCCCGCACCCACCATTCCATTGTCCAAAGGACTTGGGAGATTGACGGCTCGACGTCCTCAGGGGCGCCGAAAGTGCCGCTCTAGGGTCGTCAGGTTGACGTAGCTGTAGTGAGTGGTGGCGTCGGCTTGTTGCAGCCTTGTGGGTGATGCTGCATCCTCGCCCGCTCCTTATCACGAAGTAAATGCAAGTCAGGATGGGGGTCAGGCACAGCGATGGAATGACCCGCCGAAACTACAGAAGCCGCGAACGGACGCCTTGATCATCGGCGCGCCGGCCGCCAACCGGCCGCCCGGGCCTCGCTTTCCGAGCAGAACCACCTCTCTCCCTTGCTCGCCGATATCTTGCTCCGATTGTAATGCTGCTGCCCGGGCATGTGGTAGATGCGCTCGCCCTTGGAGTTGATGTTGCCTTTGATCCGGCACGGCCCGGACTGCTGCGAGGCGTTCGAATTCACGAGTGGAATGAGTTGCGCTGGCGTCTCCTTCTTCTTCTTAGAGCCGCCAGCGGCCCTCCATTCCCAGGGCGGTTGAAACGTTCCCGCCCAAATGCCGCGACGTTCTGCTTGGGCGGCCCGTTGTTGCTCCTCATATGCCCCGTGGCTGTATCTTGGCCAGTCGAGCGCCCATCCGCTACGAACGAGCAGCTCCTGGACGCTGGAGCCGTCGGCACGGTAGCAGTTTCCTGCGAAGCGGCCATAGCGGTCGCGCTCGACGAATTCGCATCGTGTCGGAGACGACGCCCTGAGGAACTCGTCCAAGGCAGCCGCGGACTTGGCTCCGCATCGGTAAGGCTTTCCAGAGGCATCGCTGCATGTCTGCGATGACTCCGGAGCATCGATTCCCTTGAAGCGGATGCGTTCACCGTGGATCTCGATCGTATCCCCGTCGATCACTGAGGCACGGCCCGTGATGGTCCTGCCCGTCGCGGCAGCGCTGACTAAAGGAAGCCTAGGGTCTGCAACTTTCCAAGAGAACTTGTCCGTTCCCAAGTACGAGCCGAGAGCCCCCGCGGCCACAAGCACGAGCGCGAAGAAGCCTATCGGCAGGAGCGAACGAATGGACCCCGATGCTCCTGTCGCCGCTCGGCATTTCCTTTGCCGCCGTAGTTGAATGACGTCGCCCATTGCAGCCCCGATCCTCTATGCATTTTGATCGAAGTCGCCCCGTTTGGCTATCGCTGCCTAAACGGAGAATTTCGGTTGGAATGAGGATTCCAGAAGGCAGAACAGGATGCCTGCCGCTATCTGTAGCTCTGCAGCGGCAGGCATCGATTATGTCTTTGGGCACTAAGGCACGACAGGACTAACAACAGCTACGGGAACGTGGCTATCGTCGACTCGACGGCAAGCCAGACGGGGGCATCCTCAAGAGACCACTCGATGCTTTCCTGGTCGCCTCCGGAAGCCTGGATCTCAAGCCCGGAACCAGGAAAAGGCTCGCCCGCCGTAAGAACGACCTCTTCGGGATAGACATCGACGCTGATCGGATCGCGCCGCACGCGGTCCAGGGTGGCCGAGGCGATCGCAGATCCGCCGCGGACCGCTTCGACGGCGATGCTGTACGCCGTTCCGGTCGGGGCAGAGGGCGTTCCGAAGACGGAGCCGTCATCCGGGTCGACCATCAGCCCGGGCATCGACGCTCCGCTGGCCGCGCGGTACGTTACGCCGTCGAGGGCGACGGCGGAGGCCAGCTCGAGGTCAACGGGCTAGCCCGTGGTCAGGCCGAAGGGCGAGGGCACGTCGAAGGCGATGGCGGCCGTCTCGACTTCGAGGACGAAGGATTCGCTGTCCTGCCTGCCTTCCGCATCGGCCGCGACGACGCTCACCGTCCTTTCGGGGTCGCGGCGGCTTCATGCCCGCTGGCGACGGCGAGGACGGCCTGGCCCGGGCCGCTGGCCTGGATGTCCAGCCAATCTGGGGCGTTCTGGAGGGACCACCCGATGGTATCCTGGTCGCCGCCGACGGCTCCGAAGACGGTCATGGGCAGGGGTTCGCCCGTCGCCAGCCTGACGGATTCGGGGGCGACGTCGATGTCGATGGGATCGCGAAGGATCCGGGAAAGCGTCTGGGTGACGCCGACGACGAAGCCGTTCCTGACTGCCTCGACGGCGATAGCGAATTCCGTCCCCGCCGGGGCGTCGGGCGTTCCGGACACGGCTCCAGTGGCGGCGTTCACCGAAAGGCCCGGCATGAAGGACCCTTCGGCCTGGCGGAACGTCAAGCCTTCGTTCCCGTCTTCTACCGTCAGTCCGATGGAGACGCCCTGATTGACCGTGAGGCCGAAAGGCGAAGGGACATCGAGGGCGATCGTCGCCGGGTGCAGGAGCGAGAAACGTCAACAATCTCGGCAATCTTACATTATCGTCATTATGCCACCCATTTCCGACCCTCAACAAGATGCAGCGGTGTCGTCTGGGGTAGTTCATGGATCATGACGCTGGGACAGACCTTCCTAGCGATTTCGCACAGATGCTGATGGTGCGTGAAGTAGATGACCTGACCCACTTCAGCCATCTGCGCGAGCAGGCGGAACGCTTCAGCCGCCCGGAAGTCGTCGAATGTCTCCATGATGTCGTCCGCCAGGAAGGGCACGGGGTGATGCGTCGACACGAATTCATGGTATCCGGCCACGCGGAGCGCCAAATACAGCTGGAACCGGGTGCCCTTCGACAGCGTGGCGGCGACCTTCGACCCGCCGTCCGCGTCCACAGCCACAAGAATTTCATTATCCTTCTCCGGCTGTGTCGTTAGGCCATCGTACCTACCGAGGGTTATCAGATTGAATGCTTCGGAGGCGCGAGCCATCATGGAACTTCTGTGTCGGTCCCTGTATAGCCTGAGCGCCTGTTCAGCCGCCGCTATTCCGATCCGCAGTTTCAGGTATCGGAGCGCCTTCTCCTGGATTTCGAGGACGACCGTATGACGACGCTCCTCGATGCGTGCAACCGCGTCATCGTCCCCGATCGCGTTCACTGCGTCGACCGCTTTGCTGTACTCGGTGAAAAGCTCGCGGCTCCGTTGATCCTGATCTGTGAAGCGGCCTTGCAGTTCCGCAAGCTCCGCCTCAAGCGCCGCCCTGTCGGTGTTCTCCAGGCTTTCCTCGGCTTCCCGAACCGTCGAGGCTTCGACCGCGCTCATGATGTCCGCGCTCGCCGCATCAGCTTGCATTTTGAGCGTCGCCCTTTCCTCCAGCTGCTTCAGCACAGTTTCGACTTCCGGCAGCGTGGCCACGCCAAAGATTTCAAGGATCCTTGCCTTGCGCCGTTCGTGGATCTCCATCGCCTCGGCGAGATTGCGTTGCTTCTCCTGAGCGGCACTGAGCTCTTTTTCCTTCTCAAGCCGTCGGTCTCTCGCGGACTCTGCGAGACGGACGCGGCTCTCCACCGATGAAGCAAGGTCCAGCTCGGAAGACGCATCTCCGGGGATCCCCAGATCGTCCGCGAGCCGGCGGACCTCGGCGGTGAAACGTGCCCGGTCCTTCTCCATCTTCGCGACCCGGTCCACCAAGCCGCTCTTTTTCTCGATGAGGGAGCTGAGTTCCCCAATCAGTGGGAGAATCTCACGGACCTCCGAGACTGATCGCGGGCCGGAATCCGCGAGCCAGGAATTCGAGCACACTTCCGCCCATTCGGACTTCCAGTTCTGATCCTCGGCAACAACTCTTTCGCGGCCACGTTCGCGTTCCGCCAGTTCCCGCTGGCGGTCAGTAAATTCGCGCCGGAGCTGTCTGGCTTCGGAAGCCTGGTCTACGGCTGCCTGTGCAAGTTCCAGCAGGCGCTCGAAGCTCGTGTTGCGATCATATTTCACGGCCGCGGCATCCATCGCCGCCTTCAGGCGCTCGCAAGCTGCTTCTCCGTCCTCCTTTGCTGCCCTCCGGTCTTCCTCGGACGAGCAGACGTCTCCGAAGGCCAGAATTGCGTTCTCGCGCGTCTTCAGCCACGCCTCGAGCTGTTCGATAGAGAGACTGGGAGGAGAGCCCGGGAACAAGCGCGCTACTGCTTCGGCAATCTCGCCTTCAATACGGTCCAGGGCCGACTTTGCTCTACCGAGTGCGTCCCGGGTACTGGTGATGTCCGCGTCCATGACTGCGGCCGCCTGCACGCCTTGGCGCAACTCCGCGAGTTCTTTCACATGCAAGAAACGGGCATTTGTGGCAAGGTCATCCTGCTGAAGCAAGGCTTCAAAGCGATCGGCGGAACTTGCGTCCAAAGTCTTCCGGTGCTCGGACCATGCCTGGTTTCGCGCCGCTCTTATTTCCGCCGCCTCGCCGTCAGTAACGACGCCGCCGATGTTCTCAAGCGCTTTGAGCTTGGCTTTCAGGCGCCCACGCTCGGTCACTAGGCGCTGCAGGTCCCGGTCATGCCGTTCCACCTCCTTTCGCCACTCCTCCATTTCGGATTTCCAGCGGTCGATGGTGAACCTGCCAGGCACTTCCATGTCCAGAAGTTGCCGCGGATCGCCCTCCCACGGCTTCAGCTCTCGCAGCCATCGGAAAAGCGTCTCCTGATGCGTAGCCAGCGCTCTTTCGGCCAGGCGCAGGCGAGTGCGATAATCATTGGCGCGGCATGCGGTCACGGCCGACGCGAGGGCAGCTGCTCCAGCATCTTCGGTAATCGCGGAACCTGCCGTGGACCCAGCCGCCTCGAGCTTCGCCCGCGCTTCGTCGACTCGTCGCCGGGCATCCGCCACTTCGGCCTCTGCCGTCCGCAGCGAGGCGACAATACCGGAGCGGCTTTCCAGGAGATCCCGCAGGGCGCCGACAACCGATGCGCCGAGAATCAGCCGCTCGGCTCCAGTTTCACGCTCGCAGCCCATCCGGCGTAGGATGCCATCAATTGCCACGTCTGTTTCACGTATTTTCAGAAGACGTTCCGGTATATCCTTGATGGCAGTTAAATATCTTGCCTTTGAGTCCGAAAGCCGAGAGACCTTTTCGGACAGAGCCAATGCAACCTCGTCTACGGTCCCGTCCTCCATTTCCAACGAGAGTTCACGGATGCGTTCGGCAATAGTTCTTGAACGAGTGGCCAGTTCCACTTCGGTGGTGCGGAGCTCCGACAGTTCGTCGGCAATCCCAAGCGGAGCCTCCGGCAGGGATTCAAGTTCAACGAGTTGCTCGCGTGCTAATCGAAGGGCTATCAAGCGGGGAAGGGCTGCCAGCAAGCGCTGGATTTCAGTGATCCGCGCCTGTGTCCGGCCACGCTCAGTGATTGCCTCTTCATAAAGCTTGGCGGCGCGGTCCCTGACGGCCTTTAGCTGGCCGTACCGGACGGCAAGGGTATCGATCCTCCCGCGTTCTTCCTTGAGGCTTTCTAGTTCCTTCTTCAGGTCTCCGAGCTCCCCGCTGCGTGCCCGCTTGCGGTAGAACGCGTCTGCCTCGCTTTTCACCTCACCGAGCCGCCGGCCGAGGTCGGCTAATCCGGCGCTGGCAGAAAAAAGGAGCTCTCCGAGGTCACCCTCGCTCGCCAGGATGCTCTCGCCGCCTTTCTCGAGTGTGTCGTCATCAAGCGAGAACATCGTGCGGTAGGAGTCTCGATCCATGCCGCCGAGTTCGCCTCGAAGCACAGCTTCCGAAATTGGCTGGTTAGCAGAGTCAAGAAGGCTGTTTTGCGGCCTCTTGATACGGAAGACCTCTCGCTCTCCGGTCGACAGGTCCAAGGCTGCACCGAGCCGCATCGAAGGGTATGGGTGCAGGAAGGCGTATGGGCTTCGCGTTTCTATGCCGAACAGGAGGTCCACCACGGCGGCCAGCGTAGTGGATTTTCCAGCTTCGTTGGGTCCATACACGATGTGTAGGTCGGGATAACCATCCGCCCGCGGGCCGAAATTGATGGCGTGGTCCGTGAATTTTCCATAGCGGACGAGGTCGAGGCGGCGAAAACGCATCATGCGATCTCCCCTTCGGTATCGGCATGCAGCCGGGCGATCACATGGTCGGCGCCCTCGGCCACCAGCTCTTCGACGATCGCGCGAAGTTCGGTTTCGTCCTGACCAAGGACGTCACGGCATTCGGCAGGCAAGTGTCCTCGTAGTTCCTCCGCGGCCTCAAGCGCGGCAGTCTTAAAGGCCTCGGAGCCGGCGACTTCCTCGGAGATCAAGCGCCGCAGCTCTAGTAGCGGGTCGCCAGAAGCGCAATTCGTATCGGTTGGCGATCGGCTCTGCACATCGAGCTTCTCCACCCAGCAGCGTCCAACCAATGAGGCCCGCTCATCGGCTTCAGCCTTTAGAAGGTCGATGTCGCGCAGCATCCTCCAGGCGAGGGATGAGGCGCCGGTGAGCCTGACGCGGGCAACGAGATGGTCAGAGGCCGCCGCCTCCCGCGCCAGTTCCAGCGCCCTTCCGATTTCCTTCGCCAGTGCAGGCCATTTGTCGATGCCGTTGGCATCGACTTCGACACGCTCGAACTGCGCAACGCTAGTTGGGCGCTCCACAATCTGGATCGACATGTCGTCGGCCACCGTGACGAGTGATACAGACTTGATGCCGGACTCGTTGATGTCCCGCCCTTGCGGCATGCCGGGCATAACTACCGTGCAATTCCCCTCGTAGACCGAGCGCTTGTGGATGTGTCCCAGCGCCCAGTACTGGAAGCCTGTCGTCTGCAGGTCCGCAAGGGTGCACGGAGCGTACGGGTTGTGCCCGCTCGATCCCGTGAGGCTGGTGTGCAAGATACCGATGTTGAAAGCGCCCTCGACGGCGGGCTGGTATTTCTCGACTAGGCTTTCCGGCGCATGCGGTTCCGCGAAGCTTAGGCCGTGGATCACAACGGGGAAGTCAGTGGGCATGCGTTCGACATGGATCGCCTCCGACCATTTCTCGAACACCTTCACCGTGTCCGGAAACGACAACTCCTTAGTGATCTGCGAGACGGCGTCGTGATTCCCGCGGATGATGAAGACAAGGATGTCTGCCTCGTGGAGTCGGCGGAACTGCTCCGCGAGGAAATGTGCCGTCTTCATGGACGTCTGTTCGCCATCGTACAGGTCACCGGCCAACAGTAGGGCGTCTACCGCTTCGCGAAGACAGAGATCGACAATGCGGACGAACGCTTGCCTTGTCGCGTTCCCGATCATCTCGGCAAGCTCCGGGTTTCTCAGGGCAAGTGACCTAAGCGGGGAGTCCAAGTGGATGTCCGCTGCATGCACGAATCGGTACGCCAACTTTCCGGCCTCCCGCTTCCAGGTTGATTCCCGAACACGAACGATCGCACGCCTAGCGGGGGAGGACGTCAGATTCTGACATGGTTCCCCAAGAAAACAGCATCCTCAGAGGGTTTCTTCGTCGAGGAAGGACATGCCGCCAACATGTTTGCTGGTTGCAGGAACTGCGGTTCTTGGGCAATCCGAAGCTTATCGATCAACGGAAAGTTGCATCGGTGATGCTCAGAAAATAATATCGATGCCTATTTGGGCTGGGAGGGCTTGATGGCTAGTAAAGGTGAATTGGAGCATGGTGGTTCAGAGCTCGCACGCATTCATGCGAAGAGCAACCGCCGGAAAGCGGAAGCCTATTGGTTAGGGTTTTTGGAAGGCGTCCTTGCTAGCGAGGCTATTGAAGTCCGGGAGATCGCGTCGATCCGGACGGAGGCCGAGCAGTTCCTTCGGCTGTTCGGAGACGCCGATGCCGCCGATCTTATCCAGGATCTGGATACCTCATACCGCAATTACCACCAGCAGATTTTCGACATCATCGCTGCCATTGTCGACTGGCGCGCGAAGCCTTTTGCAAACTCCACCGACGTCAAGGATTCCTGCAATCGGTTCTTTGGGTTTTGTGCCGGGATCGCGTGTGACGGTCGCTTGAAAATAAAAGAAGTTGAAAGCTTGATCCAGCGGGTCGACCAAGTTCCCATCCTCCGAGAAGACCCAAGAATAGTCTCTCTTAGACGGGTGGCATCTGAGGCGATTTCAGACGGGCACCTTTCTGCAGACGAAGAGGCTGATATCGGTGAATGGATCGCTCGACTGGTAGGGGATAGCTGTCTCGACACCGGATTGGCCACCTATGGGAACATGCCCGTCATCGAAGGCGTGCTGAGAGATCACAGAGAGCTGAGATTCCAAAATTCTGGCTTTGTCATCACAGGTGCCTTCAGCATCGGGCCCAGAAAGCTCATCGAACGATGGATCATTGAACGAGGCGGAATGGTCGCCAAAGGCGTTTCTCGCAAAACCGACTATCTCGTCATTGCCTCTGCAGCGTCGCGGGATTGGCTCCATAGCCACCAGGGAGCCAAGATCATCGAGGCACGCAGGCTTCGGGAAATTGCCGGACGTCCGCATTTCGTGGAGGAGGTCACGTTTCAGCGTGCGTTGGAGGAGGCGGTGTGACCCGAGTATTGCTGCTGCGGGTTTGGGCGCGATGGAGACATGAGTTCGCATTCATTGGACATGCGACCTTTTTTGTTGACGCCCTTATGTGTCGCAGTGGAACGGTCGCGGGAAGAGCAAAATGAGTGAGGCTGCCGTCGCTAGACCGCAACTCAGTGGCGTTCGGGGGATCATGATCGGCGACGCCTGATGGGGGGAGGGGGCACTGAGCATCACATAGATCGATTTTCCGCAACGCCTGACTCGTGACTGCACGGTCGAGCGACAAGAACACACGCGCCAAATTGAGCCAAGAAGGATGCGGCATTCTATGCAACACGCAGACTTGATGGAGCTTGTTAAACAGAAGGTTCAATCTCTTCGTCCGAAACTGCTGGATCTCAGTCGTCGCAACCCATTGCTTGCGACAAGGTTGTCTCCGCGTTCGAACTCTCATATCCGCATCGTCGACGAACTTCCGGAGGTCCTCTTTTACAAGCTAAACAATGGCCAACCCATGCGGTTCGTCCCGTTACCCGAGATCGACGCCGATCCGCGTGACGAAGACACCAAGGCATTCCGCGACGCACTGGCGAATGCCCGCATTACGGACGAAACCTATCAAGCTGAACTCGACGCGATCGAACGTGATGCCGAGGACTATTTGGACCGGACCCGCGCCATCGAGCGTGCGTTGAAGGATCGCGTTCGCGAGGAGCTCGGCCTCCCTCCCAGGCCCCGGAAGGCCGACGTCAATCTAGTACAGCACGCCCGGAATAACGGCATTAGTCCCTCCTATGAACTGCCCTATCCCGAAGAGGCCACGGAGGACGGCCGTCACGATGATGACGACATCCAAACGCTGTTGCTTCCCAAGGATCTTGAGCGAAAGCTCAACGCCATCAGCTCGAAATGCCGGACGTGGATACAGGAGACCGGCATCAATGTGCTCCACGTCGCGTTCGGTTTCCTTGAATGGTCCGAGCCGAATCAGACCGAAACCTCATTTGCGCCCCTCATCCTTTGCAGCGCGCAGATTGAGAAGAAGCGCACCAGGGTAGGGAGCGAATTCTGGATTTCCGGAACCGGAGAAGAGCCGGAGATCAATGCCGTCTTGGCTGAGAAAATGCGTCTGGAGTTCGGCATTGAGCTTCCCAGGTTTGAAAGCGGCTCGGTCGAGGACTACCTGGCCGAGATCGCCGAGATTGCCCCGAAGCACATTGCCTGGCGGGTACGCCGGCAGGTGGCTGTTGGGGTTTTCCCATCGGCGAGGATGGCGATGTATCATGACATCGATCCCACTCATCCAGCGTTTCCCGACAATGACATAGTCCGATCGCTGCTTGGCGGAACAAGTTCTGAATCCACGTCGCCCTTTGCTGAGGAGTACAACGTCGACGAGCCGGACATCGAAGGGCGCGTCCCCTGCATTGTCCTCGATGCCGATTCCTCCCAGTTCAGCACGCTCGTTGATATCGCAAACGGTAAGAATCTTGCCGTTGAGGGCCCTCCGGGAACCGGAAAATCCCAAACGATCGTGAATGCCATCGCCGCCGCGTTGGCCGAAGGAAAGAAGGTCCTGTTTGTCGCCGAGAAGCTGGCGGCTCTCAATGTCGTCCGCTCTAGGCTCGAATCTGTGGGTCTGGGGGAATTCCTGCTGCCTCTGCAGGCAGAACGGTCGACAAGGGAGCAGGTTGTTGCATCGGTCCGAGCGCGCGTGCAGATGCGACCCCCTTCCGCAATCCGGGACTACGACAGGAAGCTTGAGGAATTTCGGCGTATTCGTGATGAGCTCGCGAAATACATCGAATTGCTCACCACGCCGTTTGCGGACAGTGGTCTGACAATACATGAAATCCTTGGGAAAAGCATCGCGACAAGCTCCTGCATTGAGGACGTGCCCGCCGAGGTGCTTTCAGGTTGCGACATACCGGAGAGCCTTCTGAGCGTGGCAGGGATCGATCGCCTGAAGTTGCTTGGGACCGCCGTGGAGAAAGCAGCCCGGGCGGCGGCACAGGCGGCTCCTTACTGGAAGTCTGTCGGGTTGGTTCATGCGGAGCGCTTCACGGTCGAAGAGGCCTGCCATCTAGCGCTGAATTCTGCACGCGCATACAGGGACGTGAGCGAATTGCGGGCGGAGTTCGCGGCCTACGGCATTGATCCGCGAGCTAACGATGAGACGCTGGAGGTTTTACAGAAAACGCTGCATAGGCTCTTGAGTTTGCCAAGCGAAGTTCCGCAGGAGTTGTGCGCGCGGTTGTTGGATGGTGGCACGCTTGACCGACTGTCCGCGTTTCTCAGCGGTTGCGACGAAACTCGCGAATCTGAGAATGAGTTGTCGGAAATACTCGAGGCCGACCTAACCGACGAGACCTTGTCGCTGGTGAAGCGAGTTGCTGAGGTCTGCGCCAAGGCGTCATTGGAAACCCTGGACCTGCCCGAGCTCGAGGCCGAAATCGCCATTCGCCGTGAGACGTTAGAGAAGGCGAGGGGCCTCGAGGCCGTGATGGCTCCGCTGGTCCGGGCGTGTCCGGAGGCGGCCAACTGGAGCTTTGAAAGTATTTCGAAGGCTCATGAATCGATAGTCGCGGCCGGACGGGATGCCCTGATGTGCCGGAACACGGCAACTGCAGATCCCGCTGCAACGATGATCCTAAGAAAGTTGTGTTCCGAGGGGCGTGCGCTTCAGGCAATGAGGCGCGAGCTCGAAACTTGCGTTTCGCTAAGCGTTGAAGTGTCGCATCAGGATCTGGCGCAAGCCATCTCCTCCCTGAGGTCGAGCGGCATCTTTGGGTTTTTGTCAAAAGAGTTCCGACAAGCCAAAAAGCTGGCTCGTTCCCTCTCGAGATCGAGCCGTTTCAACAAGCACGAAGCGTTGGAGCAACTGGAAGCGCTCGCGTCCTATCGACTTGCTGAGCGCGAGTTCGTTGAGAACCCTCAGGCCATCGCCCTGTTTGGGCTGCACTTCAGGGGCTCCGGAACGGACTTCTCGCTATTCGAACGCCTTGTTCAGTTCTATGAAGTTGCTCAATCCTTCTCGACTCCCGAGCTTCGTTCGTTGCGCACTTTCCTGCGTGACTCGGATATCGATGATCTGGAACTCGTGCCCGCCATCCCCAGCAACGTTCCGGTTGACAGCCTCCAGACCCTGCAGCGAGATCTCGTTGTCGCTCAGCGGGAGCTTGATGATCTGACTGCCGCAGTCGAGGCATTGCGGCCACTGCTGAAGGCTTTCCGGAATCCGGTGTCTTTCGACCCCAATGCATTGCCGGAGCTTGCTAAAAGGCTGGAGGCGTACATCACCAGGCGAGCGAAACTTGATCAGGACGAAATTGCCGCCAATCTGCTTGGCGAAATCTTCCAGGGCGCACGGACACCCACCGCTTCTCTCCGCGAGGCATGTGCCTGGGCGGGAGATGTGTCGGGGCATCGCGAGGAAGTGGCTGCTGTCCTGGCGAAGGGCCGGTCATTGGAGGCGGTCGAGCACATTGGGCGAGTGCTGGAGGCACGAAACCGCGCACGCGGTTTGCTATCCAAATTGTGCGAAACCGTGCACCTAGATGAAGCGCATTTCACCAAAGACCGTGACGACCATGAGATCGCTATCTTCCTGGAAGGCGCGGCCAGCGACCAGGACGGGCTGTTTGCCCATGCTGGACTGGCCACGGCCCTGGAGGAGGTCAAGGGCACGGGAACGCATTCGCTGGCCATGTATCGGATGCGGGGGGAGGATCCGGACGGGTTGGCGGCGCAATTTGAAGCCTTGGCCGTCCGCAAGCTCTCTCGCGCAGTCTATGCCGAGCACGGCTCAAAGCTCACTCGCTACTCGGGAAGCCGCTTGGACGACCTGCGTGCCGCCCTTGCGAAGCAAGACAGGCAGATTATACAGCTCGCGCGTCAGCAACTGCGGTGGAAGCTTTATGCGGCGGCGAAGCCACCATTCGGCAACGGTACCGGGAGAAAGTCGACCTGGACGGAGATGGCGCTTATCGACAATGAGATCAATAAGCAACAACGTTTTATCTCTGTACGGGACCTTACGCAGCGCGCCGGCCGCGCTCTCTTAGAGCTGAAGCCTTGCTGGATGATGTCACCGCTGGCCGTGGCGCAATACGTGCCGAAGGATTCTATCACGTTCGACCTGTGTATCATCGATGAGGCGTCCCAGATGCCGCCGGAAGCAGCTATCGGGGCACTGCTTCGATGCAAGCAGACGGTGGTTGTGGGCGACACCAACCAGTTACCTCCAAGCAGCTTCTTCAAAAAGATGATCGATGACGAGGAGGCGGACGAGGACGAGAGCGTACTCAACGAATCCATCCTCGAAATGGCAAACGCCACCTTCCGTCCGGCAAGGCGCCTGCGGTGGCACTACCGCTCGCGCCATTCCGGGCTCATCAAGTTCTCTAACCGTGTCGTCTATGATGACAATCTCATAGTCTTTCCATCGGCGGCCGAGTCGATGGCACGGATGGGCATCGAGTTCAGAGCCGTCGACGGGCTCTACAAGGCAGGGACGAACCCCATCGAGGCGCGGGCCATGGTCGACGCCGCGCTCGAGTTCATGCGCACCGATCCGGATCGTTCCTTGGGCATCGTGACCCTCAACCAGAAACAGCGTGACCTGATCGCCGAGGAATTCGAATATGCCCTCAGCCGTGACCGTCACGCATTGGAGTACGTCGAGGACTGGAAATCGAGACGCGATGGTCTCGAGGAATTCTTCATCAAGAACCTCGAGAACGTGCAGGGTGACGAACGCGACGTCATTTTTATAGGCACAGTGTACGGACCTGAGGTGAGGGGAGGGCGCACTCACCAGCGCTTCGGTCCCATCAACGGCCTGGCAGGGAAACGGCGCCTCAACGTGCTGTTTTCCCGCGCAAAAGAGAAGATCGTGACGTTCTCCTCGATGACGGCTGCCGATATCACAGCTGATGAAACGGGAAATGTCGGCGCTTACATGCTTAAGCGGTGGCTGGAATACTGCGCCAGCGGGGTGCTCGAAAGCGGACAGGAGACATCGCGTGAGCCAGACTCCGATTTCGAGGTGTTCGTTATGGATCAAGTGCGAGCTATGGGCTACGAGCCTGTGCCCCAGGTCGGTGCAGCAGGCTACTTCATTGACATTGGAGTCAGGCATCCGGACTGGCCGCATGGATTTGTTATGGGAATCGAGTGCGACGGCGCGAGTTACCACTCGGCCAAGTCCGCGCGTGATCGGGACCGGCTACGGCAAGAAGTGCTGGAAGGCCTTGGCTGGAAGCTTCATCGGATCTGGTCGACGGACTGGTTCAACAATCCACGTCGCGAGGCCGAGCGTCTTCGAGCCGTCTTGTCTTCCCGGATGGAGGAACTGAAATCGCGCGAAGCGGCATTTGCTGTGCCGCAGGTCCGTAAGGAACCATCACGTCTTATCCAGTTGCCCGAACCACGGCGGGAGCCGGCCGAACCCCTGTTCGATCGAATAGCTTCCGAGGTCCCGGCGCTGCCGACTGCCAGTTCCCGGAACGATCAGACGATCGCTGTCGGAGACACTGTCAGAGTTCGGTACCTCAATGGCGACTGTAAGGTCCTCGAGCTTACCATCAGCAGGGAGAAAACCGATCTTGGTAACGGGCTGGTGTACTTTGAGGCGCCTATCGCCAAGGCCTTGCTAGGCGCCGAGGAGGGGGACGAGGTCGAGCTGCTTACGAAGACGCAGGTTCGTCGCGCAGTCGTCGAGAGCATTATCAAGGCTTCTGATTAGATCGTCGACGCTTGCCAGGTAATGGTCCGAATTCCGGTCCAGGAACAGGGCGTGCTATGATTTATCGCGCCATTGACAATGTCGGCGACGGTTGAGTTCTTCCTCAGCGAAAACAGTGATCTGCTGGCCGCCAGCGCTTCATCCGCACGACGCTGAAGCTTCATCGACACCTTTGCCCGGCGCATCGTCGGCTGGCGGGTGAGCCGGACGGCGCATTCCGGCTTCGTCCTCGATGCGCTCGAAC